>Ga0255350_1000013_pt1 | contig 64627 bp, 61 predicted proteins | sample HBST25r1metaG_FD_186028 | JGI IMG/M metagenome (GOLD analysis project Ga0255350, IMG submission 186028) | Peat soil microbial communities from Stordalen Mire, Sweden - H.B.S.T-25.r1 | ecosystem: Environmental > Terrestrial > Soil > Wetlands > Peat | place: Sweden: Norrbotten County, Stordalen...
ACGCTTGTGGGCGACTCGGCACGCTGGGGCGAAGGCTCCGTGAGCCGCGTCCATCTGCCTTTTTCCATGTATGACAACATTCTGATCAAGTACGCCCACGCCACCGGCGGAGTGTTGGATTCCGAGCGCGGTGTGGACGGCATCGAGAAGAGCTACGCCAGGATCGCCGAAGAAGCGCGCAACCAATACACGCTGGGCTACTACACACACCAGCCGGTCATCGACACCAGGTTCCGCAAGATCGAGGTGCGGCTGGAACGGTCCGGCATGGAGGTCATCGCCAAAACCGGCTACAAGACCTCGGGCGAGGATCAGCACTAAAGCTGGCCCGCTCAACCGGAATAAATACGAAAGGCCTGCGCTATCGCGCAGGCCTTTCTTCTTGAACTCAACATTTCGAGCTAATTTGGCAGTACGCCCCGGCAAGGCTTGAATCGCCTCCGCAGAGAGCCTCGCGGCGTCTTATTTGGGCTCGACCGGCGTTGTCGGCGGCGGCGCGGGAGTCACATTCTGCTGAACGGTGGGCGCGGGAGCCGCGGGAGGCGGGGGATCATTGATGCCCTTGAGTCCTTCTTTGAAGCCTTTCAGACCTTCGCCCAATCCCTTGCCCAACTCCGGCAGCTTTTTGCCGCCGAAAAGAACAAGCAAAACAATTGCAATAATCAGCAGATGCGTCGGCTGAAATAGATCACCCATGGCTTCACCCTCCGCGCGTCGCACACAGCTAGCGCGCACTCACAGTATTAATTGTCGCACAAAGGCGCGTATGCGCGCTGGATACGGCACGGCCAGGCTAGTCCTCTGACCGTATGAATTTGTCCTTTGGCTTTTGTGGGATTCCACCCATTCGCCAGGAAAAAGGCGAATGGATGGGGCACGGAGTTGGTACATAATCAAGCGGTCAGAGACCTAGTTCACCTGTGCCGGCTTGCCCAGCCGCTCGGTCACCATCGAATAAAAGGCGCGCAGGTCTTCTTCATCGCCTACGGTAAGCCGGCGGTAGACCTTCATCAGCGGAAAGAGCCGCGAGCCGCGCACCTCGATGGACGGAACCGCCATTGCGCCGCCAGGATACTGGGTCATCTCCCAACTGCCGGCATAGCGGCGCCGCAGCACCTCGCCCAGGTAGCTGCCCCAGAGCCGCACTTCAAAGTCCAGGTCCAGCTCGGGACTCTCGCCCACCACGACCAGAATCTCGTCCAGGCCGTCGATCGATTCCGAAGTGAAGTCCAGCTTTTGCTTGAACTCGTTTGTGGCGCGCTCGGCTGCGGCCCGCGCATAGCCCTCCATCATCGCCCCCAGGTCGGGGAAGCTCGAGGACTCCAGGCGTTTGCGCAGATCGGCGGGTTTCTTCATCCAGTTCCAAGAATAAACTCTCAAGCTCTTTATTGGGAGTAGGGAAAGCGGAGCGGGGGCGTGGAAATGGCCTCATAGCCCGCAATGTGGCTCGCGGCGAGGGTTTGTGGCACACTGAGAACAGTTGTGGAGGTTCCCCCGTGAAGATCATGAAGATTTTCGCCCTCGCCGGCCTGCTTGCCTTGAGCTCCGGCAGCGCCCGCTCAGCAGGACGCGAGATCTACCCCGACCCATCGCAGGCCAAGGCTGACGTGGCCGCCGCTCTCAAGGCCGCAGCCAGCACCCACAAACGCGTTTTGCTGGACTTTGGAGGAAACTGGTGCCCCGACTGCCAGGTGCTGGACATTTACCTGCACAACCCGGCCAACCGGCACATTCTTGAAGCGAATTTCGTGCTGGTGCACGTGAACATTGGACACATGGACGCCAATCTGGACATCGCCGCGCGCTATCAGGTTCCGATGGAAAGGGGCGTGCCCGCGCTGGCTGTCCTGAGCGAGAGCGGCAGGCTTCTCTACAGCCAGAAGGGCGGCGAGTTTGAAGCCATGAGGCGCATGGAGGCGTCGGCCGTGACTAGCTTCCTGGTGCAGTGGAGGCCGGAGCAGCCTTGTTCGGTTGTGATAGTGAATTGCTAAACGATGACTGATTCCAACGGCCTGAGACGGCCTTTGGAATTATAGCCTTAGAGCATTTTCGGTTCTGGTGTTAACTGTCGAAATGGACAGATGTGCTATCCCACCCATTTCGCAAAATACGCGAAATGGATGGGGCACCCAGAATTTTGTTAACACTTAAGTTGAAAATGCTCTAGCTTGGCGGCGCGAGCTGCTTGGTGTTCTGGTAGGTGTAGATGATGCGGTGCGCCACCGTGATGGTGGAGAGCACGGCCAGAACCCACAGTACCGGGGCCATTGCGCCCCAGTGGTTGAACAGGGCGCCGATGATGACGAGCACGATGCGCTCCGGGCGCTCCATGAATCCCACTTTGCACTGGCCGATCAAGGCCTCGGCGCGGGCGCGCGTGTAGCTGACCATCAGCGAAGTGACCATGACGAAGGCCACCAGCACCACGTAGCGGAAACGGTTGATGCGGCCGTAGTAGACCAGCAATCCGAAGAACAGCACCACGTCGGAGTAGCGGTCGATCACCGAATCAAAAAATGAACCGAAGACGGTGACCTGATTGTTGCGCCGCGCCACGCGGCCGTCGACCATGTCGAAGATGCCCGCGCCGAAGATCACCATGCCGGCGTAAAGAAACATCCAGTCGGCGTTGGCGGCGTTGGCGTGGCCAAAGAGAAACGCGGCCACGATGTTGATGACCAGGCCGATGAAGGTGAGCACGTTGGGCGAGATGCGGGTCAGCGCCAGGCCGTGAACAATTTTGTCTAGAAGCCAACCGCAGGCGCGGCCGAAAGCGCTGGTCCAGGTCATTCGTATCTTCCCTATTGCTGTTGTGCGCCGGCGGCGTCGCCGTTCTGGTTTTCGCCCTTCGCGGCCTCATCGTGGATGGTGGTCAGTTTCAGAATTTCAAGATCGCGCTTGCCGTTGGGAGTGACGATGGTGGCCACGTCGCCCACTTGCTTGCCTACCAGCCCGCGGCCGATGGGCGAAGTGGTCGAGATAAGCCCCTTTGACACATCGGACTCCTCGCTGGTCACCAAGCGGTAGACAATCTCCTCGTTCTTGGTGGAGTCAAAGACCACCACGGTCGAGCCAAAGCCGGTCCTGTCCCTGGGAATGTTCGTCAGATTCACCAGCGACAGCTCGGCCATGCGCCGCTTGAGCTGGCCCAGGCGCGCGTCCACAAACGTCTGGCGCTGTTTGGCCATGTGATACTCGGCGTTTTCCGAGAGGTCACCCATGGCCACGGCTTTTTTGATCTCGGCGGGCAGCTCGTGCTGGAGTTCGTGCTCGAGGAGCTCAATCTCGGCGAGAAGCTGCTTTTTGATGTGTTCGGGCATTTATGGTCCGTGGCGGCGAGCAGGATTGGCTTCGTCCGCGAGAGATAAAGAACTTAACTTCTCATTATACGCAGGGGGAAAGGCAGGGAACAGGGAATAGGGAACAGGGAACAGAAATACGGCGGCTAAGCAAAACCACAGAGAAACGAGGAGATGAGAATAGTCTGCATTTGCGGCGCAGCGAGTCTGGAGCACGGCAAAGACCGGCTGTTCCCTATTCCCTATTCCCTGTTCCCTGCTTTTCCATGAACGACTGCAGGATGAGCGTGGCGGCCACCTGATCTACTACGCGGCGATGTTCCTGGCGGGCGTGGCCGGCTTCATACAGAATCTGGTGGGCCTCGCGCGTGGTCAGCCGCTCGTCCCAGAGATGGATGGGCAGGCCGGTCAATGTGCCAAGTTCGGCGGCAAAGGCCTGCGTCTTGGCGGCCTGTGGGCTCACGTCGCCGGAAAGATGGACGGGATTGCCCACCACGATGCCCACGACCGCGAAGCGCCGCGCCAGCCGCGCCAGCGAGCGCAGGTCTTCGCGCTGGTTATGGCGCCGCTCCAGCGTCAGCACTGGCTGGGCGGTGAGACCCAGTTCGTCTGAGACGGCTACGCCGATGCGGCGATTGCCGACGTCGAGGCCGAGGTAGCGGGGATGAGGGGCGGATTCCAGCTTTTGACTCCTGACTTCTAGCTTAAAGCTTGTATTGATCAGGCCTTCAAATAGCTCGAAAATTCGGCATTTTGGGCTCAAAATTGCGCTCTTTGAGTCTAAAAAATGGACGAAAAACGAGATTTACTGTTACCAGTCAGTTAACAGGTTGAAATCTCAAGCAATTGATTCCTTGTAAGTTACAGGAGATAGAGGAGCCGAAAGATGGCCTAAACAGGGGGAGGGGGTAGGGGTACGGAGAGAATGTGCTGACGGAGAAGGCGGGTGCGGCGAAGGGAATGGTCTTCATGGATTCGATTGTGCGCCTCAATAGGGAAATCATCTGCAAGGCACCTGGGCTAGGGCTTGAAAATGCCACCGATAGCTCCGGCCAAAATGATGGCCAAAGCCCAGCCAAGCAGAATCAGCAACCAGCGCGAGACCGCCAGCCACCTGTAATTCAGTCGTGGCACCCGACGGGTCAGAGCCCGCCGCTTGCCCCGCTCCGGCAAAGAGCTTGCCTTCCCGGCTTGTGGGTCCGGCGCCCAGTCCCTGTCCTGGCCCAGCTTCACCACTGGCAGTACATTCTCCAGCGAATAGATAATCGCATTGAACGGCGCATAGCGTTCGGGGAGCTTCCCTGTTTTGTGAAATTCCTCGTATGCCTCTTTTTCGGTGGGAGCCATCATCTTCATGCGATGCGCCCGCCAGAAGATCAGTGAGCCAATTGAACCGAAAAATAGGATGGGAACCGAGATTCCCAACGGCCATTGCTCGAATAGGTCTATTGGGTAAGTTCCGCCCCGCAAGAGCAAACCCTGCCCGCGCGAACGACGCCGGTATGTATACAGAACCTCCCGCGCGCCCTCCGGGTCGCCGCTTGCTCTCAGAAAATTGGCCAACTGCACCCAGGGCTGAGCGGCCGCAGCGGCTTCTTGCGGCTGCAGTTCGAGCCATGCAATCCGATCCTCGGCTCTCAGAGTTAGCTCACTCGAATACTGGTGGCCCTTGATATCCTCATCCGATGAGGGCGCATGGAGGATCAACTCTTCATAGACCAGACCCTCAAGTCTAAGGTTTCCCTCATCCGGCCAACTCATTCGGTCATCGCGCAGGATATTCACCTTCGCGCCAATCAGATTCAGTGTTGTGTTCTCAGATTTCTCGATTCTCTGCCAAACCAAATCTCCCCTGACCACCGCGTTCTCGCAGACGACCGTGGCAACCTTCACGCCTCTGACCTCTAAGATCCCGCCAATCTCCGCCCCGGCCAGGAGGATCGCGCCTTCGGACTCGAACCCACGCATCAGGACGACGCCGCCGCCGATCTTCGCACCGTCCGCTAAGAGCGCAACACTCGCGGCCTTCAGCTTTGCGCCGCCGCAGATGAGTTGTCCTGTAATCTCCGCGCCACGCAGGCTAATCTCGCCCTCGGACTCAAATCCGCCGTTCAGCAAGACGTGACCTACGATTAGGGCGCTGTCCGCGCTGAGCGCAAGGCCCCGGGTCCTCAGCTTCGCGCCGGTGCATTCGAGGCCGCCCTCGATCTTGGCGCCGACCAGGTTTATTCCGCCGTAGGACCGGATTCCCTGGAGAAAGAGCGGGCCGTGGACAATAACTCTGTCGGCAAGAATGTCACCAGCCAGCAAAGACTCAAAGAAGAAAAGGCCCCGGGTCTCAGCAGACCGGAGGTTGATCTGCCCTTGAAGGTCAGAGCGGCAGAACGTCAGCGTCGGATTGACGTGACATTCCCTGAGGTCGAGATCGCCCGGAATTGTGAAGCCATAGACGCGCAGCCCCTCGGGGTCGATATGGGGCGCTGTCTCCGGGTCGACGGCGAGCCAGCGAATAAACTGCGGACGCACTACTGGACGCGGGGCATTCTGAGCCGGGTAGGGCAATTCTTCGGAGTTGGCCGAGTCATGCAGCACCTTGAGCTCGGCTGGGGTCAAGTTTGGATCAAAGCGGGTTTTTGCCAGTTCGATGAGCTTCTTTTCGCGAATTTTGTCGATCAGGGGCATTGGGACGTGCACCTTTCGATAGCGGCTTTGCCAGTTACTGTACACCCTGAGAAGCCAGCTTACCCGTTACAATAAGAGGAGGTGAGTCCCTAGGGGGATTTTCGCGTCTTATTAACAGGAATGAAGGGTTAACAGCAAAGAATGGCGCGCCGCAGAGGAACGAGCAGACGAAAGAAGAGTTCTGGCGCGGCGGGGGTCTTTTGGGCCCTTTTCGTCTTGCTGCTCGTTGGGGCGGGCGCGCTTGGCTGGCTGGTTCTTACGCCCTTCGGGCCAGAGACGGAGACTTTTGTCGAGCTGGCGCCTGGCTCCTCGACGATACAGATGGGCCGGCAACTGGAAGTGGCTGGAGTAGTGCGCAGCCAGTATGCCTTCGATCTGATGCGCTGGGTGAGGCGGAGAACGCTCAAGGCCGGCGAATACCGGTTCGACCATCCCGCCCCAGTCACCGAAGTTTATGCGCGCATCAGCCGCGGCGATGTTTATACCCGGACGGTGGTCATTCCAGAGGGCGCGAATATCTTTGAGATCGGCACGAGACTGGAGCAGGCGGGACTCGGCTCCCGGCAAGATTTTCTGGACGCAGCGGCAAGCCAGACGAAGTTGGTGATTGACCTGGACCCCAGGGCGGCAAGCCTGGAGGGCTACCTGTTTCCGGATACCTATCATTTTGCCCGCAAGGCGACTCCGGCCCAGATTTGCTCGGCGATGGTCAGGCGCTTCCGTGTGGTGGCGGGGCAAATTGGATTGAAGGGAAATGTGCATCGAGTGGTGACCATGGCTTCGCTGGTGGAACGGGAGACTGCCGTAGATGCGCAGCGTCCGCTTGTGGCCAGCGTCTTTGAAAACCGGCTGGCAAAAAGGATACCGCTGATGACGGACCCCTCGGTGATCTATGGCCTCGAACTCAGTGGGCGCTGGCGCGGCGCAATCTATGGGAGCGACTTGAAGCTCGACACACCCTACAACACATATCTGCACGCCGGCCTGCCGCCGGGTCCGGTGGCCAATCCTGGCCTGCGATCGCTGCGCGCGGCCATGACACCGGCGAAAACGGACTATCTTTACTTTGTGGCCGCTGGAGCCAATCCCCAGGGTGGGTCACTGTTTTCCAGCACCATTGAGGAGCACGCGCGCGACGTGGCCGGCTACCGGCACGCATTGCGAAGGGCAGGCGACCGATGAAAACAAGCCATTGTCGCGCTGCCGCCGCAATGCTCTTCGCGCCGCTCCTGCTGCTTTCCGGTTGTTCGCTGATCTACTCCAAACGCAAACTGCCCATTCCCAAGCAGCCTTCGATCACTCGGACGGTCACTCCCGGCGAGTTGGTGGAGCGGCTCAACCAGAGCTGGGCCGTGCTCGATAGCCTCAACGCCACGGTCGAAATTCAGGCAAGCGTACTCAAGACGAGTCAAGGCACAGCCAGGGACTACACCACGTTTCGCGGACACATTCTTATGCGCAAGCCGGAGATGCTGCGCGTCCTGGGACAAGTTCCCGTGCTGGGCACGCGCATGTTCGACATGGCCAGCAACGGAAAGAACTTCACCCTGTACATTCCGTCGAAGAGCATGGCGGTGAAGGGCGCAAACGACCTGAGGAAGAAGTCCGCCAGCCAGGTCGAGAATATGCGGCCAGGGTTCTTTTTCGACGCCATGGTGGTGCGCGGGCTGGAACCGGACGACTTGTACGCGGTGGTGGCGGATTCGGAAACAGTGGAAGACGCGGCCAGGAAGCACCTGTTCGCTGTCCCGGAATACATTCTGAGCATCAGCCGCCGCAAACCGGGCACAAATGAACTGACGCCAGTGCGCGTGGTGACCTTTCGCCGCGACGATCTAATGCCTTATCAACAGGATATATACGACAGCGCGGGCAACCTGGAGACCGTGGTTGACTATGCGAGCTACCATGATTTCGATTCTGTACGGTACCCCTCCATCATCACCATCAAGCGCCCGCTAGAGGAGTACCAGCTGGTTCTGACGGTCGAGAGCGTAAAGGAGAACATGACGCTTTCCGACGACCAGTTCCAAATCAAGATCCCTGAAGGAACCAAAATTCAGAATCTGGAATAGCGGCTCGTCTGTGTTAGTATCCCGGGAAATGCCAACATCGCATTTCAAGGGAGCCAGACATGGAAAGCAATCTTCGCCCGCTTACTCTCGGTGAGATTCTGGACCGTACCGCCCAGCTCTACCGCACGAATTTTCTGCTGTTTGCCGGAATATTTTCCGTCTACGCCGGTGTTGCGCTGGTGCTGAACCTGTTGCAGATTGGCCTTGGCGTGTTGCTGAAGGCTCAGCACCTGGCCGGGGCTGTGGTTTGGATGACGGTGATCACTACCGGCGTGAACTTGCTGGTTCTGTTTCTCCTGCTTGGGGCAGCGACAGCCGCCATCAGCCGCGCCGTGGCGTGGGTCCATCTGGGTGAACCGGCTACCATCCGCGGCGCCTATCTGAGCATCCTGCCCCGCCTGGGCCGCTATCTTTGGCTGATGACCATCACCGCTTTCAGGGTTTGGACGCCGTTTGTGCTGCTCTATGCGGGGCTGATCGGAACCCTGGTTTACTACGGCGGATTCAAGGGCGCGGGAACTCAAACCGGCGCGGTCAACCCACAAAACGCCGCAGTTCTCGTCGTGGTTTTCCTGGCCTTCTTCCTGCTTCTGATTCCCGTTGGCGTTTACACCACACTGATGGGCCTGCGCTACTCGCTGGCGATTCCCGCTTGCGTGGTGGAGGACCTAAAGGCTCGCAAGGCGATTCGGCGCAGCATTGAATTGGCCAAAGACTCGTGGGGACGCATCTTCCTTTTGGCGTTGCTGGTGGGCGTCATCAAGCTGGGCCTGACCGGTCTCACCCAGTTCTTTGTCTTTGTTTTGGCTTTCAAGCACCCCGGCCAACCGCTGGGACCGGGAGTGCTGGCGCTTTCGCAGGTGATTGGCTTTTTCACCAACAGTTTTCTTGGGCCGATCTGGGCCGCCGGCATTACGCTCTTCTACTACGATCAGCGCGTGCGCAAAGAGGGCTACGACATTGAGTGGATGATGCAGGCTGCGGGATTGACCGCGCCAGCCACTTTGCCCTCTGCTTCTGTCGCGCCAGCCGAGGCCGGGGAGGGTCAGGCTTGACGGGTCGCTCTCAGCTCGCCGCTGTGGCGTTGGCTGCGCTTCTCGGCGCATCAGCGGCTTGCAATGCTGCTGACGCGACCGCTGCGGCTCAGCCCACGGGCAATTGGCGCGAGACGACGCTGGCTGAGTATCGGCAGCATCTGGTTGAGCTGAATGGTATCGTCGGCGCCTGCGCGACGGCGCGGGACGCGAAGAGTTGCGATCCCGCGCTCGTGGGGCGGGACGACCATGTGGCGCTCGGGAATGCACCTAATGCGGAACGGCGGCTCGTGCGCTACAACTGGCTGCGCGGGCTGCTCTTGAAGGCCCAGCTAAAAGACGAGACGCCTGAGAAGACGCAAGGCAAAGGCAATCCACCGAACGAAAATCAGGATAAGACACAGGCCAAACCCGCCGACGGCGCTGAGCAGACTCCGGCAGAAGAGACGACGCGGCCGCCCAAGCCCACCACCAGCGTGCTTTTGCAGGCTGCCGAGACGCGCCTGAATCAGGACATTGCCCAGGCCGACGCGATGGCGGCTGGCCCGGCTGCGGTCACGGCCGATCGCGCGAACGAGCGCATCACGATGAAGCAGGTGCTCGCAGGCCGCGACTTTCGCAACCTGGAAACGTCCACGGCGCGCGATACGATGCTGGAAAAACTGGGCGAATGGCTCAACCTGCTCTGGGAGAACGCCGCAAAGCTCCAGGCGCACGCGGCTTGGGTGGGGCGAGTGATTGTATGGGGATTCATTCTGGCGGTGTGCGTGGGGCTGGCGTGGGGGCTGTTGCAACTGGAACGCCGCTGGCGCGTACGGCTGGTTCCGGAGAGCGATGGACCCGCCGCCGGAGCCGCTTCGGCACGCGACTGGCAATTGTGGCTTGCGGACGCGCGCAGCGCCGCTGCTGGCGGGCAGTGGCGCGAGGCGATTCACTTCGTCTATTGGGCGACGATTTCCAGGCTTGAATCGAAACGGCTGTGGCCTGCCGACCGGGCGCGCACTCCGCGCGAGTATTTGGCGCTGGTGGCGGCGGAAGATCCGCGCAAGGCAGGGCTGTCCACCCTCACTGGCAGCTTTGAGCGCACTTGGTACGGTGGAAGGGCAGCGGGTGAGAGGGAGTTTTCGCAGGCGGAAACGCTGGCCGACGGGTTGATTTCAGGCACTATTGATTCGCAGCACAAATTGAGCGGTATTGAATCCCACCCTAGCCGCAAAAACAAAGACGCGGCGAAGGTGGGGCACCCAGAATCTCTGGACCAGAACGGCGGCGCGCGATGACGTTTCTCTCCTCGCTCGACGCCAAGGATCGCAAGCTGCTGCTGTGGTCGGTGGGAATCGCGATTGCGCTGGCCGTGGCGACCGGCTTTCTGCTGCCCAACGGGAACGACAACGACAATCCTCTGCCATCGTCTTACCTTGCCGGTCAGCACGGAGCCCGCGCCGCATACGAGACGCTGCTCCGCTCCGGCTATCCGATTGAACGCTGGGAGCAGCCGCTGGGCGACTTGGCAGCGACTGCCGGCCCGGAGACGGTGGTGATTCTTGCGCAGCCGTACTCTCGCGAGCCGGACAACATTAAGGCGGTGCGCAAGATTGCCGAGCGTGGCGGGCGGGTGCTCTCGACTGGATACTGGGGCGGATTCATCCTGCCGGGCGAGGCCAGCGCACAGCCCAAAGAATTCAACTTTGCCGCGTGCCGGCTGGAGCCTGAGGGACTGGATGCGCTTTCCGGGTCCGGCGAGACGTGGATGGTTCCGCAGGCGACATGGGAGATGGGCAACCCCGCCGCGCGCGTCGAGTACAGTTGCGCCGGCAATCCTGCCGTGGTGGAGTACGGCTGGGGCAAGGGGCACATCGTTTGGTGGGCGAGTTCGACGCCTCTGGAAAACGGCTCGCTCAGCCGCGCTCACAATCTTGATCTGCTGCTGAATTCGCTGGGGCCGCGCGCGGGCCATCGCTTCTATTGGGATGAGTCGCTGCACGGCGACATTCGCTCGACATGGAGCTATGCCGCCGGGCCGGCGCTTACCATGCTGTGGATTGGATTGGTGGTGGTCGCGTTTTTGATCGTTCTCAGCTTCAGCCGTCGGAGCGGACCGGTGCGCGATCTGCCTCCGCCGGCGCGCGCCACGCCTATCGAATTTCTTGAGGCTCTGGGTTCGCTTTACCGAAACGCCGGAGCCGCATCGACGGCTGTCTCGGTTGCGTGGGAGCGGTTTCGACGCCACAGCTTGCGGCTTTGCGGGCAAAGGCCGAGCAAGATGAGCGCGGCAGAACTGGCAGCGGTGATTCGTCGGCGCTTCCCCAATGCTGACGAGAGCCTGGAAGCCGATTTAGCCGCTTGCGAAGATGCGGCATGGGCCGAGACAGCTAATCCCCGGCAGGCGCTCAAGCTGATTCAATTGCTGCATGGGCATTACGAAAGATTGACGCAAGCGGCCAGGCCGGGCAGTCAGACAGCCAAAGAGGCCGCGCAATCTGAGAAGATTCAATCCAAACAGCAGGAAAGGGCTTCATGAGCCAGGAAAACAATATCGAAGTTACGCAAGATGCAAACCAAAACTCGGAGAGCCTGCGCGCGACCAGCCAGCTTATCGCCCACTCCCGCGCGGAGTTGGGCCGTGTGATCTCCGGACAGAATGAGGTGATCGAGGAGGTGCTGATCGCCGTTCTCTGCCAGGGCCATGCGCTGCTGGAAGGCGTGCCGGGCATTGCAAAAACTCTAATTGTCAAAGCACTGGGGCGGCTGCTCGGCCTCGGCTTTCAGCGCGTGCAGGCCACGCCTGACCTGATGCCGGCTGACATTTTGGGCACCACGATTCTGCGCCCCGGCTCTGTTGATTTTGCATTTCATGCCGGGCCTGTCTTCACTGACCTGTTGCTGGTAGACGAGATTAACCGCATGCCGCCGCGCACACAGGCCGCACTGCTGGAATGCATGGAAGAGCGGCAAGTGACGAGCGACGGTGTGCGCCGGGCGCTGCCGAGTTGGTTCACCGTTTTCGCCACGGAGAACCCGGTGGATTTTGAAGGCACTTATCCTTTGCCTGAAGCGCAACTGGACCGGTTTCTGCTCAAGATTCGCGTGGCTTATCCCTCCGAAGCAGAGGAGCGGCAAATTCTGGAGCGGCATCATGCGGGCTCTGGCGCGGGACTGCTGGAAGACGCGAAGATTGCGCCCATTCCGGAGGGGTTGCTGGCCGCGGCGTGCGCCGAGGTGCGGGCTATTCGGATTGAGCCGGAGCTTTACGACTACATTCTGGCGCTGGTGCGGCGCACGCGGGAGTGGCCGACACTGTTGCTGGGCGCAAGCCCTCGCGCGGCGCTGAGCGTGATGCGCGTGGCGCAGGCGGCAGCGGCGTTCGATGGCCGCGACTACCTGGTTCCCGACGACGTGAAGCGCGCCGTGAATCCGGTGCTGCGGCATCGGATTATGTTGAAGCCTGAGGCAGAACTGGAAGGCTTTGACGCCGATCGCGTGCTGGCCGACGTGATTGCCGGCGTTCCGGTGCCGCGGCAATGACAAGAGAACCAAGTGGCAACGAAACTATCGGTGAGATTTGCCTTTGGGTTCAGAGCTCTTCAGTAGAAGGTGCTGGGTGAAGATTGTTCCATCATCAACGCGCTTGTTCGTGATTGTCGCTCGCAATGCGCGAGTCGGTGTGATATTCCGTCGAGGACCAAGCAGACAGGTGCTTCTGATCAAGTGGAATATGGACAATGACACTTTTGAGATTGGCCAGTGGCTCAAGGGCAGAATCTACGAGAGACGTTGCGACTTATCTCCGAAAGGAGAGTTGTTACTGTATTTTGCGGCGAACTGGAAGGAGCCTTACCAATCGTGGTCTGCTATCAGCCGCCCCCCATATCTTTCAGCGTTGGCATTATGGCCAAAAGGTGATGGATGGGGTGGTGGTGGGCAGTTTTTCCAGAGAAATAGGGTCTTTTTGAACCATCGCGAAAGGGAGATGGAACTCGCGCTGGATTTTTCGATTCCGGATTGGATGGCTGTCGCACAGTTCGGCGACCATCCCGGATGGGGCGAGGATGATCCTGTTTGGTCTGCTCGCCTCCAGCGGGATGGTTGGAAACTGACAAGTTACCCTGACAAGACGAAAAATGATTGGGGCGCAAAGGTCATGGTCGAGTATGATCCGCCCATTCTTTGGCAGAAGTTGCATCCACATAGACCGGATCACTACACGCTTCAAATGTCCATCCTTGGGATCAAGGAGATGGATGGTCCCTGGTATCTCATTGAACATTCAATCGTCAGAAATGACGAGGTTGTTGGAACAATCGGAAGAAGTGAATGGGCTGATTGGTCGCAAACTGGCGATTTGCTTTTTTGTCAGTCGGGATGTCTTTTTCGCCTTCGCTACCAAGATGGCGTGCTTGGCCCTGTCGAGGCCAGTGAACAGATTGCAGACTTTTCAGATTTGAAATTTCAACAATGTGAAGCACCCGTAGAAGCGCGTCTTTGGCCCTCAAAATGAGTGGGGAGCAACAGTCTCACCCTCTGACAGGATATTGTTTCAAAAACGCGGTATCAGGATTTCGAGGTAACTGACTACCATCCATGATCGCGCCCTCTCTTCATCCCGATTCGGTCAGCGCTGCTTGCGAGCGGCGACGGCGCTGGGCTTTCGGGCTGACGGCGCGGTCGATTGGACTGCTGCTGGTGGGCTTCGTCTGGCTGGTTCCGGGCTTTTGGGATTGGCGGCTGGCCTTCGCGATGCCGGCCTGGGATGCGCTGGTGCTGATCTTCGCGCTGTTGGATGGGCTGCGTCTGCCCGCTGCCGGCGAGTTGGTGGTGAGCCGCTCATGGTCGAACGCGCCGGCTCTCGATAGCGAAACCGAGATCGAGTTGACGGTCGAAAACCGTGGCCGGACGATCATCGAATGCCGTCTAGTGGACGACCTGCCGCCTGCCCTGGTTGCGGAGCCGGAGACGCTCCGGCTCACTGCGTTTCCCCGCGTGCCGGCTTCGTTGCGCTACCACGTGCAGCCCAAAGAGCGCGGCGACTGGGAGACGGGCTGGCTGTACGTGCGCTACCGTTCGCCGTTGGGCCTGGCCGAACGCTGGGCGAGGGCGCCGCTCACGCAGACTGTCCGCATTTATCCGGCACTGCGCGGCGGCGAAGAGCAGAAGATATTCCTCGCCCGCAGCCGCCAGATCGATCTGCAACTGCGCCGGTCGCAACTGCGCGGACTGGGCCGCGACTTCGAGAGCCTGCGCGACTATCGCGAGGGCGACGATCTGCGCGACATCTGCTGGACGGCCACCGCGCGGCGAGGAACACCCATCACCCGCCAGTACCAGACAGAACGCAGCCAGCCGGTGTGGATTGTGATTGATTGCGGCAGGCTGATGCGGGCGCGCGTGGCTGTTTCACTGTCAACGAAAGAGCCCAACTCAGCGGCAAACCATTCCAAGCTCGACTACGCTTGCACGACGGCTGTCGCGCTGGCGCAACTGGCGCTTTACTCCGGTGACCGTGTCGGTCTGTTGGCCTACGGGCAAGGCATTCAGCAGCGGCTTTTGCCCGGTCGCGGCGCGGCCCATATGCGGCAGCTTATCGAGTCGCTTGCCCAGTTGCGCGCTGAGACGAGCGAGGCCGATCATCTGAGAGCCACGGCCACACTGAACCGCTTGCAACCCCGCCGGTCTTTGATTTTGTGGGTCACCGATCTGGCTGAGACCGCGATGCGCCCAGAGGTGATCGACGGCGCGCTGCAACTGCTGCGCCGCCACGTACTTTTGTTTGTGGCTATGGCCCAGCCGGAGGTGGAGCTAATTGCGCGGACGAGACCCCGAAACGTGGAGCAGATGTTTCGCGCCGCGGCGGCCCAGGAGATGGCCGGGCGGCGCGAACTTTTGCTGGCGCGGCTGCACGAGCAGGGCGCGTTGACCTTTGACCTCAATCCCCAAGCTCTCACCGCGTCGGTGCTGAATCAGTACCTGACGGTGAAGGAGCGGGCAATGGTTTAGGAGTAGAATTTCTTTCACGGGTAAAGACAATGAGCAGGTCAAGAACGAGGAGAAATCGACCTATGAGGTACGCTGCATCCATCTGCTTCACGGCGCTCCTTGTATGCCTGTCGGCGTGTTCCAGGGAGGACGCGCGGAATTTGGTGGACAAGCTGACGGCGAAGAATGATCAGAACTCAGGAGATCCTCAAGCCGCGCCGCTGCCAAAGCCGGAAAAAAGTGGCAAGCCGGGGAGACATGTAAAAACGCCGGACCCGCTGCTTGACGCCACCCAGCAGGATCTCGTGGAATACCTGCGCGGCAAGCTGCTTGCGCTCAGTCCCAGCGACGGAATCAACGACAATATCGAGGCCAGGTTCGACCCGTCCACCGGCACATTGACCATCCTCCAACCAGGCAGCCGCTGCGATCAATTCCTGAATGCGCTCGACATTAACAACGCAACCTGGGACGTCTTCGATCCCAGCGACGCCCACAACTCCCGCGAAGCGCTCTTGCGGCTAACGGTAACCTCTGTGGGCGGCAAAAGGGCGAGAGCCTGCTATGACACGAAGGGCCAGCCCGAGGCGGGGCTGAACACAAACCGTGTGCGGCTGCTTTTTTCTTATGCGAAATCGGAGCAGGTTTCAGGCTTCCAGGACAAGATGATGAAGGTCGTAAAGAAGCTGATTGTGCTGTCAGGCGGCGCTGAGGAGAAGGACATTTTTCATCCGTCCAGCAGCAGCGCCAGCTCTGGCAACAGATAGTTCGCCAATAGATAATCCGCCCCTCGGCGAGCCGAAGGGCGGGTGCAGAACGGGTTGAGAAGCGTTACTCGGCGGCTTCCGCTTTGGGGGCAGCTTCGGCAGCGGGGGCTTCTTCCGAAGCTTCCGCCACAATCGTCACCTTCACGTGAGCACTGACTTCGCGATAGAGCTTGATGGCCACGCTGAACTCGCCCACGCTCTTGAGCGGCTCGTCCAACTGGATTTTGCGGCGATCGATCTCGAAGCCCTTGGCTTCCAGCGCGGTGGCAATATCGGCCGAAGTGACAGAGCCGAAGAGACGGCCGGCCTCACCCGATTTACGGGTGAAGTCGAGCGCGACGGGCTCAAGCTTGACGGCCAGAGCCTCGGCCTGCGCCTTCTCTGTGGCAGAGCGGCGGTCGGCGGAATTCTTCATCTGCTCGACGACAGCCTTGTTGGCCGAGGTAGCCTGCATTGCCAGTTTGCGCGGCAGCAGAAAATTGCGGCCGTAGCCATCGGCCACTTTGACCAGATCGCCGCGGTGGCCCAGATGAAGTACATCTTCCTTCAGAATTACTTCCATGACTAATTCTCCTGTGTGCGGGCTTCCGCCGTGGGCGCTCTTGTCCTATCGGACAGAGAGTTGAGCCAAAGCGGGCCGCACTCGGTTCTAGATCGGCATCCACGATATAGCCATCCGCCAAAACGCATTCGATTCCCACCCATCACAAAAAACGCGAAGGATGGGGCACCCGCGCACGGCGGAACGGCAGCCGACGGTTAGTGCCGTGTTGCGAACGGCAGCAGGGCGATATTCCGGGCCTGCTTGATGGCGCGGGTCAGGCGGCGTTGGTGCTTGGTGCAAACGCCGGTGAGCCGCCGGGGCACGATCTTGCCGCGCTCGGCCACAAAGCCTTGCAAGAGGCGCACATCGCGGTAAGGGATCGCATCGATCTTCTCGGTGCAGAACTTGCAGACTTTCTTGCGGCGGAAGAATTTGCCGCGGCCGCCGGGGCCACCGGAGGGCCGTCCGCCGCCAGGCCGTCCGCCGGGGCGGGGACCGGAACTGGAGCCGGGTCCCGAACCCGAACTCGGGCCGGAACTCGAAACCGGGCTGGATTCCGAGCCGGAACCGGCTTGGGGAGCTGCTGGTGCGCTCGTCTCGGGCGCTTTTGCTTGAGTCTCGTCAGACATGCTGTTTCCTCTTTACTCTCTTGGGTTCCGGAACTCACCCGTGGGGCGCAGGCCGGAACACTGGATCGGGCCGCAGCCGAGGCCCCAATCAATGGGGAAGGCGGCGGCAATTCATGACAAGCTGTGTTTAGACGGCCGGAACCGGCTCAGCGGCGACAGGGACCGGCTCGGCAACAGGAGCAGGCGCAGCAACCGGCGCAGGCGCAACGGCCTGAGCGGGAGCGGCTACGTTCGCGCTCCGGCGGACGCCGCGCAGAGCCTTCACCTTGGCCAGACGCTTCTCTTCCTCGTCGATGCGCACGGTGATGAACTTGATCACCGGCTCCGTAACGCGCAAGCGGCGTTCCAACTCCAATATCACCGCTCCGTTGGCCTCGATGGTCAGCAGAACGTAGTTGCCGTCGTTGAACTTGCGCACCATGTAGGCGAGCTTGCGCCGGCCCATCTTCTCGACAGTCTTCACCACCCCGCCACCGCTGGTGACGTTGGTGGAAAAGCCGGCGATCAGCTTGTCAATATCCTCTTCGGCCGCATCGGGCCGAACAATGAACATAACCTCATACAAACGGGGCATTCGGTTTCCTTTTCCGCTGGAGTCACTTAGCCTCCAGCCCTCAATACTCAATTCACAGTGCAAAGGATCTCAGTTTGCAGCATTTTCTAGTTCTGATCCCTGATCCCTGTTCCCTGATCCCTGTCTTCCCTGCGGTTGAACTCGTTCATCGCGGCTGCCGGTCCCAGTTCGAGAATGCGCCGCGTCGCGGTTGCCACCCGGTCCAGCACCTCGTCCAGCACCGTCAAATCCGCCTTGCGCATGGGCGAGAGCAGATAATCCCTGCCGGGACGCCTACCGCCGCCTGCCGCAATGGCCTCAGGTGGTAGATCGAGTCCCACGCCAATGCGCAGCCGCAACCACTCCTGAGTACCCAGGGCGCCGGTCACGCTGCGGGCTCCGTTGTGCCCGGCCGCTGATCCGCGCTCCCTGATCTTGAAAGCTCCCAGCTTCAGGTCCAGCTCGTCGTGAATGACGAGCAAATCCCGGGCCGGGTCCGCCTCAAACTCGTGAACCAGCGCGGCCACAGCCAGCCCGCTCAAGTTCATAAACGTTTCCGGCTTGGCCAGGACCACCTCGCGCCCCGCTATGCGGCAGGTTGCGGTGGCGGCCTTACATCGCCGGTTTTGAACCACAACGCCCTCTTGCTCGGCGATGCGGTCGATGGCCATGAACCCCGCGTTGTGCGGGGTCCACAGATAATCCATGCCAGGATTGCCCAGCCCCACCACTAAAAAGGGGCCACGGCGCTCCACGTACTCACTTGCTTCAGCCAAGGCTTACTTCTTCGCCCCTGAGCCAGAGTCAGACTTCTTGGCTCCCGCCTCGGGTTTCTTGGCCGCATCTTCCGTCTTGCCGCCCTTCTTGGCGACCTCCGGCTCGGCTGTTGAAGCCGCTGCTGCCGCAGCCGACGCTGCTGCTTCGGCTTCGGCAGCGGTAGGCGCTTCTTCGCGGATGGAGACGACGTGGGCGACGGTCGCATCTTCGGAATTGATGTACTTGATCTTGTCCGAGTGGGGCAGGCCGCTGACGCGCAGCACGCCATACATCTCAAGGTCGCTGACGTCCGCATCAATGTGGCTGGGAATGTCAGCCGGCAAGCACTCGATTTCGACCTCGCGCAATACCTGGTCGAGGATGCCGCCGGCGGTCTTGACGCCTAACGGAATCCCAAGCAGCTTGACGCGCACGCTGACGCGCAGGGTCTTGTCGAGAGCGATGCGCTTGAGGTCGATGTGGATCAACTTGTCGTTGATCGGCTCGCGCTGCAAATCGACGATCATGGCCTTGGCCGCGGACTGGCCTTCAACTTCGACATCGAAGATCGTGTTGTGGCCGGTCTCGGAGAAAAGAATCCGGGAAATCTGCTTGGGGTCCACTTCGATGGCCACCGGATCGTGCCCCGGGCCATACAGCACGGCAGGAATCTTGCCCGCGACACGCACGCGGCGCGCAGCATTCTTGGTGAACTTGCCCTCACGGGGCTTGGTTACGACTACTTCTGACATTCGGTTTCTCGTTTCCTGATTTCGGGCACGGAAGAACAGCTTTTAGCTTCTAGCCGCCAGCTTCTAGCTCCGGCTGCTGCTACGAACTGACTTGCTCCGCTCCCTTTGTTGAGGCCAGTGGTCAGTGAACAGTGGACAGTGATCAGTAAAAGCCGCTCGCCTGTTTTCTGTTGCCAACCACTAACTCTTTGTTAATAAAACTGATCCCTGTTCAGCGGCCACTGTTCACTAACCACTGATCACTGACCACTTAGCTGAACAGCGTACTCACGCTGGTTTCCATGTGAATGCTCTCGATGGCCGCGCCCAGCAGGCCGGCGATGGAAAGCACCTTAATCTTGGGCAACTTCTGCGCCGCCTCGCGCAGGGGAATGGTGTTGGTAACCACCACCTGTTCGATGCGCGACGCGGCAATGCGTTCGATGGCCGGGCCGGAAAGCACGGCGTGGCTGGCGGCGGCGTAAACGCTCTTCGCGCCGGCTTCGTAGAGAGCATCCACCGTCTTCACCAGCGTGCCGGCGGTGTCGATGATGTCGTCCAGAATGAGGCAGGTTTTGCCGCTCACATCTCCGACAACGTGCATCACCTCGGCTACGTTCAAGTCGGTGCGGCGCTTGTCCACGATGGCCAGCGGCGCGCCCACCTTCTGCGCAAAGAACCGCGCTCGCTCCACGCCTCCGGCGTCGGGCGAAACCACGATCGGATTCGGCAGATTGAGTTCGCGGAAATAACTCACCAGCACCGGGCTGGCGAAGAGATGATCAACGGGAATGTTGAAGAAGCCCTGAATTTGTGCGGCGTGGAGGTCAACAAAGAGGGCGCGGTTGGCTCCCGCCGTGGTGAGCAGGTCAGCGATGAGCTTGGCGCTGATGGCCACGCGCGGGCGGTCCTTGCGATCCTGGCGGGCATAGCCGTAATACGGCACAACCACGGTGATTCTGGCCGCCGAGGCGCGCTTAAGTGCATCGATCATCACCAGCAGTTCCACCAGGTGCTGATCGACGGGATAGCAGGTGGGCTGGACGATAAAAACGTCCACGCCGCGCACGTTCTCGAGCAATTGGAAGTAGACTTCGCCGTCGGCAAAGCGTTGCATCTTAGCTTCGCCTACGGGCACGCCGATGTGGCGGCCAATCTCCTCGGCCAGTGGCCGGTTGGCAGTGCCGCTGAAGAGCTTGAACCGTTTGTCCTCGCTCAGATTGCGGCTCCGTTTGCGCTCGACGGCCGGCTTGACCTCTTTCACCTTGGCGGCATCGGCCGAGGCTGGCGCGGTTTCCAAGGGCGTGGGCTCTTTGCCCGCACCGTCTGTTACCGTCTTTGGCCCGTTTTCCGGCTGCTTTTCTTCGATCGCTACCGTCATTATTTCCGCTTCCATTTCCGAATTCCCTCCAAGCTGGTTGGCTTTGGCTGTTTCCGGTTTTACCACTTGAGAACTTGGCTGGGCGACCAGGATTCGAACCTGGACAAATGCCTCCAAAGGGCATTGTCCTACCATTAGACGATCGCCCAACTCATCAGCCGCTGGCGAGTCTCTCTCGCTGAACAGACGGCTGTCAACCTGCTTACGGCAAAAGCATTTCGCGCCAGTAATTCGTGCGTGGCAGAGTCCGGGTCAACTGATTCCGAACGCCGGCCGCTTCCAACCGCTGACAGGCTGCTTCCGCATCTCCGCGGGTCAGATACAACCCGAAGAGCGCCGAACCGGACCCGGACAGCGAAGCATGGAGGGCTGCCTCCGGTGTGCCAAATCCCAAAAGTGTACGCTTGATTTCTGCAAGGGAGGGATGCTGGGGAAAGACGACGCGTTCAAAGTCGTTTTGGATCCAGCTACTGATCCCGGTGCGGACAAGCGCGGACTCTTGTGGTCCGGCCAGGTTCTCTCCATTGGTGAGAACACCGGAGGAGCCAACTCCCTGCCATCCTTCCGGGATTCCTCCCGCAAAGGCGCTGGCATAGGCGCGGCTCAACTCTTTTAGTTTATCCGTACTGGCCTCGGCGGTCAAACCCTCGGCGGCGCAAAGAGTGTCCCAGTCGCGAAAGGCCTGCGGAGTGGAGACGCCAACCTCGGGAGTTGCGACCACACACCAGACAGGTTCAATGTCGGGCAGAGGATAAACTTCCTGGCCGCGATCGAGTCCAAGAACAGCGCCGCCAATCAAAAACAGTGGTACATCGGAGCCGACCTTGGCGGCAAGCTCCAGACGGCATGCAGGCCAGCAATCCCAGGTCCCAAGGGCGGGACCTGGGCCACCCGGCCTTCTGGATTGCAGTGCCGATTCGCTGAACGGCAGACTCGCCATCCCAAGTTCCGACTCCAGTCCGACCAGTGCGGCCACGGCATTGGCCGATCCGGCTCCCAGGCCGCCCTGCACCGGCAGACGCTTCTCGATGTGAATCTCGACCTCGGCGGTAATGCTCAGCGATTCGAGCGCCAGTTCCACCATCTTCCAAGCGGTGTTACGCGCGTCGGTGGGGACACGCGCGTCATTCGAGATCAGACGAATTGAAGCAGCGGACGAGAGCCGCGCCGTCACCGTAACTATGTCGTGCAATTCCAGTGTCTGGTAAACGGTAGTCAGCGCGTGAAAACCATCGGGGCGCGGAGCGCCGATATAGAGGCCAAGGTTGATCTTTGCGTGCGAGCGGACGGCAGTAGGCATACCGCTTCATTGTAGAGCCGGAATGGGCGAGCAGACTTTAGCCCATGTACTGCAACCGGCGACAGCTCTCGTCCTCTGACCGTATGAATTTGTCCTTTGGCTTTTGTGGTATCCCACCCTTTATCACCCCAACGACGAAGACCTGTCGTTGGGGACCCCGATTCGCCAGGAAAAAGGCGAATGGATGGGGCACGGAGTGGGTACATAATCAAACGGTGAGAGACTTGGTGCCCGGCGCTGATCCACCCGCGCAAATTCATGTGTCGCAGTATGGCAAAACGGCTAAGGAAGCTCTGATTAAGCCCGTTCTGTATGGAAAACCTTCCCTCAGGGCCTAAAGGCCAGGTTGATTTTGAGGCATTTACGGCACGACTAAAGTCGTGCCCTTTCAAAACGTCTACTTAATCAGAGCTTTCCTAACTCGCTCGTAACTGCTTGCATGGCTGTTGCAAGTCATCTGGGTAAGATCGCCGAGCTGTTCTATTATGCGGAAGTTTCTTCGGAAATGTGGAGTCAGTTACTCCTTTATTGTCCAAAAACAAGACACTGTTAGCCGTGATACGCTCCGGTTTCGGCAAAATCAATTGGCCATTTAACTCAGTTGTTTAAATTTTCAGAAAATTCAGGTTTTTTACGATAAAAAGCCTTTTTCTTTGAAACGCTGAACCCATTGACGAGACTATGTTTATGCTATTATGCTTTCTGCAAAACTGGGGCAGGTGTACCTGCGCCGAATTACTCGCGGCCTTGCTTCTCAGTTCTGCCTTCATCCCCAAGGGTAACTTTGCTGCTTTGTAAACACGGGCAAGGGGTCACATTTGGATCGCTTGTCAAACGACAACGTTTTTTGCTCGCCGCGCTGAGTCATACGGCAGCAAAATGCAATCACGCTGTCCGGGGAATCCTGGCGCGGTTTGTGGATGCGGCGCAATGCCGTAGTCCCTAGCCTCCCGCGATGCTCTTCGGCGGGAGGCGTACGATGCTTCGTGGATTCCTTCGCTCTTTTTCCTCTAAGTTTGGAACCGGCAATACCGGGTCTTCCTGGGTCGCAACCCTGACATTTGCAGTGGCAGTCTTGCTGGCGCTCACGCCAAGCGCGAACGCGGCGCCGGAGGCGGCGCACTTCAGCGGCGCTCTGATCACGGCGGGCAGCGGTTTCACTGCCCCTGCGGGCGTGGCGGTGGACAGCAAAGGGGACGTCTTCGTCGCCAACAGCGGTTTCGGCGGGAAGGTATACGAGATCGTCGCTGTCAATGGGCTGGTCTCGACCAGCAGCTCGGTGATTAGCGTGGGAGGCGGCTACAGTTATCCGCTGGGCGTGGCCGTGGACAGCAAAGGAGACGTCTTTGTCGCCGACGGCTTCAACGGAGGGAACTCGCACATCTACGAGGTCGTTGCCGACAGCAACGGCAATGTTTCCGGCAGCAGCCAGGTGAATACGCTGGCGAGCATCGGATCGACGGCGTTTTCTTCGGTTGCGCTGGATGCAAGCGGAAATGTCTATACGGTCCGCTCCAGCGGTCAAGATCTGTATATGTTGCAGGCGACTGGCGGTGTTGTTCCCAACAACAGCACGCCTGTTCTTCTGGCCACAGGATTCAGCGACCCCTCCGGAGTGGCGGTGGACGGCAGCGGAAACATTTATGTCTCCGACTACTATCACAATGCCGTGGAGGAGATTCCTGCCGGATCCACTTTTCCAGTTACAGTCGGTTCGTCGAACTATCTGCCCGCGCCGAGCGGCGGCTGGGGCGGTCCCACCGGTGTAGCTCTGGACGCCAGCGGCGACCTCTTTGTTACCACCCATACAGGCCAGTCGGTCTACGAGATTGTCGCGAGCGGCGGCGCCGTCTCCAGCAGCAGCGCCATCAATAGGGTGCTCTACACCTACAATTATCTCCAGGCTCTGGCGATCAGCACCAGCGGCAACATCTATATCGCCATTCAGAACAGCAGCACCATCACCGAGGACTTTGTCAGCGCTGTGAACTTCGGCGAAGTCCCCGTGAACACCAAGAGCTCCACCTACACGCTGAACTTTATCTTTGATACAGACGGAGCGACGATCAACGCCCCGATAGTTCTGACCCAGGGCGCAACCGGCAAGGACTTTGCGGACGCCACTACGGGAGGCTGCACCGAGGTTCACGGGGCAAGCCAACCGTATGCTTTAGGCGCCACCTGCTCGGTGGATGTAACCCTGAAGCCCGCCGTCTCCGGTACGCGCTATGGCACGGTGGAACTGACCGATCTCGGCGGAAACGTGCTTGCTACCGCCTATCTGCAAGGCGCGGGCACGGGGCCGCAAGTTGCCTTCCTTCCGGCCACGCAGAGCACGCTGGGCAGCGGTGGCCTCAACGGCGCGCCCGCCGGCATCGCGGTCGACGGCAACGGCAATATCTTTGTGGCGCAGGCCACCGACATGCTCGCGGAGATTCCGGCGGGCAGCTCGAGCGCCACCACTCTCAGCAAAAGCATCGAAGGCGCCGATGGCGTAGCAGTGGACGGCGCGGGAAACCTCTTCGTCGCCGCGGAGAACAAGCACGCGGTATACGAGGTTATGGCAGCGGGCGGATACACCACGGTCAATCAGTTGGCCACCAGCTTTAAGTTCGGCTATCCCTATGGCATCGCAGTAGATGGCGCCGGAAACCTTTTTGTTGCCGACGCAGGCAACAATGCGGTGTACGAGATTCCGGCGGCTGGGGGGTACACGACCGTCACGACGCTGGGCAGTGGCTTCAGCGAGCCGCACGCCGTCGCTGTCGACGCCTATGACAATGTTTTTGTCGGCGACTCTGGCCATAGCGCCGTCAAGGAGATCACGGCCGCGAGCAACTACGCCACGGTCAAGACGCTGGGCGGCTCCTCTTCCCAATTCTCCAGCTTCTATGGCATTGCGGTGGATGGCAACGGCAACGTCTTTGTCCCCTATTGGAATGGCCATGGCGTCATCGCTGAGATCACGGCCGCGAGCGGCTATACAACAATCAATACGCTGGCCAGCGAATTGCCTCAGATTCAGAACGCGGCTGTCGACGGCAAAGGCAACATCTATCTTCTGCCCTACTCCCCAGGAAGCGTCCTGAAGCTGGACCTGGCGGACGCGCCCACGCTGAATTTCGCCAGCACCCCGATGGATTCGACCAGCAGCCCGCAGACGGTGACGGTGGAGAATATCGGCAATGCGGACCTGAGCTTCCCCGCGCCCGCCACGGGCGACAATCCAAGCATCGCGACCGGCTTTACGCTGGACAGCAGCAGCGGGGCAGACTGCCAGTTGGTGGCCAGCGGCGCTTCGTCGCCGGGAACACTGGCTGCTGGCGCCTCGTGTCTTTTGCCGGTCACCTTTGCGCCAACCTCTGTCGCCAGCTACAACAGCTCCACTCTGACGATCAGCGACGATGCGCTCAATGCGTCTGCACCTAACTACGCCACGCAGACCATCACGCTGAACGGCACGGGCACGGGCGCGCCGCAGACCATTACATTCACCGACAGCCTGCCCAGCGAGGCCATTTACAACGGGGTGAATCTGCAATACGCGATCAGCGCCACGGGCGGGGGCTCTGGCAATGCTGTCACCTTTAGCCTCGACGGCGCATCCACTCCCGGAATTGCCACCCTCAATGGCAGCACGCTGACGATTACTGGCATGGGAACAGTCATTATTGACGCCGCCCAGGCGGCCGGCGGCAACTATGCCGCGGGTTCGTCCTCGCAGAGCATCACGACCATCACCGATACGCCGGGCGGGATCACCCCGACCTTCGGCGGTCTCCAGTCAGCGTATGAAGGCACGGCTTTCAGCGAAGGACTGATTGCCCTCGTGACGGGCACGTCTGGCAACCCCATGTCGGGGGTGACGGTAACATTTTCGGCGCCTTCGTCGGGCGCCAGCGCCATACTCTCCAGCCTGACCGCAGTCACGGATCAGAACGGCAGGGCTACCGTGACAGCCACGGCAAATATGACGGCGGGCGGTCCCTACCAGGTGACCGCATCCTACCCCAACAGCGGGTTTGCCGTCTTCGAGCTGACTAATCTGGCTCCTCCGACCTTCACGGTGACCACGCTGACCGATGATGCCACCGGCACGGCGGCTAACTGCACCGATCAATCGCAGAGCGGAGCCACTCCGGATGCAACTTGCAGCCTGCGCGACGCCATCGCGGCGGCCGCGGCAGCCAGCACCTCGACCGTAACGCCGACCGTTAACTTCGCCAGTTCGCTCAACCTGACCGCGAGCGCTCCCGGCGACTACAACGTGACCACGGGCGGCACGCTGACCATCAACAACAACATGAACATTGTGGGACCGAACGCTAACCTGCTCAGCATTGACGGCGGAGGCAAGGTACAGGTCTTCAACATATCCAGCGGAACGGTCTCCATCTCCGGACTGACGATTACCAAAGGGTTCGGCAGCAACGGAGAGAACGGCGGCGGCGGCATCTTGAACTACGGCACGCTGACGATAACCAACTGCATTTTCTCCGGCAATGCTGCCTCGGCTGGCGGCGGCATCTTCAACTTCGGCATAGTGACGGTGACCGGCAGCACCTTTAGCGGCAATACCGCATTAGCTGGCGGCGGCATTTTTGGCGAGTCCGGAGGCAGGCTGACGGTGACCAACAGCACCTTCAGCGGCAATTCCGGGTCCAAAGGCGGCGGCGGCATCTTCAATAACGAAGGCGCGCTGACGGTTGCCAACAGCACTTTCAGCGGTAATTCCGGAGGTGCACCTTTCGGTGGCGCCGGCGTCTACAACAGCGGCTCCTCCGCGGTGCTGGCCAATGTGCTCAGTCCTGATGCCATGGCAGGCGGGTACACCGACAATGGCGGCAACGTAACCTCGGGCAACATCACTCTTGCTCCGTTGGGCTACTACGGCGGGACAACGCAGACCATGCCTCCACTGCCGGGCAGCGCGGCCATCTGCGCCGGAACCGTGGCCAACGCAACGGCGGCTGGGCTGACCGCCGACCAACGCGGCAATCCGCGCTCGACGAATGCCTATAGCAGCAGCACAGCATGCGTGGATGCGGGCGCAGTGCAGACGGCCTACTCGCTGAGTTTCACCGCCTCGCCCTCGAGCTCGCAGAAAATCAATGTGGCGCTCACGCCGGCTCCGGTGGTGCAGTTGAATGACCTCAATCCCCTTACCGGCAAGTCTGCGCCGATTGCACTCTCCGGCGCACCGATTACGTTGGCGATCTATGCCGGCGCCATCAGTGGCGGAGTTCCCACGGTCGGCACCGCTCTGAATGGTGTGTCCACCTTCAGCGGGGTGACAGTCGCCACGCCGGAGACAGGCGATTACCTGATCGCTCGGGCACCGGTCGGTCCTTACTCCATCGAAGCCAATAGCAGCGATTTCAACATCGCCGCGATGACCCTCTCGCCCGCTTCGGGGGCGCTGACCGCCGGGGCATATGGAGCGGCCTACAGCCAGCAGTTTACCGCCAGCAACGGCACCGCTCCTTATTCGTACACGGCGACTGGCATGCCTCCCGGACTGAGCATCAGCTCAGCGACGGGGGTGATGAGCGGCACGCCGACTTCGATCGCCGGTTCTCCATACACGGTCGTCGTCACGGTGACCGACGCCGCATCCAACAGCGTCCAACAGAGTTACACGCTGGCTGTTGGCTCTGCGGCTTCGGGGATCTCCGTGAGCAGCAGCGCCAATCCGGCCTTTATCAACAACACCGTTACCTATACGGCTGCGGTGGGCTTTGCTACCGCCCCGTCCTTGACAACGATTGCCGGACCAACCGGCACGGTGACCTTCTACGACGGCGGCACGGCGATCACGACTTGTTCCGCCGCGACGCTGGGCGCATACAACTTCACCACCAACGCGGCCCTGGCAACCTGCGCGGTCAGCTACACGAGCACAACTCCGGCCACGCACGCCATCACCGCAACCTACACTCCGGGTAATTCGAGCTTCACCGGAAATTCCAGCGGCACGTTCACAGAAGCGCTGGCGGACTTCACCATCACCGCGCAGAACGCCACGCTTACGATGATGCCGGGCGCTTCGGGTCAGTACACGTTCACCGTGAGCCCGGTGAGCCCTGCCACCACCTTCCCGGCGGTCGTCAACCTCACGGTCAGCGGCTTGCCGACGGGATACACCGGCAGCTTCTCGCCGTCAGCCACCATCGCGGCCAACGCGGGCGCGGCCACTGTGACCTTGACCATACAGACGAACGCCTCGGCACAGAATTCGCCGAACACGGGCGGCAGGCTGGCTTCACGGCTGGCAGGCATCTCGCTGGCGTTGCTGCTGTTGCCCTTCGTCGGCAGGATGCGCATGGCGGGCAAGCGCTTCAGCCGTATGCTGCCGGTTCTGCTTTTGCTCATCGCGGGCATGGCTGCCGCGGTTGGGCTGAGCGGCTGCGGTTCCAACACCGGCTTCTTTGGCCAGGCGCAACAGAGCTACCCGGTGACCGTGACCGCAACTTCGGGCACGCTGTCGCGCACTTCCAACGTCACTTTAACGGTTGAGTAATGAGGAGAGCTGAAATGCGTAGTTCGATTCGCGGAAAGGCGCTCCTTGTGGGCGTGTGCATATTGGCTGGGCCAGCAGTCTGGGCCCAGCAAACCCAGAGGCCGATTGTCCAGTCAAACGTCTCGGCTGACCTGGCCCTGACCTTTGCTGTCGAGCGGGCGCAGGTGGTGCCCGGACAGGCCAGCTTCTGGTTCAAGGGCGGCGGGGCGGACGCGGCAGTGACCTTCTGGAAAGGGCTGGGCGTTGCCGCCAGCCTTACCGGAGACACGACGTTGAACCTTGCGCCCGGCGTGAATATAAACAAGCTCACCTACCTGGGCGGGCCGCGCTACACCCGAACCGTTTGGCATGACCAGGCCGGCTCGGCGGAGCAGCGGCGGCTGCAGATCTTCGCGCAGGGACTCTTCGGCGCGGCGCACGGCTTCGACGGTTACTATCCGGCAAGTCCGGCGCCCACCACCAGCGCCAACTCGTTCGCCGTCCAGGCCGGCGGCGGCCTGAACCTTTACCTTACCCGCAGCCTCGGCATTCGCCTGCTGGAGGCCGACTACGTGCACACAGCGCTACCCAACGGCGCCGCCAACACGCAGAACGATGCGCGCCTGGCCTTCGGTGTAACTTACCACTTCAAGGCTGGCCAAAAGAAAGCGGTAAAGTAATTCCGCCGTGCCGCCGGAGCAACCCTGCTCCGGCGGCACGGCTATTTATAGCTTCAGAAACGCATCAGTTTTCCCGAAAAAGCCACGAAGATATCGAGCTTCGCCTCGGGGTGTTGGTAATTGTGCCTGGGAATATTGCCGATGGGAGCCGACCCGCGGTGGCTCTTGATTCTAAATAAACAAAATTCTGGTGCCGAAGAAGGGACTCGAACCCCCACACCCTTGCGAGTACGTGGACCTGAACCACGCGCGTCTGCCAATTCCGCCACTTCGGCACAGTAAACAGGTCCAGCGTTCTCCACTGAACCGGCAGCAACTCTGAGTCTCGCAAATGCGGGACCTTGTGTCAAATTTTGGCGGCTCAGTTGAACCGGAAGGACCAATTCTCGCGTTATCCCATCCTTGCCACATCAACAAAGACGCGGCAAGGATGGGGCGGCCAGAGGCTCACACGTTACACCAGCTTGGCGTCCAGCGCGATTTCCGTGTTGTTGGCGAACCATCTGTTAGTGTCCACTCCAGACAAAAACACAAGCAAAGGCGCGATGCGCAAGGACACAACTGGTGTCCAGCGGACACCGCGCCAAGGAGACTGGACACCATGTTCGAAAAGCAAGGAAAATTCTATGCAGACTGGCGAAACGACACCGGCAAAAGAATTCGCAAATCGTTCAACAGCAAACGCGCAGCACTCCAGTTCGAGGCCGAACAAAAGGGGCGCAGCCACCCAAAAAAGAAGGCGCGCGGGAATCAGTCGGCGATATCCTGCGCGCCCGGTACGAAACACCCGGCCCGCGAAGTCACCAGCAGACAGTCTCACGCTGGCTCACCCAAACTGCTGGCAATGCCAAGCCCCAAGACCTCAGCGCGGCGCACGTTGAAGAAGTAAACCTCACCATCCAGCGCGCCACAAAATCGCACTCGTCACGCACCAACCACGCGCGCGCCCTCGGTCGCGTGCTGCGCTACCTGTGGGAGAATTACGGCGCACCGAAACTCGACGACCACGTACACAAATATCCCGGACTCAGGCCGCGCAACATCACGGCCACGGAAGATGACCGCGCGGCAATCCTCGCAGCCGCGCCAACACACCTACGCCTCTTCATCCTGCTCTGTTCCGACCTCGCAATAAGAAGCGGGACAGCAGCGCGACTCGGCCCGGACAATTACGATCCGAACCGGCGCAAACTCACGTTCACCAGCAAATACGGCGAAAAACTCACTCTGCCCACAACCCAGGCCGTTGACGAAATGCTAAATATGTGCGACCTAAGAAACCCGGAACCGTTCGTCAGACAACTGTGGCACGCGCAACCGGGCAACCATCATCCGCACGCCTCAGCAAAAGCACGGTCGCAACACCAGACACTGCTGGCAGCATTCGGAAGGCTGAAAGCATCGCTCGGAATCACGCGCCCGCTGACGCCGCACGACCTTCGCCGAACGACGGCGGTCGCGATGTACCGGCAGACGCGCAACCTGCGAAAGGTTCAGGCGCTGCTCGGTCACCGGAGTATGCAAGCGACAATCTGGTACCTCGACCACGACCTCGAACCGGTCGAACTCGAAACACTGGAGACAATCAAACTCCCGTACATCGTAAGGAGAAAGGACACCGCAGCATGAGCCTGGTCAGAATCGCATACACGATGAGGCCGTTAGCCATCGACGCACAGGCCGACCCGCCACGCGACCGCACCACACGCGCCGCGAAGGCCGTCGAGGTCTGTAAAGAGGAATGGACACGAGCCTATAACCTCGCCAAGGAAAAGGGCCAGAGCGAAGCCCGCGCCGTCCGCATGGCCAGCGTGGCGTACAAACTGGCCATGCCAAAGATGGACACGCTACCAACCATCCGAGCCGCAATTACCTGCATCGCCCACGGCATCACGCTTGAAGTCTTCGACGGGCGCGACGGCTCCCAACTCCTTTACGCGGCGCAGGTTGCGCTATCGGTCCTCAACCGGAAAGGCAAAAAAGCATGACCACCCCCCCACCCTCCAGCCGCTGCGGGCTGGCGATTGACGCGATAGTCGAGGAGCAAGGCCCGCTGGTGCGCCAGCCAGCCAACGCCGCCCGCCTCGCAACCATCCTGCACCACGCCGCAACGGAACTCTGGGACCTCTGCACGTACACAGACTCAGCCGAAATGTGGGAAGAAGCACGCGCCATCGCAAGCCGGATACTGGCCGCCTGCCCGACAAAGTAACTACCACCTGTTGTGGTGAACTTGCCAAACACCACAACAGGTAGTATCTTTCCCGCATGGCACCCACCCACCCCATAGCCAACTCAGACCGCAGCCAGGCCGGCCAAAATGCCAGCGCGGCTGCGGTCGCGGCGTGGCTCATCGATCCTGACAAACCAGAGCAACACACCACGACTTACGCGGAACAACTCACAGCGGAGCCGCGCTGGACCGGGCCGCTTGCCGGTGACGACGACTATCGAGAGGACCAATGAAAACGCAACTCCCACCAGACCAAGCCCTCGCCGTTGCCCGGCTCAAACAGTGGGCCGTGCTGCGCCTGGCCACACGCCACGGCAAAACAACCTGCTACCGAAACCAAGGATGGGCGCAACGCAACGCAGCCAACTTCGACGCGCGTCAGGTCCGCGTGCTCGACTTCGAGCGGGCGCTATCGGAACTGTCCAACGAAGAGCAGATCGCGCTGGTGCATTTTTACCGGGACCGTGAAGGCTATCCGCAGATCGCAGCAGCCGCACAATGCAGCGTGCGCAAGCTCGTTTACCTGATACCCTCCGCGAGGGTAAAACTGACCGCGATTCTCGACCGGCTTGACCTGCTATAACAACCACCCCAAACGGGCCAACCACCCCCCCACCCTCCGGAGTCAGAAATCATGAGACAGGAAGTAGCCAAACTCGTCGAAGCAATCCGCGAAGTGAAGCGCGGCAACCGTAGCCAAGATATGCCGCACATCATCGAGACAGCCAGAAAGGAACGGGAAGCCGATGCCACACCAGAGCCACGCCGAAGAAGCAACGAAGATCGCTAACGAAACAAAGTTCGCTGTCCTCGGACGAGCCATCGCAGATGCGCACGCAACCGGCACCGACACCAAACACCTCATCAGCCTGGCAATGCAAATGCGCTATATCGAGCAGCAACAGACCGACAAGGAAATAGCCTTTGCAGGACTCACGCGCCAGATCGGCGACGCCGCCCGCAACGGCAAAGACACCCGAGCCCTGCTAGAGCGAATCGTGTCGCTGCGCCGGGAAGAACTTGGCCCGTCGTAGCCACGTCGCTACGCTCGTGTTGGGACCTGCTGCGGACAGCGTGCCGGACCTGACCGCTCGGCCCTCGCCTGTCGCTCGGCTCCTCGCTGCTGCGTGCAACCGCCGACGGCGCCGCCGCCTGCCCGCTCGGCCCTCGCCTGTCGCTCGGCTCCTCGCTGCATTCTCGCAGCCCGAAGCCGGGCCGACGCCCACTTCGAACATAGTGCCGCTCGGCGCTCACTCCCGTTCGCTTTGTCGCGGGGCCGCGCACGCACATGCGCCTGTGAGGGCGCGAGACTATGCGTGCGCTGGTGCGGTGGTGGCTACCGGCTGTCTCAGCGGTAAGCGCCGGAATGATTGAGGCACTGCGGACGGTGTGTGCGGCGCGGCAACAGAGAAAGCACTCGTTAGGGGGAAGCGTCCCCCTAAAACCCCCTCGAAGCGCAACCGCAGCGTCCGTGTGCTCAGCGCGGGGGAAGAGCAGCGCACCAACGAACAGCAATTGATCGCGCTTCGTGACCCAACACGAGCGTAGCGGGAGAAAGAAGAGCAGCGGCAGCCGAAGCAAAAAGCAGTAGGTGGAAGGGTGCACCTAACCATCATTCCTCACAAAGCGAGTGTGTGGCCTGTGTCAAGGTAGAACGCGACGAAGAGAAGGCCGTGGAAAAAAGGGGTACCGGCGCGGGGTTGGGCGGCGGGTCCAGGCGCATCTAATCGGTCAGCGGGCAGGGCCGTGGGGGTCTGGCCGGTCGGCCCGCGCGTGTCGCGCGTTGGCCTCCCTGCGTTGTGCGCCCTGGGGCGTGGCCCTGCCCGCTGCCCGAACATGCGGCTTCCCACGCCGTCACCCAATTGCGCCGGAACCCCTTATTTCCCACCGCCTTTTATCGCGTCTCCACCTTGACGCAGGCCACGGACTATCCCAAAAGTTGAGGAATGATGGTTAGGTGCACCCTACGCGGCGGTGGTGAGTGTAGCGAAATCCGCAGCATCCACGCGGGCCGCAAGAAAAAAGCGGCCCGCGAAAAACCCCGGTGTCCACCCGGACACCTGTTTACCAACTCGCCAACTTGACAGGTTACTTTCCGTGCATGTGGAATAGTAACCAAGAGCCGGACACCCACCCCCACAAGCCCCGGTGTCCAAACCGAAAACAGACACCTACAAACCCCAGCATCCGTGCGGGTCTGCGCGCCTAAATCGACTGTTCGCCAACAGTCAAGAGATGGGCTGGACACCGTTGGACACCGGAGCTTTTGCTGATAGGCGCATGGAATCAGGCCAGCTTGGCGTCCAGCACGATTTCCGTATTGTTGGCGAAGAGTTTCGAAATGGGGCAGCCGGCCTTGGCGTCGGCAGCGGCCTTGTCGAAAGCCTCCTTCGAGGCGCCGGGAACGCTGGCGGTGGTGGTGAGCTCAATGCGCGTGATGGCGAAACCGCCGTCGGCCTTGGCCAATGTGACCGCCGCATGGGTTTCGATCTTCGTCGGCGTCAGCCCAGCGCCGCCTAACTGCGCGCCCAGCGCCATGGAGAAGCAACTGGCATGAGCCGCCGCAATCAGTTCCTCGGGCGTGGTGCCAGAGCTGGCGCCCTCAAACCGCGTGGCGAACGAATAGTTCGCATCCTTGAGCACGCCCGTTGCCGTCGAGATTGTGCCCTTGCCTTCCTTCAGTGAACCTGTCCAAACCGCACTTGCCTTGCTTGCCATTGTGCCTCCTTGGGGTTAATTGAACTTGTACGAACTGCGTGGTCCGATGCGCCGCGGACGAGATAATACCCAACCGCCGCAGCAAAATGATCTCCTGAAATTTGATGCGCCGAGTGCTTCTCCGGATGCGTCATTCCCACGCCCATTTCGCAACCCAAGCCTCCGGAGCGCGAAGTGTGCGCACTGGGCGGAGAGCTGCGAAAAGGCAGGGTGCTCTCAGAGCCGTCTGATCACTGGGCGCGGCTGGCCTTGCGGGCGGCCTCAAACTCGTCGCCGGGGAGCCACTCGATGCTCTTCGGCTGCTCGCTGGCCAGCCAGCCGAGTACAAACCCAAAACGCGCCAGCTTGGCGTTGCCACGGAAGTCCCAGTCGGCGCGGTATTCGTCGGAGGGCTGGTGGTAGTGGTGCTTCACGTAGTCCGCAGCTTGATCTTTCCCCCAGGCTTCTTCGTGGCCCTCGTAGAGATCGCCCTGACTTATGGAGAAGGCGGGAATGCCGGTCCGGGCCAGCGAGAAATGATCGGAGCGATAGGCCATGCCGGCTCCGGGCCTGGGATCGGGCACCAAGGCCAGATCGAAGGCATTGGCGACCGATTGGACCGTGGGCCAGAAATCGAGGTGGTTTGCGTTGCCCACGTTCGCCGAGCGTGGAATCCCGATGGGCAGAAGCATATCGTAGTTCAGATCGAGCGCGATCTGTCCGGAGGGCACCGGCGGGTGCATTCCCAGAAATTGCGAGCCCAGCAGGCCCTGCTCCTCGGCGGTAACGGAGGCAAAGTAGACGGCATGAGGCGGACGCACCGGCGATTGCGCGAATGCCCTGGCCAATTCGAGGAGAATGCCGCAGCCTGTGCCGTTGTCGGCCGCGCCATTGAAAATGTTGTCGCCCTTGAGGTCGGGGTCGATGCCGAGATGGTCGTAATGCGCCGTGTAAAGCACCGCCTGATTTGCCGCGCTCACGCCGGGCACGCGACCCACCACATTCGAGCTGACATAGCTGCGGACGCGGCTTTCGATGTGCGCGCGAAGCCTGACCGGAAGCTCTGCAGCATGAAACGCGCCGGGCTTACCGGCGCGGTCGATGGCCTGATCCAAATCGCCGAGACCCGCCAGCGTGAACAGCCGCTGCGCCACATCGTGCTGAATCCACGCCGCTGCGCGCAGCGTGGCGCCGGGATCGTTTTGCAGATAGCTCTTCTCGACGGCCTGCGAGTTACGCACCACCTCCCAACCGTAGGCGGCCAGATCCGTGCGGTGAATGAGCAGCACGCCCACAGCGCCACGCCGCGCGGCCTCTTCATACTTGTAAGTCCATCGGCCATAGTAGGTGAGCGCTTTGCCTTTGAAGAACTTTTCGTCGTTCGAGGGCGGCTGATTGACGATCATCAAGGCAATCTTGCCCTTCAGGTCGATTTCCTTGCCGTTTGGGCCAGCGTAGTCGTTCCATTGGTACTCGGGTGCGTCAATGCCGTAGCCCACATAGACGATCGGCGCATCGAAGTCGGCTGTCGCCTGCCCCGTCTGGTCCTTGGAGACGATTTCCGTGCCGTAGTCAAGGTTGACGGGCTGGCCGGTCGAAGGTACTAGCGAAAATTTCGTTTTGTCCTCGATAGTATGCACGGCGACCAACGGAACGCGCTGGAAGTAAGTTCCGTTGTCGCCCGCCGGCTCAACGCCATCCAGGGCAAACTGCGTGGCGATATACTCGGCCGCCAACTCGCCGCCGCGCTTGCCGGGGCCGCGGCCTTCCAGCAGATCGAGCGAGAGAAAGCGCACATGGGCACGAATTTTTTCGGGATCAATGGAGGCAGCGGCGACGCGTGCTGCTGGCGGTAGGCCGGTAACCTCGGGAATCGGATTGGAGGCGGGCTGCTGCGCGCGAACGAATGGAGCGGCCACAACGCCTGCGGCCAGAACGGCAAAAACTAGCTTGCGGTGCATGAATTCTCCCTGTCGGTATCGAGTTAAAAATCACGCATTAAACAGCGCGCTTCAATCGACCTTTCAGAGTACCCCGCCGCCCTTCCGCGAAGCAATGGCGTGCGGCGGCGCAGCAGCCAGCAGATGCAAGCGGTCGAGCACCTTGCGCGCCAGCCCGGTCAGCGCCATTCCCGCCGCCTCGCTCAGCGGAACCCAGCGCCTCTCGCCGCCGGGTGCGGCAATCGCGTCGATATCGCCTTCAGAAACCGTGCGGATGCGCACGCAGTAATTCACCTGCATGATGGCGTGCCGCACTGTCAGGCGCAAATCCTCATCCGGAACGGCAGCTTCCCGAAGCATGGGCAGCTCCCACAAGCCAGGCATTACGGTCAACGATGCCGGGCGCTGCTCCAAAAGCACTTCGCTACGCACCCGGCCGGCCTTCCTCCTGTTGCGCAGCGAGAGCGCGTGCGCCACTTCGCGACGCTGCATCGGTGGCCGTGGCGTGGTCTGGTGTTCTCCCTGGGTCTTGCAGTCGCTGGCCACCGGGCACACCAGGCACTGCGGATTGCGCGGCGTGCAAAGGGTTGCGCCCATCTCCATCAGCGCCTGGTTTGAGTCGCCCGGCCGTTCGGGACAAACCAACTCGTCAGCCAGCTTTTCGATCTTGCGCCGGAGCAGCGCGCCGCCCACGCGGCCGCCGGTCTTCCAGCCCTCCAGTCTGCACAGGACACGCTCCACGTTGCCGTCCACCACAGCCACTTGCTCCCCGTAGGCGATGCTGGCGATAGCGGCTGCCGTATAGGCGCCGATGCCGGGCAGCGTGCGCAGCTCCTCCGCCGTTTTCGGCAGGTTCCCCTTGTGACGCTCAACCACAAACTGCGCCGCCTTGTGCAGCATCCGCGCCCGCCGGTAATAGCCCAGCCCGCTCCACTGCGCCAGCACCTCCTGCTCCGGTGCCTGTACCAGCGAAGCCAGCGTAGGAAATCGCGCCATGAAAGCTAAGTAGCGCTCCACCACAACAGCCACGCGGGTTTGCTGCAACATGATTTCAGAAACCCAGATGGCGTATGGGTCACGCGTGCGCCGCCAGGGAAGGTCGCGCCGCGAACGTTCATACCACTCCAGCAACCGCCCCCGCACCCTCGCGATCTTCTCCGCGTCCCACCGCTGCCTGCCCATGCGCCCAGCTTAACAGGCTCTCGCAATTGACCTCTCGAGTCTGTGTTCCTACAATCAGGGTGCGCTCTTCATCCGGCCCGAATGGCTCTTTCCGCTCTCATCATCGACGACGAACAACTGGCTCGCGAGGAGCTTGCCTACCTGCTTGCCCAGGTGGGCGGCGTGGATGTGGTGGCTCAGGGAGCCAACGGCATCGAGGCCGTGGATCTGATCGAGGAGCACCATCCCGACATGGTTTTCCTTGATGTGCAGATGCCGGGGCTGGACGGCTTTGCGGTGATTCAGAAGCTGATGGAGCAACAATCAAAAGCGAGCGCCGATGCCGAGCCGATGCCGCAGATTGTCTTTGCCACGGCTTACGATCAATACGCCGTGCGCGCATTCGACGTGAACGCCGTCGATTACCTGCTGAAGCCCTTTGACCGCACACGCGTGGAGCAGGCCGTCGAGCGAGTTCGAGGCCGTCTGGCCGGGAACACAAACGGCTCGCTGCCTGAGTCCCAAATAGAGTCGCTGCTGCGGCTGCTCAATCGCCCGCAGGGCGCCTCGCGCACCCCTCAGCCGGCCAAGCTCATCGTCCAGGCGCAGAACCGCCTCCTGCTGATCGACCAGTCAGATATCTGCTTTGCGGCCATCGACGAGGGCGTGATTCGCGTGGCCACGCAGAGCTTCGAGGGCCTGTCCAAGTGCCGCACGCTGGAGGAGCTGCTCGACCTGCTCGACCCCGCGGTCTTCTGGCGCGCTCATCGCGGCTTTGTGGTGAACATCAACCACATCCGCGAAGTGGTGCCGTGGTTCAAATCCAGCTACCAGTTGCGCATGGACGATAAACGTCAGACGGAGATTCCCGTCAGCCGCGCGCAAACCAAGCGGCTGCGAGAGCTGTTCAATTTGTAGCGGGGCCTTCCCGCTCTTTCGGCCTAGTCGGTGGTGGTGTAGTTTCCAATGGGCGACAATCCGGCCGGAACCCACAAAAAACGGATCGCCGGGGAGATGGAAACCTGCATCGGCCTGTTATCGTCAATCGAGAACCATGCGCATTCCAGTCAGCGAACACTTGCCGGCTCTTGAGTAGTAATATTCCGAGGCGTTTCAGGAAGCGCCTTTCCGAAAGAAAGGCTTCATTTAGATGACGGCGTCAATCTGCGCAGCAATCGTGGTGGCCTTGCTGGACATCTGCGTGGGCGCTCGCTATTGCGCGAAACTGATTCGTAAGGAAACTTCTCCGCGGATCGCGACCTGGCTGATCTTTGAGATCGGCGTCGTCATGAGTCTGGCCGCATACTTCGCCTCGCACGACCACAGCATCGTGAAGGCCGCGCTTAACTTGACAGACGGCATCGTGGTTACCGCCATTCTTACGTCGCTTTTTATCGAACAACGAGGTGGGAGAATCCAATTCACCAGGAATGAACAGTTGTGTCTGGTGATTTCCTGCATCACCATGGCCGCCTGGACGATCACAAAGACTGCATGGATCGGCTTTGTGGGGTTCCAGGTGGTTATGTCGGTCGCCTACTTTCCCACGATTGAGAGCGTCTGGCAATGGAAGCTCGGTGGATCGCCAGAACCCGTCGAAACATGGAGCATCACCGCCGTGGCCGCGCTTATCGGAGTGGTCATCGACGTCACCGGTAGCCACGATTACATGGCCATGCTGTATCCTCTGCGCGCATTCATCCTCTGCATGATTATCGTGGTGCTTGTGCGACGATGGGAGCAGAAGAGTAAGGCGAACCACTCACTGGTCCAATGAATCCATTGTTATCTGTTCATTACCGGAAACTGTAATACCACCGCCTCAGTCGTATCTCTCGAACACAATCTGCTTTTTGTGCCAGCCGAAGGCAGTCAGGCTCTCGCGTACGCCGGAGACCATCTCGTTGAGGCCGCAGATGTAAGCGTAGATGTCGAATTTCAGCTCCGATTGCAGCAGACTCGGATCAACCGGGGGCAGGGGCAGCGTCTGGCCCAGCCTCGCGGCGCGCTCCTCGATGATGCGGGCCAGTGGCTCCTGAACGTGGCCGCGCAGGCCGGTCCAGCTTGCTTCGGCGCGGCTCAGCGTGGGCAGGTAGTGGAAGTTGGGCTTGCGGGCGGCAAGAGCCTCAAACTCGGCGCGGTAATAGATGTCGCTCTCGTGGCGTGTGCCATAGATGAGCCATATCTGTTTGCCGTTGCTGCGGTCTGGGCCGTCTGCCGGGAAGAGCCATTGCAGGTAGCTGCGCATGGGCGCAACGCCCGTGCCCGTAGCCACCAGAATGGAATCCGTAATGGGCTCGTGGAGAATAAAGTGCCCGTGCGGTCCATGAATCTGAATGGTGCCCCCGATGGGCAGGTCGGGCAGGTCTGCCAGGTGGTTGGAAAAGAAGCCCTCTTCGACCCGATTCACACACAGCTCAAACCGATTACCATTGGCCGCCGAGGCCAACGAATAGGCGCGCGTCTGTTGCTTGCCCCTCTCGTCCGGCGCCACGCCGGAAACAAATTGGCCGGAAACGAAGGGGAAGTTCTCCAGTTCGTCGATGACGAATTCAAAGTGATAGCACTGGGCAACTTCGCTGATGCACTCTTTGCGTGCAAGGCGAGCGGTAAGAAGTTCACGAGCCATGACGTCCTCGTTCTTGGAAGAAATGTCCGCAACCGGCGAGCTATTTTCTTTGATGCGACGGATAGGGAAAGGGACCAACTCGGTAACGGAACGGTTTGAATTTACGGCCGAAACACCGGGGGCCAAGAGGGATGTCGCAGCCTGGATCGGGCTTGGCAAGGCTTCTGCTACGCTCGTTTAGCTACCGCCAACTTGACGCCAAAGCCGACGAAGACGCAACCGGTCAGCCGGTCCATGTTTCGCACAACGCGCGGTCTTGACAGGAAGCGGCCAAGAGGGACAGTTAGAGCAATCAGGAATGAAAACCATACCAGGGTAATCAGCACGTGAATACTCGCAAGCAATAACGAAAAACCTGCAACATTCATGCCATGCGGGATGAATTGGGGAAGAAATGTCACATAAAACACACCAACTTTGGGGTTGAGAATGTTGCTCAGGAAACCGCGATAAAACGCACCATAATTTCCCCTGCTTTTGCGTGTGCTTTCGAACGATGCCCTGTCTACGGTGATCGAGGTTCGCGGCTTCATCAGGAGCTTGGTGCCAAGATATACGAGGTAAGCAGCGCCCGCCCATTTCACGATGTTGAAAGCAAGCTCGGAAGCTGCCAAAAGCGCCGTTAAGCCAAAGGCCGCGCTCATTCCCCAAGCCAACAAGCCCAGGCAAATGCCGAGAGAGGCAGCAGTCCCATCGCGCCGTCCGCAGGCGGTCGAGGTTCTCAATACCATAGCGGTATCTACGCCGGGTGCAATCGTCAGCAGAGTAGCGGCAACGATAAATAGGAGCATGAGCTGGATCATGGATGAATGCCTCCTCCATCGAGAATATCCCAGAAATGAGGCTGTGGATTCAATCGGATCTATTACCGCAGACCCGGCGAGGCGGCGTCCCCACTATAATCAACAAGGAACCGCGGGAGAGCCTGGAGGGTTTTTCGGCGGCGAATGACAGAGATTTTGAGGAAGATATGGCTGCATTGCTGGAAGCGATTACCGTAAAACGCAAAATGTACTTCGAGTATGAGAACGTTCCCTACTATTGCATGGATGCCGAGGTTTCCACGCCCACGGCGCGCGGCGGCCAAACGCTGGTTCGCCTGAAGATGCGCAACCTGCTGACGCGCGCGGTCTTCGACAAGACCTTCAAAGCCGGCGAGCGATTCAAGGAGCCGGACCTGGAGCTGGTCGAGGCCTCTTATCTCTACTCTGACGGCGAAGGCTCGCACTTCATGGATCAGGAGAGCTTTGAGACGCTGACGCTCAACAGCGACATGATGGGCAACGCGCTGGAGCTTCTGGTCGAGGGCGTGATCATCCAACTGCACAAGTTCAACGGCAACCCCATCGGCTTGCAGTTGCCGGAAAAGGTCGAGTTGGAAGTGGTATACACCGAGGGTGGCGCGCGCGGCGACACCAGCGGCAACGTGACCAAATTGGCGCGGCTCCAGACCGGCCTCGAAATCAAGGCTCCTCTTTACATTGAAGTGGGCGAAAAGGTGAAGGTCTACACCGAAACGCGGGAGTTCGCGGGGAGGGCATGACCGGGTCTTACGACTTCTTGCCCGCCTTCGCCGAACGCTTCAACTCATTCCAGTCCTTCTCGGTCTGGTCGGCGTAGGCGGAGCCGAACTTGGCCAGAGCCTCTGCGAAGCCATCGCCGGAGCCAATGTAACCAGCCAGAATGAGTGGGTCGCCGGAGCGAGCGTGGCCGCGGGCCAGCAGCTCGCCGCAGACCTCTGCATAAGCCTCCAGGCCGCCTCCTGCCAGGTCTTCTAAATCGATGGAACCTTTGTGGTCGTTTAGCTGGCGGACCAGGTAGTCGCGCCCGCCAAAATGCGTCCATCCGAGGAACGGGTCGGACTGCACCTGCATCGCCTTTTGGCCCTCGGCGGTGCGCTGGCCGTTGTGGCGGGGTGGATCGGCGTCGGGCAAATAGGGCGCGTAGGCGGAGGCCGGCTCCTCCTTGATCTGCAAAAACAAGGGGTCGTCGGGGCCGTTGCCTTCAAAGTAAATGCAGTAATCGCGCAGGCCCACCGAGCCGGTTCCGACAACCTTGAAAGCCACCTCCACCGGTCGATAGAACGACAAGAGGTGCTGGCGCTGCGGCTCGAGCGTTTGGCGATAAGGGCCGAGCGAGGCCAAGACGGCAGCAGCCTGCCGGCCGGTGACGCGAGTGAGTATGGGCTTGATTTCCTTGAAACGACGAGGCGAATCGCTGGGCACCGTATCCCTTCGTCTTTTTTCTGGCGAAAGGGTGGGACGCATCGATCCTTTTCCTGCCCTCTTCTCAGGAAGCGCAGGTTCGGTCAACAGTTCCAGCGTGTGCATTGGCGTGGATCTTTCGGCCTTGAGGAGGGCATCGAGGACAGGCTCGACCTGGTCCAGGCGATGAACTTGAAATCGGCCCACTTCGAGCGAAGGCATCTGGGCAAAGGCACGCATTTGCGCGGCGTAGCGGTTAACGAATCTTTCCACGGCCTGGCGCGCCGCAGCGTCCTTGTGCCCCGATTCGCGCCCGGCCACAACCAGGGATGCGGCCATGCGTTTCAGGTCCCACTCGAACGGGCCGCGGATGGTCTCGTCGAAGTCGTTGATGTCGAAGACCAGCCGGCCATCGGGCGCGGCATAGGCGCCCAGATTGCGCAGGTGGGCATCTCCGCAAAGCTGACAGACAATGCCGGTTGAGGGCAGCACAGCAAGGTCGGCGGCCATCACAGGCACTGCGCCCCGCAGGTAGCCGAAGGGCGACTCGGCCATCAGCTTGTACTTGAGCTGGATGAGCGCGGGAACGCGGCCGTGCATCGAGCGGGCTATGAGTTCCAGTGCGGGAGTCTTCCGCGCTTTCGGTTTGAATTCACTATGTTCCTGGCGGCCTACCTGCTTGCGCCGCGCCTGACCCAGGTTGCGCCGTTCTTTGGGAGTTGCCCATTGCATGACCCGGAAGATACAACGCCCGGGCTACGCGGCGCAAGGCGCAATGCAGATGAAATCAGGTACAGTTTCACAGATTCACAGTTTGCGAATTTCTGTGATCTCTTACTGCATTCGGTAAATGCTCGCGTGAAACGCCCTCGTATCGAACAGGCCAGGTGCGTTGCTGACTTGCGAAACTTGGTATCGCCTGGAAGTATTATTTCTCTGCAACCGCAGCTTCCTTCTCCGCCCCGACGCCGCTGGGGCGAAGCGTGACCCAGTCGGTCTGCACGCGGTCCCATCCCTGAATCAGGAAGCCGTAAGACTCGAAAAGATGACGGATCTGAGGCCGATGCCAGCCGGCAATTTCTTCCAAAATCGGCACCAGCGTGGGCAGGGCATTGTCGCTGAGCACTGTCCGCTTGGCGATCTGCGCCACCAGCTTTGATTCCGAGACGGCAATGGTGAAACCGTCGCGCCGGTTCACATGAAGCATCACGTGAATATCGGAGCTGCCGTCACCCACATAAACCACATGGTCGGCGGGCAGCCCGAGCTCTTCTATCAGTTGCTCAAGACGCGCGACTTTTCCGTAGCCGGCCGTGGCGCGCACCAGGCTTTCAATCTCGCCAGAGGCCTTGTACTTGAACTCTGTGCCGAAGATGTGGTCCTGAGGCACGATCCCTTCGAGCGCCGACTGAATCACTTCCACCGGCGCGGCGGAGAGCACATAAAAATCGAAGTGGAAGCCGTCGATCCGCCGATCGAGGATATCGTAGACCTGCTTGATGTTTTCCTTGAGACGGATGCGCTTGCCCGCGTCATACAAATGCTCGCGCCGCACTTGCGAATGGAAGGCCGGATCGTGCAGGAGCAGGTAGGAAAGCTCGGCGCCCTGCTGGACCAGATTAAGGTTCGCCATGCCCCTGGCTTTGCGCTCAAACTCCGCCACGGAGATGCCCAGCATCTCGCTCAACACGTAGCCCGTGTCGTTGAACGTCAATGTCTTGTCGAAATCGCTGGCAAAAAGGAAATGTTTCCGATGTTCGTTAGCCATGTTTCATTTTAAGGCATTTTTGGAAATTATGCCGCCCATGTTGATTCCTGGCGCAATTGATGCCGCCCTAAATCCGCATGGCTGATGATTGTTACAGTGAAGTTAAGCGCGGCTATTTTTTCTGATCGTGCGAGGCCGCATCAGCCCAGAATTGCCAAAACTTCATGACGATATCTATTCCGCGCGCATAGTCGGAGTCTGACTCGACCAATACCGGAATCGAAAACATGCGCAGTTGATCCTGCATAAAAACTCCTTGAGTCGAGCCAACACTGACAGACAGCGCAAGTACGTTCGGATCTTTGGGCAAAGCATCCGCGCCAATTTCTATAATGGTGCTGCCTTTAAGTTGCGGATAGTTTTTTGGATCAGCGAAGACATCCCGATTGGTCACAATGCAAACTTCCGCGGACAGGCGCTGAGCAAGCAGCTCCCTGAATTTAGTATCAGCGGCCACCAGCCGTTTCGACAGCTCAACCGCCTGCGGAGAAGCAGTGGGATCGCCCGTGATTAGCTTGTTCTGAATCAACATGCCAACCCTTGCTGCGCTCGGGTTCGCGCATGCATCGCTCTGCGCGAACGCGAAATTTCCCCAAATTGCGATCCCGACGAAAACAACAACGCGCATAAGTTGTTTCATGACTCTTCCATCTCCGAAACTTACTTTGAGTCTATATTCGCATAACCTGTTGACTTTGATGCATCGAAATACAGCGGTGGTTTAAACTGCGGTGGGACGGCATTGCACCCCTACGAGGGGCGCTTCGGCACCTTGCCGTGCTCCGCTCCCGGAGGAATTCATTTTGACCCGTAAAACTGCCCTTTTGCTCTGCGGCCTGGTTGCTCTTTCGCTTGCGGGTCTTCAGCTCTCCGGCCAATTGCCGGCCAAACCACTTACCGTGGAGGCGATTTACGGGCATGGGCGGCTGATTGGGCATCCGCCCGACGAGTTCTCCTGGTCGCCTGACGGCAAGCGCGTGACCTATCTGAACGACGGCGAGCTGATGGAAGTGGATTTTGCGACGGGCAAGACGGATGTGCTGGCAAGCCGTGAAAAACTGGCCTCGCTCGCAGGGGCCAAGGCGTCAGAGACGGACCGCGACCATCGCGAACGCTATAAGATGGCCGGCCACCTTTGGGCGCCGGATGCGGCGCATCTGCTCTTTGACGCGAATGGCCACCTGTGGCTCTATGACCTGAACAAAGGCACGGGCGTGGAGGTTGGCTTTGCCGGCGAGGCTTCGGGCGACGACCCCAAGTTTTCGCCCGATGGCAAATCGATCTCGTTTATTCGCAACCACGAACTAGCTGTGGCGCGGCTGAAGAAGGCGGGTATGCCGATGACGGTGGTGGCTCCAGCGCCAAGCAAGACAACGCTCAACGGCGAGGTGGATTGGGTCTACGAGGAGGAGTTGGAGACGCGCAGCAATTATTCCTGGTCGCCGGATTCCCTACATCTTGCCTATTTGCAGATGGACGAATCTGCCGTGCCTGAGTATCCCATCGCCGACTGGATTCCAACGCACGCAACGGTCGAGATGCAGCGCTATCCGCAACCCGGCGACCCCAACCCATCAGTTCGCGTGGGCGTGGTGAGTGCTGACGGCGGCAAGACAATATGGATCAGCCTGCCGATTCGCGCCGGGCAGGATTACATTCCGCGCTTCGGCTGGGTGGATGCGAAGACGCTGTGGATTGAGACGCTGACACGCGACCAGAAGCATCGCGACATTTATTTTGCCGATGCGTCTACGGGGCAATCGCACGCGGCGCTCGAACTCACCGACAAGAAGTTCTTCAACGATAAGTACGATGTTTTTGTGGGCGACGGCAGCATCGTGCTGACTCATTGGGGCGACGGGCACAATCATCTTTATCTCTACAGCTATGACGCGGCTGACCCAATTCATTCGACAGCCCAACTCGCAAAGCAATTAACGACGGGCGATTTTGAGGTGGGCGACGTCTACCGCCTGGATGCTGCGGACAAACTTGTTGACTACGCATCGAATGAAGGCGGCCAGCTCGATCAGCAGTTGTGGCAGGTGAATTTTGCAGGCGAGAAAAAGCAGTTGACTGCGGGCGCGGGCACGCATGAAGGCAACTTCGCTCCCAAAGGCGGCGCGTTTGTGGACAAGCAATCGGCGAGCATGGAGCCGACCACGCTCAAGCTGTGCGCGGAAGCGGCGAAGTGCAGCGTCTTCTGGTCGACGAAGGCGGAGGAAACCTATCATCTGCGCGCGCCACAGCAGATGACGGTGAAGGCCCACGACGGGACGATGTTGTATGCCACGCTTCTACTGCCCGAGGGCGCGGCAGACGCGGCGAGCGTCCCGCTGATTGTGAATCCCTATGGCGGGCCGGGCGCGGCGACGGTTGTGAACAGTTGGCACGACGGCCTGCTCTTCGACGAGCTGCTGGCCCAGCACGGATTTGCGGTGCTGCACGCCGACAATCGCGGCATGGGCGGACGCGGGGGCGCCTTTGCGCAGGCCGCTTATCATAACTTCGGCCCGGTGCAGTTGGAGGATCAACTGACCGTGGTGGATGCGGCGCTGGCACAGTATCCGCAACTGGACCCCAAGCGCCTGGGCTGGTGGGGATGGAGCTGGGGCGGCACGTTCACGGTCTACGCCATGTCGCACTCGGACCGCTTTCGCGCCGGAGTTGCAGTGGCGCCGGTGACCGACTGGCGCAACTACGATTCGATTTATACCGAGCGCTACATGAGCGAGCCGGCGGATTTTGCCTCGGGTTACAAGGAATTTTCGGTGGTGAATTCCGCAGCCAACTTGAAGGGGCGGCTAATGCTGGCGCATGGAACCGGCGACGACAATGTGCACATCGAGAACACGGTGCAATATGTGCAGAAGCTGATCGAGGCCGAGATCTCCTATGACCTGCAAATTTATCCGCGCAAGACACACTCGATTGCCGGCCCTGATGTGCGCACACATCTTTTCAATCGCATTCTGGCGCAGTTTGAGACGTATCTGAAACCGCCGGTTTCCTCGGGAACCGGGCAATGAAAGAACCCGTGCATGAGCCAAAGCCACGCTCGCAATGAGTCCTTACCCCGTGATCTGAGTGAGGACTCGCTCGCGACGCACCTGCACAGCCGCGAACTGGCCTTGCTCGATCCGGCCGTGCGACGCGACCGCGCGCAGGTATCCGCCCTGCTGGCTGAAGACTTTCAGGAGTTCGGCGCCTCGGGAAGAGTGTGGACGCGCGCACAGATTCTAAATCTGCTTGCAACCGAAACCTGCCAGCCGCCATTGATGGAAGACTTCGAGTGCCACCGAATTGCGGAAGGGGTTGCGCTGGTCACTTATCAAAGCGTCCACACAGACTCGCAGACGGGCGGGTGCTCTGCTGCCATGCGGAGTTCTCTATGGAAAAAGGAATCCGGAGAGTGGCGTATGCGCTTCCACCAGGGAACGCGGAAAACCTAGAGCGAGTGGCGGCGGAAAACGTCGTCCTTTTCGCGGCTGGGACACTCCGAACACTCCAGACAGCAGACAACGACCAAGGCCACAGCCACTGTGACGATAATGGCGATGACGTTTTCGTAGGTCACGAACCATTGAATCAGGCTATGCATCGAAGACACCCACAATCAACATACTCTATGCAACCAGCCTCCGGCTGGACACTACGGCTCACCTGCTTAGACGCATTGTAGGGGACGCCGGCCTGTTAGGCCGACTGTTTTTTAGAAAAAATTTCAAATATTCCTTGTCTTATAGGGAAGAAAAAGCGAAAATAGGCTTGCCATGAAATCCGGTCCCAATCCCGCGCCAGCCCCCGACTCCAAAGAGTCGCAGGAAGAGCTTCAGACACTGGAGCTTAAGACTGCGCGCGCTGCGCAAGAGCCGGAAGATGACCCCGCCAGCGGTCCCAATCTGAACTGGCTGTTCGTCGATATGAACTCCTATTTTGCCTCGGTGGAGCAGGACGCGCGCCCGGAGTTGCGTGGCCGACCGGTGGGCATTGTGCCCATGATGGCCGACACGACCTGCTGCCTTGCCGCCAGTTACGAAGCCAAGGCCTGCGGAGTTAAGACCGGAACCGTCGTGGCCGATGCCAAGCGGCTGTGCCCCGATCTGGTGCTCGTGGAGGCGCGACACGAAATTTATGTTCAGTACCATCACCGCATTGTCGAGGCCGTGGAAAGCTGCCTGCCGGTCACGGCGGTGCTGTCCATCGACGAGATGGCCTGCCGGCTGATGGGCCGGGAACGGCCGCTGCTGGCCGCTATGGCGCTGGGCCGCCAGGTGAAGACGCGCATTTTGGAGCGGGTCGGCCCCATGATTCGCAGTTCGGTTGGCTTGGCAACTAACCGCTATCTGGCCAAAGTTGCCAGCGACATGGAGAAGCCCGATGGGCTGGTGGCGCTTCCGCTGGACATATTGCCCGAAGCCCTGCATCAGCTCACGCTGCGCGCCTTGCCGGGCATTGGCGCGCGCACCGAAAAGCGGCTGAACGACAAGGGCATTCGCACCATGGACGATCTGCTGGCGCTCAACTGCGAACAGGCCGGCGAGTTGTGGGGATCGGTGTGGGGCGAGCGGCTCTGGCACTGGCTTCAGGGCGAAGACTTCGATATGTCGGAGACGGAGCACCTGAAGTCGATGAGCCACCAGCACGTGCTGGCGCCGGAGATGCGCACGCCGGAAAAGGCCTGGGCGGTGGCGCACAAGCTGCTACACAAGGCGGCGATGCGGCTGCGCTCGGAGGGGTTGTGGGCCGGCAGCATTGGGCTGGCCATCGGCTTTGCCGTGCCGCGCGGCGAGAAGATGCCAGTGAGTCGCTTTGGCGCGCCCACGCGGGGATGGAAGAGCGAGCTGCGCCTGAGCGAGTGCCAAGACAACCAGACGCTCATTGCGGCGCTGCGTCGCTTATGGGAATCCCGCCCGCCGGGCGAAGAATTCGAGCACCCGTATTTTGTCAGCGTGCATTTGAACGGCCTGGTGCCGGACCGGCTGCACACGCTGAACCTCTTTGAAGGAACGGAAGACGAGCAGAGCCGCGCGCGCCTTGTGGCGGCCATGGACGCGCTGAACAACAAGTACGGCATGAGTACGCTTGCGCCGGCCACCATGCTGACCGCCTTCAAGGCTGCGCCCACGCGCATTGCCTTCCACACCATTCCGGATAGGTTCTAACGGGAGTGTAGGTACAAATATTGTCGGGCCGGAGCTGCGGCGACGTTGCACAAATTTTCACACTGGCGTCGACTTGGCCTGAATGTAAACTGAGCGTGTGCGCCAGGCAAGCCCGTTTGAGAGCGCTCAATCTGCCGGCTACTCAACGCTGACAGACTCTAGGGGGAAGGCATGGCTTTCAATAGGACGATTAAGTTTTGTTGCACTGTTCTAGCGACAGCGTTTTTCTCGTTTGGTCTTGCTCAAGGGCAACCGCCGCAAGCCACGCCTACGAATGCGCCGCCCGTGAAAGCGGAGCGTGATGGCTCACATGACTTTGACTTCGTGATTGGAAACTGGAAGGCACACGTTCGGCGGCTTCCTGACCGGCTCAACGGTTCGAACGCATGGATCGAATATGACGGCATATCAAACCACCACAAGATTCTCGATAGCAATTCCAACTTTGAAGAGTTTGAGGTAAACAATCCCGAAAAGCGCCTTCACATCAAGGCGCAAACGCTAAGACTTTACAATCCGGAATCGCACCAGTGGAGCATCTATTTGGTAGATGTCGACAAAGGTATGCTGAGCCTTCCGCCAATGGTGGGTCAGTTCGACGGGAATCGGGGAGAGTTTTATGACCAGGAAGACTATAAGGGGCGAGCGATTCTGGTTCGCTACGTCTGGCTGAACATTTCGCCGCGATCGGCGCGGATGGAGCAGTCGTTCTCGCCCGACGGCGGCAAGAGCTGGGAAGTGAACTGGATCTGCGAGCTTTCGCGAGATTAGACGAGGCTCCTGATTCCCGCGTCCCAGACCGCTCGGAGGTTACCCGCACAACCCGCTATGTGAGCACACAATCGCCTTGACCTTGACTGCAGCCAGCAGCCAAAAGAGGCAGACAGATATTGCGCTCCGTCTTGTCCTCTGCCCTCATTACAACCAGGTCGAAATCCACTCGCTCCGCGTGCTCAAGAACTTTTTTCGCTCAAACGCGTAACTCTCTGCATCCGCGCGCGGCAATTTCTGCGGATAAGAGAGTAGAAGCGAAGCCCATGGCCCACGACTGGCAGCCGGATTTTGAACAACTCGTGGACGAACACCAGTCGATGGTCTTCTCGCTGGCGTGGCGCATGACCGGCGACCGTGGGCTGGCCGAAGAAATTGCGCAGGATGTCTTTCTCGAATTGGACAGGCACCTGGGCAAGATTGAGTCGGCGGCGCACGCCTGCTTCTGGCTGCGCCGCGTGGCGATGAGCCGCTCGGCGGACGCGTTGCGCCGACGCGTGGTGCGTGGCCTGGACCTGTGGGTGGAGATGGAAGAGCATCACGGCATAAGCGTTGTGGAGCGAGCATCACCGTTGGGGGCGCGGCTCGAGCAACTGCTGGCCACCTTGCCGGAATCGCAGCGCGCGGTGCTGGTTCTTCGCTATCAGGAGGATCTGACGCCGGAAGAGATTGCAGCGACTCTTCAAGCGCCTGTGGCCACGGTGAAGAGCAATTTGCAGCGGGGATTGAAGCTGCTGAGGGTAAAGGCGGCTGACCATTTGAAAGAGTACATCCGCCAAAAGGAGTACGTGCGTGGAGTTTGAGCCAATGGAGGAGTTTGAGCAGGAGTTGCGGCAGGCGTTCGAGCGGCGGCCTGCGCCGTCCAGCCTGAAGCATAGGCTGATGGAGCGGAGGCACGCGCGGCAGCCGGGCAACTCTGTCTTTCATTGGCAACGGCTTGCCGCTGCCACTCTTCTCACAGCCGCGCTGGGCGGCGGAGTCGTCTTGCATCAGCGAGAAGAGCAACGCGAGGGCGAGGCAGCTCGGCAACAGGTGCTGACCGCGCTGCGCATTACCAGCCACGCACTCAACCATATGAATACACAACTCGCGGCTCACGGGCGCGCGCAAAGGTGAGGAGATTCGACGATGAAAAGCAGAATCATAACATTCATGTTGGGTGCGGTTGCGCTGACCGCGACTGCTCTCGCGCAGAGTATGCCGCTGCCCTTGCCGCCGGCGGTTGAAAAGGAGCTGGCTTCGCGCGCATCTGACGTAACCGAGGTCACGCTGGGCAAAAACATGCTGGCCTTTGCGGCCAAATTCATGAACGGCAAAGACAAGGACGACGCGGCAACAAAACAACTGATTGAAGGGCTCGACGGCATTTACGTTCGCAGTTACGAGTTCGACAAAGAAGGCCAGTACTCGATGGACGAGGTCGAGCAACTGCGCAAGTATTTCGAGACCAGCGAGTGGTCGCCGATGGTGCGCGAGCGCGAGCGCAAGAGCGGCGAAACCACCGACGTGATGGTGAAGCTGGTGAACGGCGAGGCCCACGGCTTGTTCGTTCTCACGGCAGAACCCAAGGAGCTGACCATCGTCCTGATCCTGGGGCCGGTGCGCATGGAAGACCTGGGCAAACTGAAAAGCCTTGGCGGACTGAGCGTGCTGGGCGATGTGGAGAAGGACGCGAAGGTCAAAGAGAAGATGGAGAAGGATAAGAAGGGAGGCAAACCATGAGGCATTTTTGGGTTGTTCCTGTTGTGTTTGTTGCCCTGCTGGTTCCGGTTGCTGTGCTGGCCGGCGGCGCGGGCGGCTTTGACGGCGTGGTGAGCTCAATCGAGAACCGCTATCACGTGCGCGCCACGCGAATCCCCTTCATGGGACTCGTCAGCATGGTTGCTCGGAGGACCACACGTGACGGCGTTAGCGGCGTGCATGTGGCGGAGATTGAAAACTTCACCGCACCGGTGGATGGCGACGAGCTGAACCGCATGGTTGAGGAGAAGTTGGGCGCAGGCTGGGAGCGGATGATCCGCGAGACCAGCCGCAAAGGTAAAGAACAAACATTGATTTTCGTGCATCCCGAAGGCGAGCGCATGGGAATGTTTGTGGTGGATCTGGACGGGAGCGAGATGGATGTAGTGCAGGTCTCGGTGGACCCCAACCATCTGAACGACCAGATCGGAAACTACGAGCACCACCACTCCAACAATGATGGGAACGATTCGAATTAGGAATTGTTGTCTGCTGAATCAGGCGGAAAACAAACTATCCCTATGCGGCACGCTCACGGCTGGCTACACTGATTGATAGTATGGCCAGCCATCTTTCATTGCCACAGTCGAGTTATCGCGGCCGTCTTGCGCCGTCACCCACTGGCTATCTGCATGTGGGCCACGCGCGTACCTTCTGGACGGCCTACGAGCGGGCGCACGACGCAGGCGGCGTGCTGGTGATGCGCATGGAAGACCTGGACCCCGAACGCAGCCAAGCCGAATTTGCCGAGGCCGCCATGGAAGACCTGCGCTGGCTGGGAATTTGCTGGCAGGAAGGACCCCATCAGGGAGGGCCGTATGCGCCCTATGTGCAGAGTGGCCGCCGTGCCTTTTATCTCGACGCATGGCGCAGGCTGCTGCGCGGCGGATTCCTTTTCCCCTGCCGCTGCTCGCGGAAGGACCTGACCGCTGCGCTTTGCGCGCCTCACGAGAGCGATCTTCAAGGCACTGGAGAGCAAGAACCTCTTGACGACGAGCCTGTTTATCCGGGAACGTGTAGGCCGCTCCAGAGCAACATTGCGCCGGCGCTCGATTCTGCGACAAACGACACTGAAGAGCCGGGTAACTTCAACTGGCGCTTCCGCGTTCCCGATGGCGAAGCAATCGAATTTGTAGATGGAAATCTCGGTTCGCAGCGCTTTGTGGCTGGCGTGGATTTTGGCGATTTTGTGGTTTGGCGGCGTGACGGCGGCCCGAGTTATCAGCTTGCCTGCGTGGCCGACGACGCAGCCATGAAAATCACGGAAGTAGTGCGCGGAGAAGACCTGCTCAAGTCCACCGCGCGGCAGATTCTGCTCTACCGCGCGCTTGGACTCGCAATTCCCGATTGGTTCCATTGCCGGCTGGTGGTTGACGGAAACGGCCGCCGCCTGGCCAAGCGCTATGACGCGCTCAGCCTGCGCGTTCTGTGCCAGCGCGGAGTTACACCGGCGCAGATTCTTGCGGCTGAGTTACCGGCGGAGTGATCGGCTACCCGCCGCGCAACCTGACTTACTTGTGCCGGATGAAGGTGCCCTTCTGCAACTCGCTCCACGCCTGGCGCAGTTCAGCTTCAGTATTCATCACGATCGGTCCCTGCCACGCCACAGGCTCTTCCAGCGGTTGACCGGAAACCAACAAGAAGCGAATCCCTTCGGGACCGGCCTGGACCACAATCTCGTCGCCGCGATCGAAAAGTACGAGCGAGTGGTTCCTCGCGTCGTACGCCGGCGGCGCATTGGGATCAACGGCCGACTCGGTCAGCACAGCCTGCGGTTTCGAGGCGTCGCTGAATGTTCCCGCGCCAGCGAAGACGTATGCGAAGGCGTTGCGCGTAGTCTCCACTTTGATGCGCTTGCGCTTGCCCGGCGGAACAGAAATGTCTACATAGCGCGGCTCGGCGGCTACGCCATCGACCGGGCCCTTTTTGCCCCAGAACTCGCCGCAGATCACACGCGCTTTGCTCCCGTCGTCTTCAGTCACTTCCGGAATGGCGCTCGAAGGAATGTCCTGATAGCGCGGGTCGGTCATCTTCAGCGCCGCGGGCAAATTTGCCCAGAGCTGAAAGCCGTGCATGCGGCCCTTCTCGTCGCCCGCGGGCATCTCCTGGTGAAGAATTCCGCTACCGGCCGTCATCCATTGCACATCGCCGGCGGTCATGCGGCCCTTGTTGCCCAGACTGTCTCCGTGAGCCACCTCGCCGGCCAGTACGTAGGTGATAGTCTCAATTCCCCGGTGGGGATGCCAGGGAAAACCGGCCACGTAATCGGCCGGATTGTCGCTGCGGAAATCGTCCAGCAACAGGAAGGGATCGAACTCCGCGGTCTTTCCAAAGCCGAAGGCGCGCTGCAGCCGGACGCCCGCTCCTTCGATGGTGGGTTTGGTCTCAAGAATCTGCTTCACAGGGCGAAGCGACATGGGGAACCTCCTTGTGGCTTACAAAAGATTGGATGCACCAAGGAGATATTCGTTGCAACAGGTATTCCCCCAACCCATCGAACGGATCCGTTGGCGAGGGGCTAAGAATCGAAGCGGATTTCGCCAATGCAAAGCCTTTCCGCAGTACCACCCTCAAGTCCGGACGGCAAACACTTGCCTCTTCAAGGGAAGGCTCCGCTTGTCCGCAGAGTTCCAACCTGGGATCATGGAACAATGAACTTCACCGTTGCATGAAAATTCACCGCTCTCCCGTTCCGCATAAGCGGGCGGAAGGTCCATTGGTGAATTGCATCGTTTAGCGCAATCACCGTTCCTGTGGCTGAAGGAGCCGCTTGATATGCCACGCCGGTGAGCTGGCCTTGTTCGTTCACGCTGACGTCAGCCACGATCACCTGCCCCGTCTCGACAGTTCCAGCCGGCCAAACCGGCTCGACAATCCTTGTCGCCAGTTGGCGCACCTCGGCATCGCTCAACTCCGCCGGCGGGTCTTCGATCCGGGTTTCAAAGGAAAAGGAAAGGCCTCCATCCACTTGCACCCGCTTCCCGGCTTCGTCGGACGCGGGCTTCACGATCCAGTTTCGGACTTGGTCGCGAGCGGAGTCGTCTACGAGGCCATTGTCGGAGTTCAGCGGCCATGTCTCCCGCACCCGGCCTTCCGTGTCGACAGAAATGTAGATTGCGTCCTTGCCGTGGGTATTGCCGGAGTGAACTGTCGGCCAAACGATGGACGGGCTGCTCGCAGTAAGCTTTTCCATCGTCTCCGCACTCACCTGGACCTCTTCGAATCTGTCTTCATCTTCTCGAAGAGGAACAAACAATTCGGCTACGCCCTGTGTCTTCGACAGATCTTCAAGGATTGTGATCTGCCCGACGAGCGTCGTACCAGATTCTGGATTGTCGACCAGTCTGCGCGCGATCAGTTTCTTTCCAAAACCACGATAGTCGTGAAACTCCATGCCATAGCCAGGGCTGCCGAAAAACTTGAGCCGCCCATCATCGTCAAAGCACAGATTGAAATAGACCTTCGAGTCGCGGCCTGCCGATCCTATCTTCCCCTCCCTGCGGGCACAGGCATCTGTCCTGGCCCCACCAGGAAAAGTGGTCTGTTCGATCATCAGTCCATCTCCGGTCCATTGCGCCGCGTCTGGGATGGGATCGAAGACGGCCCTTACGAAATTGCGAAGCCAAACCGGAAAGTAATCTCCCTCGTCCTTTTCAGTCTTCATCCCGGCTGCGACCACAATCGTCTGACGCATGCCGTCTTTATCTGTCACTTCGCGCCGCCATTGATTGGGCGAATTCCACCACTCCTCAAAGGAGCCTTGGTAGGGCGATTGCGGATTCTCCGGCTCGGAGACTTTGACCCGAATATGAAATGGCCGCGCTCCTTCGCCGGTAATCGACTCCTTCGCTAATGCCTTGTCCAGCGCATTACCGATAGGTATCGCGGTATGCTTGATCTGACCGAACGAGGCGGAACACGTCAAGCCAAGAATGAAGGCAGTTAGGAACTCAAGTTTTCGCATGTGGATAATCTACCGTATTGAGAGGCCTATCGAGAACATATTTTGACAAGTCGTTTGTGGGCGCATTATCAACGGCGCAGAAGCCGCCCCGTTATCCACTCCCTTCGCGAAGCGCCCCAATCCCCGGCCTTATTCTCAATACAGACCTCATGTCCGATTTTGCCCAGACCGTGAAGCAGCAAGCCGACATCGTCAAGGTGATTGAGGGTTATATCCGCCTGCGCAACGCAGGGGCGCAGAGGTTCAAGGGGTTATGCCCGTTCCACAAGGAAAAGACGCCGTCGTTCAACGTAAACGGAGGGTCGCAACAGTTTTTTTACTGCTTCGGCTGCCAGGCCTCGGGAGATGTCTTCAGCTTCGTGGCCAAGATCGAGAACGTCGGCTTTCCCGAGGCGGTGCGAATTGTGGCAGGCAAATGCGGGATTCCTCTACCAAAGCGGGAATTTTCCTCACCGGAAGAGGCTGCCGGAGCGCGGCTGCGAGCCAAGCTCTTCGAGTTGCACGAGACGGCAACCGCATGGTTTGAGGAACAGTTGCGCGGGCCTGAAGGCGCCGTGGCCCGCGAATATCTTGCCGGTCGCGGTTTGACCCCAGAAGGAATAAAAACCTTCCGCATCGGCTACGCACCCGACAGCTTCAACGCCCTGCGCGACCGGCTGAGCGGCATGGCCGACAACGAAACCCTGCGCTCCAGCGGCCTGTTTGCCTCAAAGGAGCAGGGCGACGGCTCCCAAGGCCCGATCTACGACCGCTTCCGCAAGCGGGTCATGTTTCCAATTTCCAACGAGAGCGGGCGGGTGATCGCCTTCACCGCGCGCACCCTGGAGACGGGCGACAAGGCCGGCGCAAAGTACATTAACTCGCCGGAGACGCCGCTTTATTCCAAGGGTCTCGTCCTCTTCAATCTGGACAAAGCGCGGACCTCGATTCGCCAGCATGAGTTTGCGCTGCTCGTCGAGGGCCAGATGGACTGCATCTCGGTTTACCTGCGCGGCATTCAAAACGTGATTGCCACCAGCGGAACGGCTTTTACCGAGCAACAGGTGGCTATTCTCAAGCGGCACACCTCGCAGGTGGTGGTCAACTTCGATCCCGACGCGGCCGGCTCCAACGCCTCTGAAAAGTCGATTTCCCTGCTCACCGAAGAGGGCTTCAACATCAAGATCGTCACCCTCGACGGCGGCCTCGACCCGGATCGCTATATTCGCGAGCGCGGCGTGGAGGCATACACCGCGGCCTTGCGAGGGGCGCGCCGACAGGCTGATTACCTGATCGAGCGGGCGCGGACTGCGTTTCCGGGGGCAAGCGCGGAGCAGAAGGTGAAGGCCATGAACTTCTTGCTGCCTCACATTCGCCGGATGCCGGAAAAGCTGGCACGGGACCAGTTTGCCGCCGACGCAGCGCAAAAGCTGGGCATTGACTCGGCGGTACTGCGTGAAGAACTGCGCCAGGCCGCGCTCCGCCGGCGCGACCACATCGAGACACGAGCCTCTGTGTTGACTGAAGTCGAGCGGGTATTGCTGCGCGCGCTGGCCATCGACGACCCCGAGTTCGAGCGATCGCGGAGACTTGCAGTCCAGGCGTTAGCCGAACAGCCAACCTGGTTTGAACATCTGGGCGCATTCGCTGCCTTGCAAGCGCTTGCCGGGCGGCAGGCTCGCGAACCCATGGATGTGGTCGAGGACGAGGCGCAGCGTGCCTTGTTGGCTGAGACGCTGTTGGCCGAGACTAAACCGCCCGAGGAGAACGAGGTACAAAGCGCCATTCAGGAGATTCAGGAGCGAGCCATCGAGCGTCGTCTGCGCGACATGCGGGCGCAAATCGCCGAGGCGGAGCGGCGGGGCGACTTTTCCGAACTGGCGGTCCTGACCCAGCAAAAGCTGGATCTCGACCGGGCGCTGCGGCAGTTGCATAACCAAAGGCCGCCGGAACAATAGCCGCAATTTCCTGCGTCGAATCAACAAATTTAGCGTCAAATAAGCAGAGGTTGGAGCAGGCGGATGGCAGAAACCGCCTGGCCCGGCTGCGAGATCGTCCGAGAACGGTTCCTGACCTCGCCCGAAATTTGGCTTGGCGGGGCATGGCGGGACGTGGTAATCTATTGATCTCAGTGCGGATGCGCGCCCCTTTGCCCCATCTATGAGCCGCGGCTCGCGGGCGACCCAGGTGAAACCTGAAGCGCTTGTCATCCTGTTCCGAGCAACCACAAGAAACCGCATCATTTATGCGGGTGACCGCAGGTTTGTGTGCGAGTGAGCCGATTTTTCCCGGTTCGACGGGATTTTTTGCACGCTCAGGACCAAACCCAGGCTGGAACCTGCGCACCGTCGCGCAAGACGGTGCTGAATCTGCCTTGCGCTGGAGAGTAGGAGTATTTTGGCGAGCGACGACAAATTCGAACACGAGCACGAGCATGAGCTAGGTCACGAGCATGACATTGACACCATTGTCGAAGTGGGCAAGGAAAAGGGCTATCTGACCTACGGCGATGTCAATGAGATGCTACCGGATGAGATGGCTACTTCGCCCGACGATCTGGACGACCTGATCACCACCATCGGCACCCAGGGCATTGACCTGCTCGACGGCCCCAAATTCCACGGCGACAAGGACTTCGACCTGGAAGAGGGCGAAGACGTCGAGCTGGACCTGACGCCCGGAACGCTGGAAAAGACCAATGACCCGGTGCGCATGTATCTGCGCGAGATGGGCACGGTGCCGTTGCTCACGCGCGAGGGCGAGGTCGAGATCGCCAAACGCATCGAGCGCGGCCAGTTGCGCGTTCTCAAGGCCATTTCCCGTTCGCCCATTGTGATTCGCGAGGTTGTGGCCCTGGGCGAAGACCTCAAGCGCGGCGTGCGCAACGTCAAAGAGGTCGTGATCTTCGACGACGAGGAGCTCACCGAAGAGATAGTGGTGGCGCGCGTCAAGGCGACCGCCGCCCGCATCGACGCGCTGGTGAAGCACCAGAAGAAAATTGCCGTGCTCGAGGAAAAACAGGCCGCTTCCGGCGCCGTGAAGCCCAAGGCCTCCGCGGCACGCAAAACCCGCTGGCTCATCGCCCGTGAGAGGGTTTTCATTTCGCGGATTGTGCGCGAGCTCAAATACACGCCGATGGAGCGCAAGCGCCTGCTGGACAAGGTCAACAAGACCGTGGACACCATGCGCACGCTGGAGCGGCAGATTCGCTCGCTCGACCAGAAGCACGAGGCCAGCCGTAGCGAGGAGTTGAAGAAGGAGTACCGTCGGCAGCAGAAGAACTGCAAGGCCGATCTCGAAAAAATCGAGGCCGACGCCAGTGTCTCCATCGTTGAGTTGAAGCGTACTCAGCGCGAGATGATCCAGGGCGACATGGACGCGGATCAGGCCAAGCGCGAGTTGATTGAAGCCAATCTGCGCCTCGTTGTTTCCATCGCCAAAAAGTACACCAACCGCGGCCTCCAGTTTCTCGATTTGATCCAGGAAGGCAACATCGGCCTGATGAAGGCTGTGGACAAATTCGAATACCGCCGCGGCTACAAATTCTCGACCTACGCCACATGGTGGATTCGCCAGGCCATTACCCGCGCCATCGCGGATCAGGCCCGGACCATCCGCATTCCTGTGCACATGATCGAGACCATCAACAAGCTCATCCGCACCAGCCGTCAACTGGTTCAGGAACTGGGCCGTGAGCCGAGCAGCGAAGAGATTGCCCGCCGCATGGACATTCCCGTGGCCAAGGTGCGCAAGGTGCTCAAGATCGCACAGGAGCCTATCTCTCTCGAGACGCCCATCGGCGAAGAGGAAGATTCGCACCTCGGCGACTTCATCGAAGACCGTCAGGCGGTTTCGCCCTCTGAAGCCGTCATCAGCGTCAACCTCAAGGAGTACACCTCGCAGGTTCTGCGCACGCTCACCCCGCGCGAAGAGCGCGTCATCAAGATGCGCTTCGGCCTGGAAGACGGCTCCGAGCACACTCTCGAAGAAGTCGGCCAGAGCTTTCAGGTAACCCGCGAGCGCATTCGCCAGATCGAAGCCAAGGCCCTCCGCAAGCTGCGGCACCCGTCGCGCAGCCGCAAGCTGAAAGCCTTCGTCGAAGGCGTGAAGGAAATGTAACTCGGCCAGTGACTCAGCCGCAAAAAGCCGCAGCCTTGGAATGGGCTGCGGCTCTTTGCTGGATTGGGTGCAAGGATGGAAATGGCCCGACTGAGGCCGCCTTACTGCTGGCCTTCACTGATGGATGACATATCTGAAACAAATCTGCGCAGCTCTTGCGCTAAGACTGTGCGATGTTGATTGGCGCGGCTGCGCCAGAAAGTCTCGAAGCCCTCGACTAAATTGGCGCGATAAAAGAAGTTTGAGATGTCGACGGCAGTTGCGCCGCTGCCTCGCTTCGAGCGATAGAATTCGATTGCCGAACGGTAAAGCAGTCCGACAGCCTTGTCCAGATGACGGTTCCAACGGTTTCGTTCACATTGCTCGCGGAATGTCGTTGCCAAACGCCTCTTCTTCATTTCTAGTCCGATTCGGGACCAGAGTGCATTCAACACTACCCACTTCGCATATGACCGATCCGGGTACCCGCTCGCTAAACGCTTGACGGTGCGGGCGAGCCAATAGCTACTTAGATATTGGTGCAGCGGGCGATTATCGAAGATTTGGTCGTAAAAAGGAGCCTTAAAAAGCCCCTCCTTGCCGCTACGAACATCTTGAGGATCTGCCTCACATCCGGCCACAAATTGCGCTAGTTCCTCTTTCTTGATCCAGAAGCAGTTTTGGGCTCCGTTAATTCTTCTGGCTTCGCGCTTCGTCTGCCGCTTGCGAATGTATCGATAGCGCAGCTTTGCAAAGCCCCGCTCTAGCGAAACTTGCCGTTTATCGTTCGAACGCAAGTCGGATGGAACTATTGGGTTTTGCCAGTTTGTAGCGGCTACTATGTTGGACACGAGCTTTTCGAAGCCGACCTCGTCATGGCGATCATCGCGAGGAATGCTGATTACCCGAACCAGGACGGATGCTTTACCTTGTGGGTATTCGGCCAGGGTCCTCGTCGTCTGTTGCCCGTTGATGATTTGAGGATTTGAGACCCTCAAGATCACCTGACCTTTCTCAGCCGTCTTACGCGCAGTATTGCAAACGATCGTTATTCCGTTGTTGAAGTACCAAAAGTGCTCCGCCTCTTGCTGCAAGGTTTCCTTCATTCCCTCGTTTATCGCATTGTCCCCGAGGAATCCACGAATGTTGCGGGCAAACAATCTATCGCGTGCATCTTTATAGAGAAATCCAACATCTTTTCCGGTCATCGAGAGTATCCATGACTCGATGCCTGTTTTCTGGTCATACCTCTGTATCATGCCGTCGGAGCCAACGATACCCCTCGAATCTACATGCAAGTCGAGCGACGGCACCGGCGGAGCCGCTCCGCCAAGATAATCCGTCAATAACGTCAATACCTCCTTACGATCTAATACGCTGATGTCGGAATAACCATTGGCTTGATAGACCTCAGACTCCGCTTCGTCTTTTAGCGGCGAACTGCATTGGCCAGAACTTACGTAGTAGAGCTGGAGACTGTAGCCCTTGCCGGCCAGTCTTTTTCGCGCCTTATCTAGCTGTTCGGCAACGATTGGATCGATTTCTTTGCGGTACGCAGCATACTCGGCTTGAGAGCCACGAATGATGCGGGCGAGCCGCGCAAAACCCAGCACATCATTTCGATTTTCGTGTGGGGGCTTAGCACCTAGGTGACACTTGCCCTGCAGGATAAACACTTTGTTTGTCTCTTCGTCTATCAGTATTCCATCGATTCCTTTGTCATGGCTTACGCCAGTGACTGCGCGAGCTGCAAGCTCGTCATCCGAGACTAAGAATGCGCGAAGAAACCAGTGGACGAACGCATTATCCAGAGTCCAGATAGGATGTGAGTCCTGCACTTCCCGAAGTTCTTGCCTTAGGGTATTGATATCCACTTTGGCCATCGTGTCCCCCTATCCTACCGATCCGTTTTGGAACAATGAATGTGCCTACGGGTCAATCACTTGAGGTTAACCTGCTAACGCGAGAAATCTGTATCGCATATCACAGCTAGAGACCAGGCCAATGGTATCTGAGTTCAGCCGGGTTCTGCGTGATCCAGATCCCGCCTTCGGGGTCTGGAAAACCGCAAAGAGCCGCAGTTCTCAAAGGTTGCGGCCTTTTGTTTGCGGAATTCGCTAACCCGGAGGCCATTTCCGGTGATATGCTTCCTCGCATGGCAGAATTCCCCACCAATCCGACACGCCTCGATCCGTACAAGAACTTCAAATTTCGCGTGAAATGGGATGGCAAATACATCGCTGCAATTTCGCGCATAACCGGCCTCATCCGCTCAACGGAGGTCGTGGAGCACCGCGAGGGCGGCGATCCCAGCACAACCCGGAAATCGACCGGGCTGACCCAGTTCGGGCCCATCACGCTGGAACGCGGGCTGACCGACGATAGCGCCTTTGAAGACTGGGCCAACCTGGTCTGGAAGTTCGGCGCGGGCCTCGGCTCCGAGGTCTCGCTAAAGGAGTTCCGCAAGGACATCTACCTCGAGTTCTACAACGAGGCCGGGCAGGTGGTTCGCGCGTACAAGATCTACCGCTGCTGGCCCTCGGAGTATCAGGCGCTTCCCGATCTGGACGCCAACGCCAACGCCGTCGCCATTGAGCATATCAAGCTCGAAAACGAAGGCTGGGAGCGCGATACCTCGGTCATTCCGCCGGCACAGCCTTAGGAAAGCTCTGATTCGCTCGATATTTTGAAAGGGCACGGATTTATCCGTGCCACAAAAGCTGCAAAATCAACATTGGCTTTAGCCCCTGAGGGAATGTTTGCCTGACAGATTGGACTTGAACAGAGCCTCCTTAGCTTTTCACGGCAGCTTCAACCTCGGCCCATTCTTCCCCGCTCAGCTTCAATCCGGCCGCGGCGACGTTCTCTTCGAGATGCGCGACCTTTGACGTGCCAGGAATGGGCAGCATCACCCGCGAACGCTGCAAGAGCCAGCCAAGGGAAAGCTGCGCGACAGAAGCCTCGCGACGGGCGGCAATCTTCGCCAGCGTCTGCGCCGACGGATTGTCCGCCTTCAACAGCTTGCCGGCGTTGATGGGATACCACGGCAAAAAGCCAACGCCCTGCCGCTCGCAATAATTCAGCGTCTCTTCATGCCGGCGGTCGGCCAGACTGTATCGATTCTGGACCGTCGTAATCCTTACGATCTTTTCCGCCTCTTCAATCTCCGCCGGTGTCACCTCGCTCAATCCAATGTGGCGAATCTTGCCTTGCTCCTGCATCTGCTTCAGCGCGCCCAAGCTCTCTTCAAGCGGCGTGCGCGGGTCGATGCGGTGCAATTGGTAGAGGTCGATGCGGTCCAGCTTGAGCCGACGCAGGCTCATCTCGACACATTGGAAAAGATAGCCAGCGCGGCCCACTGGTTCTGCGCGCGCGGGGCCTGGGCGGGTGTTTCCACCTTTGGTGGCGATGACCAGGCCGGGCGGATAAGGGTGCAGCGCCTCGGCAATCAGCCGCTCGGCAATCTCCGGGCCATAAGCGTCGGCGGTGTCGATCAGCGTGACGCCCAACTCAACAGCCCGGCGCAAGACACGATGAGCTTCGGCCGCGTCGGCTGGCTCGCCCCATGCGCCCTCACCCACCAGGCGCATGGTTCCGTAGCCGAGACGGTTGACGGGCAAGTCGCCCCCGATGAGGAATGTGCCGCTTGCGGATGCGTTTTCTATTCCCATGCTGAGTTGGATGCTGCGGTGCGGCTGGTTGGTGCAACCGGACTCTCTGGCCTCACGGAACCCCGGACGGCCCGCTCGCGTATATTGGCTCAGAGCAAGGAGAACGAGCCATGAGCACTCAACCATATCCCAATCCGCAGGCAATCTTTTACCAGCAGTATGAGTCGGTGCGCCGCGACGAAGTTGTCGGCATTCTGCTGGCGCTGTTTCTGGGAGGCTTCGGCGTTCACCACTTCTATCTGCGGCGGACGGGGCTGGGAGTCCTTTATCTTTTGTTCTTCTGGACGCCGTTTCCGTGGATTCTCGGCTTTATCGAGTGCTTTTTCATGCCCGGCCGTGTACGCGAGTTCAACGCCATCCAGGCGGCTGGGATTGCGGCCATGCTGGGGATCTCGATGCCGCAGGGCTGGGGCTATCCATTCAACATTACGGTCAACGTGCCTGCGGCTCCGCAGCCGGGTGCTCTGGTGGCTTGCGGGTGCTGCGGGCAGACCTTCCCGGCCGGTGCGCGTTTCTGCTCAGGGTGCGGCGCGGCAATCTGAATTCAGATTCGCAAAGCTTTGACCTGGCTATCGACCACAGGTCTTGCGCCAGGGCTGAATGTATCGAGCCTTGGCGCAACCTTTACTCCACTTCCAGCACCAGGCACTTCAGGTACTCGGTCTCTGGCAGGTTCAGAACAACCGGATGATCAGGCGAGGCGCCACGCCGTTCCAGCAGCCGCACACGCCTGTGCGCGTCCGCAGCAGCCGATGCCACGCTGCCTTCAAGGTCTGTCCAGCTCACGTGATGCGAACAGGAACAGGTCACCAGCAGGCCGCCGGGGCTGAGCATTTTGAGCGCCCGCAGATTCAGTTCCTTGTACCCGCGCAGTGCGCCTTCGACGGCGCGCACGCTCTTGGCAAACGCTGGCGGGTCGAGAACGATGGCATCGAATTTCTCACCCGCATCCGACCAGCCGCGCAGAATTTCAAAGGCATCGCCCTCTACCCACTCAACCTGTCCAACAAGGCTGGTGCGGTTAGCCTCAAAGTTCTTCTCTGCCACTTCGAGCGAAGCGTGGGAAGCATCAACGCCCGTAACCTGAGCGCAAGCCTGTGCCAGGTGCAGCGCAAAGCCGCCCTGATAACAGCAGACGTCGAGCGCCCGTCCGCCCCCGTCGCGATTCGCCAAGCCCAGCTTGCGCGCCCATTCAGCTGCGGCGGCATAGTTGGCCCGCTGGTCGAGGAAGGCTCCCGTCTTCTGCCCTGAATTGGCGTCGAATTCAAAGACCAAGCCATTCAGCCGGAAGTGCGTGCTGGCGGCTGGAGCCGCTGCGTCACCGACAAACAGCGGAGCCGGATTCGGCACGGCCAGCCCCTCCAGTTCGCGCATTCGCGGGTCGGGCCGTTCCAGAATTGCTGCCGGAGACAGCTCCTCGCGCAGCACGCGGACGCAGGTTTCGCGCACTGCGGCAGAGTCCAGCCCTTTGGCCAGCAACTGCAAAATCACCAGCTCGCCGTACTTGTCCACCACCACGCCGGGCAGCTCGTCGGCCTCGCTGAAACAGAGCCGGCAGGCGTTGGTTCCCTCGTAGAGCAACATCCGCCTGCGGCTGATAGCCGTGCGCAGCCGCGATTCAAGCAATTGAAGCCACGCTGCCTCGCCCACGGCTTCGCGCGAGATGAGCCGCAGACCGATCTGCGATGTGGGACTATAAAGCGC
>Ga0255350_1000015_pt1 | contig 62282 bp, 45 predicted proteins | sample HBST25r1metaG_FD_186028 | JGI IMG/M metagenome (GOLD analysis project Ga0255350, IMG submission 186028) | Peat soil microbial communities from Stordalen Mire, Sweden - H.B.S.T-25.r1 | ecosystem: Environmental > Terrestrial > Soil > Wetlands > Peat | place: Sweden: Norrbotten County, Stordalen...
GTTCGAGTCGCTGGCGGGCGAGCGGGAAAAGATGATCGGGCAGTTGGCCGCCGAACGGGAAAAGAGCATTTCGCAGTTGGCAGCCGAGCGGGACGGGCTGCGCGCGGAACTCAAAGCCAAGGGCGAGGCGGAGAGCCGCTTTGGGGCGCGGATCAGCCAATTGGAGGCCGAGCTAAGGAGCGAGCGGCAGGGTTTGGCGGAAAAGCTGGCGCTGCTGGAGACGGCCAAAGAAGCTCTGGGCAACCAATTCAAGGCGTTGGCTGAGGAGATTCTCGACAAAAAATCGAAAAGCTTCTCCGAAGGCAGCCAGAAGGAGCTAGGGACGCTGCTCACGCCGTTGCGCGATCAGATCAAGGAGTTCCGCGACAAGGTGGAGAAGGTGCAAACCGAGTCCAGCAATGGCGTCACCAAGCTGGAAACGCTGATCGGCACACTGGGCGGACTGAACCAGCAATTGTCGGAAGAGGCGCGCAACCTGACCACGGCGCTGCGCGGCTCGGCGAAGGCGCAGGGCGACTGGGGAGAGCTGATCGTGCGGAACCTGCTGGAAAAGGCCGGCCTGCGCGAGGGTGAGCACTTCCGGGAGCAGGAGAGCTTCGAGGCGCCGGGCGACGGAGACCAGAGGCAGAAAAAGGCGCGTCCGGACGTGATCGTGAACCTGCCCGGCGGGCGGCATCTGGTCATCGACTCCAAGGTCTCGCTGAACGCATATACGGATTCTGTGAACGCAGAGAGCGAGGAGGAGCGCAAGGCCGCGGTGAAGCGGCATCTGGTGAGCGTGCGCGGCCACGTGGACGAGCTGGCCGAGCGGCGCTATCACAAGCTGGCGGGGCTCGATACGCCGGACTTTGTGGTGATGTTCATTCCCATTGAACCGGCGTTTCTGGTGGCGCTGCACGAGGACGAGGGGCTGTGGCGCTACGCGTATGAGAAAGAGGTCCTGCTGGTCGGGCCGACGACGCTGCTGTTCGTGATTCGCATCGTGGATAACTTGTGGCAGCAGGAGTTACAGGCGCGCGGCGTGCAGGAGGTAATGAATCGCGGCGCGGAGTTATACGACAAGTTTGTGGGATTCGTGAGCGATCTGGAGAAAGTGGGCAAGGGCCTGCACGATGCCGATGCGAGTTATAGCAATGCCATGAAGAAGCTGAGCGAAGGGCGGGGAAACCTGATTCGGCGGGTAGAGATGCTGAAGGAACTGGGCGTGCGCACCGGCAAGTCGCTGCCGCGAGACCTGCTGGATGCGGCGGGCGTCGAGGAGGCGGAACTGGGCCCGGGGCTGGCATTGGCGGCTCAAGCGGACGAGGAACCTGCCGAGGGCGAGGCTTGATGGCGGCGCTTGTTCGGATGCGGCGAGTTAGTCAGTTAGCAAGTTAGAGGGTTTGCGAGTTGGCGGGGTGCATTCGCGCTTCGGGTCTCTTGTCCGACGCGGCCCACTTCGCCGGCATTATGGATTTGACCCGCATGGATTCGTTCCATTCGATCATCAGTCCCAGGTCCCAAAATCGGGACCTGGGGCACCCAGAGTTAGTAGAAAATCAAGCGGTCAAGGCACTACGAGCCATGTTCTGCCGCCAGTTCGGCAAAGGCCGCCCGCATCCGCTTCCAGGTGGTTCCCAGTTCTTCGGGCAGGACGCGGCTTTCGGCGACGGTGGTCATGAAGTTGGTGTCGCCCAGCCAGCGGGGCAGGGCGTGCAGATGTAGATGCCCGGCGACGCCGGCTCCGCCGGCCTGGCCCAGATTCATGCCGAAGTTGAAGCCCTGCGGATGGTAAAGCCGGTGCAGCACGCGCTCGGCGCGCTGCGCCAGGTCGATCAGTTCATGGGCGGTAGAGCGCGGCAGGGCGGCCAGGCTATCCAGATGAGCATAAGGCATCACCATCACGTGGCCCGAGGTGTAGGGAAAGGCGTTCAGACAGATAAAGCAGTGCTGGCCGCGCAGGATGAGGCCGCCGGCGGCCTCGGCCTCTTCGGCGCTCATGCCGTTTGCAATGGCGTAGTCGACTGAGGCCATCAGGTTGCAGAAAACGCAATGGTGGTCGCCGGGCCAGGCTGAAAGGCTGGCCGGCACGCCGGGCCGCGCGGTCCTATCCGCCGAGGTGATGTAAGCATAGCGCCAGGGGGTCCAGAGAAGATCCATGAGCAAAAGTCCGTCCGCTTTGAGTATAGAAGGGCGGCGGTCTGCGGATCGGGGTTTGCAGCTTTCCGCGGCAGAAAAAGGCCGGAATCGCCAGCCAGGCAGTTCCTGCAAAGCCGTTGTTTCCAGCCGGGCGCCGTGCAAATATCCGATGAATGGGCCATTTGGCCAATTCAGTTGGATTGACGAGAGAAAGCGCCGGTTGCTACACTAGGAAGCGTAACTTTCTGCGCGGATTCCAGCAGTGAGTTGCGGTCGTCCCCAGCTAGCCGTCGCCTGCCGGGTATTTTCCAAGGAGATCAGTGATTTTCTGTGCCGGGTGAACCGGTAAAGAGAATCTTTCCCTTGAAAGTGCCTTCGACACAGGCCTGTGGTTTTGGCAGGGAGACGGTCTCCGGAATCCCTGGCTGGCGGTAACGGTCAGGCCGGGAAGCATTACAGCGGCGAGCAATTTCAGCCGCCAGAGCAAGGAATCCCGGAGCTGGCAGTGATGGCAGACGTCCTCAATCCCGAAACCGAGAGCATAACCCTGAACAGCGAATTGGAAGTCCCAACCCTCGAACCTGCGACGGAGCAAGAGCAGCCGTTGCAAGAATCCACGTCCAACCCTGAAATCGCCGAAACCGTCGAAATCTCCGCGCTGGACGCCGATGCCCCAACCGAGCCTCACGAAGAGGCCGTGACCGTGGTGGAAGCCACGGAAGAGGCCGACAGCGCAGCAGCGAGTGTCGCGGAGCCGGCACACGCAGAGCACGGCCTCGAGTCCATGGACGACTTTTCCGCCGCCCTGGAGGCATTTGAACGCGAACAGGCCGCCGAAGCCGCCGCCGTGGAAGCCTATGGCGACAAGATCGTGACCGGCACGGTGATCAAGCAGACGGAAAAGTACCTGGTCGTCGATGTAGGCCTGAAATCGGACGGACTGGTTCCGCTCGAACAGGTTCTGGATCATGCCGGCGAGGTGAAGTTCCAGCCGGGCGAGACGATTGACGTGGTGATCGAGCGCGAGGAGCCGGAGGGCGGCTACCTGGCGAGTTACGAGAAGGCGCAGCGGTTGCGCGTGTGGGACGTGATCGAGAAGGCTGCCGCCGACAAGACGCCGGTGATGGGCACGGTGGTGAGCCGCGTCAAAGGCGGCGTGACCGTGGACATCGGGATGAAGGCGTTCTTGCCCGGTTCGCAGTTGGAGATTCGTCCGGTTCGCAACCTGGACGGCTATCTTGGCCAGCAGATCGAAGTTCGGGTCATCAAGCTGAACAAGAAGCGCGGCAATGTGGTGGTGAGCCGCAAGGAAATTCTGGAAGAAGAGCAGAACGCCAAGCGGTCGCAGACCCTGGAGCAGTTGGGCGAGGGGACGGTGCTGACCGGCACGGTGAAGAACCTGACCGACTACGGCGCCTTTGTGGACCTGGGCGGCATAGACGGCCTGCTGCACATCACCGACATGAGCTGGGGCCGGCTGACGCACCCCCGCGACCTGGTGAATGTGGGCGACGAGATTCAGGTCAAGGTGCTGAAGTTCGACAAGGACAAGCAGCGCGTCTCGCTGGGCTTCAAGCAACTGACGCCCGACCCGTGGCTGGATGCGACCGAGCGCTACCCGGTGGGCGCGCACGTGCATGGCCGCGTTCTTTCGGTCACGGACTACGGCGCGTTCGTCGAGTTGGAGCAGGGCATCGAAGGACTGGTTCACCTCTCCGAGATGACTTGGTCCAAGCGCCTCAAGCACCCCTCGAAGCTGGTCAAACCGGGCGATGAGGTGGAGACGGTTGTGTTGAGCGTGAATCCGGCCGATCGCCGCATCTCGCTGGGCATGAAGCAGTTGCTCGACAACCCCTGGGAGAATCTGACGGATCGCTATCCGGCCGGGACGGTGGTCGAGGGCCGGGTGCGCAACCTGACCGACTTTGGCGCCTTCATCGAGATCGAGGACGGCATCGACGGACTGGTGCACGTCTCGAACCTGAGCTGGACCAAGCGCGTCAAGCACCCCTCGGAGATCGTGAAGAAGGGCGAGAAGGTGAAGGCTGTCGTTCTCGGCGTGGAGCCGCAGAACCGCCGTCTGAGCCTGGGCATCAAGCAGTTGCAGCCGGACGTGTGGGAGAGCTTCTTCGCCACGCACCGGGTGGGCGACGTGGTGCATGGCAAGGTGCTCAGGACGGCGCAGTTCGGCGCGTTTGTCGAGATCGCGGAGGGCGTGGAAGGTTTGTGCCACATCTCCGAGGCGGGTGACGAGGGCGGCGGTTCCAAGCTGGAAACCGGTCTGGAGCACGAGTTCAAGATCATCAAGATCAACGTGGAAGAGAAGAAGGTGGGCTTGAGCCTGCGCGCCGTGGGCCACGAAGCCAGCCGCGCCCAGGTCGAGAGCTACAAGAAGGAGAACCTCAAGCAGCCGGTCTCCAGCTCGACCACGACCCTTGGCGATCTGATCAACTGGAAGAGCGAGCGGTAAGGCGCTTTTCTTTCAAGCAAGACGCAAAACGGCCGCCCCGGATCGAACCGGGGCGGCCGTTTTGCGTTTGGAAGCTGTTTTGAAGCTGCGAAATGATAAAGATCGAGCGGATTCCCTCTTGGCATCGAGGAGGTATCGTTCGCTCATTCTGTAACCCGCATTTCTCACAGTCGGATTGTTCGGATACACCAAAAGCACCACCACGGGAACGTGGCTGCAAACGCGTTTTGGCGAGTTCTAGTGGTGTCCGCCGGAAATATCATCCTCTAAAACACGGCCCAATCGTCGAGTGCTGCTTAGCCGGCATTCCCTCAGGGGCTAAAGCCCTCTTGATTTTGCAGGCTTTACGTACGGGCTAAAGCCCGTACCCTTCAAAACGGATAAACGACCATCTGTGTGGCGGACACCGCTAGCGAAGGGCTGCGAAAGGAAATGTGCGCAAAACCCAGTATTTATGCGTATTTTGCACGAGCGTGTGTTGCTTCTGACTGCGATGGATGATCTAGTATTGGTTGCCCCCCAGGGATTCGAACCCCGATATGCTGCTCCAGAGGCAGCTGTCCTAACCGTTGAACGAGGGGGCAACAAGATTGCCTGGGCTTCTCTTGCGGCCAGGTTGGCAGGGCCACTGCAGGGCGCCGGGCGTCAGAACCAACTTGTTCATCATAAGTGGATTTGCCGCCCCGGTCAAACCCTCCAGGACAAATCTCCCGTTTTGCACGCAGCAGCCCGGAATGGACTTTCCTGCGCCGCGGGGGCTGAACTTTTCTTGCATTGAAAATGCGCGCATGCCATGGATTGGAAATCCAGGCATGCGCGCTAGGGAAACAGCGGCGGCTTCTCAGAATGTGGAATCGAAATAGGCAAAACGGGAATTGCAGCTCGAAGAGCTGAAAATCGATCGCTCCCAGACCACACCTCCCGCTTTTGCCGAGTTCAAAGCTCAAAGCAAAAGCGGGAGGCCGTCTTCAAGCCGCCTTTACGTCGCCTGCCGAGCGCACCCGAAAGTGCTTCATGTGGATCGAGAGCGTGCGCTCGATCTTGCGCAGGTCGCCGCGCTCCGACGGGCCGGCGAAGGTGGAGGCCACGCCATGCGCCGAGGCGCGGCCGGTGCGGCCCACGCGATGGACAAAGTCCTCGGCCATCTTGGGCATATCGAAGTTGATCACATGCGCCACATTGGCCACGTCGATGCCGCGGGCGGCCACGTCGGTGGCCACGAGCACGCGGTGACGGCCCTCGGAGAAGCTGCGCAGGGCCTGGTTTCTCTGGGCCTGCGTGCGGTCGCCGTGAATTTGCGTCGCCGAATGTCCGCTGCGAACCAGCCTGCGCGCCACGCGGTCAGCTCCGTGCTTGGTGCGCACGAAGACCAGGAAACTGCCCTGCTCGACGCCCAGCAGGTGCTCGAGCAACTCTTGCTTTTTGTCCGGCTCCACTTCAAAGGTGCGCAGCTCGACATTCTCGGCCGGCTTCAGCACCGAACCGATTTCGATGCGCACGGGATGATTCAGGTACTTGTGCGCCACTTCCTTCACCGCGCCTTCGAGCGTGGCCGAGTAGCACAGGGTTTGCCGCACGGCCGGCAGCGTGGCCGCAATGCGCGCGATGGCTGGCTGGAAGCCCATGTCGAGCATCCGATCCACCTCGTCGAGCACCAGGATCTTCACCCCGTCCAGCCGGACAAGCTTGCGCTTGAGAAAGTCCTCCAGGCGTCCGGGCGTGGCCACGATCAACCGCGCACCGCGCCGGATGATCTCCAGTTGCGCGCGCTCAGCCATTCCGCCGACCACCAGGGCCACGGTCTGCGAGGAGTTGGAGCGGATGGTTTTGAAGGCTGCTTCCACCTGCATGGCCAACTCGCGGGTGGGCAGCAGAATCAGTGCGTGCGCACCCTTGCCCTCGGCCTTCTGCAAGCTCTCCACGATGGGAATGAGGTAACCGAGCGTCTTGCCGGTTCCGGTCTGCGCCGTGGCCAGCACGTCGCGGCCTTCGAGCGCGGGCGGAATGGCTGCGGCCTGCACCGGCGTGGGAGTTTCAAATTTGTTGGCGTCAAGCCGCGCCATAAGGGCGGGCGAAAGGGAAAACTGCGAAAACTGAGTGGTCAAAATTAAGTCATTTCCTATTTGGGTCCCGGAGCCGCCGATATTGCTCGCGGCCTGCAAACGGAACCGGACACGGAGGCGCGCTGTCCCAAATATGGGCGCGAACCTGCTTATCGATATGCGTAAGGGAGAACCGAAAGTCGAGCTAAGACTCACCCGGCAGGCATTCAAAAGGGGAGAACGCCTCAGGCGCGGAGCTGCCGCACGCTACTTCCCGGCCAGACGGCACAAGCGCCATCCGGCTTCCACGCTCCCACGCTTTCAAGCGTTTCCTGGTTTGCTGGCGCGGCATCCTTTTGTTGAAGGAGACGACCGCACAGTCTACTGCCGGGTCTGATTTGACCCTTGGCAGAGGCCCCCAGGATGGGAGACTCATGTGGATACGCTCCACCTCAGGAAAAAACCCCCTCCTGAGGGCCCGGAACTGCATGTGCTTGGGGAAATCTGTGCCAGGCAAACTTGCCTTGGAAGGCTCGCCGCCGCTCACGGCCAAATCACTGAGCGCAAGTACAGTGTAGCACGATCGGGGCTTTTAGCGGTCGATCGGGAACTGCTCGTGAGCCCGCGGCCGAACCAGCAGAACCGGGCACGGCGCATGGTCAAGCACGAATCGCGCCACGTGACCCACCGAGCGCGGACCAATCTGGGTCGGATCGCCGTACCCTTCGCGCGCGCCGATGACGATCACATCGGCCTTCCACTCCGCGGCGGCATTCACGATCTCCAGCTCTGGACGCCCCTGCCGCACCAGCGTTTCCGCGCCTTTCGCGTAGTTCAGCCCGGCATTCAGCGTTTCCTGCGCAGCCGCGGTTTCGGCCGCCTGCATCTCGCCGATGACCGGCTCATGATGCATCGGCGGCCTCCAGAAGCGCTCGCGCATCCGGTCTATATCCCTGCGCGGACCCACGTCCATGACCGCCAGCAGCGCAATCGCCAGCGCTTCCGGGGCGCCGAACATCTGCACCGCGCAACCGATCAGTTCGCCATTGGTTCCATCCAGACAACCAAGAATTCGCATCGTTTCCTCCTTGACTACAACAACAACCAGATTGTGAGCGCGCCGGTAAACAGCATCACCGGCGTGACGACCATACCCACCTTGAAATAGTCCAGCCCCGAGACTTCCACGTCGCGCTCGCGCAGGATCAGCAGCCAGAGAATCGTAGCCAGCGAGCCAACCGTGGTCAGATTCGGCCCCAGATCGCAGCCGAACATGGTGGCCGCTACGAAGCCATTCCGGATCGCCGGCGCCGCGTGCTGCACGCTGCCCAGCGAAGAGTTCATCACCACGGCCATCGGCACATTGTTGATCAGATTCGTTCCCAGAGCGGAGCCGAACGTGCCCACCATGACGGCTCCGAAACTTGTGCCGCCGGACAGATGGAGCAGCAGCCTGCCAAACTTGACCGTGAGTCCCGTGTCTTCAATCGCGCGCACCACGATGAACATGCCGGCGATGAATCCGAAGATCGGCCAGGAGATTGCCTTTCCCGCTTTCATCAGCGTCGTCCGCTTCCAGAACAGAGCGCCCACCAGCAGCAGCAGCGCGCCCGCCACCGCAACCAGCGAAAGCGGCCACTGGAACGCAGCCGCAATCACGTACGAAGGCGCAACCAAGGCGAGCACTGCCAGCGTGTAGCGGAAATAGGCCGGATGCTGCACCGCCTGCGCCGCCGATGGCAGCCGTCCCAGATCGAACGTTCCCTGCAACTCCCTGCGATAGAGGAGGTAGAAGACGGCGAAGTTGATGGCGATCACCACCACGCACGGCAGAAACAGCAGCCGCAGGAAGGCGGGCAGCGTCAGAGGATAATGCGACATCACGATGATGTTGATGGGATTGCTGATGGGCAGAAGGAACGAGGCCGTGTCCGCAATGAACGTGCAGGCGAACAGGTACGGCAGCACCGGAAGCCGCAGCTTGGTCACCAGCACGTACACGACCGGCGTCAGGATGAGCGCCGTGGCGTCGTTCGAGAAGATCATCGTGATTGCGGTTCCCAGCAGGAATACGTTGAGGAAAAGCCGTTTGGCGCTGTGGCCGGCCAATCGCGCGGCCTGGACGGCGAGCCAATCGAAAAGCCCGGCGCTCTCCGCCATGGCGGACAGGCCCATCATGCCCAGAAAAAACAGGAAGGTGTTCCAGTCACGGACCAGTGTCATCGCCGCGTCGGCGGGCCGGATCAATCCCAGCAAGAGCAGAACGCCCGCACCGCCCATGGCGATGTGCGCCTCCGTCCAGCGAAATGGGCGCGTCATGATGCCCACCAGCGTGAGCACTCCGACGAGCGACGCCAGGATGGTTCGCCAGAACTCCGAAAGATGCAAAAAGAGAAACATGACGGCTGAAATCTCTTTTCCCAAGAGCAATTTCCGGCATTTTACAGGGCTTCATCGATCCCGCAATGACCAAAACCGCTCACAACTGCATCCGCGGCTGAACAGCGGAGTGGTTCGCAGCCTTTCCGCATCCGGTTTGCCGATGGCGAGCCATGGAAGAACGTAAAATGGACTTTCAGGGAGAAAGAATGTCCCAGGTACCCACAATGATTGACCCGGCCAGCAAGACCAGCAGCGCCCTTTTGGCGGAAGCCAACGAAACCCTCGATCCCACGGACTGGACCAGTTTCCGCGCCCAGGCGCACCGCATGTTGGACGATATGCTCGGCTACATCGAGACCATCCGCGAGCGGCCCGTCTGGCAGCCGGTTCCAGACGAGGTGCGGGCGCACTTTCGCTCACCGGCGCCGCGCTCGGGCGCGGATCTGGCCCAGGTTCATGCCGAGTTCATGCGCGAGGTGTTGCCGTATGCGCAGGGCAATGTCCATCCTGGCTTCATGGGCTGGGTGAATGGCGGCGGCACGCCGGTGGGCATGGTGGCGGAGATGCTCGCCGGCGGGCTGAACGCGAATCTGGGCGGGCGCAACCATATTCCGGTCGAGGTGGAGCGGCAGGTGACGCGCTGGGTGCAGGAGATCTTCGGATTTCCCGAAGGCGCAAGCGGACTTTTTGTTACTGGAACCTCGATGGCCAACCTGATCGCCGTGCTCATTGCCCGCGATGCGGCATTGGGCGTCGCGGTGCGCGGCGGCGGCGTGGCAGCCGACCCGCGGCGGCTCACCGCATACACCTCGACCGCGGTGCATAGCTGCGTGCCCAAGGCCATGGACATTGCCGGCCTGGGCAGCGACGCGCTGCGGCGTATCCCCGCCGACAGCCGCTGCCGGATCGACCTCGCTCAGCTCGAAAGCGCGATTCGCGCCGATCGCGAGGCCGGCTTTACGCCGTTTCTCATCGTGGGAACCGCGGGAACGGTCAATACCGGAGCCATCGACGATCTGGCCGCATTGGCCGACCTTTGCCGGCGCGAAAAGCTCTGGTTCCACGTGGACGGAGCCTTTGGGGCGCTGGCCCGGCTGGCTCCCGATCTTGCCCCCAAGCTCGACGGCATCGAGCGCGCGGATTCGGTGGCCTTCGACTTTCACAAATGGGGCCAGGCGCCCTACGACGCCGGTTTCGTTCTGGTGCGCGATTCGGCGGCCCACAAGAACGCCTTCGCTCTTCCGGCTGCTTACCTCGAACGGGCCGAGCGCGGCCTGGCCGCCGGCTCACCCTGGCCCTGCGACTTCGGACCCGATCTCTCGCGCGGCTTTCGCGCGTTGAAGGTCTGGTTCACGCTGAAGGTCCATGGTATGGACGCGCTGGGAGCCTCGATCTCCCGCAGTTGCGCGCTGGCCCGATCCCTCGAAGGCCGCATCAACGCCACGCCGGAACTTGAATTGATGGCTCCGGTCGAGCTGAACATTGTCTGCTTCCGCTATCGCACGGAAAACCCGGATGTGGAAGCCTCGAACCAGTTGAATCACGAGATTGTCTTCCGGCTTCAGGAGTCGGGCCTGGTGGCTCCGTCCACGACCAGGATTGGAGGCCGCACGGCCATTCGCGCAGCCATCGTGAACCATCGCACCAGCCGCACGGAGATTGACGCCCTGGTGGACAACGTCCTGGCTCACGGCCGCGCACTTTCAGCGCCCGCGCCCCAGGCGGAGATCGAGCATACGCACCGGCAGGCGCCAGAGAATCCTATGACCCTGGTTCACCTCGCCAGCAGCCTTCAGAAAGAGGGGAAAACGGCCGAGGCTCGCGAACACTACGAGCGCGCGCTCCGGATCAACCCGGACATCTGGCAGGCGCATCTGGGCTTGTCGGTGATTCTTGCCGATCTGGGCGATCACGCACAGGCAGACCGGCACCGGCAGGCGGCCTTTCACGGCCGCTGCGTGGTCCCGCTTCCGTATCGCGGCCAGCAGGCTCCGATCACGATTCTGGAACTGGTGGCGATCGGCGCGGGCAACACGCGCATCCGGAATTTTCTGAGCGACACGGTCTTCAAGCGTTCTCTGGTGGCCACGGAATTCTACGAACCCTCGACGCCGCTGCCGCCGCATCAGTTGATCGTGAACGCCATCGGCGACGCCGACGTGGCCGGGGCTGCGCTGGCCGGGGCGGAGGCGCTGCTCGAGCACTCGACGGCGCCGGTCATCAATGCCCCCGCGGCGGTGATGGCCACGGGCCGCTCGGCGATTGCCAAGCGGCTTGCCGGAGTGCCGGGCGTGGTGACGGCAAAAACCCTCACCCTGCCGCGCGCTTCGCTGGCCGCAGCCGATGCCGCTCTTGCGCTGAGCCGCCACGGATTCGAGTTTCCGCTGCTAGTCAGGACTCCCGGTTTTCACGGCGGCGAAAACTTTGTGCGCGTGGAAACGCCGGACGGGCTTCCGGTGGCGCTCGCCGAGCTGCCCGGCTCCGATCTGACCGTGATGGATTTCCTCGATGCCCGCGCAGCCGATGGAACAATCCGCAAGTACCGCGCCATGATGATCGACGGCGCGCTCTATCCGCTCCATCTCGCGGTCTCGCAACAATGGAAAATTCATTTTTTCAGCGCCGAGATGGCCGACAATGCCGCCCACCGCGCCGAAGATGCCGCGTTTCTGGCCGATATGCCCGGCGTGATCGGCCCCAAGGCCATGGCCGCGCTTGAAGGGATTCAGAAAACCCTCGGCCTGGATTATGGCGGCATCGATTTTGGCCTGAACGCGGACGGCGACGTTCTGCTCTTCGAGGCCAATGCGGCCATGGCCGTTCTGCCGCCCGGCGAGGACGCGCGCTGGGATTATCGCCGGCCGGCTGTCGAGAGAATTTTGAAGGCCATCCGCAAGATGCTGGTTGACCGGGCGAAATCGGCTCCTGCTCCGCCGGCAAAATAATGGCCGAAAGCCAAGCCATCGGAGAGCAACAGCCGCTTGTTTTTAAGGTAAATTCACGTTGAACGCCGAGCGGCTTTGAAAAGGCACGACTTCAGCCGCGCCATAAACGCCTCAAAAACCGAAGGCTTGAGCAGAATTTCAGCGGCAGGTCTTGGTGCGGAATGAAAAGAGCGCGAAACCGGCCCAACGCACCTGCGCGACGGCGAAGTGTGCTCAGTCCCGCTCTTCCAGCCGCGCCACCACCTGCTCGACCAGGCGTTCGAGTTCGGCGCTGCACTCCGCAACCTCGCCGGTTGCCGCGGCAGAACCCTTCAGGCGGGCATCGGGAAGGCCCATCCGCCGCTTCAGCGCCAGAATCTCCTGGATTTTGTCGTCGGGAATGAAACTGAGCGGTTCGCCGACCTGTTTTGCAAACAGGTACATCCTGCAATAGGCGTCCAGAATCTCGACCAGGTATTCAGCGTGCGTCACGGTGTCGGCCCAGCAGACAACGCCGTGGTTCTGGAGAAAAATCGTGTTGTGGTCCTGAACAAAGGGCAACACCGTTTCCGCAAAAGCCTGGGTGCCGGGAGTTTCATAAGGCGTCATCGCCGGCTGGCCGATGAAGATTTCGTACTCCGGAATCAGGCCGTTGGGAGGCAGTGTGCCGGTGATGGCAAAGGCCGTTGCGCAGGGCGGATGGCAGTGCACCACGGCGCGGGCCCGCGGATTGGCCTTGTAAATCTCCAGATGCAGCAGCAGTTCGCTGGTGCGCGCCCGGTCTCCGGCCAGGATGTTGCAATCCAGGTCGGAAAGGCAGATGTCGGCTGGCTCCAGGTCGCCCTTGCTCAGCATGGTCGGCGTGCAAAGCACATAGCGCGCACCGAGACGGACGCTGATGTTGCCGCCATTGCCGTCCACGTACTGCCGCTCCCACAGTTTGCGGCCCACGCGGATGATCTCCGCGCGCAGGGCCTGAGCCTCGAAGGAATTGGCGGCCACCAGGGGCGATTCGACCTCCGGCCTCGGCTCGCGCAAAACCTCCACCGCGGCCTGCACCACTTCCCTCACCTGTTCCGCGACTGGAACCGCTGTCCGTTCCATGGCTGACCTCACATTGGGGCTGGATGGCCGGGCCCAAGCGAGCACCAGCCTTGCACCTCAGATTATATAGAGCGTGCCCGCCGAAAGACCGCCTTGTGATCTCAGTCACACACGCCGGCCGCCCTGGAAGATGTGCCGTGCCGGTCAAATTTCTCCGCGCGATCAGGCTTCTCCGTGCGAACCAGCTTCTCCGTGCGAACCAGCTTCCCCGCGTGGACCGGACGGCATGACCGCCAAAATCCGGCACCTTCCCTTGCCTGCCGCGCTCCAGGCCAGCGCGATCTCGCTCTCCACGTAAGCACAATCGCCGGCCTCGAGCATCTCCTGCATTCCGCCCGCATCCAGCCGCAACTTTCCTTCCAAAACGTAGACCAGGGTGCTGTCCCCGCAACATGCATCCGCCGGGCAGGGGGCGCCGCCGGCGGACAGCTCGATCATGCTCGCCACCAGCCGGGCGCTTGGCGTCGATACATTCAGCGGAATGGTCTTCACCAACTCCAGACCGCGGCTGTTGCCTTCGAGGTGAGCCTTGCGGGTGATCGAGAGCGTGTGTTTGGCGGGCTCGCTGAAAAAGAAGCCCATGTCCACGCCGTAAGCGCGGCTGATGAGAGCCAGCGTGGACAGCGTGGGAATCATGCGGTCTGTCTCCAGTTTGGAGAGCAGCGCCGTCGAAAGCCCGGTATCGGCGGCCAGGCGCGAGAGCGTAAGCCGCTTCTGGGTGCGCAGCGAACGCAGCTTCATTCCGATGCAATACGGCTCAAGAGCCCACCGTGCGTAGGAAACCGTTTTGGGCATGGCAACCTTCCTTTGTCCACTCTGCGCCTGGGCAATAGAATTCAGGCGCGCATAGGTTCAATGTCAGAGTCGCATCTGGCGGCCCTTCCATTCCTGACCAAACTTTGAAGTTGTTCCGATTTCTCTCCAGTCTTCCGTTTTGCGTTGGTTTAGCTTCAAAAGGAGGACGTACGGCGAACCTTCCCCGCTCCCGCCCCGCAGCCTGAGCCCGATGCGCTGACTCTGAGCGGCGGGAACACGCTCCACGGCAAGCCCGTCAGCGAACGCGACGGAAAAGAAACATTCCATCAACGAAGCCGACGCCTTTGCGTTTCCGGCGTGCAAGAACCTATCGTTTTCCGTGGCACGGCAGACAGCGATCCGAACGATCCTCCCTTGTCTCTGCCTCCCACCAGGCGAAACTCCTTCCAGTTCACCATGGGACTGACCTACACACTCAATTCCAAGGACCGATGCACGGTGCCGACAATTGCCCCGCGGAAAGAGAACGCCGCCGGTTACCCAGTAACCAGCGTTGAATTACTCCTGAAGCAGAATGTTTCATGTATGCTCTTCCCGCGCACGTCCTGAAAGTTGATAATCAATTCGTTACCAAAAAACACTGGGCTCATCGAAGCACAGAAGCCGCAGGGATTCATGCGCACCTTCCCTCTGGGTTCCCCGCCCGCGCGCAGATTCGCGCGGCGCTGTTGGCATTCTTGCCTTGACCTTTGCACCCTCGCGGGCAAAGGAAGGGCAATCTTGCTGCCCGGAATTTGAGGAAACAAGGTGGTTGCAACGATCGATCCTCTTAAAGCTTTGCGCTCTGCGCAAGAGCCGGAATTACCGGCGACATCTTTTGACTGCCAGGGTGAGGAGTCGGGCTGCTCCTTTGCAGGATTCCGGCTGGAGACCGATGGCACGCTGTGGCGCGGCGAGTCGGTGGTCCACCTGCCCCCCAAGGAACTGGCTGCGCTGCGTTTGCTTCTGGCTCATGCCGGCCACGTGATTTCTCCGCTGCAATTGAAACAAGCGCTCTGGGGCGAAGTGCATGTGACAACCGACAGCATTTCCAAGTGCATGTCGAGCCTGCGCGCGCGGCTCGAACCGGAGGCGTGCATCCAGACGGTCTACAAGCGCGGCTACCGCTTCTCGACGGAAGTGAGGCAGCATTTGCCCTCGCCGGCCCGAGCGCTTTTGCGGCTGGCCATCCTGCCGTTCGTTACCCGCGACTTCGTCCCGGAACATCTGGGAACCGCCCTTGCCGAAGAGACCATCGCCAGCCTGGCCAACGCCCACTGCGCGGCGGTCGCGGTGCTGGCTCGGGATTCGGTCTTCAACCTGGCGCTGCGCGGGCTCACCGCCCAACAGCTCGGCCTGGAGCTCAAAGCCGACCTGGTTCTGACTGGAACCTTGCAGGCCTTCTCCTTGCATTACCGGCTGCGGGCGGAGATGATCCGGGTCGAGGACGGTACCGAAATCTGGGTGGAAGATATGCTGGCTCCGCAGAGCCAGACCAGCAAACTGGAGTGGGAGCTGATGCAAAGGCTGACCTGCCGGCTGGGCGCCGGGCCATCAGCCTGCCTTTCGTGGCCGCAGCAGGGCGTTCCGGGTACGGGAGGCAGGTCTTTGCCGGCCGATTGGAGTCTGGGCGGCATGTCCATTGCCGCCGCCGCGGCCAGCGAATCCGAGGACACGCACGAATCCCGGCAAACCGAGGCCTACGAGATCTTTCTGCGCGGGCGCCATGAGTGGCAGACGCTGCACCGCCATCGGATGCAGGACGGACTGCAACATCTGTTGCGGGCCATCGAACTCGATCCCTCGCTGATGGCGGCCAAGGTCGATCTGGCGCATCTGTCCGTCACCCAGGCTTTTTATGGATTCATGGCTCCGGCGGCTTCAGCCGAGATTGTGCACCGCACCGCAGAATCGATTCCCGGCCTGCCCCATCGGGCCGAAGCTCTGCTGCCCGCGCTCGGCTGGGTCCACTTCCACTTCGACCGCAACCTGCCCGCGGCCCTGCGGGATTTCTCTTTGAGCGCGCATCTGCCCCACGATTCCTGGATCACGCGCGAGCGAGCGATGTTCGCCATCAGCCGCCACCGTTTTGCCGAGGCCATTGCGCTGCTGCGCGCCGCCATTCAAATCGATCCCTTTGCGCCCTGGCTGCAAAACCGGCTGGCCTGGGCGCTCCATCTGGATGGACGCCGGAGCGAAAGCATGGAACAGATTCAGAGAACCATCGCGCTGTTTCCCGACCACGAGGAAACCGGCCTTTACGGGGCGGCGATTCTGGCGTTCAACGGCGAGGCGGAGCGCGCATCCAGGCTCGCCCTGGGACTTGCGCAGCGCCTGCCCTACTTTGACCTGGCCCCTGCCGTTCATGCCTATGCGCTGGCCTGTGCCGGACAAAAGGGCGAGGCCCGCGCCACGCTCGAACGGCTGCAATGGCTGGGGCGCGAACGCTACATCGTGCGCGCCTTCACACCCGCGGCCTATCTCGCTCTGGGAGACCGTGAAACCGCCCTCGCCGAGCTTCGCGCCGCCGAGCAGGCCCGCTGCCCCTGGTTCTTCCAGACGCTGGCCGATCCCCGCCTGGAACCGCTCCATGGCGACCCGGAGTTTCAGCGGATGCAGGCGATCCTTCCCGGCATGGAGGCCGGGGCGGAAGATTATCTGGCGCTGGAAGAATGAACCGGCGCCCTCTCTGAAGCCGTCTTCACCGTCCCCACGTCCTTGGCCGTCCTCATCGGTCACCATTTGCCTTGGCCTTAAGGTGACCGGCATCACAAGGCCGCCCTCCCCAGGTAACCAATAATCTTGGAGGGCGGTCATCGGTTCGCCCTGGCCTTGGTGAGCAATCCGCCGATGCGTACGGTTTTCCAGCCGCGCTCGAGCGAATTGACAAACGCCCTGGCAAATCGGAGTCTTAACCTCATGTACAAGATTGTGGAAGCCCGCAGCGTCGGCCTCAACATCAAGCAGTTTGTGATTGAGGCGCCGCGTATTGCGCGCAAGCAGAAACCGGGGCAGTTTCTCATCCTCCGCCTGCATGAAAAGGGCGAGCGCATTCCGCTCACCATCAAATCGTCCGACCCCGTGGCGGGGACGGTGACCATCGCCGTGCAAGCCATCGGCAAGACCACCTCGCTGCTGAATTGCCTGGAAGCGGGCGACTCCATTCTGGACATCGTCGGCCCGCTGGGCAAGCCGTCGGAGATCGAGAACTACGGCACGGCGGTGATTCTGGCCGGCAGCGTGGGCACGGCCATGGCGCTGCCCACCGCCCAAGCGCTCAAACAGGCCGGCAATCACGTGGTCTTCATCGAAGGAGCGCGGAATACGGAAATGGTCGTCTTTGAGGACGAGGTCCGCGCGGCCTCGAGCGAAGCCTACGTGATGACCGACGACGGCAGTTACGGCGAACAGGGTTTGGTGACGAAGAAGCTGAACGAGTTGATCGCCGACGGACGCAAGATCGACTTTGTGCTGGCGGTCGGCCCGGTGCCGATGATGCGCGCCGTGGCGCAGGTAACGGCGCCGCTGGGCATCAAGACCATGGTCAGCCTGAACTCCATCATGGTGGACGGCACGGGAATGTGCGGCGGCTGCCGTGTGCTGCTGGGCGACAAAAGCAAATTCGCCTGCGTGGACGGGCCGGAGTTCGACGCCTCCCAGGTCAATTTCGAGGTGCTGATGCAGCGCAATGCGATGTATCGAGAGAAGGAATGCCAGTCACTGAAGCACTTTCAGGAACACAAGGAAGAAGCGATGGCCGAGTTGCGCGCCGGGCTGGCGGCTGAAGAAACCCAGGCTGAACAAACCCAGGCTGGAGAAACCCACAATGTCTGAGAAGAATTCCGCGCCGCTGGCTGGAAACAGTCCTATTCCCCTCAAAGAACGGATGAAAATCCTCCGCACGCACATGCCGGAGCTCGATGCCCAGGTGCGCAGCCGCAACTTTGAGGAAGTGAACCTGGGCCTGGTAGCGGCCGACGCCCTGACCGAGGCCTCGCGCTGCATCGCCTGCGCCAAGCCGGGCTGTGTCCTCCATTGCCCGGTGGGCGTGCAGATCAAGGAGATCGTGGCCCTCATTCATGCCGGAGACTATCTGGCGGCGGCGGCCAAACTGCGCGAGGACAACGCGCTTCCGGCCATCACCGGCCGCGTCTGCCCGCAGGAAAACCAGTGCGAGGGCGGATGCGTTCTGGGCAAGAAGGGCGCGCCGGTGGCCATCGGCAACCTGGAGCGGTTTGTGGCCGACTACGAGCGCGAGAGCGGCCAGCTGGGACTGCCCGCCAACGCTCCCTCGACGGGCAAGAGCGTGGCCATCGTGGGCAGCGGCCCGGCCGGATTGAGCGCCGCCGGCGACCTCATTCAAAAAGGTCACCGGGTGCGGGTCTTCGAGGCTTTGCATGAACTCGGCGGCGTGCTCGTGTACGGCATTCCGGAGTTTCGCCTGCCCAAATCCATCGTGAAGGGCGAAGTAGAGAACCTGCGCAAGATGGGCGTCGAGTTCGAGACCAACGTGGTGGTGGGCAAGAGCGTCACCATCGACGAATTGATGAACGAGGAGCACTACGACGCGATCTTCGTCGCCACCGGCGCGGGGCTGCCGCAGTTTCTCGGCATTCCCGGCGAGCACCTCAACGGCGTCTATTCGGCCAACGAATTCCTGACCCGCGTGAACCTGATGCGCGCCTACCAGACCCACGAGTACGACGAACCGATCTACGATTGCCGCGACCGCGACGTGATCGTGGTGGGCGGCGGCAACACCGCGATGGATGCGGTGAGAACATCGCGGCGGCTGGGAGCGCGAACGGCCACGCTCGTCTATCGCCGCTCCGAGGCCGAGATGCCGGCCCGCGCCGAAGAGGTGAAGCACGCCCGCCAGGAAGGCGTCGAGTTCCGCATGTTGACCAACCCGGTCGAGTTGATCGGCGACGAAAAGGGCTGGCTCACCGGCGCGCGCTGCGTGCGCATGGAGCTGAGCGAGCCGGACGCAAGCGGACGGCGGCGCCCGGTCGAGATCAAAGGGTCGGAGTTCCTTCTGCCCGCGCATGTGGCTATCATCGGCGTCGGCACCACCGCCAATCCGCTCATCCAGAGCACCACGCCGGATCTGAAGACCACCCCGCGCAACTACATCGTGGCCGATCCGGAGACCTTGCGCACCTCCAAGCGAGGCGTCTTTGCCGGCGGCGATATTGTCACCGGCGGAGCCACGGTGATTCTGGCCATGGGCGCGGGGCGCAAGGCCGCCGCCGCCATCCACGACTACTTGACCAGCGGGCAGTGGGAAAAGGCAGGGAACAGGGAATAGGGAACAGGGAACAGCCGTGTTCCACAGGTCTTGTTTCGAGACTAGGAGCGCCGGGTGCCCCAGGTCTCGCTTTTGAGACCTGGGAGACGCGCTACCGCCCTGTTCCCTGCCCGAAAAAAGTGGGCGGCAAGGGGTTACCCTTGCCGCCGCCCGTCCCTGGGTTGTCTTGAAGTGAGTGCAATGGTGCTGTAAAAGCTAAACTTTGAGTTACTCCACCCCAGCGACGAAGGTCAGCCGCTGGGGTGCTTGGATTACTGCAACAGCTTGGTCACTTCCTGCTGCACGCTGTTGGCCTGCGCCAGAGCGGCGATGCCGGTCTGCGAGAGGATCTCGTACTTCGACATATTCGAGGTCGCCGAGGCATAGTCGGTGGCCTGAATCGCGTTCTGCGCCGAAACCACGTTCTCCTGCTGGGTGCTCATCACTTGGCTGATCGAGTTCAGCGTGTTGATCTGCGCGCCGATGTAGCCGTCCTGCGCCGCCACGTCGGTGATGGCCACATTGAGATCGTTCAGCGCGGTCTCGGCGTCGGTCTGGTTGGTCAGATCGGTCGAATTCAAGGCCTCGCCTGCGCCGTCCGAGTAACTGATGGTCGCGATCCCGCTCGATCCGCTGTTATTTGAAACGATGGTCGCCTGAGTCTGCCCGGTGGTTGAATCGTAGAGGGTAGCCGTCGTCGTGGAGTTCGAGAGTCCGACGTTGTAGGCGCTAGAGGCGGTGAAGCTCAGCGAGGCGGTGGCGGTCGTATCGTTGACGGAGGTAATCGGGGTGGAGATCTGTCCGGTGCTGCCCTCGGAGTTCGACGTCAGTTGCACGCTCCCGTAGCCATTGGCGCCAGCTACCCAGGAAGCGGTAACGCCCTTGGGATAGGTGGACGAGGTAACGCCGTTGGTGGTGGTGGTCCCGTTGATCTGATCGATCATGCTGGAGACCGTCGACCCTGAGGCCAGGGTGAGGCTCTTCGCGTGTCCGCCCACCATGAAACTGATATTTCCCGATACACTGTCGTCTTCGTTGGCGAACGAGCCCAGAGTCATGCTCGAATAGGTTCCCTGGCTGGTGTCCGACAGGGTGTTGACGCCCACGCTGACGGTACTGCCGTTATTGGTGGATGTGCTCACTGCGAGGCCGTTGGTGCTGGCCAGAGATGTGAGGCCAAGGGCGAGACTTCCGGTTCCCGCGGTCTGCTGCGAGTTGACGGCGGCCTGCAGGTCAGATAGCGTGCTGCCGTTGACGGTGAAAGTCGTGCCGCTCAGTGATCCCGTGTTGCCGCCATCGGTTCCGCCAGAGCCGCCCAGAACGAAGGTCTCCGTGACAGCGCTGCCGCCGGCGGTGGTGTTGGTCAGCACGATGCTGCCGCTCAGAGCGTCGGTGGTATTCACCAAACCACTCGCCGGAGTCACTGTGGCCGTGGAGGCGGTTCCCGCGGAGGCGATCGCGCCCGTTACGCTGCTGGTTGCGCTGGCGTCCTGCGCCACGGCCAGTGTGCCGGTAAACGAGATGGGAGCTGGGGTGCCACCTTCAACAACGGTTGACTGAAGATTGATGCCACCCGATGCGCCCGCTGTGGCGTGCAGATCGAGGCCAGTTCCTCCTTCGGAGCCTACCAGCGTGTTGATCGCCGTCGTCAGGGCGGAGGTTCCGCCGGGGCCGACGTAGTAGGTGTTGCCGCCAGTCGTGCTGAGAGTGGCCGCGGAGTTCAAGCCGGTCGGGTTGGTGCCCGTCGGATCGTTGCCCATGACGAAGGTGTCGGCTTTACCGTTGCTATTGGTGAGCACGATGCTGCCGCTCAGGTTATCGCTGGAGCCGATCGCGCCTGTAACTGTGGTCCCAGCCGAATTCGTGACGGCCAGCAACGCAGTCGCATATTCTCCGGTGCCGGCGACGGTGGGCGTGTAGAGGCCCAGCGTGGCGTTGGCGTTGGTCAGCGTGTTGGCGCTGCTGGTCACATTGTCGCCAGCGGTTTTCGAGGCCACGGTCAGACCGGCAGTGCCCACCGATGCGATCACAGAAGTCCCCAGTTTTTCGTTGACCAGATCCGCGAGTCCGGCCAGTGTGTTCTTGGTATCCCCATTCGCAATTTCATCGGCAGTGAGAGTCTGGTTAGCGGTGTAATAGGTGTTTGTCACGCTGCTGTCGGTCCCGGCGCCCATGACGAAGGTCGTCGCCACGCCGCCGGTGTTTTGCAGCACAATGCTGCCGGTCATCGCGTTGGTCACGGCGTTGGACTGGGCAACGTCGAGCGAAGCGATATTGGCTGTCGCGCCTGCGGCTGTGCTCAAGGCGGGCGTGGCGCCGGTCAGCGTATTCGCGTACGTCAGGCGGGTTGCGTCCGTAGTGACAGTGTTTCCCGTAGCGCCAGCCAGCGTGAAGGCCGTGGTGCCGTCCGTGCCCGCGGTGACCGTGACCCCGAGTCCGAGGCTGCCGGCGCCGGCGGTTTTCTGGCCTGTAATGGCCGCTTCGAGGTCGGCGAGCGTATTGCCGTTGACAGTGAAGGTGGTGGCGCTCAAGGCGCCCGTGTCGCCGGCGTCGGTTCCGCCGGAGCCGCCCATCACAAAGGTCTCGGAGACGGCACTGCCGGTGGTGGGAGTATTGGTGACCACATACGTGCCGCTGAGCGAATTGTCGGCGGAGATCGCCCCGACACCCACCGTAAGCGAGCCATCGACGGCCGTCACCGCGGCGGTTCCGGTTGTATTGTCAAGAGGATTATTCTGCAACCCAACAGCGTCGGTGGCGGCTGTCGGTGTGCTGAAGACAGGCTCCTGAGCACCCGTGCCGGCGGTCGTGGTGACGCTCAAATTTGCTCCTCCGGAGGCGGAATCGGACAGCGATAGGCTCTCGGTTCCGTCGCCATTTGTAATCACCGAGGCCGTGACCGGAGTTCCAGTGAATCCGTTGATCGCGCTGGCCAGTTCGGAGAGTGTGTCGACGGATGGCGAAATCGTCACCGATCCCACTGCAGTGTCGCCCACCTTGACGGTGACGGTCTGGCCCTGGGTAAGAAGTTCGTCGGCCGGAATTCCCGTCGCATTGAGAACACCGCTGGTGCTCACCGTGTCCGGGTCGACGCCGGCCGAGACCAGGCCGCCGGTGATCTGAATGCCAGTCTCAGTCCCGCCCCCGGTAACTCCTGCGTTGGCTTGCGTGGTGAAGCTGGCCGTCAGGCCCAGCCCGGCGTTGTTGATGGCGCTGATCAGGCCATCGGCGGTGTTGGCGTAGGTGGTGCCCGTGCCCACGGAGATCGATGTGGTCGCCGTGCTCGCCGCGCCATCGGCGCCCTTCACCAGATAGTTGACGTCGATGGTGGTGGCGCCGTTGGCATTCAGCGTGTCGCCGGACTTGGCGTCCGCGGAGCTGGTCGACAGGTTGACGAAGACGCTGTTCGAACCGCTGCTGTAGGCCATCTCGCCGCCGGTGTCGCCCACGCTGGATTCAGAGAGCGTACGAATGTTCAGATCGTCGATCGAGGAGCCCGCCTGCGAAGAATCGCCTGTGTAAATGGCTACTTCATCGCCGTTGAAGACCTGCTCCTGGTTATAGGTGGTCGTCTGTCCGATGTTGTTGATTTCTGACAGAATCGACTGGTACTCCTGGTTCGCCGCGCCCTCCTGGGTGGTGTTGAGGGTGCCGTTCGAGGCTTCCGTCGCCAGCGTGATGGCGCGGTCCAGAAGGCTTGTCACTTGCGAGAGGGCGCCATCGGCCACCTGCAGCAGTCCCACGCCTTCCGTGGCGTTGGTCGTCGACTGGGTCAGGGCCGTCTGGTTGGCCTCCAGGCCGTTCACCAACGAGAGGCCGGCGGCATCGTCGGCTCCAGAGTTGATCCTCGAACCCGACGACAACTGCTGCAGCACCGTCTGCAAGCTGTTGTTGGTGTTGTTCAGGTTGTTCTCTGCGTAGATTGCTGACAGATTGTTCAAAACACCGAGGGCCATGGAAGGTACTCCTTTTTGATGCCTTGAATCGCTCCCTGCCTGCCGGTGCATCTTTCGTTCCGCCAGGCCCTCCGCTGATTCCGGATAGGCGTCCTTGCATCCACTCCCTTCATCGGGCCGGCGGAAAATAACTTTAGTCACAAAATTCAAGACCGTCCTGACCCGTGACTGTCCGGCCTCGAATCAAACTGTCCAGCTTCCATTCAATCTCTGTCCTAAAGCGATTCATTCGCTGTACCGTTCCACTCCACTCGCCTGTTGCGCTTCGCTACAGGCCGCGAGGCCCAGCACCCCCTCGGATTTTCCCGCGCCCGCATGCGCACCCGGTCCCGCAGCTTGACGCCACTCGTCTATTGCGCACAAAAAATGGCGGCGAAAGGATTCACCTTCGCCGCCGCCCGGACTGCAACCTGATTGACTCTCTGCTTGAAACTTGCCCGGCAGAGTCACCTTCATGACATTCTCCGAGAAGCCGGAAAGCAGAGCCCAGGCGCTCAATCCGGCTTTTCGCCCCTTTTTTTAAAAAGAGCGCCGAGGGATGGAACGCCCGCATTCCAGAAACAGGGAGAACTCCTACTGCTCATCTCCCGTTCCGGGAGCCGGAGGCCCTTGCGGCTCAGCTCCCTGTGGTGGGTTCTGTTGATGATCCTGGTCGCCCGGATTCCCGCCATCGGGTCCATGCCCGTTCGGTCCGTGTCCACCGTGCCAGCCGGGACGCTCCTGTCCGCGGTCGGCGCGGAACTCCTGCACCCGCTTCCACTGCTCGGGCGTCAGCTTGTTGCGGATCGCCAGCAGAAAGCGCGCATTCGCCTTTTCGAGCTCGGCGCGCGCCTGCGCCACCTTGTCGATCTGGGAGAGAATCCTGGCCTCGTCGGGCTGGTCGGCGCTAATCAGCGGCTCCATCTCCAGCTCCACCCGTTCCACGCTGGCCCGCAGGTCGATCAGTTTCTCGCGGTGCGCCAGCAGGATGCCGTCCATCGCCTTGCGTTGATCTACGGTCAGCTTCAGCCGCTCAATCACCTTTGGCCTGTTCCACCAGCGCCCCTGATCTCCCCCGAGTCCAAGGGCCCGCTCCATGGGAGGCTGATGCTGCCCGAATCCTGGGCACGGCCTCATCCCGCCGGGCCCCATGCCCATTCCGCCGCCCGGCCCCTGCGCCATCGCCGCCGTTCCCGCCAGCAGCGCTCCCGCAATTGCCAATCCCAACCACACCGTCCGCAATGACTTCATCGTTTTCCTCCCCCTCGCCGTTTCGAGGGACTGTTTTGATTCGTTGAATTGCTCTTACTGGGTTCGATCCTGAGTTTGATTCCGGGTTTGATTCTGGGTCTGATCCTCGATCATCAGCTGAGCCAGCGGCTGCATTGCGGTCGGAACTTCCTGCGACACGTCGCTGTCTACCTTGGCCATCAAATTTTCTTCCTCTTCCCGATTCCGCTGCGCCCGCTGCTCGGCAACCTGCCGCTCGTACTCGGCCACGCGGGCAGCGGCGATCCTCGCTTCGTGCTGGTGATGCTCCCAAACCCCGGACGAAACGCCGCCGGCAGCCAAAACGCACCCTAGCGCCCAGCCAACCGCCAGCCGGCCCAACCGCCGCTGCGGCGAGGCGGCCAGTAAAGGGCGCTGCCGGTTGCCGGCCGCTTCACTCCAGGCATGAATGCTCAAGCGGAAGTTCGCGAGCGCATCATCCAGCGTCTGGTCCAGCGGCGTCTCGGCCAGTCCGAATTTGTCCAGTCCGGATTCGTCCAGTCCGGATTCGAGCGCCGAGAACGGCTTCTCATGCGCGGCGCGGCCAACCGCCGGAGCCGCAAGATCCTTCCCCTTCGCCATCCCAACCAGATGCCAGCCGGAGGGAGCAAATTCGGCGAATTTCTTCATGAATTTCATCTCTTCCCCCCCAGTTTCGCGCGCACCTTTGCCAATGCCCGCGAAAGGTGCGCCTTCACCGTGCCTTCGTTGAGCCCGGTGGCCCCTGCAATCTCGCTCAACTCCATCTCCTCCACGTAGCGCAGCAGAAAGACCGTCCGCTGCCGCTCGCTCAGCCCCTCGACCGCCTTGCCAACCTGCCCCACCCGCTCCCGCGCCAGCAACTGCTGCTCCGCGCTCCGTTCGCCGCTCGGCAGCCACTCGCCGGCCACCTCCAGATCCACCGCATGGGTCTGGGTTTGCCGCCAGAACTGCATCCGGCGGCTGCGCCAATGGTCCTTCTGCAGGTTGATGGCGATGCGCATCAGCCAGGTCATTGCGGTCGACTCGCCGCGAAAGCTCGACCAGTTCCGATGCGCCTTCAGGAAACAATCCTGGGTCAGCGTCTCGGCCAGATCGATGTCGCGCGTCGACGAGAGCAGAAACCGGAAGATCTGCGGCCGGTGCCTGGTGACGAGAGTCGAAAACTCGTCGGAGAAGCTCTCCTCTGTTCTGGCCATGCTCATCTGTTCCAGTGCGGTGCCGGCTGCCATCACTCAGGTAGACGGCAGCACTGGGCGCAAGTTTACAGCGCCCCGTCAATTCCCTTCTATTTCTCATGAAATCAATCTCACAGAATTCCTTTTGAGCAGCCCTTGGTCAAGGCCATCAAGGCGGAAATCGATATACTGATTTCTGTATGGCGATTCCTTTTAAGGTAGGCACTCTCCCGTTTTCTACAGTTTTAGCGTGAAATGCCGCTGCCCAGGTTGACGATTTGCAAAATCCATCGTCTTTATCTCATGCATTCTCAATCAATTGCCTAGTATTTCTGGCGTATTCCTCCTCAATTTTCGCCAATGGCAATTGACGTGCACCAGATTACAAGGATGTAGGGCGCTTCCCTCATGGAGACAAGTCTCGTCAACCGTTTGCAGGCGACACTGCTGGCCGTGGCCACGGTCGGCCTGGTGCTGTTGGCGGTGTGGAATTTCCAGCAGGAGATCAATTTTCAGCAGCCCGACGACGGGGTCTGGTGGAGCGAGGCGCCGGACGGGACCGGCCTGGTGGCCAACAAGGTGCTGTCCGACATGCCGGGCCAGCACGCAGGCATCCAGGCGCATGACCTGCTGACCGCGGTCAACGACGCCCCGATTCACCATGTGGCTGACCTGGAGCGCCAACTCTACCGCACCGGAATCTACGGAAACGCCCGGTATTCGATCACCCGGGACGGCATCCGGCTGGACACCCCCGTGATGGTCATCCCTGTGCCGGTGGACCGCGGCATGGCGCTGGGCCTGCGGATGATCGGGCTGATCTACCTGGGCATTGGAATCTACGTCCTGTTTCGCCGCTGGACCGCCCCGAGGGCCACGCATTTTTACCTTTTCTGCCTGGTCTCGTTCGCCCTCTACGCGCTCAAGTACACCGGCAAGCTGGACACGCTGGACTGGACCGTATTCTGGTTGAATGTGCTGGCCGAGTCCCTGCAGCCGGCGCTTTTCCTTCATTTCGCCCTCAGTTTTCCCGAGGAACGGCTCAAGAATCTTCGCCGCCGCTGGCTTTTGCCGCTGATCTACGCGCCTGGCGCGGGATTGCTCGGGTTGTGGGTGCTGGCCATCAACGATTGGCAGGCAACCGGGCTGCTGAAGCACCGCCTGGACCAGACCGGCACGGCCTACGACGCCGCCTTCTACATCCTGGCGGCGGTGCTGTTCCTGCGCAGTTCGAGGCGCGCCAACTCGCCGCTGCTGCGCCAGCAATTGAAGTGGCTCACGCGCGGCGCGCTGCTGGCCGTGCTGCCTTTCACGCTCTTTTACGCCATTCCATTTCTGTTCGATCTGCAGATGCCCGCCCTGCTCACCAAGCTGGCCGGGCTTTCGCTGGTTTTTTTGCCGCTGACCTTCAGTTGGGCCATCGTCCGCTACCGGCTGATGGACACCGACCTGATCTTCAAGCGGGGCGTGGCGTATACGCTGGCCACGGGCCTGATCCTGGGCGCCTACTTCATTCTGATCGCGGCGGTTCCGGGGCTGGCCCACAACCGGCTGCCGGAATCGGTCAGAAGCTGGGGCGATGGCATCGCCATTGTGCTGGCGCTGGCCTTCTTTGAGCCGCTCAAGCGCAGGATTCAGAGCTGGGTGGACCGGGTCTTCGACCGCCATCGCTACGACTACCGCAAGGCATTGGTCGAGTTCGGCCGCGGCCTCAGCTCGGAAACCAATTTGGACGCCCTGCTCAAATCCATCGTCGAGCGGCTGCCGAACACCTTGCAGGTGGCCCGGGTTGCGGTATTCCTGGCCGATGAGCCGGGGCGCCTGCACCTGGCCGCATCGCACGGTCTGCCCGCCGAGGCTCTGGCCGCGCAGGAGCGGGTCGAACCGGACGCAACGGGGCCGCAAGCGACAGAAGGCGGCACGCTGGCCCTGGACTTCCTGAATTTCGATCACGCCACGGACCACTCGCACATCTTTCTTGAAAATGCTCAAGCCGCGCTGCACCTGCCCGCGCTCGAGCAGCGCACCGCTGCCCTGCTCGACCTGAACTACTATCTGCCCTGCCGCGTCGCTACCGGCCAGAGCGGAGCCGGCGCCACGCGCACCATCGCCGTCATCGGCCTGGGCCGCACCCTGGGGGGCGACTTTCTCTCCAGCGAAGACGTCGAGCTGCTCGAATCGCTGGCCAGCTATATCGGCGTCGCCCTGCAGAACGCCATTCTCTATGCCCGGCTGGAAGAAAAAATCGGCGCCTTCGAGCGGCTCAAGGAGTTCAACGAAAACATCGTCGAGTCGATCAACGTGGGCATCCTGGCTCTTGATCTGGACGAACGCATCGAGAGCTGGAACGCGCAGATGGAAGCCATGTACGCCCTCAGCCGCGCCGAGGCGATCGGCCAGGCGCTGGGCGCGGTCTTCCCGCCGGATTTCATGGAGGCGCTGGAAGGCTTCCGCAACGAGTCCGGCGTTCATCACCTCTACAAATTCCGGCTCATCACCCGCGCCGGCGAAGTGCGCACGGCCAACATCGCCATCGCGCCCCTGCTCTCGCGGAATTTCGTCTCCGTCGGCCGCATCATCCTGGTCGACGACATCACCGAGCGGGTCACGCTGGAAGCCCAGTTGGCGCAGGCCGACAAGCTCAGCTCGATCGGCCTGCTGGCGGCCGGGGTGGCTCATGAAATCAATACGCCCCTGGCCGTCATCTCCTCGTACGCGCAGATGCTCTCCAAGCAATTGAAAGGCGACGCCCGCCTGAGCCCGGTGCTCGACAAGATCACCCAGCAGAGCTTCCGCGCCGCCGAGATCGCCAATGGCTTGTTGAACTTTTCGCGCACCTCGACGACCGAGTTCCGCGAAACCCATCTCAATCAGGTCATCCGCGATACGCTCTCGCTGCTCGAACACCAGTTCAAAACTGCCCAGATCGCCGTCGATCTCGACCTGGCCGAGGATCTGCCGCCCATCCACGGCAACCCCGGCAAACTGCAGCAGGTCTTTCTCAATCTGCTGCTGAACGCCAAGGAAGCCATGCCTGGCGGCGGCAGCCTGCGCGTAGCCACGCAGGTGAACGGACAGGACCACTACGTCGCCGCGCTGGTGGCCGACTCCGGGACAGGCATCGCTCCCGAGCACCTCAAGCGCATCTACGATCCGTTTTTTACCACCAAGACCACGCCCAAGCCCGGCGACCGCCGCGGCACCGGCCTGGGCCTTTCCGTTTCCTACGGCATCATTCAGGAACACGCCGGCAAGATTCACGTCGAGAGCGCCATCGGCGCCGGCACAACCTTTCAACTTGAGTTTCCCCCCCTGAGGAATTCCGTTCATGCCTGAGGTCGATCTGCCGTTCAATCCGTCCGCATCCGCCGCCGGCAACTCCGGCCAGGCCGCAGGCGCAGCCAGCATCCTGGTCATCGACGACGAAGCGGCCATCCGCGAATCGCTCGAAGTGCTTCTTACGCTCGAAGGGTACACGGTCAAAATGGCCGCCGATGGCGAACAGGGGCTGCGTGTCCTCGATATGGAAAGCTTTGACCTGCTGCTGCTGGATCTGGCCCTGCCCGGACAAAGCGGCATGGAGCTGCTGCCTCAGATCAAGGAGCGTCTTCCCGATCTGCCCATCATCATGATCACCGCCTACGGCACCGTCGATAATGTGGTGGAGGCCATCCGCAACGGCGCCGAGAACTTCGTTCAGAAGCCCTGGGACAACGAGAAGCTGCTGGCCGACATCCGCTCCGCCATCGCCCGCCACAAAGCCGAAGAAGAAAACCTGCAACTGAAGCGCACCCTCAAGCAGCGCTACAACTTCTCCAACATCGTGGGCAAGAGCGAGATCATGCTGAAGGTCTTCGACCTGGTCGCGCAGGTGGCGCCCTCGCGCTCCACGGTGCTGATTCAGGGCGAGAGCGGGACGGGCAAGGAGCTGATCGCCAAGGCCATCCACGCCAACTCGCCCCGCAAGGACAAGCCCTTTGTCCCCATCAACACCGGCGCCATGCCCTCCGAGCTGCTCGAATCCACGCTCTTCGGCCACGTCAAGGGCGCCTTCACCTCGGCCATCGCCTCCAAAAAGGGACTTTTTGAAGTCGCCAACGGCGGCACGCTCTTTCTGGACGAGATCGCCACCATGGGCATGGACACGCAGGCCAAGATCCTGCGCGTGTTGCAGGACCGCCGCTTCATGCACCTGGGCGGCATCCAGGAACTCCAGGTCGATGTGCGCATCATCGCCGCCACCAACATTGACCTGCGCAAGGAAGTGCGCGAGGGCCGCTTCCGCGAAGACCTTTTCTACCGCCTCAACGTAATCTGCGTCGATCTGCCGCCGTTGCGCGCCCGCCGCGAAGACATTCCCCTGCTGGCGCAGCACTTCCTGGACTTCTACGCCAACGAGAACGGCCTTGCCCCACGCAAGCTCTCCTCCGATGCGCTGCATGCCCTGGTCGATTACGAGTGGCCCGGCAACGTGCGCGAGCTGGAAAACTCGATCGAACGCGGCGTTGTGCTCTCCAACGGGCCGGTCATCGGCTCGGAGCTGCTGCCCGGACACATCACCGGCCGCAGCTTCCAGGACGCGCTGCTCGAACACAACCCCAACGCCTCTCTCTTCGACATCCTCGAAGACATCGAGCGGCGCATCATCATCGAGAGGCTCGATCGCTCCAACGGCAACCAGACCGAAGCCGCCGAGCATTTTCACATTCCGCTCTCCACGCTCAACCAGAAAATCAAGCGGCTGAACATCGAAATCCGCAAAAAGGTCAGAGAATAGCGCGGGAAACCGTGGACAGATCACCGGGCTGTGCGTCCGCCTCGGCACCCTGTTTGCGGCTCCGGGCAGTAGCGCAAATTCACTTTTGGTGTAAGGCGATTTTGAAAGGGCACAGCTTTAGCCGTGCCGCAAAATATTCAATAAAACTGGGGGGGCTATAGCCCATGAGGGCTGCTTCTTCCTCTATATCAATAGAAAAATTGCTCTAAACAGGCCCCCGCCCGCGGTCCTCGGCGAAAGCGAGGATCGCGGGCGGGGGGTGGAGATCGGACATCAGCGGTTCAAGCGGAATGGAACCGCATCGGAGCCGAGCGCCTGCGCCGCGCCACCAACGCTCCCAGCCCCAGAATACCCAGACCCAGCAGGCTGAACGATGCCGGTTCCGGCGTTGCCGTAACAATGGACGAGTCGAAGGTCGCGCCGCCTGTCACTTCGCCGGAATAGGTTGCTCCGTCGACCAGCCCAACATAGATCTGTTCGCATGGGTTGCCGCCCAGCGAAGTTCCACCGCACACCGGGTTCACATAGGCGACGCTGAAGCCCGCATCGAACGCACCCGCGGTATAGATCGGGATGATGTACTCGGGTCCGCTGGTTTCGAACAGGTCCAAATACATGGTCGTCCCGGTGGGGACTGAGTCGAAGGTAAAGTAATCTTCGTTGGCGCCTCCCAGCGCGTCTTCCGAAATGGACGCCAGTTCGGAGGGGCCGGTTCCCAGATAGGTGGTGACGAATTGATAGGTTCCGCCCGTATAGCCTGCTGTCGTGCCGGTGAACGCGCCGGAGAAGATACAGGTCGTGGTGGACGATCCCGCGGTACAGGCTCCTTGGGTATTCAGGTAGGTACCGTAGGGGTTGTCGATTCCCTGGCCGATCAGGAGGTAATCCTCCGCACTTTGCCCCAGGTTGACGGAAATTGACGAAGCCTGCACCGCTGGAGCGGCAAGCAGCAGACCAACGAATACAAAAGCAGCGATTGTCGCTCTCATCGATGGACCTCTCAGGATTGAAGTTGCTCTTCAAGAATTGGGGATTGGGGAACGGTCGATGGGCCATGAGTGTCGTCACAGCCCACACCGGTTGGCTCCTGTGTCGCAAATCGAGCGCCAAAGAGGTGGCTTTTAGTTTCAGCGCGTTGTATCCGCAGAAAACGGGAAATGCGCAGACCTTTGCAGATCAAGTCTGTAAAATTTTTCTCTTTCGGAACAAATGGCGCTGCCGTCGGAAGGATAGGCGGAAAGGAAGCCGGGGCGTCCCGCCATGTAGTTTTCCTAAACGCTCGCACCACGCCAGCGCGCTCACCCCGCGCGCCAACGCCGGGAACTCCGCGCACAGTGCCAGCCTTCTTTTCCTTATCGCGTCAGCCACCCGCGCGCGCGCACAGTGAGCAGCGCCCAGGGAAAAACCCAGAAAAGAAAGAAGAAAGAGAAGTATTCATAAAGAACGCCATAGACGATGCTGAACGACCGCTCACTGCGCAGATAATACAGCGAATAGAAAAAGGAAATCACTCCGATGGCCACCAGCACCCTGGGGAGAACCCGGAAATCGTGCAGAAACGCGCCCGCCAGCATGAAAAGCGTCAGAAATGCCACCGGATAGCGAAGGTTGGTGATCGTCGAATCGAGCAGCGAGATAAGCCGCGCAACCGGCGGGCGCTTCCAGAGGATGAGAGCAAAGCGCAATTCCTCTCGAATATAGCTTCTGTTCCAGCGCAGAAGCATCCGGCTCAACTGTCTGTATGTCGTCGGGACGATGGTGAGCACAATGGCGGTCCGCTGATAGACGCTGTCATAGCCCAGGCGCATGATGTCGTTGGTCAGCGCCCGGTCTTCGCCGATGGTGGCTTGGACGCCGAGAAAGCGCTGATTCAGCCAGGGCTCCAGCACTGCCCGGACGGCGCTCGCACGATAAGCGGAGAGAGCGCCAGGACTGCAATAGACGGTTCCGAATGTGGATTGGTAGGCGCGCAGAAAATCAAAGCTCAGCGTGAAGCGCACGTGAAGCATGCGCGGAATCATGCCTTCGCTCCGGTTATAGACCTGAACCTTGCCGGCAACGACGCCGATTCGATCCGAGGCAAATGGACCGGCCAGCTCGAGCAGTGCGTCGCGCGCGACCACGCTGTCCGAGTCCACGGTCACAAAGAGATCCCCGGTCCCCTTGCGAAAGCCGGCCGCCAGCGCCTCGCGCTTTCCGCCGTTGCGCGGCATGCGGATGGATTGGACCCGGTCGCCATGGCGCTTGACGGCAAGTTGAATGTGCCGCCAGGTGTCGTCCGTGCTGCCATCATCCACAACGATGATCTCCAGCCGATCCGGAGGATAGTCTGCGTTCGCGATCGAGTCGATTGCCTGAGCGACCATGGCGCCTTCGTTGTAGGCGGGTATGATGACCGTCATGCGCGGGGCGGTCTCGAGCCTTGCTGGAGTGTGCGGCCGGTAGGTAAACCAGAGGAGCGTCCGAAAGATCAGCAGGAGCGTGCCCATGGCAAACCACAGAATGCTGGGCCGCAGCAGCGCGGCGCTCATTCCATGCGCCATCGCCGAACGGAAAAGCGGGTTGAAAACCTGAGCGCGAATGCTAGCAAAAGCCAGCAGGCCGAGGCCTGCAAGGATGAGCAGCTTCAGCGGCCCATCCCAAGCGTCGGGCGTTGACGAGGGAAGAACGTCCCCGCATCGCGCCTCCTGCTCATTCTGATCATCCATGAATATCCTTGCTATTCTGCTTCCCTGCGGGAAAACTTTATTTTAAATGACAGGGCCTCCGGAGCTCATGCTCTGTAGGCCGGGCTTCAGGGCAAACTCCGATTTTACCGGAGCACAAAACCCCGCAAGTGAGCCCACATCAGAATGAATCCGGCAGGAACTGGCCGGAGGACTCACTTAGGCCAGATTCTGCGTCTGCGAAAAACGAAGCGGAATCCGGCCGAATTGAAGCGTCCTACCGGGAGCAAAGGGAAAGCGCATCGCATCGAGGCGAAACTCGTAAGATTCATGCCTTCTTGGCATCTTGTTGTCGCAAATACTCGAAGGTCTCGGCCATCGCATCCGGCGTTGCAACCAATGGTCGCCACCCCAAGGCGTGCAGCTTTGTGTTGCCGAACCGGTTGCCCGCCCAGGCCGAGGCAACTTTGTAGGGAGTCAGGATTGCAGGCAGCTGGCCCTGCGAACGGCGATGATAAGCTTCGAGCGACCGGGCCAGCATTCTGGTTACAAAATACGGCAGGCTGACCGACCTGATCCGCTTGACGCGCTTCTTGTACTCGCGCAGATAAGCCGACGCGGTGGGCAGATCGTCATCGTGCACGTTGTAGGCCTCACCTGCGGAGCCTGGATCGCCGGCTGCCAGCACGATCGCCTCCGCGCAGTTCACGACATAAGTCAGGGGCAGAAGATTCCTACCGCCAAGATGAAAAAATACAGGGCCGATCTGCAAGCCGATCCTGCTCGAGAAGGCTCCGCCGCCCGGCCCATACACTACGCCTGGACGCAACACTACCAGTTCAAATCCGTCCTTCTGCTGATAATCCCGAAACAACTGCTCCTGCCTCAGCTTGGAATGGGAGTAGGGGTCGCGCAGTTCCGGATGATCCTCAAGCGGCGTCGTTTCGTCCACTCGCGCTCCTCGTCCCAGGGACGCCACCCCATATACGCCGAAGGAGCTGACAAGAACGATGCGGGTAGGCTCAGCAGGCTTGCTCGCGCGCTCTTCCAAAGCATCCAGCAGGTTGCGCGATGCTACGACCGAGTCAACGAACAACTCCGCCGCCGCGCCTTTCAATCCCGCGGCCAGATGCACGATCAGCGAAGCATCGGCCACGGCCCGGGCACAGTCTGATTTCGAGCGCAGATTTCCGGAGCATAACTCCAGGCGCGCATCCGGATAAGACTCCGACAACGCCAAAAGCTTCTCCGCCTTGCCGCGGTCGCGAAGGAAGCAGCGAATATCATCATAGCCATGAGCAAGCAAGCGCTCGACAACGCGCACTCCGAGGAAGCCACCCGCACCTGTAACCAGGACTTTCAACGCTGCACCTCCGGATACACCTGGTCGAAGATTCGTTCCATGATCGCCGAGACGCGCAGGATCTCATCATAGGAGATCGGCGGCGCGGAATCCTGCTCGATGCTCAGATAAAACTCGGTGAGCAGACGCCGCATGCCATCGAAGAAATGGAAGCGCGCGTGGGAGAAGCTGTTCACATTTTTCAATCCCTGCCGCAGGTAATCCTTGGCAACTAGAAAAGGAGGAAACAAGCGTCCCAGAGCGGAAGGAAAGCCTTGTTTTCGCCCAAGGACAACGGTGCGCGCCGCGAAGTCGGCATAAGCTGTATTCTTCGTTCCATAAACGCGCAAGGTCTGCCCAACCGGGCGGGCATGAGCGCAGAAGGTGGCATATGCGCTTGTCTGCGCTCCGCGGATGATGACCCTCAATTCATCGAGAAGATCACCTTCGCCGGGCTCTGCGCGCCATGCGACAGCTTCAATGAATGGCTGGTCATCGGTTAGAAATGGGGTAATTTTATTCACCACATGGTCGATAACATTCTGAAAAAGCTTGCCGGGAAGACGGCGCACCCAGTGCTCCGGGTCGCGCTTCAGCGCCATTCCGAATTCGCCTGAAAGGTCATAGCCGATATAGCTTTCAACATGAACCGGTGTTCCGAGCACCCCGGTTTCATGCAGGCGGCGCAACTCCAGCGAGGGCGCTTCAAACCTGGGCCAGTAATTCACCGCCAGTTTTCTCTCGCCGGCAACCGCGCAAGCGATGATAGCCTGCGCATCGCAATGTCGCGGCGCAACGGGTTTCTCGACGAACACATGACATCCCGCCGCGACCGCCTGCCGAGTGAGCGCAAGGTGAGATTGGGGCGGCGTTGTGATGTGCAGGACATCCGGCTTTTCCGACTCGAGCATGCACGCCACATCGGAGTACCATCGAGGAACACCATAGCGGACAGCCAACTGTTCCGCCATGATCGGTTCCAGGTCGCAGACCGCGCTCAGTTGAACAGAGGGAATTTTTCTGATCTCCTCAACATGCGCATCCGCAATCTTGCCGCACCCAACAATCGCTATCTTCAGACTCATTGTCCTGACCTTCCCAATCAAGCATGGATCACAGCCAGGGCGCCGACGATCGCCACCCGGGCAACGCATCTGCAACCCTACCCATCTCTTTCCTTGATCCATGGTACCCGATCAAGAATGGGATGAATCCTGATGCCGCGCGGGCGGATGCGGCAAGGAGTCTCCACAGGCGCGGAAAAAACGCCCTGCGCACTCGAAAAGCCGCTCTAAATCCATCCGCGCATCGCATAGTAGCCAATCTTTACCGTCTCAGTCAGCATGGTCTCGAAGGCCGAGAAGCGGCCATTCCAGTGTTCGGTGGAGTGAAGCACGTCCGGGACAGCCATGGGGGCGGCATTGATCCCGAGTTTGTGAAAGACGCGCAGCGCCCTGTACATATGAAAGTCGCTGGTGAGCAGCACCCTTTTGCCGGGCATGTGTGCAATGAGACGCCCTGTATTGATTGCGTTTTCGCGTGTGCTGGTGGACTTCCATTCGGCCATCATGGCTTGGCGGGGAATGCCCTCGGCGACGAGGAAGTCGACAATGCCGGGGCCGCCGCCGCCGGTAATCACAATCTTCTTGAAGCTCCCCGTTTGCCATGCAACAAGCGCATGGCGAGCGCGCCAATAAGAAGAATAAGAGATGCCGCCGTTGTCGTCGGAGGCCGCGCTGAGGAGGATGAGGATATCGCCCCTGGGCTGCCGGATGGGACCGGCATAGGCCTGCGCCCACCACGATACAACAGGGGTGCAGATGACCAGCACGGTGATCAGTCCGACGACCGCGAGCAGTCGATTGATCCATTTCGCGGCCTTCTGCAGGCTCCTCATCGGCGGACGTCCTTTTGGTCTTGCGGCTCTCTAGCGGGCATGGTTCCTCTTCGCGGGTGCGGTCGCGAGGGAGTGAAAGATTCCGAGCAGTTCCGCGGCAACCGTCTCCCAGCTTCGTCCTCCGCACGCGGAAATGGCCGCGGCGTCCCAGCGTTCGTCGAGCGCCGAGGCGAGGGCCTGAGCCAGTGCGGCCGGGTCGCGGGGAGCCACGAGCCGGCCGCACTCATCGCTCAGAATCTCCGGAATGCCGCCCACATTCGTAGCCACCACCGGCCGGCCGCTGGCCAGCGCCTCAAGAACCACGTTCGGACACCCTTCCATGTAACTGGGCAGAGTGACCAAGTCGGCCGCCGCCATCCAGACAGCCACATCGTCGAAGCTACAGCCAGGCAGCGCGTGGATGTAACTGACGGCACGATGGGCCTCGATCGCGCTCTCGATCTGCGGCCCATCCGCTCCCTCGCCGACCAGGTAGACGCGCAGCTTCGGACGCGTGGAATGCAGCGAGGCCCCAGCCTCGACCAGTTCGCGCAGGCCCTTCCTGAGGTCCATGCGCCCAATGTAAACAACGGCCTCGACGGCCGGGTCGATGGCCAGCTTCCGCCTCGCCTCCGCACGGTCCATCGGATGAAAAACCGAAGAGTCGCAGCCGCTGAGGACGGCGCGGGTCTTCTCCGGCGGGGCTCCCATGGCGATCATCCTGTTGCGCAGATCGCCGCTGATCGCAATCAGAAAATCGGCTTGGCGCAGCACGGTTCGCGTATGCATCACCGAAAACCGATCGCCGATATTGTGGACATCGGATCCAACGCCCATGACGACAGCCGGAATCCCGAGTGCTTTGGCAATCTTGAGAGCGGCGTATCCGTCAGGATAAAGAAAGTAACTGAAGATCAGATCGGGAGCAAAACTGCGGATGCGCGGCAGCAGGGCGCTGGCTGCCATCCGTCCGTTGAACGGCCGTGAAATCAGCGGCAGAGCAGGATATTCCAGGTATTCGGCCCTCACTCCCGACAGGCTGTACGATGGGTCGAAGGCTTCGCGACCGCGGCTCTGCGGCTTGATCCAAAGGGGGTATGCGGCATGGGGATAGAAGACCTTCACATCGCAGTCGCCGGAGAGAATGCGCAGCGTCTCATACGCAGGCCGGCCATGCGTGGGCTGCTTCGAACTGGGAAAGTGTGCAGTGACAACAGCGATCCTGAGCATAGTTCTATTCTCCAAATCCGATCACTGCGGCAAGGATGAGGACTGTCGAGCCTGCGCGGCCGGGAAGGTTCGCCGCAAGCCTTCCGCGGCGCCGGTCCGAGGCGTCCATCCCAACTGCTGCTGAGCCGCCGACTGATCGAAGTTATGGAGCGGATGAATGGAGCGGATGCGGTATCTCGACAGGGGCACGCCGCGCTTGAGCAGGCGTCCGAGCGCCTCGATTCCGACCGCGGCGGTCATCAACACGGGTTTTGGAATGTAACTGGCCTTGATCTTCGGATTGTCGGCCTGCGCAAACCGGATAAACTCCCGCTGCGTGACCAGGGCGGGGTCAACCAGGTTGACCAGCACGCCCTCCAGGCCGGGACGCGAAGCTCCAAGCAGAAGCGCATCCACAACGTCGTCCACATAAACGAGCGGCAGCGGCAGGGAGCCGTTTCCGACAATAATCCAGCGGCCGAACATACCAAAGCCGCCGGCCGGGCAACTGGGTTCAACTCCCGGGCCGAAGATCACGCCGGGGCGGATCACGACTGCGGGCAAACCTCGCTCCCTCGCCGCCGTCATCACCATGCGCTCGGCTTCGAGCTTGGTCTGCGTATAGGCTCCGCGCAGTTCGGAGTGAGGTTCGAGCGGCCAAGCCTCGGTAACTTTGCCAACGCGAGAGACGGCGTGCTCGAGCACGCTCACCGAACTGACGTATACCACGCGCTCGACGCCGTGCTTGAGGCAAGCCTCGATCACGTTGCGGGTTCCGGCAACGGTGCCTCGCTGGAAGTCGGCCGGGCCTCCCTTCATCGCGGCTCCCACATGGAAAACCGTTCCCACGCCGGCCACGAGAACATCGACATATTCTGGATCGCCCAGTTCCCCCGCAAAGTAATCGACCCCCGGAAGCGGATTGGCGGGAATCCGGCGAACACCCGCGCGCACCTTCGCGCCCTCTTCGAGCAGGCGGCCTACCAGCGCGCTGCCGAGGAATCCGCCGCCCCCGGTCACAAGAACATCCGCGGGAATGCGCGGCGCCAACTGCGCCAGGCGAAGAGCATCGCGCTGCTCGTCGGCACGTTCACACGCCGGAGCCATCGCCACGACCAGGCGCCGGCCCTCCTCAGCAGTCACCGGGGCTGCCGCGCCATGTTCCAGGGCGGCGTAAAACTCGCGGATGTTCTGGTGAATGCCCGGCGCCCCCGGCAGCCGCCCGGTCATGAATCGCAGCACATTGCGCGGCACCTCGTAGAGGCTGGCGGCGGCGTTGCGGATGGCGCAGATCACCGGAGATGCGAACTTCGGGCCCGGAAGCAGCCGGGTCACGTAGCAGGTCTGCAGGAAGCAGTCGATCTCGATCACGCCGCGCGTGCCATGCACGATCACCTGGCTGCGAATCGGGCGCACGTTCCATGAAAGATACAGGCGAGCCGGGCCCCGCTCGCAGTTTACCGTTCCCGTCCACTCGTCGAAGACCAGGTTGGTGTCGAGCCCGGTGGAGCGGAAATCGATCTCCGCCGACGCGACCGGGCCTAAAAATGCCTCCGCGATGGACAGCCCATGCACGCCAAGGTCTTGAAAGGGGTAGGAACCCTTGCGGTACTGAGGCGGGAGTTTGCCGCCTCCTGGCCAGGCCGGATAATCGGAGCTACGATGAAAATCCAGTGAAAGAACCTTGCCGATGCCGCCGCCGCGGACGATCTCCACGCCGCGCACCACAATCGGATCAAGCCTGGCGGAGTGAACCACGCCCAGAGTTCGCCCGCTGGAATGGGCTGCCGCCATCATCTGGTCGCATTGCTCCGCGGTCTCCGCCATCGGCTTCTCGACCAGCACATGCGCGCCCGCATCCAAGGCCTGGATGCTCACCTCCGCATGGAAAGGGGGTGGAGTCAGCACATGGATCACATCCACGCCCGAGGCCAATAACTCTTCGACGCTCCCGTAGGCCCCGGGAAGATTGAATGCCTTGGCGACAGCCTCGGCCTTGTCCAGGTTAATGTCTGCTATCCCGACAACCTGAACCGAAGCAATCGACTTGAGGGCCCGAAGATGATGCGCACTGACATAGCCAGCGCCGACAATTCCAACTCTAAAGTTATTCATAACCGAACAAGCATGCCTCGAATTCCAGTAGGAACCTCTGTTGGGGAGGGCCGCATGATGCGATGATACTACTGAAAATGGCAACTCTTGCGGTTCCTCGATATTTTCCTCGGAGATGGAAGGAAATGGGAGAAGCTGCTTCGGCGTGCGATTTCTTCCGCGGCGGGCATCCCAATTGCAATCTTCCCGGTCAATGAATCGGCATGGCTCAGACGGGCCGCAGCCGATTACTTTCAAGGATTGCTTCAAACTCGCGGCTGGCGGACTCCCATGAATTCATGCTTTTCATCTTTTCCAGCGCATTGTCCGCAATGGCGCGCCGAGCGGCATCCTCTGAGAGCAGGCGAACGCAAGCATCTGCAAAGCTGGAGGGATCGTCCTCAATGACGATGTCCGTGCCATCCTCGTAGCTCAGTCCCTCCGCGCCTACAGTAGTGGAGACAACAGGAACTCCCGCCGCCATGCACTCAAAGATCTTCAATCGGGTTCCCGAGCCGATTCGGATGGGCACAATAGAAATCTTCGCTCCCCATAGATAGGGGCGCACATCTTCCACCGTGCCGCTGACAGTTACCCCAGCCAAGCCTTGCACCGCCTTCAGCACCCGTACGTCGGGCGAGCGTCCAGCAATCATCAATGTGGCGCCGGGCAGCCGATCGCGAATCAGGGGAAACACCTCTGAAAGGAAAAACTCGACCGCATCCACGTTGGGGAGAGAATCCATCGATCCGCAGAAGACCATGTCCGATAAGAAGAAATCTCCGCCGCGCGGCGCAAAGTATTCCACATCGACGCCCGTCGAAATGCTGGAGACCGATTCGATTCCATACATACGCTTGAATTTGGAGGCGTCAATCTCCGACACTGCGACCACGTGCTTCGCGGCGCGGCATATCTTCCCCTCATACGCGATCATCTTTGCAAGCTGCATCTCAAAGAAGAGCTTCTTGAGGGGATTGCTGTTCTGCTCCACGTGCCGTTGCCAGATTGCGGTCACCACATCGTGCTGAAAAAGCACGCACTGCCCCAGATCGGTCAAATTCTCAGCCGAAAAGAGAAAATCACAGACAATGGCATCGTAATGCTCGGCCGCGGTCCAATCGTCGATCATTTGCCGGAGCTTTCTTGATGAGTAGCGAAAGACGGCCATCGGCTGAGGATGCAAAAAACTTGCCGCCAGTTGCGGAATGATCCCAATCGACCTTCTGCCGGGGGCGAAATGTTCCGCGAAAAAATGGCGGCTGGAATACTCCTGGCTGCGCTGAGGCCCCTCGATATTTCGAGGATCATTGAGCGCTGCAAAATGAATCTCGTGGCGCTTGTTCAAATCCTTCAGCATTCCCAGCGTCCGAATCTGCGCGCCACGATCGGTCGGGTGCAGAAAAAACGGGCAGACCCAAAGAATTTTCATTTTTCCTGTGCGACTCCTCACCTGAGGGATGGACAAGAAGAATCTTCCATCGGCCTCTCGATACCCCATGATAAACTACCTGCGAGGATCGTTAGGTATCGATATGGAGAGCAAGCGCAGTGTTATCGTGGTCGGATTAGGTTATGTCGGATGCGTCAGCGCTGCATGCTTGGCTGAAATTGGACACACTGTTCTCGGAGTCGACCGCGACCTCAACAAGGTGGAAGCTGTCCGGAAAGCGCAATCGCCGTTCTTTGAGGCCGGGCTGGACCATCTTATCCAAAAGAATGTTGCCGAGGGGCGCCTGAACGCCGGGACTCTCGATGCGGATGCTCTCGACACGGCTGACGTTGTCATGCTTTGCGTTGGCACGCCATCGCTGGCGAATGGGAACATCGACCTGAGCCATTTACGCCGCGTCTGCGACGAAATCTCCAGCCTGCTTCGGCCCAGAAAAGAGCGCCTGATTGTCACCGTGCGTAGCACGGTCTTCCCCGGAACCTGCGAGAGCCTTCTTCAGACTGTTTTTGCCAACAAAGAGAATATCGAGATCGTCTCCAACCCCGAGTTCCTCCGCGAAGGCACCGCGGTGAAGGACTTCATGGAACCCTCCCTGCTGGTGGTCGGCGGAAGCACGGACGATGCCGCGCTCTTTGTGGCTGACTTGTACGCCGGCCTGCCGGGCGAGGCCTCCATCGTCTCCCTGCGCACCGCCGAAATGATCAAGTACACCTGCAACGCCTTTCACGCGGTGAAGATAGGGTTTGCAAACGAGATCGGTTCGCTCGCCTCCAGCCTCGGCGTCAACCCCGAACAGGTCATGGCTACCATGTGCCAGGATAAAAGGCTGAATATCTCTCCGGCATACCTGAAGCCCGGCTTCGCCTTTGGCGGATCATGCCTGCCCAAGGACTTGCGCGCCCTTACCTTCCGCGCCTCCCGGCTGGACCTGCAACTGCCTCTGCTCGACTCCGTCCTCCGTTCCAACGACGAGCACCTCAGAAGAAGCATTCATCAGGTGCTCGAACTGCCCGGTAAAAAAATCGGCATCTACGGCTTGGCCTTCAAGGAAGACACCGACGACCTGCGCGAAAGCCCGGTGATTACGATTATCGAGCATCTGATCGGCAAGGGCAGGACGGTCAGAATTTACGATAACCACATTCAGCTCAATGATATCTACGGAAGCAATCTCAGTTTTGTGGTCTCTGCGCTGCCGCACATTGGGAGGCTGCTGATGCGAAGCCTCGACGACCTGATCTCTTCTTCGGATACGCTCGTGATCGCGCAGAAGCCATCCGCTCCCGCGCTGGAAAAGATGACCGCGAGTGGGCTGCCGATCCTGGATTTGATGCGGCTTGTCGTCAAGCCCCCTTCGGCGATCTCCTCCTTGCTCTAGGAAATTTCTCTACCCTTTCAGACCACCGAGACAGCGACAGAATCGCGCTCATGAATCAGCGCATCGACAGCCTGGTACATCTGCCAGGCCGTCGCCCAGTGGATTTCGATGCCCCTTCGATCCGCCTCTTCCGCAAGCCAGCGAAACAGGTTCTGGAGTCCGCCGTCGAGCAATGGCTCCAGATTTTTCTCCGGTCCGCCGTGCGTGTAAAGCTTCAAAAAAAGGTCTTCGCCGATGGTAGGAGCCAGATCGAACCAGCGCCGCACGCGCGCCGGGGTGGGCATATCGTAACCGGCAATCTCCCCGGTTTCCAGGCGCGGCATCAACCGCTCGCCAAAGCGCACACCGAGTGGCCCGGTGATCATGAGCAGGTCGCCGCTGCGCCCGCCGCCAACGGTGGCTTCGATTCCGCGATCGAAGGACCGCGGGCGATTGTCCGGATTGTTCGTGCACCAGTAGATTTTGTTCACTACACGCCCCTGGGTCGCCGACGGGAGGGACGGCATGGTGAAGTCGGCGTAGCAGCCGAGATCGCGCAGCAGGGCGATCTCACCGTTCAAGCCGCACCACCTGCCATCCGGGCGCGAGTTATCGAGCGCCCAGTTGCCATGAATGAAGCCGAAGACCGTGCGGCCGTTCTGCTGGCGCAGCAGGCCGTGGTCGCAGCTCAGGCGGCGGCAGAATTCATTGACTTTGCGAATGAAGGATTCGCGCCGCTCGTTGTCGTGGTGCAGATGCACTTCCACGTCGCCCACGCCGAGCCGGACCATCTCCGCGATGCCGTCAAGAAGATCGCGCCGGTACTCTTCCTGCGGATAAAAGAAGGTGTACTGTGGGCGCTGGCCAGCGGCGTCCCGGGGTGCGTCGCCGGCAATGCGCGGCCACTTGTAGCGCCATCGCGCCACGCGGCCGAGCGCGGCTTCAACGGTTGCGCCCGTGCCCAGCGGTTCGTAGTGATCGGCGATGACCACCCAGGCGCGCTTCGGCTTCGTGGGCGTCATGCGTTTCCGCAAGCGGTCGCGCAGATAGGGCACAAGCCAGATTTCAGCATGTCGAGGGAGCCTCATGGGATGACTTTTTCCTTTGCGTACATTGGCAACTTCTTTGGAGGCGCTGCAACTGGGGCAACAGCTAAAAGTATCGAGTACCCTTCTATTGTCTGTCAAAGCCCTGGGGAAAAGAGTTTCAAGCGTGCAAGCGGAAACCCGAGGCACAACCTTCTTGCAATTCACACCAAAATTACTGGTATGTTTTGAATCCATCGATTAAGATCGGGGATAATGCTAAGGCATTTTTTCGTGCCAGCGACGATTCGTAATCATATTCTTGGAATCCCGGGAGACGTCAATATGAGAGGCACAGCCGACCTTAGCCGAAACAATCTGGATTGCCTGCGCTTGATTTTGGCTTCTACGGTCGTGCTCGTTCATCACCACGCCTTGACGAACTTCCATTCCCTCATGATCTTCAGGCACGAGTACGCGATCGTTGCCGTTCGAGGATTCTTCGTAATCAGCGGCCTGCTGATTTATCGCAGCTATACTAAGTCATCTTCATTTTCCTCATACTTGGAAAAGCGTGTCAGGCGAATTTACCCTGCCTATTTTACAATCGTTGTGCTCGCGGCGATTGCGTTTTGTGCGCTGAGCATGCTGCCTGCGTCGCAATACTTCGGAGCCGGTTTCTGGAAGTACCTGGGAGCGAATCTCCTGTTTCTCAACTTTCTTGCGCCCACTTTGCCTGGAGTATTCGCGTCGAATATCGAGCCGGCAGTCAATGGCGCTCTCTGGACGCTCAAGATCGAGGTTGCTTTCTATTTGTTGGTTCCCTTGATTCATTATCTCTCCAGCCGCCTGGGAGCCACGAAAGTGGTGACGGCAATATTTCTTCTATCCTGCGCATGGAAGTTCGGTTTTGCGTGGTTGGATTCCATGTATCGTTCACGAGCCATTTACACACTGGACAGCTCGCGCACTCTTTATGCGCAAATGGAGGTGCAGCTTCCAGGGCAGCTTCTGTATTTTTGCGCGGGTATCCTGCTCTTGCTCTATTTCGAGAGGCTGAAACTTCATTTCGCAAGCATTGCCGGCATAACGGCAGGCTTGTTTCTTATCGACCATTTTTTTACGGGAGACGCTCTCGATGTCTTGTGGATTTCCGGCCTGGTTTTTGTCTTCGGCTTTTGGCGCTACTTCGGGAACTTCTCGAAATACGGCGATTTCTCGTACGGCGTGTATATTGTTCATTTCCCCATACTGCAAGCTCTGATCGCGCTCGGTCTCGCAAGATTCAATCCGGCTATTTTCCTGATTGTCAGCCTTTCGCTTATCTTCCTGGCAAGTTTGCTTATGTGGCATTTGGTCGAGAAACGGTTCTTGAAGAGCAGTTCCCATTACCGGCAGGAGGCCGTCAAGGTACCAGGGTAGGCGTTCTCGGCCGGAGGTCTTCGTCCGAACATCAGCACCCTGAAGGTATTCGCAATTGTCGTGCATAGGTCTATTTGAATCTTGAATAGACGCGAACTGGCTGCAAATCTCGTCCCCTTTGGACCTTCTATGCCGATGGATTGAGCACCTCCATTTCGGTTATTCTACTTCTGCCTTCACCCTCTCTCAGGCCGTTCACCATGGGCTTTGTTTTAAGCGTTCTCTATTTCGTCACGTACTACCTCACGCCAGCCACCCTGTTCGGGCCGCTTGAGGTCTACCGCATTGAGTTGATTCTTGCCGTGCTGCTGCTGCTTGTCTCAGTGCCGGCTCTGATGAAATCATTCGTTCTGAAGACACCGCAGTCTTTGGCTATGGTAGGCCTGATGTTCGCCGTCATTTTGTCCGTGCTCATCGCGGTGCATTGGGCGGGGGGGGCTGTAACGGCTTTTTTGGAGTTTATCCCGAATGCCTTTGCGTTTTTTATGGTTTGCCTGCACTGCAACTCGAAAAAGAAGCTGCAGGTTCTGGTTCTCATGCTGTTGTTTGTCTGCATGTTTGTCATCGCACACGGGGTCATCGATCTGCGCCACGGAGGCGTGGCCAGCGGTCCTCCTGTATCAGCGGCCACAGGGGAAATTGATTTTGATCTTTGGAACATGCACTATCCTTACCTTCTGCTTATGGCGGACGGCGAGGGAGGGTGGATTTATCGAATCAGAGGCCTGGGAGAGATCAACGATCCGAATGATTTTGGCCAGTTAATCGTCTGCCTGATTCCGCTGATGTTCATCTTCTGGCGCACGAAGAATTCATTTCGGAACCTTGTCCTGGTGATCTTTCCGGTGGGCCTGCTGCTCTGGGGGGTGTTTCTGACCCACTCGCGCGGCGCACTCGTGGCCTTGATGGCGGTAGCGGTGGTGGCGGCGCGCCGCCGCATTGGCTCGCTGCCTGCGCTGCTTATCGGCGGCGGGCTGTTTGTTGCGGCCATGGCCTTGAACTTTACCGGCGGGCGGGCTATCTCTGCCAGCTCCGGCGAAGACCGTACCGCTCTTTGGGGCGAAAGCCTGCAACTGCTGAAGTCGCACCCATTGTTTGGCGTGGGCTTTGGGCAGTTGACAGATTATCTCGGTCATACCTCGCATAACTCGGTGGCTGTCTGCGCGGCGGAACTCGGCATGTTCGGGTTGTTCTTCTGGTGTCTGTTTCTGTTTCCCACGGTAAGAGATATTCTGGTCATTGCTTCGCCGACAAAGGTAAGCGAGGGCCGGCAGATTGAACCGGAAAGGGGATTGTTCCCCGCGGCGGCGCGGAAAATTGAAACGCTTGACAAGGCGGAGGTCAACCACCTTGGCCGTTTGCTGCTTTTGTCTTTTACCGGGTTTCTGGTTGCGGGGTGGTTTCTTTCGCGCTCCTTTGTCCTGACGTTTTTCTTGTTGGGCGGCATGGCCGAGGTGGTTTTCGAGATAGCTCTGCGGCAGGGGATGGTGGCTCCCCGCATGCGGTTGGGGCGCGCGTTGCCGTACGCTGGACTTGTGGCTGTTGGGTTGATACTGCTGATGTACATCATGCTTCGGATCGTGAACCTGACGCACTGATTCACACGCTTCATCGGTTCCCCGCGACGAATGCCGAACGGAAACCGTCTTTTTGGTAAACCGGCGAAGGACCGGGCAGCCCGCATGAAGATTGCACACGTGGTGGACAGCATGGAGATAGGCGGCGCCGAGACGCTGGTGTTGCAGATGTGTCATCTGCAACGCGAGCAGGGGCATGAGCCGCGCGTTTATGCCATCGCCGCCCTGGGGCCGCTGGGCGAGCGGATGCAAGAGGAAGGTTTCGCCGTTCAGGCAAACGTGGCTCGCCACCTGCCGGATGCCTGGCGGAATTTTTTTCATATCTTCAAGGAATCGCATCCTGACGTGGTTCATCTTCATAACCCTACTCCGAGCGTGTATGCGGCCCCGGCAGCCCGGATGGCAGGCGTGCCGAGCATTGTGTCCACCCGTCACAGCCTGGTCGCACCCCCACGCCGTCTGGTTGCGGAAGTGAAGTACGCCGTTGCAGCCACCTGTTGCGACTGGATTGTTGGCATCTGCGACCGGACGGTCAGCAATCTGAAAAGCATGCACAGCGTAAACGCGCGCAAGATCGTGCGCATTTACAATGGCGCAGCCTCGCTCGCGCGCGCGAGGCCGCAGGAGTGGCCGCCGAAGTCCGGATTTACGCTGGTGTACGTAGGCAGGCTTGCGCCCGTCAAGAACCACCCGCTGTTGCTGAATGCATTTCGCGCGGCGTTCTCTTCCATGCCGGGCTTGCGGCTTTGGATGGTGGGCGACGGCAGCGAGCGCAAAATGCTGGAAAACCTGGCCGCGGAGCTTGGAATCGCCGCGCAGGTGACTTTCTGGGGGCAGCAACTCGACGTGGCGCCGTTCTTCTCCGCGGCCGATGCTTTCATCATGTCATCGCAGTCGGAGGGGCTGCCGATGTCGCTTTTGCAGGCCTTTTCGCTTGGCCTGCCCGCGATTGTGACGGATGTGGGCGGGATGTCGGAGGTGGTGCGCCTGGCGCAGGCGGGAGTGACCGTTTCCGCGACAGACGCTGCGGAGATGGCAGCGGCGATTCTGCAATTGGCGGGCAGCGATGCCGATCGGGAGCAGTTATCGATCCACGCGGATCAAGCGTTTCGTTCGCGCTTCACTCTGCAAGCGATGGCCGACGCCTACATGGACCTTTACAAGAACACCCCGCGAGCACGGTGCGCATTGAAGGTCTGAACTTTGCGCGGCCATTACCGCGACCGCATGAAGCCGGGTGCCCCAGGCCTCAAAGGCGAGACCTGGGGCACCCAGATTCATGGTTACGCCGACAGAATTCCCTGCTTCCGGTTTCAGCTTGAGCCAGGGCGAATCCGGTAGCAGTTCCAGCGGCAGCGAACCAGGATTCAGACCGTCTTCCGCGCAATCGTTCCAAAAGATCTATTCCCTGTTTCTTGTTCCCTGCTTCTCGCCCTACCACTTCTCGAACGCGACCTGCCCATCGGAGCCGAAGACCGAGTGCTTCTGAAAATGCTCATCGTCGCGTTTGGGAAAGTCGTTGCGGAAGTGGGCGCCGCGGCTCTCGGTGCGGGCCAGTGCTGAAGTCAGAATGGCGTGGGCCACCCGGCTCATGGCCAGCGCCTCGGCCAGACGGCGGCCGGATTTTCCCTTCGCGGCCAGCTCCGCCAGAGCCTCAGCGCAAGCCTGCTGCGCGGCCAAACCCTGCCTCAGCGTGGACTCCTCGCGCAACAGGCCGGCGTAGGCCCACATGGAGGCTTGCAGTTTGGCGATGACGCTTTCCAGGCCCGCCTCTTCTTCCGCCGTAAGGGCCGCAGGAGCAATCTGGCTTGAATCCGCAGCCGGGAAGGCCAAGCCGTCGTCGAGCATCGCCTGTGCCGCAAGCGCGCCGAAGACCAGGCCTTCGAGCAGCGAGTTCGAGGCCAGCCGGTTGGCGCCGTGAACGCCGGTGCAGGCGGCCTCGCCGGCGGCGTAGAGGCCCGGCAGGCTGGTGCGGCCGGAGAGATCGGTCTTGATGCCGCCCATCAGGTAATGCGCCGCCGGACGCACGGGGATCAGGTCACAGGCCAGATCCAGCCCGTAGCGCGCCAGGAAGGCGCTGATGCCGGGAAAGCGCTGGTGCAGATCGACGCCCTTGATGTGGCGAAGGTCCAGATGCACCGCTCTGAACTCGCCCGGAGTTGCGCCCATCCCCTCGCGGGTAATGGCGCGGGCCACCACGTCGCGGGGAGCCAGCTCGAGCAGCGGATGATAGCGCTCCATGAAACGCTCTCCGCGGTCGTTCAGCAGGATGGCGCCCTCGCCGCGCAAAGCCTCGGAGAGCAGGAATCGCGGCGCGCCAGGGAGCGAAAACGCGGTGGGGTGGAACTGATAAAACTCCATGTCGGCCAGCATCGCGCCAGCCTCGGAGGCCAGCGCGATGCCGTCGCCGGTAGCCACGGCGGGGTTGGTGGTGTCGGAGTAGACTTGGCCCGCGCCGCCCGCCGCCACCAGCACGGCGCGCACGCTAACCCGCTCCAGACGGTTGTCGCGGTGCAGCAGATCGGCCCCCGTCACCCGCCCTTCGCCGGTCACAAAGCCGGTGACTGTGCTCCACTCGGCAAAGTGGATGCGCTTGTGGGTGTGGGCAAAGGCGGCCAGCGAGCGGCTGATCTCCGCGCCCGTGGCGTCGCCGTTGGCGTGCAGGACGCGGGCCAGCGAGTGCGCGCCTTCGCGGGTGCGCAGCAATTTGCCGCCCTCGGCCGCCGCTGCCCGGTCAAAGGCCGCCCCCCACTCGATCAACTCGGCCACCCGCACCTGCCCCTCGGTGACCAGTACCTGGGCCGCGGGACGATAGACCAGCCCGTCGCCGGCGTTGACTGTGTCCTCCAGGTGCAGCGCCACGTCCGTGTCGCCTTCGAGGGCCACGGCGATGCCCCCCTGCGCGTAGTGCGTGTTCGACTCGGCCACCGACTCCTTGGTGACCACCAGAACCTCACCGTGGCCCGCCAACTCTACGGCCGCCCGCAACCCGGCCACACCCGCTCCCATCACCAGAAAATCCACTTTCAGACGCCTTTCCTGTAACGATCTAGGCTACCACCGCGGGGCGGAACGGTTCCCGCGCCTTGGTACCCGGGATGGACGGGCGCGGCCTTCAGGCAACCGCATTCCGAACGCAGCCCATTCCTCCCGCGCCCGCTGCAGCCAGACGCGCCGCACCGCGCACCCGATATAGTGGAAATGAGGGCGTAATTTTGAGCGGTACGGAAACCGGGAAGAGCCTGGAACCATCCGAAGCGGGCGGCGCGGCGGCGGCGCCCGTCTCCGGCGGCGTCTCTCATGCGTGGCGCGCCTTGCGGCATCGCAACTTCCGGCTTTTCTTTAGCGGTCAGACTATCTCTCTGGTCGGCACGTGGATGACGCGCGTGGCCACAAGCTGGCTGGTTTACCGGCTGACGGGCTCGGCGCTTTTGCTGGGTACAGTCAGCTTCGCCGGCCAGATTCCCACCTTCCTGCTGGCGCCTTTCGCCGGCGTGTGGGTGGACCGGCTGAATCGCCGCCAGGTGCTGGTGTGGACGCAAACCCTGTCGATGATCCAGTCGCTGACCCTGGCTGCGTTCACGCTCTCCGGCCACATCACGATCCCCCTTCTGCTGATCATGAGCATCATGCAGGGCTGCGTGAATGCCTTCGACATGCCCGGCCGCCAATCCTTCATGGTGATGATGGTGGATGACAAGCGCGACCTGCAGAACGCCATCGCGATCAACTCGTCGATGGTCAATGTAGCGCGACTGATCGGTCCCTCGCTGGCCGGAATGCTGATCGCGGTTTCGAGCGAGGGCTGGTGCTTTCTGGTCGACGGCATCAGTTACATCGCGGTGATCGCTTCTCTGCTCATGATGCGGCTTCATGAGCCCGTGGTGGAGCGCAAAACCACATCGATGCTTGCCGAGATGAAGGCCGGCTGGACCTATGTTTCGGAGTTTCTGCCCATTCGCACGATCCTGCTGCTGTTTGCCGTGCTGAGCCTGATGGGGATGCCGTTCGTGGTGCTGATGCCGATCTTTGCGGCCCAGGTGCTGCACGGCGGGGCGCACACGCTGGGATTCCTGATGGGCGCAATGGGACTGGGCGCGCTCATCTCGGCCCTTTCGCTGGCGGCGCGCAAGACGGTGCGCGGGCTGACGAAGATGATTCCTCTGGCCGCCGCTGTTTTCGGCCTGGGGTTGATCGGATTCGGCCTCTCGCGGAGCTTCTGGCTCTCCATGGGAATGGTGATGGTTGCCGGCATGGGCATGATGCAGGGCATGGCGGCCAGCAACACAGTGATTCAGACCATCGTCAGCGACGACAAGCGCGGCCGCGTGATGAGCTACTACACGATGGCCTTCATGGGCATGGCGCCCTTTGGCAGCCTGCTGGCCGGGACGATGGCGGACAAGTTCAGCGCACCGTGGACGGTGGTTTTGAATGGTACTGTGGTTTTGATGGGTGCGGCATGGTTCACCACGCGGTTGCCGGCGGTGCGGCGCACGATGCGGCCCATCTATCAGGAGATGGGCATTCTGCCGGCGGAAGAGGAAATCCACCAATGAGCGGCGAAAACCCTGATCCTATCCATGATTTGGCCCATGATTTGAGCTTTGATGCGCGTCGCACGGCCCTCGTGGGCATCGATTTGCAAAAAGGAATCGCGGCAGTCTTTGCGGAGAAGAAGGGAAAAGAATTCATCACCCCCTTGGCCTGAAAGAGCATCCCACGCGCGCGGCAGCGCCTACAATGTTTTCCATGGAGACAACAACCATTGCTGGCGTGAAGGTTTCACGCATCGGATTGGGAACCTGGGCCATGGGCGGTTTGGACTGGGGGGCAACGCCTGAGGATCTGGCCATCGCCACCTGCCTGAGAGCGCTCGATCGGGGCATCAACCTGATCGACACCGCGCCCATCTACGGCCACGGACGCTCGGAAGAGATTGTGGGCAAGGCGATGCGCGCCCACGGCCGCCGCGAGGATTTCTTCCTCGCCACCAAGGTGGGCCTCGTATGGAATGAAGGCGGCGTCTTCGCCGACTCGACGCCTGCCCGCCTGCGCCTGGAGATTGAAGACAGCCTGCGCCGGCTAGACACCGACTACATCGATCTCTACCAGGTGCACTGGCCGGACACGCGCACGCCCATCGCGGAAACCGCCGCACTGCTGGCCGAGTTCCTGCGCGAGGGTAAAGTGCGCGCGCTGGGGGTGAGCAATTTTTCTGTCGCACAGATGGAGGAATTTCGCTCCGTGGCGCCGCTCAGCTCGAATCAGCCGCCCTACAACCTCTTCGAGCGACAGATCGAGTGCTCCGCGCACGGCGAAAATCTCTTGTCGTGGTGCAAGGAGCACGACATTGCCGTCCTTACCTGGAGCACGCTCTGCCGCAGTTTGCTCGGCGGACGAGCCAGGCGCGGCATGAAGTTTGAGGCGGGCGACATCCGCAGCTTCGATCCCAAGTTTCAGGAGCCGCGCTTCCCCCAGTACCTCGCCGCCGTCGAGCGGCTGTCGGCCCTGGCAAAAGAGTGCTACGGAAAGTCGCTTCCGGAGCTGGCCGTTCGCTGGGTTCTCGACCGCCCCGGCGTCAGCGTGGCGTTGTGGGGCGCGCGGCGGCCCGATCAGCTCGATGCCGTCAGCGGCGTGGCTGGCTGGAAGCTCGACTCCGCCGCCATGGCCGAGATCGACCGCATCGTGGCGGAGTCGGTCACCGACCCGGTCGGCCCCGAGTATCTGGCGCCGAAGGTGCGCCAGGACTGAGGCGAAAAACGAGCTTCCTCCGCTCCCGATGTGCGACCCGGAGGTGGCAATCGCGAGCTTCGGAAGTCGGGCGGTCAGAGTTCCAGCTCACTGACCGCCTGACTTCGTAGGTTCCGTTTCTCATCCCAGGTTCCCACGACGAAACCTGGACACCGGGAGTTGGCGCAAAACAAGCGGTCAGGGGGTTCTAGACCTGCGTCAGGAAAATCGGCAGGCCCTTCTTGCGGTTGTAAATCGGCCGGTAACGCTCTGTGTTGTACATGGAGGCGATGTCCACTTTGCGCGGCCCGAGCTTGGGATCGGGAATCGGCACCATCGCGTAACAGCCGCTGGAAATTGCGCACATCAGCCCGCTTTTTCCTTCTTGCACGGCGTCCATCGCCATTCCCGCGAAGGTGATGGCCACCATGCGGTCAACGAAATCCGGACTACCGGAGCGCAAATCGTAGGTCAGGTCGCTGACAACAGTCTCTTCGCCGGTGCCCGCCTTGATCTCGCTGCTCAAATCCTCGGCCACGCTCATCTTCTTGCGATGGCCGAAGGCATCGGCAGGGCCATATTCCTTGACCGTATAGCCTTCCCACTCCGCACCCTCGGATAGAATCACGAGCGAATAGTTGCTGGGATTGTTGCGCTTGTCGGCGATCAGGATATCCAGCAGATGCTCGAGATTCACCTTGTACTCGGGGATGCAGCAGCGCAGGGAGGTCACGTAGGCGGTGTAGAGAGCCGTATAGCCGGCATCGCGGCCGAAGACCCGAAAGATGCCGATGCGCTCGTGCGAGCCGCACGTCGTCCGCTGCCGCTCGATGGCGTCCATGGCGCGCGTGATGGCGGTCGAAAACCCGATGCAATACTCGGTGTCGCGAACGTCGTTATCCATGGTCTTGGGCACCGCGATCACCTTCACGCCCTGCCGGTCAAGTTCGGCGGCATAACTGAGCGTGTCATCGCCGCCAATCGCCACCACGTAATCGAGCCCCAGCGCCTCGATGTTCTTCAGCACCGCCGGAGTCACGTCGTAAACTGTGTCCGATACGCCGTTCTTGGTGAATTGCCTGCTTGAAAAGGTCTGTCCCTGGAGCACCGGCGGCAGTTGTTGCATCTTGGTGGGACTGGTGCGCGAGCTGTGCAGATAGGTGCCGCCTGTACGATCGATCGTGCGGGTATTCTCGCGGTTGAGCGGCAGAATATACCGCGACCGGCTGGCCGGATCCTTCAGATCGACGTGGGTCAATCCCTCCCAGCCGCGGCGAATGCCCGTGACCTCGTATCCGAGTTCGGTCCCCCGATAAACGACCGATTTGATGACCGAATTCAGACCCGGGACGTCTCCGCCCCCCGTGAGAATACCAATTCGCTTTGCGGACATGAACAACGCTCCTTGACAGGAATATTTTGCTTTAGTTGAAAACTCTTCAGAGTACGCTGTTTCCTGGCTTTTTTACAAGCCTCTGCCTGAGTCTCCAACCAAATGAGGGTTGAAAGTGTTCCGAAGATTCCTCAGCCTTCCTGCGGCGTCGCGGCGGCCTGGGGCGCAGTCAACTTCTCCGTCTCGCTCCCTGTCCGGAGCGGCGAGCTCGCAAACCGGCGGATTTGCGGGTCCTGAAGCTTATAGAGCAGCGAGCGGTAGCTGATTTTCAGCCATTTAGCCGTCTTCCTGCGGCTCCAGCCATTGGCCTCCAGAACTTTCAGGATAATCTGACGCTCGATATCCTGCGTGGCGGCCTTGGTGATCTCTTTCAGCGAGATGGGATTGGCCAGATCGATCTCCGCATTCACACTGGCCGAGCCGGCAGGCAGGGACGGAATCAGGTCCGCCGCCAAGGCCTTTTCGCTGCCAATCAAAGCGTAGCTGCGAATCATGTTTTCCAGTTGCCGTATGTTTCCCGGCCACTCATAGCGATGCATCAGGCTCTTCAACTCCTGCGAAAGAGGCTTCAAGGGACGGCGGAATGCCTTCGAGTGCAGAGCAAGAAAGTAGTCGGTCAGCATGGGCAGATCTTCGGCCCGCTGGCGCAGCGTCGGCAATTCGATGGTCACGGCATTGATGCGGAACAGAAAGTCCAGCCGGAAACCGCCACTCATGGCCAGTTGCCGCAGGTTTTCGCTGGCCGCAGAAACCAGCCGGGTATTCACCGTCCTCGGCTCCTGCCCTCCGACGCGCACGAAGTGGCCATCCTGGAGCATCTCGAGCAGTTTGGCCTGCACCGTCAGATCCAGATCGCCGATTTCATCCAGAAACAGTGTCCCCAGATGCGCCAGTTCCACGCGGCCGCGCTTGGTTGCATAAGCCCCAGTGAATGCTCCCTTCTCATAACCGAAGAGTTCGGACTCGATCAGCGAGTGCGGAATTGCCGGGCAAGCCACTTTGACCCAGGCGTTCTTCGCCCGATTCGAGTACGCATGCAACAATTTCGCGAAAATTTCCTTGCCTGTCCCGCTCTCCCCCTGCAACAGCACCGGAACATTTGTGTCGGCAACCCGCTCCAGCTTCTCCCGGGCAGCCGCCATCAGGGGAGAATGACCAAAGATCACCTCCACCGGGGGCAGATCGCGGATATTGACCAATTCGGTTATGCGCTCAGAGGGCATGATTTATCCGCTTTCAAAATAGTAGGATTATCTCGTTCTAGCAACCAGCTCACCAAACCCCCAACGAGCCGGTAACATAAATCGAACACGCAGGTACCACGCTGGGCGGCACAAAGGTAATATCCAGCATGTTTTCTGGCCGTTAACGCCAGGTTTCCACTTTGTAATATGGGAACTTTTGCACACAATAGCGAAATATTTTCCACTTTTGAGTGGTACTATGGGGAACAAGCGCATATGCATTGCATCTAACCCGAGAGGAGATTCCCCTCTTCTCTCCATCAAAGATGACCCCGGGCTGGCGGAGTTTGTTCTGCGCTCCTTTGCAGTTGCGGCAAGGAATGCTCGAACGCCTTCATCCTCCCCGTTCAACGAAGGCTGGCGTTCCCATATTCAGCTTGGCAGAAGGGGAAGGAACCAGGATGTCGAGTCATTCAGCAGGAGCGTCCATGAAGACGAAGAGCCAGCGTAAACCGCACATCGCAGCTCTTGACCCGGATCCTGCAATCCTGAACTATCTTCACCGCATTCTCTCCGACCGCTTCGACGTGAACCTGTTTACCGAGGCCGGGGAACTGACCAGCAGCCTGAAAGAGTCTTCCGAAACCGATCTGCTGCTCATGGATTGGCACATTACCGAAGGCGGCGCCGGGGAAAGTTCACTCGAGCTGCTGATGAAGTTGCACGCCTCCCAGCCGTCGCTTCCCATCATTCTGCTTGCCTGTTCGGCCGAGTTGAAGGAGGTCGTGGCGGCAACGCGCATGGGCGCCACGGACGTGATCCTCAAGCCGTTCAGAAAGAGCGACATCGACCAGGCCGTGCTGGCGTGCCTCAAAAAGGACGGAGAATCGGCGACCGACGACGGAGAGCAGATCAAGGAAATTCCCCTGGATGAGAACACCTCCTTTGTCCGCTGCAGCCAGCGGATGCGGGAGATCGAATCTCAATGCAGGCTGGTAGCGCAGGCTGACATTCCGGTCCTGATCCTGGGAGAGAGCGGCACCGGCAAGGAAGTCGCAACCCTTTTCATTCACAAGATGTCGTCTCGCAGCCAAGCGAGCTTCATGAAGGTGAATTGCGCGGCAATGCCCGCCGATCTGCTGGAGAGCGAACTGTTCGGCTACGAGCAGGGCGCGTTTACCGGCGCGGTCAAGTCCAAACCGGGCAAGTTCGAGATTTGCGATAACGGCACAATTTTTTTGGATGAGATTGGCGAAATGCCCCCCGTTTTGCAGGCCAAGTTGCTGCAGGTTCTTCAGGATGGAAGTTTTTCCCGCCTGGGCAGCCGCACCAGCGTCAAAGTGAATGTGCGGGTGATCGCCGCAACCAACATCGACATCAAGGCGGCCATCGCGCAAAAGATTTTCCGAGAAGACCTCTACTACCGCCTGAATGGCTTTACCCTGAAAATGCCGCCGCTGCGCGAGCGCGTAGAGGAAATTCCCATCCTCGCCCGCCACTTCATGCGCAAGGTGGCCGCCCGCTACGGACGTGAACCTTTGCCGATTTCCCCCGTGCTCATGCAGGCTCTGAACAGCCACTCTTGGCCGGGCAATCTTCGCGAACTGGAAAATACGATCAAGCGTTACTTGATCCTGGCCGACGAGCAGGCCATCATCGAAGAGCTGATTCCCGGGCAAAACACGGCATCGACAGTCCCGGACGGGCAAGATGCCGGCCGCAACGGAAGCCTGAAACATCTGGTGCGGAACTTGAAGGACGGCGCCGAATCCGTCGCCATCGCAAGAACTTTGGAGGGTACGGGATGGAACCGCAAGGCAGCGGCAAGCGACCTGCAGATCAGCTACAAGGCGCTGTTGTACAAGATCAAGCAATACAACCTGATTCCGCCGCAGAAGCAATCCACTCTGAATTCGAGAGGCAAGGCGTAAGCGCGCTCGCGGACGGCCATAGTGTGTCCCGGTCGGAAAAGGTTGTCATCCAGTTCGGATCGAGGACGATCAAGGGTTACCTTGACTCCGTGGATTGGAACACGGTGGAAGAGCTGTTGAGCAACGCTCCGGCCGGCTCACCCCAGAGCTTCCGAATCCGGCATTTTGAATCGAATGAGATCGAAGAGATACTCGCTCAGGATATCAAGGCGGTTTTCTATGTAAACAGCTTTGAGGGAGATTCCGGCCACGAGATGCTCAACTTCCACTCTCGCGCGCCCATTGTGCACGGAATCTGGATGCGCCTGCAGTTTCTGGATGGTGAAGTCATGGAGGGGATCGTCTATAACTCGATCCGCTATCTTATCGATCCTGGATTCTTTCTGCTGCCCACCGATCCTGAAAGCAACAACAGGCTGATTTATGTACGAAAGAGCTGGCTGGCCGACCACCGCGTCCTCGGCATGCGCAAACTCTGAGATTCGTTTGAAAAGCTGACTCGAACCAGAGAACCGGCGCTCAGAGACTCAAGCCCGCGTTGATTTTTGGCGCATTACGGCCCGGTCGAAGCTTTACCCTTTCAAAACCGCCCTGCATCAAAGTGAATTTGCGCAGGGCCCGGCTTTTTTATAGTCCCCGCTCCTCGTCTGCCTGACCCTTGCTTTTCAGAAGCACTCGATTCTGAAAAGCAAGGGTCAGGCAGACGAGGTGGTCTTCGAGCAGTGTTAGTGACACGAAGCAGGCGGCTCCCCCGGACGGACGCGATCCGCGCGTCCCCTCCAGGGAAACTCGCTTGTTCCCGCCGCTCGACCGCCGTTCTCGCCGCTACGCCGTTACTTGTTTTCGAAGGTCAGATACACCAGCGTCTGGTTCAGCAGCATGTAGGCGATTTCGCCGAAGGTCATCGGTCCCACAATGTGCCCCGTCTTCTTGCCTTCCAGGTTGGCGTACAGGTAGTTCAAAATGCAGTTGCAGGTGAACACCGGGCTGACATCCTTTGCCTTCAGTTCCTCGTCAAACTTCTTTTCGTAGTCTCCCACCGGGTCAGCGATCTTGTACTCCATGCCGGGAAAGACCGGTGCGTAGAAAGCCACCTTGCCCGCCTTCGCATCCACGGCCTGGAAACTCGCGTTGACCATCGCGCCCATGTAATCGGCCACCAAAGGCTGCTGAATGTTCACCTTCATGGTTTCGACGTATTCGGCGAAATTGCGCTTCTGGCCGTTGATGAAGCAATCTGTCGCCTCAAAGCCGGCGGAGGGGAATGTGATCGTATCGCCGCTGCCCTGGTGGAACAGGTTGATGATGTTCACCTTGGCAAACTTTTCAGCGGGCAGATCCACGTGCATCACCGCGGCTTTCGACGCCGATGATTCACCTGTCTGGCCGTTGAAAACCTTGGGCGATACCTTTCCCAGATCCTTCAGGTCAATCCCTGCGATCCAGCCGGTCAGCGGGCGATTGAAGACGCCCGGCCAAGTGGAACACTCGTGCGAGAACTTCTGATGGGCCTCGGAAAACGCCGGGATCACCACGTAAGCGAAGCCGTTCGGTTTGTAGTCGGCCGGAATGCGATCCAGCTCTCCGACGCTGTAAAGCTTGATCTCGGCGTTGGTCACGAAATCGGGCAGCACCGTCACCTGAACCCGATCACGGGTGAACAGGCCGCCGTCCTCGCTCATGAAATACGGGATCGTCCCGCCGATCCATTCGCCGCTGGGCAACGCCGCCAGAAGGCTTTCATCCCCGGCAACGAATATTTTCTTTCCACTCCGGATCAGGTCCGAAGTTTCTTGCACTGTCAGTACGGATTTCATAGTCGTTCGCTCCTCTCAGCCAAAGATCAGTTTGATGTCTTCTTTCACGGTCGCCTGGTTCTTGATGAAAAAATCGTAGGCATCGCCGATCGCCTGCTGTTTCGATGCTTCGGACGGATCGAATAGAATTTTCATCTTGATTCGATTCATCATCATCTTCACGGAAAGATCGCTCACTGGAAACTTCCCCAGGTTCGCGAGAAACTTCGTCCACTTCGGATCGGATTTCGTTGGGACCATCGTGGTTCGCTCCTTTCCCTCGTGCCATAGCACTGAACGGGCCGCAACTGCACGGCGCGGGAACGATCACGGAACTCCTGCGCGAAGCGATGTGGCGGCTCAAGCCCGCGCAACACACGCGGCATGCACATTGAGACTGGAGGCACAATTGTGTTGTAGCACGAACGAAGTTGAAAAGTGGGGCAATCCGGGCGCGTGCCGGGCGGGGTTGGCCAATTCGGTCCGGCGTTCTATTATGAAACCGCATCTCCTCCGGCCAGCCACGACACCACCGCGCACAGCGCCAGAATGGCGCCCATGATCGCCAGCGAGAGGGTGATGGGCAACTCAACCCAGTGGGCGGCGAGCATCTTGAAGGCCACGAAAGCGAGCATCAACGCCAGCCCGTAGTGCAGATAGCGGAAGCGGTTCAGCATCGCGGCCAGCACGAAGTACAGCGAGCGCAGGCCGAGGATGGCGGCGATATTCGAGGTGTAGATCACAAAGGGATCGTGGGAGATGGCAAGCACGGCGGGAACCGAATCCACGGCAAAAAGCAGGTCGGTGACCTCGACGGCCAGAATCACCGGCAAGAGCGACCCTTTCGCCGGTTGCAGCCGGCGAATCCACTTCGGAACCGCCGCGTTTGCCGAGCTTCCGCGCACCAGCCGCCAGGCCCCATAGAGCAGAATCAGTCCGAAGATCCAGGTAATCCAGTTGAAGCGCTGCAAGAGCGTGATGCCGGCGGCGATGAACAGGGCGCGCAGCACCACCGCTCCGGCAGTGCCCCACGTCAGAGCCGTATGCTGGCGGCGGGCGCTGATGCGGAAGCCCTGGAAGATGACCAGGAAGACGAAGAGGTTGTCCACGCTGAGCGAGGTTTCAATGGCGTAGCCGGCCACAAATTCGAGCGCCGGCTGCCGGCCCTTGGCCACCGAAATCCAGGCCGCGAAACCGATCGCGCCGGCGACCAGCAGCGCCGTCCAGAGCAGGGCGACCGTCTGCGCGTGGCGCGAATTTCGCTGGTGGCCAGGAAGGAACGAATCGGCGATCAGCAGCGATGCCACCACCGCATGAAAGCCCAGCCACCAGACCCAGGAAACCCCGGCAATCGAAAAAGCAGGGATCAGGGAACAGGGAACAGGGAACAGCAGTGCTGCACTCATTTCTGAAGTTTACTCATCATGGCGGCAAGCATCTTGCTCACTTCGCTGGCAAGGCTATTGGCCATGTTTCTTGATTCTTCTGAACCAAAATCCAGGGACTCTGCGATGACAAGCTGGGTTTGCACTTCACAGTTCGAGCCTCTGGCATGGCCAAGAGATTGTATGTATTCTCCGCTTGTTGATCTGCCATACCCTTCTGCAATGTTGCTGGCCACAGAAACGGATGCCCTCCGCAGTTGACTGGTTAGGCCAAATTGCTCTGAGGCAGGAAACGAGGAGGTCAGTTTGTAGATTGCTACGGTCGTCTGAACTGCCCGCTGCCACACCACGAGGTCTTTGAACGAATCGCCCATTGGTCACCTTCTTGCGAGCCTGTTTGATTCCTCGATGTGCACCATTCACCGTTCCATTCAGCGGCTGCTCCCTGTTCCCTATCTTTGGTCGATCAGCCGTATCGCCTCCAGAATCACGTCGCCGTCAATCATTAAACTTTTGGCGCTGAGCTTGTCCATGGTGTCCTGGGCGGTGTGGTGATAGCTGTCGTTGGGGCCGTAGTCCATGTCGATGATGTCGATGGACGGCACGCCGCGCTGGACGAAGGGCAAGTGATCGTCTTCGATCGCTTCCGTCTGCTTGAAGAAGTAGCGCTCGTCGCCGAATTTTTTGGCCGCCTGGCCGACCAGATCCACCAGCCATCCGGTGGATTGCGATTCGCGCTGAATGTCCAGGTTCTTGTCGCCGATCATGTCGGTCAGGATGAAGGCCTTGATCTTCGCCAGCGTTCCGTCGCCGCCCCACTTGGCTGCCAGGTGGCGGCTGCCGTAGGTCGAGTCGGTTTCGGTCCAGGATTGGATGGCCTCTTCGCCATCGAAGAAGACCAGCCAAACCGAGTAGCCGTCGAGCTTTCTGCCGCCCGCCGTCTGTTCGCGCAGCCGGTCGGCGATGGCCACCAGGAGGCCGGTTGTCGAGCCGCTGTCGTTGGCGCCCACGTAATGAATGTTCTTGAGCCAGTAGTTGGTCTCGTAGTGAGTGGCCAGCACGAGCACGCCGTTCTTCTTGCCGGGGAAGCGGACGATGAAGTTGCGCATGGCCACCGGGCCGATGGGCGTGTTGGCGGTGAAGGAATCCTCTTCAAGCTGGTCGTGGCGGAAGTGGTCGCGCAGGAATGCCTCGGCCTTGGCGTGGCCGGCGCCGGTGGGCCAGCGGGGCCCGATGGCCACAAACTGGCGGGTGTATTCCAGAGCCCGCGCGCCGTCAAAGTGCGGCTGGGCCTGAAGAGCGAGCGAAGCGGAGAGAATCAACGCCGCCGCTGCGCTCTTCCAAAACGAAGAAAGAAACCGGGAAAGACTCATTTTGACTCCTTGGCTTTGCGGCGTGCTGGATGGACCCACCAGGCCACGCCGATGCCGATCAGATATAGCCCCAGCATGGGAAGAGCGTAGATGCACATGGTCCATGGATCGGGACTGGGACAGATGACGGCCGCCATCACGAAGACCGCAAGAATCGCGTAACGGATGTTCTTCCACAGAAAGCGCGGGCTGACGATGCCGAACAGGGCAAGAAAGAAGATGAGGATCGGCAATTCAAAGCTGATGCCCAGGCCCAGAATCACCGACAGAAAGAAGCTGGAATACTCTTCGATGGTGACCATGGGAGTGAAATTCTTGCCGAAATCGACGATCAGAATCTGCAGCGCGCCGGGCAGCACGTAAAAGTAGCCAAAGGCGGCGCCAGTGAGAAACAGGCCCACTGTAGCCGTCATGAAGGGAACGACAAAGCGCCGCTCCTTCTGATAGAGGCCAGGCGCAATGAACAGCCACACCTGGTAGAGGATGAGGGGCGAGGCCAGGATGGCTCCAGCGACCAGCGAAACCTCGAGGTCCAGGTTCAGCGGGTCCATGGGATGAGTGAAGACCAGCGACTTGCCGATGTGGTTGAGCGGCGCCTGGATGAAGGCGACCAGCTGCTTATAAAAAATTCCCGCCACGGCAAAGCCCAGGATCAGGTAAATGACCGAGTGGACGATGCGGCGGCGCAGCTCGCCCAAATGCTCCATCAGGCTCATGCCGGGCAGTTCCACGCGCTCGCTCACCGCAGCCCGCGCCTTGCTGATGGCCTCCGCGGGGTCAACCATGACGGACCTGCTCCTGATTTGGACGGACGTTTGGAGTGGTTTCGTTCGTCGCTGCCGCCTCTTCCGGATCTGCGCTGCAAACGGGCTCGGCAGGCTTGGCTTCGGCGGACTGGAAAAGAGCGTCGATTTCGGCGCGCGTTGGCAGCTCCTGGAGGCGCGTTGGCAGCTCCTGTGGGCGGGTTGACGCCCCGGCGGCCGCCTCGATGGTCTCGGAACCCTGAACGGAAGCCGACGCTGCCATTGTGGGCTGCTGCATGGCTTCCTTCTTTCGCCGGTCAGCCTCTTCGGCCTGGTGCAACTCCTCTTCCATCTGGAACTTGAAGTCGCTGGAGGCCTTGCGGACCTCGTACATCAGCTTGCCGAGCTGGCGGGCAATCTCCGGCAGCCGCCGCGGACCGAAGACCACCAGCGCCATCACCAT
>Ga0255350_1000021_pt1 | contig 59096 bp, 29 predicted proteins | sample HBST25r1metaG_FD_186028 | JGI IMG/M metagenome (GOLD analysis project Ga0255350, IMG submission 186028) | Peat soil microbial communities from Stordalen Mire, Sweden - H.B.S.T-25.r1 | ecosystem: Environmental > Terrestrial > Soil > Wetlands > Peat | place: Sweden: Norrbotten County, Stordalen...
CAATGGCATACGAGATGGGCAATCCGACGAAGCGGGCGGCAACGAAGTTGAAGACCGTGCCCGTGCCCCAGATGGCGCCGCCCAAAAGGCCAAGCGCATGATAGCCCGCCCGTGCCGAGAAATATCCGGAGATGGAGACCGGCGCGCCCGTCAACGGCTTCCGCATCAGAATCGGATTAAAGACGAAGCAGCAGAGAAACGCGCCGAACGTCATGAGGACCGCCGCAGTGTAAGGGCTAAGAGCGCCGGCAGAAACCAACTGCGATGCATCCGGATGGCTGCCTTGCGTAGCTTTTGTGATGAGTGGCGCGAAGACGCCCATCAGCAGCCCGGAGACGACGCAGACCAGGGTTCCCCTGCGCGAGCTGACCGCCGAGGCAGTTCCGCGCGCGGCGTAGGCTATCCCGATAAAGACGACCGCGACCAGCGCCATCAACACGCCGGCGCCCAGCAGTCGGGCGCTGCCTTGCGGGTGGATGAGATAGCTGAGGGCCGTGCCTTCAACGAGGGCGATGCCGATGGAGAGCGGAAAGGCAACGGCCAGGCCTACCATATCAATGCCGGCCACAAGCAGGACGTTGGCAATGTTGAAGATGAATCCGCCGAGCGCTGCATAGATGAGAAAAATGGAATCGGCCTGGCGCAGGTTAGGCAGGAAGCTGAAAAGCCCGCCGCCCATGCTGCCCAGCGTGAAGGCGTAGGCCACCGAGACAAGAAAAATGCCGAGGCCGTAATCCCAGTAATATAACTCGAAGCGGTAATTTTCTGTCAGCTTGAAGGTATTGGCAAACGAGCCCCAACAGAAGGTGCACAAAATGGTCAGCAGAAGCGCAGTGGCGAAAGACGCGGGGACGAACATTGTTTCTCCCTTTGGCAGAGCTTTCCTTTACGCGAATGTCCCGCAAGTATAAAACACGAAAAGCTGCGCCAGTGAGCCACTCTAGCTGCCTGCAGCAGCAGTGTCAATGCAGGCTCCGAGTTCCTTGTCCTTGGCAAGCGGTCCAGGCCATGGATCGTGGACATGAGGGAGCTACAGCGGCTGGAAAGTCTACGCGGAACGAATCTCTGAGACGATGGCACAAGACAAACTGATGGTGGGAGATGCTGAAGAAGGATTTCTGTATCGCCCAAAATTTGAACATATCTAGCTCATTTAGTCATCAACATGCTACTTTAATTGACATTTAGTCAATTCATCCGCTAGGATTCTCTGCAAAATGAATTAGCACTCCGAATACAACTTGTAGAAAATCAGGAGGAAATCAAGGTGATGCAATGGGCTGGCTGTAAAACGATCAGCACAGGGAGAATATCTATTAAGGACGTCCCTGTGAAACGCAGGAAGCGATGTGCGACTGCGCTGCTGATCTCACTTCTTTTTGCCGGGGCACTTTGGGCGCAAACCGGAAGCGAAGCTAACATTTCTGTGCAAGATATGAAATTGGTTTCTCCAGGCTCGGGCTGGGCGTTGACGGGCCACCGGCTGTTCTGGACATCGGACAACGGACAGAGCTGGAATGACATTACGCCAGGGGATGGCCAGCGGCCTGTCAGCAAGGCTTTCTTCTTCGACGCGAAAACCGGATGGGCAGTTCTTTCTGGCAATGATGACACGCAATCATCCATCACCGTTGCCTCAACTCGGAATGGCGGAGCAACCTGGCAGAATGCACGGGTAGCCCTCGATCCCATCGTGCAGGGCAGGCAGGTGGGTGGAGTTGCTTCGATGTACTTCACTGACGCGCAAGAGGGCTGGATCATCCTTCATCTCAATTCAAGCTCAAATTTCAGTATCGGCGCTGCATTGCACACGACCGATGGCGGTTTGACATGGACCGCGCTTCCTCCTCCACCTGCGGCCGGCAATATTGCTTTTATAACTCGCACGGATGGGTGGATGGTTGGCGGGCCGGCGCAAGATCGGCTATGGTTCACGCGCGATGGCGGCCAGAACTGGCAGTCAGCAGCGATTCCCGTGCCGGATGGGTGCACTGGTTCCGTGTCTATCCACAGCCTGCCCTCCTTTACGGGAACGATTTACGGACAGCTTACCGCTTCAACTGAAGCCCCGGACGGCAACTGTGTTATCGACTATGTTACTGAGAAAAGCGGCCAGTCATGGCAGCCGCAGCGAGTCAGCCGGAATTCGGCGGCGCTGCACGTAGCTATCACGAACAATGGAGCGCTAACAAGTCATGTTTACGCGACGGGCTCAGAGGTTTTTGTTGAGCACGGCGGCGTTCGAAGCCAAGGCGCAATTCCGTCGGGCTTACAGCCCGACGGCAATATCACTCATGCTGAGTTTGTTGATGCCTCCACGGGCTGGCTGAGCTATTCATCCGGCGCGTGTGAGAAATCAAAGGCGGCGTGCTCACAACAAACCGAACTGCTCGCCACAATGGATGGAGGCAAGACGCTCACAACCATTACCCCGCATCCCGCTGCTGCGCGGGAATCCTCTTTCGCGGCTTCTTTGCCTCTATCGCGAAATTCCCTCGCCTCTGCGCAGTTGCAACGTGACGAGCGAGCCGAAGCAACTCCGCAGGTTGCGGCAGGAACAGTTGTAAGTGAGAATGCCGGCCTTGACATCGCCTGCGCTCCTAGCCAAACCCAGATGCAAACGTGGTGGACAAACAGCCCTTACTATGACATTGGAATCTATCTTGGCGGATGCGATGTATACTGCGTTTCGCCGAATGGCCAGAACACGTGCGCTGCCAATTGGACTGCAAGCTCATCGAAGACTGTTGACACTAACCTGACTCCCGCGTGGGCAACAAGCGTCACAAATATGGGATGGGGCTTGCTTCCATTGTGGGTCGGCCCCCAGGCTCCTTGTGTCGGCGCAGGCTTTTGGTACATTAGTTCAGACCCCGAGTCTACCGGCGCCTATCAGGCCGATCTGGCCATAGCTCAGGCCAAATGGTTGGGCATCACAAGCGGAATAGTCTATTACGATATGGAGGGTTACACGCCTGACGGCGGAAGTTGCTCTAACGCAGTAAAGACCTTCTTGGGGAGTTGGACAACTGAGCTTCACGCAAACAATTTTCTCTCGGGAGTGTACAGCGGAGAAAATGATTTTGAAACTGACATTGTGAACACCTCGCCGCTCCCGGACGTTGCGTGGGTAGCTGCCTGGGATTCAAACACAACAGTATGGAACCTGGGACCGCTGCCCAACACGGACTGGGAAAACAATCAGAGAATTCACCAATGGAACAGCGAATCCGGTGGAGAGACTTGGGGAGGCACAACCCTCGGAGGTTTTGATCAGGATACGGTCGATGCGGCAGTCATCGGCAATTGGACGGCTACTTCCCCGAGCTTTGCGGCAAGTAACAGCGGTGCGGTTACAATCAGCACTCTTGGCTCCAGCGAAACGTCTACGATTTCCGTGACGCCCTCGGGCGGATTTACTGGAGTTGTGAATCTTAGCTGCAGCATCGCTCCAACCTCAACTGTCAGTCCCACTTGTTCGCTGCCGGCATCAGTTACCATAAGCGGAACCGCTGCAAGCACGGCAACACTCACCATCCACACCACTGCGCCAACTCAGTCCTTGAATTTGCCGCGAAGGAGCCTTTTCCTGGGAGGTGGCGGGTCAATCGGGGCATGCCTCCTGCTATTTGGAATCCCGCGGCGGCGCTTGAGTTGGCAAAAGCTTCTGGGGGTTGTCTTTCTCATCGTGAGTATCGGAACAATCACAGGGTGCGGTGGTGGAAGCAGCAGCAACACAAAAAGCACAGGCGTCGGCGGCACAACGCCAGGAACTTATACCGTCACTGTCCTTGGAGTCGATCAGACCACCGGAGCAATCAAGTCGAACACGAAGGTGACGCTTACCGTAAATTGAAGGCTTGCTCTGCTTTTGGAGCCGGCGCGAATTTGTGCATCATCTTGCAAAGTAATAAAAGCTCCGCCCCAGCAAGTGGTCTTCATGCTGGGGCGGAGCAGTCGTGCAAATGATGAAACACCTTCCTGCATTTCCGGCAATGTTTAGTACAAAAGGTACTTAGCCCGGGCCTGTTTGAAAACCGCAATTTCATCCATCCAGTCCATCCAAACCCGTCGCGGATCCCGTCCGGCGCTGATTGCATCCATGGTCGCTTTGTTCAGCATCAAGCGGTCCAGATTTTTCATCTCGAACTGCTGGGGGTAAAGAGAGTGCAGCGCGGACGCAATTTCGATGCCGAGTTCCGGCGCATCGAGTCTATTCCTGTCCGTCACGATAATGTTCACGCCACCACACTTTTGCTGCTCGTAAACGCTGGCGGTAGGTGTGAATTCAGTCGGCACAAAGCGAACTCCGTCGATTTGCCGCGCATTCAGATAGGCAGCCAGTTCCACCGGCTTAATCCACGGCGCGCCCACCAACTCAAACGGAGTATCGGCGCCTCGTCCAAGGGACACATTAGTCGACTCAAGAATTCCTAGCCCTGGATAAAGAGCCGCTTCTGTCAGGTTGCGCATGTTAGGAGAAGGATTCACCCAGAACATCCCAGTCGAATCCAGCCAATCTCCCCTCTCCCAGCCTTCCATGGCGACGATTGTAAGGTGAGAATTAATGCCGCGCTCGGAGTTATAAAAGCGCGCTAACTCGCCAATTGTCATTCCATGGCGGATCGGGATCTGCCCGTAGTTGATGAAGTTTTCGCGGCCCTTGTCGCTGATCGGACCTTGAACGAAAGCACCGTTGATAGGATTTGGGCGGTCGAGAACGAATATCTTCTTGTCCGCCTTCGCAGCTGCCTCAAGGAAGTAGCCGAGAGTGGTTTCGTAAGTGTAAAAGCGCGCGCCGATGTCCTGAATGTCGTAGACTATTACGTCCGCGGAGTTAAGAATCTCCAGCGATGGATGGCGCTTGGCGCTGGAATCTCCATAGACGCTGTACACGGGAATCCCGGTTATCGAGTCCTTCGAGTCCGCGATCTGTGTAGTGTCCACGCTTCCGTTCACGCCATGCTCAGGACTGAAGATAGCAACAACTTTGATGCCCGGAGCCTTGGCCAGTACATCGATGGTGCGATTGCCTCGCGAGTCCAATCCGGTCTGATTCGTGACCAGCACAACCCTGGTTGCCGATCCATTTTCCGCGCGGAGTTCGGCGAAATTGTGCGCCTCAAGCATATCGATGCCGACGCGGACCAGGTCATTGCGCGCGGTCATAAGGTGCTCCGACGACAAGGCCTCGTTATAACCGGTGAGACGAGCGAGACGCAGTTTTTGATCGTCTGAAACCGAGAGTCCCAAACCCTGCGCGGCGACGGTGGCTATCCGCGCACGCAGCGAGCCAAGCCCGGATCTATGAGCGTCCGGATGGACTGCATTGGTCAGAACAATCACATAAGTGTTTGTGACTGGATCGATCCAGATTGATGTTCCGGTGAACCCTGTATGCCCATACGATCCGATAGGAAAAAATTCCCCACGGTTAGAGGAATACGGAGAATCGATGTCCCATCCGAAGCCTCGCAGCGAAACGCCGGTGGGCGGTTGCTCCGGCGTAGACATCTTCTCGACCGACAGGGGCGTTAGAACGTGGAAACCGGAGAGCATGTCCTGAACAAATATTGAAAGGTCGTCGGCGGTGGAGAATAATCCCGCGTGCCCCGCAACACCTCCCATGCGCCGTGCCGTCGGGTCATGCACAGTGCCGCGCAGCATATGGTGGTTCTCGTCATATTGAGTGGGCGCGATGCGCGGAATCCACGCGGCGGGCGGCAAGAAGCGCGTATCCTTCATCCCCAGAGGTCCGAACACATACTTTGCCGAATATTCATCCAGGCTCATGCCGGAAACCTTCTCTACCAGGAATCCGAGAGTTTCAAAGTTGATATCGCTGTAAAGAAAATGCGAGCCAGGAGGAAAGATTGGCTTCTCGTCCATGACCATCTGGTAAGCCGCATCGCGGCCCGTCCAAGTTGTCTTCAGGTCTATGTCGGGGCGCAATCCTGAATAATGCGTGAGCAGTTCACGAACAGTAATGTCGCTCTTCCCGTTTCTGGCGAAGTCCGGCAAGTAATTAGATACCGGATCGTTGATGCGGATCTTTCCCTCCTGCACTAACTTCATGACGGAAGTGGTCGTGGCAATGCATTTCGTGAGCGAAGCAATATCGAAAATGGTGTTTTCTGTCATTGCTTCCTTGTCAGGTTCCAGAGAGCGCGAGCCGAAAGCCTTGCGGTAAACCACTTTTCCGTTGTGGCCGATCAGCACAACGCCGCCAGGGATAACTCCTCGCGCAACTGCCGTATTCATCATCTCATCAATGTTAGTGAGGTTTGCTCCATTAGTTATGATGGCTTTGTCGCCGGAGGGCGAGGCATTCCCTTCGGCCAGTGCGCTAAGTGACGCAGCGGCAATCAGAAGCATCAGGACAAGCCGGCAAATCGTAGGTTGTTTTTTCACTCGAATCTCCCTTGCCTGGGCTTGCGCCTGGCAGCAATTGACAAAACTTTTATGGGCGGACGGCAGCACGCGCCCGGTTGAATCAGCTTATTAAGCTAGAACCTTCAGTCCCAGGCCGGGCCCGGACGGCAAAATCAACTTTCCGCGCCGCACCTTCACACCTTCGTACGAATCATTGCTAATCAACAAATTTCCATCCAGGTCAGGATAATCAACTAACGGCGATAGGTGAGCCGCCGCGGTAACTGTGCACGAGCTGGATACCATGCAACCTAGCATCACCTTCATATTCATCGTTCTGGCAAACTTGATCCACCGGTAGGCTTCCATCACGCCTCCTGACTTATCAAGCTTTACGTTTACTCCGTCGTAGGCTTCCTTAAGCTGTGGAATCAGTGACGCGTCGGTGCACGCTTCGTCGGCTATAACAGGTATATGCACCTTGCTGCGCACATACTTAGTCTCTTCAAACATATGCGCCGGCATCGGCTGCTCGATTAATTCCACACCCTGCGTCTCTAGCCAGTTAATCTTGCGGATGGCTTCTTCTTTATCGGTCCATCCCTCATTGGCGTCCACACGCAACGGCTTTTTTGTCACGCTGCGGATGGCTTCGATCGTCTCCTCGTCACTCTTAAGCCCAACTTTCACCTTGAGAATCGGAAAATCTTCGGCCTCGCGCGTCTTCTGCCGCGTAATCTCCGGCGTATCGATTCCTATTGAAAAAGTGGTCAAGGGGGCGTCTTCCGGATCGAGCCCAAAATACTGATACAAAGGAATGCCGAGCTTCTTGCCCAGCCAATCACATATCGCGATGTCCACCGCAGCCATGGCCGCGTGCTGATGCTCGCCTAGCGCGTGGCGCACCTCGGCTAGGAGCTTATCGAATCTTTGCGGGTCACCCGATTCAATCCGGCCGATAATCGCATCTATGGCCAGCTTGGCTTGCTCGGGGTACTCCTTGTATCGCACGATCGGCGCGCCCTCGCCGTATCCGGTGATGCCGTCGCGTTGATACTGAAGGTGAACTGTGTCGCGATAGGCGCTGGATGACATAGTGGTCGTCCATGTGTGGCGCAGCATGAGACGCTTCAGTTCAGTCTTGACCACTGCATTGCCGCCCACCGTGGGAGCTGCCGCAGCGAACATAGTCGCCGGCATCGCAGCGCCTACTCCCACTGCGCCGGCTGCTTTGAATAAATCGCGTCGATTCATCATTTCACTCTCCGTGCGGTTACCAACAGTTTGGTCCAGGGCATATCGTCAAGCTTGCTAATCTGCACCTCGGGGTGTGTGTTGGTAGTGTCGTGGATAAATTCGCCATTACCAATGTACATACCGGTATGGGTGATCTTTGTCGCGCTGCCGCCAAAGAACAGCAGGTCGCCCGGCTGCAGGTCCTTGCGCTCCACTGGTGTAACTCCACTCCAGTTTGCCTGTACGCCGGCGTCTCGCGGCATGAGGATTCCGCGCTGGCGAACCAGCATTTGCGTTAGGCCAGAGCAGTCGTATCCATGGGTGGAAACCCCGCCCCATGTGTAAGTGATGCCAAGGAATCTGCGCGCGAGTTGGATGGTCTGGTCGATGGTAAGTGCGGGAACATTTGTACTTACATTGCCTTGCTCGACATAAGCCGTCTGCCCATTTACGAGCTTGACCTGAAGCCACCGCCCGCTCCGGTCCACATTGGCGGAAACCAATTCCAATTGTGCCTCCCAGGGAAGGTTCAGCAAGGGCGCGTGTTTGGTCACACTGGGTTCGCGATAGATATTCGCGCCGAGCTGTACGACGCGAACGGCCTTGCCGGCGGGGGCATAATCGCTTTGCTCCGCTGTAACATCCTCTGCCGCAACCCAGCCCGTATAGTCATCTCCGGTGCGAATATGAATCCAGCCATCTTTCTTCTCCAACGAAAGGACGCCAGAACCATAGAGGGCTTGCGACACTACATCGCTGTCAGCGGAGGCGGAATGATACATGTTGATAACCGGCATGGCTACCACATAGTCTGGCTTTGCGACAGACTCCTGGCCCCTCGCAACAACGCAAGGAAGCGCGGACATAACCAATAAGGCACCGATCTGCGAAAGTACGGCATTGCGAATTATCTTCATCCTAGCTTCTCCCGTGGTACAGATCCATTTGTTACTACGACGCGCCTAACTTGTAGCGCCGCTGCTGGGCAACCCTTGTAGCGATGATGGCACAATCAACATTTGTGCTACTTATCCTTCTTCACGGCAGGAAGATCAGGCGAGGTTGGAGGCGCGGCGACCGGCAGTGCAGGCAATCCAACCTCCTCCGGTTTGGGAAGGACGTGTGTCTCGCGATATTGCGAGCTTGCCTCACTGAAACGGTTGGCGCGCTGAATCCACAATTGGATGGCGAGATCGTAATGCGCCATGACATTATCCAGCCAATAGGGGCGATTCTCCTGGAGCCATGCGTGGCGGAAGAGCCCCCGGCTCATCTCATATCCCTCGCGAAGATCCTGGCATTCACCATTCACGCCCGTAATCGCGCCTAACTCTCGGCCTACTTGGCGCTTGCCTACTGGATCGCCTTGTTCCTGGTAAGCGCGATCATACCCGTCGGCGATTTCCTGCGCAACCTCGAATTTGTATCCGATAAAGTCCATGCGCCGCGCTCCCATCTCCATTGCGTCCAGCGCATCCGGTTCGCGCAGTGGCGCTGTGCCACGCGCCTGATCGATGAGAATAATGGCCTGTTCGGCGTGTACGCGAAACGCATGAGCTACCGGCAGCAACTTGGCGGAAAGCTGTTGTCCTTCCGCACTCCACGGATCAATCCAGAATAAGTTGTCGGTGGCCGAACCTAGCCCTGCATCTTTCAGTGTCGCCTGCGCGGCCATCAGTTCCACTTGTGCCTGGTTGATCTTACCTGTGAAATCGCCATGAAAGACCTGACCGTAACTGCTCTGAAATTGAGGAATGCTGCTTGTTCCCTTTTGCCAACCGGCGGCCGCGCCGAAGAGCGCGCCATACCAATCCATGTTGAACAGTCCCTCGCCCAGATCATTCCAGACGGTATTCAATTCTCCGGTAGAGCCGAGCCGCTGACCATCGCGAACAAATCCCTGAATGTTATCGAGACCGGCATTGAAATTTGGATAGACTACCCGCCAGTTATTAATGCCTGGAGCCACCCACGTCTCCATTCCAGCATCTACGTACGGCGAGAGCCACTTTTCATATCCGTTAGGCCTCGGATTGTATTCCCATGCGACGGCGATCATGTCCTTCGGCAGTGTCTTGACCAGTTCTGGGCTATCCATCGCGATGTCGCCCCAGAACAGCAGCTTTCTATCCAGAGGAGTTAGTTCCGCATGAATTTGCTTGAGAAAGTCAACATACACCGCGCCGAGCCCATCCTGAGTCACGCGCGCTTTGGTCTGTCCTCTTCCCAGTTCGAAGGTTTCGTCCGCGCCGATATGAAGAAACGGGCCGGGAAAACTCGAAGCCGTCTCCGTGAACCATTGCCGGATCAGATCCAGCGATGCAGGCTGACCTGGCGCCAGAACAGACCCATGCGGCGTTTCCGCAAGCTGGGAATAAACGTCGTACATCAGGACGCGATGCAGGTGGCCAAATGCTTCCTGCTCGGGAACAATCGTGACGTGGTACTGATTGGCATAGCGCACCAGCTCTGCTCCGTCGGCGCGGGTCATTGCGCCTCCGGGCAGTGCGGCCAGCGGATTGGACGCATAGGCCAGGGTGTTCTCGAAGTACGGCGAGTAGATATTCACCTTGTACTCGGAGAGTATGCGAATTTGATGCTTCTGATATTCAAGCGTGGGAACGGGGCCGCGCGATAGATCGTCGCTCAGGCCGCGATACTTCATGGCAGGCCAGTCGCGCACCACTCCCGAGTGAAAAATAGCATCCGCTCCACGGCCGTCTGTCAGTTGCTTGATGGTTTGCACGCCGTAATAGATTCCCGCGCCCGTGGCTGCAATGTCATATGTTACGTTCCCGTCGGTGACGAGAACATAGCCCTCGGCCTGCATCGCCGGATCAAAATTGATGTGGGCGCTTGCAAGAATTGTCTCCGCCTTTTTTGTTTGCTGGCGAAGAAGCACGATCTTGATTTTGCCCGTCTTGCCGATGCGCGCGTCGATGCCGCGTTCCTTGAGCGAACTGGCCAGGTCATCGGCGGCGAACTTGTCTTCGGCATCCTTGCCTGCGGCCATGATGCCTGCGCCCTTAGCCAGCGAGACGTCCTTAACTTCGCGAATCTCACGCGGCATGGGAATCAGGGCGAGCTTCGGAGCCGCTGGCTGCCTGGGAGAGAGCGATGGTGCTGCTTGCGCAATCAAGGTCGTCGATAAAAAAAGGAGAAGGCCGGTTAGAAAGCAGATGGTAGCGCAAAAAGCAGCAGAAGGGAGAAGGCGTTCGCGTAAATAAGACAGGCAGAACATTTGTTTACCTCAGGACCGCGGTGTGCGCATTGGGATCGCAGGGAACCACGCGTGCGCAATTCTGATTCTAGGCAAAAACATCAAGGCGCTCAACAAACATTAGAGCGGATTGGTCATATCAAGGAAGTCAGAGAAAATTCAGGAGGATTGCCCGGTTGAACAATCCTCCTGGTTAAGTGTTGCATTTGCCTCAGAATCAGAACTGATAATGCAGCGTAACCTGCATGATCCTCTGCGAGGAATTCGTGGCTGTGATTCGGCCAAACGTGGTGCCGAGTGAACTGCTCAGTGTGTTAACAGGAGCCGCGTAGCTGGCAAGGTTAAGCGCGTTGAAGGCTTCTCCGCGCAGCAGAAGGGTTTGTGCCCCTGTGAGGTGGAAGGCCTTGGATGCCGCCAGATCAACCTGACGGAACCCAGGAGCGCGCTCAGAACCGTTGGGCGCGTTTCCGAAGCTATTTTCCCCTTCGTAACCATAAGCGCAGGTACCGTTGTCGACTGCATTGCCGGTTACTGGATCGAGGCTCGTGCAAGGCACAGCGGATGGATCGGTACCAAACCAATTGTGTACCGACCGGTTCACGATTTTCATCGGCCGGTACTGCATGGCGTGCGAATGGCCGTTGTGGATGATATATTCTGTCGGCGTGACCATGTTGAGCGGGAAACCGGAATACATGACGACACCGCCGGAAACCTTCCAGCCGCCAACCGCATCATCCAACACCCGGTTCATTTTGGCGCCAAACTTCTCTCCACGGCCGAAGGGCAGTTGATAGTTGAAATGGCCGTTGAAAGCCTGACGGACGTCCTGGCCTGCCGGGCCGTAGTCCCCACGCGGATTGCGGAAGTCCTGATAGAACGACGAGGAATCTGAAACACTGGAAACGCCGTAGAATCCGGCGTTGTCGGTCATCGCTCTCGCCCATGTGTAGTTGAAGGTGTATTCCAGGCCATTGGAATTCTGATGACGAACAGTGGCCTGCATGGAGTTGTAGTTGGAGAAGCCTTCGGCCCGGGTAAGCTGCAATTGTCCCTGATTGCCGACCAGATTGCAGGCCGGCGCCGCCGGAGCAATGGTGTTGCTGCAATCGGCATTGGCAAGCGTGCCGGTAGTTTTGGTCGTCCACTGATTAGCGTATATGGGAGTGACCAGGTGCTGGCCTGTTTCACCAACATACCCAGCCTGCACCGAAGTCTTGCTGTCGATCAGATATTGAACGGCCAGATTGAACTGTTGAATCAAGGCCGGCTTGAGGTTCGGATCCCATGCGTTGTAAGTGCTGTAGGAAACTTTGGCAGATCCCAAAGGCTGATTGAAGCCTGTCTCCAATAACAAGGGAGGCTGTCCGCTAGAGGTGGTTTGTGGAGGAGTTGGACTGGCCGAGAAATTGTTCTGGAAGGGCGGATTCTGCACCATCCTGAAGTTTTCTCCTGTGCCTTCCAGATCATCTGTGATGCCGTAGCCGCCGCGAAGCACAATGCGGGGCTCGACCTGGTAAGAGAATCCAACGCGCGGCATGAACTCCAGGTTGTAGGCGTTATACAGTGAACGGCTGTTGCCATTCACACCTGCAAGTTCGATGCCCGTCGTCGAAATCAGGTTCATATTCGACAAGTCAACGCTGGCTTCCTTGTTGTTAACTTCGTAGATGGGCTGATCGTGGCCATAGCGCACGCCCAGGTTCAAGGTAAGCTTGGAATTGAACTTCCAGTCATCTTGAGCGTAGAAAGCATTGCGGTACTGGCGCTGTCCGTTATTCCCGGAGACGCCTCCGATCGATGTGCCGTTGGACTCGTCCATGACGAGGTCGGCATAGCCGTAACCGCCGCAGGACTTGGTACCGGTGGCGCCGCAGATTTTCGAGCTGGTATCCACGGTGTACGCGCCTGAATACGAGAACGTTCCCAGGGCGCCGGCATTTCCAGCGTAGTAGATGTTCTGCTGATAGCGCAGGATCTGGGCGCCGTATTTGAAGATATGCGCTCCGTGCTGCCAGGTGAGGTTGTCCCCATAGTAGAAGTTATTTTCGTGGAACTCGGTGATGACTGCCGCGCTCCCCATGTTGGATTCGGAGCTTCCGATACTCATTTTACTGAAGCCCGGGAAGGGCTGGTTGGGCATGGGGAGTCCGATCACTTTGTTGCCGTCCGCCCCAAAGATGCCAGTAGGATCTTCCGGTACGGACTGATCCCAGATAGAGCGAGTGATGCCCGCCCGGAACTCATTCACGATCGCAGGTGAAAAATTGTGGACCCAGTTGGTTACAAAACTCTTGAAAGGATAAATGTTGTCACTGGCAAAGCTCGTAGGCAAAACGGTATGAGCGGTGAAATCGGTCGCTTCACCCTGGGTGTAACGGCCCATCACCGCGTCATTGACGCCGGCCTTCCAATCGACCCTGTAATCTTCCTGATTGTTGTGTGTCTGGCCCTTGCTGTAGCCCAGATAGTTGCTCGAATCGCCTTGGTTGAGCAACGGCGTTGTGTTGGGTAGAGGAAGAGCATTCGGGTTGGCAAACAGGAACTTGGCCATGGGGCTGACCAGCGGAATCTGGTTGCACATCGTGTGCAGGTTCCCCAGGTTCGCCGCGCAGTTTCCGTACGGGGTGGCGTTCGCAAACCCGTTACCGTTCTGGTTGTTATAAAGCTGGGTGAAATTGAATTGCTGCGACCACAATTCCGAAAAGTCGCAGGTTGCAACGCCATTCACTACTGGGCAGGTGCGCATATCCACGGTTGGCACAGTGGCTTTAGCTTGGCCGCCGGAGTGATAACGGAAGCCCAGATAATCGGCGAAGAAGAAGAGCTTGTCTTTCCCGTTGAAGACGTGCGGAATGCGGACTGGCCCGCCGAAGGTGCCACCGAACTGATCTTGCGTAAATGCGGAGGGCTGGACGCCTAAATAGCCGTTATTCCAAGAATTTGCGGCCATATAGTTGGCTTGATAAAGCTCGTAAGCACTGCCGTGAAATTGATTCGTTCCGCCCTTGGTGACCACCAGGACTTCGCCGCCGTTGACGTTTCCGTACTCGGCGCTGGCGTTGCCTGTGATTACTCGCATTTCCTGAATAGCGTCAGGAGCCGGGTTGTAGCCCGACAGGTTGTTCATGGTCTCGTTGATCTCGATGCCATCGAGAACATAGTTGTTGGTCTGGGCACGGTTGCCATTGAAAGAGGGGCTACCAGCCGCGCTTGTGTCGCGCTCGTTGCCGTCGCCGGCTGCCATGCTCGACATGCTGGGGTTGACCGCGCCAGCTACATATAAGGTTGCGCTCTGAAAGTTCAATCCGTTCAGCGGCATGCTGGAGAGCGCGTTGCCGGAGAGGGTTGACTCCACCGTCGCATCCTCGGTTTGCATAATGGGCGAAACATCGGAGGAGACGCTGACTGTATCCGAAGCTTTTCCTACCTTTAGTTTTGTATCGATTCTGGCGATCTGGTCGATCTCCAGCATGAATGGGCCAATCGACGATGTCTCGAAGCCCGGGGCTGCTACGGTGATTTTGTACTGTCCGATGGGCAGGAACTGGATATTGTAGTTGCCGTCCTCATTGGTGACGGTGCCCGTCTTCACGTTTGTCGCCGTGTTGATTGCGGTGACACTGGCTCCCGCGAGAACAGCTCCGCTGGGGTCCATGATGGTGCCGCGCACGGTGGCTGTAATTGTCTGAGCACTTGCGGGCGACAAGCCCAGCAACATGGCAAATGTCAGCAACAATCCGAACATTCGCGCCTGGCCCGCGCAAAGGTTGCGCAAAGCCTTGATTGTACAAAGATTGCGTATGATCATGTTTGTGTCCATCCTCCAAAAGTTGTACATCGTTAGTCGGTAGCGGCAAAGAGATGCCGATGGTCCATTTACAAGAGCAGTGTGACCATTCGGCAAGCCGCCAAGAACAGAGCCGGCACACATTTCGCGCGAAACTAGGTCCGCGTCCATGTGTACAACCTTGCATTCCGAAAGCGGCTAGCAATTCCGCTTTTGACAATTGACCTGCGCCAGGAGACAGATTCCAGGCAGCGACGCGCCTAAAGGCGCACACCACCCGTAGCCGGAAAACCGGGTACAAACCACAATCGCAAAGCGTAATTGAAGTCGAAGGAATAATAGCCTAAGGATTGCTTATTTGTCAAGGCTAGCAACTATGTTGTTGACCATAATCGCTCAATACGCTCAAAATTGTCCCGACTGGGGGCATGAAAGGCGGCCATGTTAGACATATAAATGAATTTACATCAATCGCTGGATCAAGAAGCGCGCGACTCTCAAAATGACTTGGATGGTTGATCGGAAATCCCTCAAGCCGCTCACCGCCGGGCATACGGCAGGCAGGTCAAAACTCCGATTCTCAGCTCGATTGCAAATGGGGAGACGCTCCCAGCGACCGGGGCGGATGGTCGCCTGCGTATGCGCGGCGAGAAGAGACAGCCCCAGAGGGAGAACTGTGAGGTCGGAGGCCGTTGATCGCAGAATGGCGCCAGCCAAAGCCGGCGCCGTTCTGGTGGGTCACTGGAGCCAGTTAGAAGGTGAACTTGCCTGCGACTTGCATAACGCGATTGTCGCGGGCGCTCGTGATGACACCGAAGGTGCTCGACGTTGTTGATGTTGTGCCGGGCGAGCCCAGGTTGGTGTGGTTGAGCACGTTGAAAGCCTCGCCGCGGATCTGGAGGTTCACGCCCTGGTGCAGCTTGATGTTGCGGAAGAGTCCAATATCGATGCGGTCAAAGCCAGGAGCGCTGACCACGCCGCGCTTCTCAGTACCCAGCTGGCCCAGTCCGCTGGGGTTGAGACCCGCGGGCAGCGGCGCCGCGAATGCGCCGCGATAGAACCACTGTTGGCGCGTACGGAGCTGCGTACCCTGGCCATTCCGGGGGTTGCCTATCTGGTTGGGCCGGAAGCCGGCGGCGGTGTTTCCCGCGTTGCCAATTCCGGCGGAATCAGTGGCTTCGTTGCCGTTTGCCTGGTTATTCAAGGTGTTGGTGTAGCCATAGTAGACCAAGCCACCCAAGCTCTCCGAGATGGTCAGCGGCAAGCCCGAGTTCATGGCCAGGATGCCAGAGATCTCCCAACCGCCCACGATGTGGCCGGCGACGCCGCGCTGATCCATCATCCAGGGCAGCTCATAGACGCCATCCACGCTCAAAACGTGATCCCGATCATCTGTGGCGCGGCCATAATCGCCGTTGATGTTGTAAGCGTTCTGTGGCGGCGTCGAGTAGTCGTTCGGGCTATTGGTCAGATCGCGCGACCAGGTGTAGTTGGCGTCGATCATGCTCTTGCCCTTGAACTTCTTGGTGGCCTTGACCTGCAGGCCGTTGTAGTTTGAGCTGAAGATCGCCTGGACTGTGTCGACGTAAGAGTAGCCCAGGTACGGCCTGATCTGGTTGAGCCCGTAATCGCAAGTTGTGCTGGCGTACGCAGGTATCGTGGTAGTCCCAATAGTGCCTGCATCTTTATAAATACAACTGGAGGCAACATCGGTCGGCGATATCTTGCCTAGATAGGAGTTGGGCACCGGCTCATCTTTGTTCACTTTGCCGAGCAGGTGTGTGCCATGCGTGCCGAAGTAGCCGATGTCGAGCATAAAGGTAGGCGACAACTGTTGCTGTATATCCAGCGAGAACTGCTGGATATACGGCGTGTGGTAGTTGATCGGGGAAGCTTCAACGCCGCCCGGTGTAGCCGAGGCTGCGATAGTTGCGGATTTGCCGGCTGGATCATCCAACACAGCGGTCGAAAGCGAGTAGTTGGTCACTGCGGGCGGATTGCCCCAGATTATCGACTCGTAGTAGCTGACTTCCGACTGGTCGTAGGCCCAGCCATAACCGCCGCGGAGCGAGGTTTTGCCATTTCCGAAGACGTCATAAGCGAAGCCGAAGCGCGGCGCGAAGTTGTATTTGTCAGCCTGTCCGACCTTGTTGCCGAACGGAGAGGGGTGACCTGTAACACTCGAACTGGATGGGAAAATCAGGCCGTTCAGGTAGTTGATACCCTGGTAGTCGGCATTGGGGTTGGGGTTGGCGCTTCCCTGGCCATTGGTATTGGAGCACGGCGCGGTAAAGCATATCAATCCTGTGTTCTGGATGGTCGGCGCCTTAGCAGCGCTGTAGGTAGCCGGGTCAAAGTTGCTCAGGCGGTGACCGGCGTCGGTAGGCTGGGCAAGGTATCCGTAGCGCACACCCAAGTTGAGCGACAGACGCCGCGAAATTTTGAAGTTGTCCTGAACAAATCCCTCCAGGATGTTCTGCAGGACGTCAGCCGTAATGGCGTTCGAGGCCTGGCTGAATCCGCCATTGGCGTTGCCTTCGAGGAAGTTGGCAAATCCAAGGTCCGTTTGCGTTGCCGCATTACCGGTGGGTGAAACACCCGTGGCGTTGACGTTAACGCCAGTAAAGGTAAAGCCGCCCTGGTTGCCTCCAGTGGAGTTCTCTGCCTTCTCAAAGTGGTTGTAGCTTGCGCCCGCGATGAGCGTGTGGCGGCCTATCGTCCTGGTCAGATCGCCAAAGACGTTGCTGTTTTTGTCGATGTCATGATAGATGCCCGTGCTGCCCAGATTGGCAAACGCGTTGCTTCCCCCAAACGAGAGCGTCGGGATGACGCCGAGCACGTTCTGGTAGGGCAGGGTCGGGCTCACGTCAGTGGAGGCGGCTGTGGTGAAAGCGCCGATGGGGGTGGTGAAAACCGCATTGCTGGAGTAAGCGTAACCGACGTTCGCCAGCATTTTGGGCGAGAAGAGATAGGTGGCGTGCCCCATGTGCTGGGTGCCGGGATTCGTGGTGATAGTGGTAGAGAGGCCCGGGATGGCCACACCTGTACCGAAGGTTCCACTGCCGGACACGATCGGGAAAGTGTCGTGGAGGTAGCGGTAGAAGAGGCTCAACTTGGAGGAAACCGTCTCATCGATGCGAACAAAGACCTGATTATTGTTGTTTGTGTTGGCCACAGTGTCCGCTAACTGGTGCGGATCAAAGCCAGCAGCGATGTTGGCCTGCTCGGGCGGCAACGGAATGAACTTGTAGATGTCCTTCAGGTAAGCCGCGGCCACCGTGTCAACTGTCGCTACCTTGTTGCCGTAAGCGGTGCATTGTCCATTAGTCGCGTTATAAGCAGTGCAGACTTGCACCGGTCCCTGCGCCCAGGTGGTGCTGGTGGGCTGATAGTAGACGTTGGAAAAGTCGCCCGAGCGTTCGTTAGCGTCGGGGACAAGGGCCGTTCCCGAGGTATAAGTTACGACTCTCCTGGTCTCGTCGGAGAAGAAGAAGAAGGTCTTATCCGTTCCGTTATAGAGGTGCGGAATCCGGACTGGGCCGCCGAAGCTTTCGCCGAAGTCGTTGTAACGAAGGATAGGACGAGGCTGCACAGGAAGGGTTAGCTTGTTGCCCCATGTGTTTGCATTGAGAATATTATTTCGGAAGAACTCGTAGGCGCTTCCGTGGATTTTGTTGACTCCGGACTTGGTAACCACATCTACCTGGCCCGAGGCGCTGCGCCCGAACTCGGCGGAGTACTGGCCACGCAGAGTCTTGATTTCAGCGATGGCGTCGGGGCTGGGATAGGTGAGGAGCGTCAGGTTGGCTCCGCGGTCCACGTTGTCGGCACCGTCAATGGTCCAGTTATTGGAGGTATTGCGGCCGCCGTTGACCGAGAAGTTGATCTGGTTCGACCCGCCAGTAGGGTTCGTTGATCCTACATACAACTGATCGCTCGCACCGCCGAAAGCAACGCCGGGCTGTAAGGTGAGAAACTGCTCATAGTTGCGGTAGTTGAGCACCAGTTCGTTCATCTGCTCGCCGTTGATCAGGCCCGTTGAGGACGCGTCCTCCAGATTCAACTGTGCCTCAGCCGCGGTAACCGTAATGGTTTCGTCATTGCTGCCGGCAACAAGAACCTTGTTCACTGTCAGCGAATCGGCGGCATGGAGTTGAAGCCCGATTACGGTCTCCGTCTTGAATCCAGGAGCCGTTATCTTCACTGTGTATGCGCCAAGCGGCAGTGATGTCGCGGTGTAATAACCAGCGGAACTGGTTGTCAGGACGCGAATATTCTGGCCGCGATCAGTGTTAGTGAGCGTAACCGTGGCCCCCACGATAATGGCGCCTGTCGGATCAGACACCGTGCCGCTGATGGCGCCCGTCAAGGAATCCGCCGCCCAGGCTCCGCCAACTACGAAGCCGATGAACGCCGCTAGAATTGCTGTGTGTAGCAACCGCTTACATAGGTTCATTTACGAGCCTCCTTATAAATGTTGCTTAGCGCGCTCAGGGGTATCCCTGTGCGGCGTTTAGCGGATGGTTTTTCCATGGGCCATCTTGCGGTCCATGGTGGATCGTTCGTCCTTGGTAAAAGGCCCAACAGCGGGGAATCCGGGGAATGCCGCAAGCGAGGCGTTGAGCCAATTGTCACAAGATATTAATAAGAAAATTAGCTGCCTGTCAAGCGAAATGCCTATGAATTGAGCAAGATATATCCAATCCGCTTATATATGCGCGATACGCCAATATGAAATGGACGCCCTCGGCTGTGTGCGATGGCGTCCATTTCATGCATACTCGGGTATCGGTCGTCCGGCTGTTGAGCAGCCTCCGCTACTATGCTTCAATCGCCTTGCGGATGCTGCCTTGAGCGCGCTTTAAGCGGCGGACAGCCTCTGGCTTGGAGACCTTGGCGCAGAGCATCACCAGCGCCACAGAGACCTTCATATCGGCCGCCTCCAGAGTAGCCAGCGCAACGGTCCGGTTTACTTTGGCGACGCGCTGCACAATGGAGATTCCGCGCTCGACCAGCTTTTCGTTCTTGAGGTGCAGATTGACCATCAAGTTGCCGTAGACATATCCCAGGCGGGCCATGGCGCCGGTCGTGAGCATATTGCAAATCAGCTTCTGTGCCGTGCCGGCCTTGAGCCGGGTGGATCCGGTTAACACTTCGGGGCCAACCTCAGCCTCGATGGCGATCTGCGCAACGCGGGCCATTTCCGAGCCAGTGTTGCAGATGATGGCGACGGTGGCAGCGCCCTTCTTGGCAGCGTATTTCAAGGCCGCAATGGTGTAAGGCGTGCGGCCGCTGGCAGCCAGGCCCACAACCACATCCTTCTTGCCGGGCTTTCGCACAGCCATGTCGCTCTGGCCCAACTTGGACGAGTCTTCACTGGCTTCTGTGGCGTTGGCAAGCGCGCGTTCGCCGCCGGCTATCACGTACTGGACCATGGTAGGATCGGTGCCGAAAGTGGGCGGGCACTCGGAGGCGTCCAGCGCGCCCAGCCGGCCGCTGGTGCCGCTCCCCACGTAGATCAGCCGGCCACCTTTCGCCAGGCAGTCGTGGACCACGTTAATTGCCTTGCCTATCTCAGGCAGCGCCTTGCGTACGGCGCGCAAAACCTTGGCATCCTCGCGATTCATCAGAGTGGCAATCTCCAGCGCACTCAACTTGTCCAGATCGGAAGAGGCGCGGTTTTGCCGTTCCGTGTTCAAATCACCCAGTACCATTTACTCTCCTATGTTCTAACTTCGCTAACTGATTCAACCGGCATGGTCCGCCGCAGAAAGAAGCTGGCGCAATAACCGACGCTAAACGTGACAATGCTGCCCAGCGGCACGTACCAGGTATACGGAACCTTGGTGAACTGCCACAGGAAGACGTTCAAGATAAAGCCGCACAACATACCGACCATGGCGCCGCTCTCAGAAGTTCGGCGGGTGAGAACACCTAGCATGAAAACCCCGAGTAGAGAACCATAGGCCACTGAAGCAATGGACAAGCCGATCTCCAGCACCTTTCCACCGCTTTGCCGGACCACAATCGCCAGTCCAAAGAGCACAATCCCCCAGCCAATCGTTGCCATGCGCGAGAGAAACATCTTGCGCTTCTCGCTGGCGCCCGGATTGAATCTGGAGTAAAAATCGATGATGGTGGTGGAAGAAAGCGAATAGAGCGATGCGCTCAGGCTGGACATGGCAGCGGCCAGAATGGCCGAGACCAGCAGGCCGCTGATGCCATGCGGCATGCATGTGACAACGAAAGTGGGATAGATGGCATCCGGGCGCGCAAAGCTCGCCGCCAGAGGCACCATCTTATACATGACCCAGAGCAGCGCGCCGATCAGCAGAAAGAGCGAGAACTGGAAGAGGACCAGGAAGCCGCTCATCACCAGCGCCATCTTGGCATACCGCTCGCTGCGCGACGCCAGCAGCCGCATCACGATCAACTGATCGGTGCCGTGGCTGGCCGTGGTGAGGAAGGCGCCCCCGATCAATCCAGACCAGAAAGTATATTTTGCGTAGAAGTTCCAGCCGAAATAGAAGACGCGGAACTTGCCCGCGGCCGCGGCCATGCCGAAGGCGGCATGCCACCCGCCCGGAACCAGATGCGCGATAGTGAACAGCCCTATCACGGTTCCGGTCATGTAAACCGTCAACTGCACCACATCCGTCCAGATCACAGTCGCCATGCCGCCCTTGAAGGTGTAGATAAGGGTGAGGATCATGACAATGGCGATTGCCGTGACATCGCGGGCCAGGTCGCTATAACCGTGCAGAAGCCCGGAGAGCGCGATGCCCACCACGATGGCAATGGCGAAGACTCGAACGCCATCCGAGGCGGCGCGCGTCAGCAGAAACAAGCCCGCGGTGAGCGAACGCAGCCTCTGCCCGAAGCGCCGTTCAATGAGCTGATAGGCCGTAACCAGGTCGCCGCGAAAGTAGTGCGGAATCAGCAAAAGGCTGATGATGACGCGCCCGATCATGTAGCCGATGACCAACTGAAGGAAGCTGAAATCCTTCTCGTAGGCCATGCCGGGTACGCTGATGATGGTTAGCGTGCTGGTCTCAGCGGCAACGATCGACAGTGAGATGGCCCACCACGGAATCGTCTTTTCGGCCAGGAAGTAGCCCTTGATGGTGCTCTGTTTCTTCTTGAAGTGCATTCCGAAGGCCGTGACACACGCCAGATACACAGCGATCACCGCAACATCGAATAAATTCAGCCCCATGGTGTTTCGTTCTCCGCTTCTTTACGGTACGCGTTTTCTGCGCGGGTGAATCGCTGTGGCCAGCGGCTTGCGGATACGGCTCGGCGGATCGGCTAGCCCTGTTCTTGTTTGATTACAAATGATGCCAATGCGGCAGTTTTTCATCATGCACAGACTATGTCTGCGCGCAGCAAATGCTCCCCGCCGCACGACCGGAGCCGTAAACCGAACCGGCTGAAGGAGTGTGCCTAGCTCTGCCATGTGCAAGCTGAAGAACGCGAGCGCTGGAATGGGCCTCTACCTCCGGAGCATCCCCGGATCATAGAAATGACCATTTGACTTCGATATGGTCATTATAGACCAGGAGAAGGCGCTCCTGCGGTGCCTCACGACAAAATTTTGCACGCAAGGCCGATTTAAGGACGGTTTGACCATTTTCCGGTTGCAAGAACTGCAGCAAGCCAGCTTGCGAGCCCCTAAGAACCTGTCCAAAAACTATGTCTTGAAGGGTACGGGCTTCAGCCCGTACGTTGAGAGCCAATCTCTGATTTTCGGCTTTAGCCGCGGCGGGAATGCAAACTGCCGTAAAGGCACACCTCAGGGGCTACAGCGTTTTCGATTCAAGTGCTTACAGAAACCACGATGTCGAGTGGCTTTTTCCCCAAGAAAAAGCCACCTTGCACAATCTTCAAATGGCAACATGTGAATCGAAAACGCTCTAAAGCCCACAACTATTTATGCCTTTGAAGTACGGGCTAAAGCCCGTACCCTTCACCCAAAACCGAGTTGTTCGACAACTTCTTACGCCGTAGCCCGCTGCTGTTCGCGTCCGGCAAGACGCACGCTGACCACCTTGGAGACGCCCGGCTCCTGCATGGTGACGCCGTAGATCATGTCGGCCGATTGCATCATGCGCTTGGAGTGAGTGACCACCAGGAACTGCGTGTCCCTGCTCAAGGCGTACATCAGGTCGGAGAAACGTCCAACGTTGGTTTCGTCCAGCGCCGCGTCCACTTCGTCGAGCGCGCAGAAGGGGCTGGGTTTGAACTGGAAGATAGCCACCAGCAAGGCCAGCGCGGTCAGAGATTTTTCTCCGCCAGAAAGCAGCAGCACATTTTGCAGCTTCTTGCCCGGCGGCGAGGCAACGATATCCAGTCCGCTCTCAAGCTGATTCTCCACGTCCGTGAGGCGCAGAAATGCCTGACCACCCTGGAAGAGCCGCGCAAAGACCAGGGCAAAGTTCTCGTTGATGCGGGCAAAAGCCTCGTCAAACCTGCTGCGCGAAATCAGGTCGATCTCCTTGATGGTCTGCTGGGTGTTCTCAATTGACTCCATCAGGTCCGTGCGCTGCGTTTCGAGGAATCCGTGACGTTCGGCGGTCTCTTTGTACTCGTCGAGCGCCATCATGTTCACCGGCCCCATCTGCTCGATGCGCTGGCGCAACCCGCGGCAGGTCTCCTCTTCGGCGACAAGCGGCTCTCCGTCCAGGCGCTCGATGAGCGCATCGGAACGCAACGCTGCGGCCTCAAGATTTACCTCGGCCAGGCAGCTTGCCTCCAGGTGCTCGAGTTCGGCACTGAGCTTTGCAACTTGGCTCGAACGGCTGGCGCGGTCCTCGCGCAATTGGTCGAGCGCGGCACGGCCGCCCTTGAGTTCGGACTCCATGGTCGCCAGTTGCTGGCGGAGAGATTGCGCCTCCGCGGTCAGCGTTTGCGCCTGCACCAGCGCCTCGGCGCGCCCGGCTATCAGCGCCTTTTCGCGCTGGGCTAGTTCGGCGCTCTCTTTGATCCGCTGCTCGCGTTCCGCGCTGGCCTCGGTCCTCTGATGGTCGATTGATTGAACTCGGCGGTCCAGGTCGGCGTGGAGCCGGTCGATGCGTTGGAAAGCAGCTTCTGCGCCGCGCCTGCGCTCCTCCAGGCCGGCCAGTTCGGCAGTCACCTGCGCAGCTTGCTGCTGCAAGCCCTCGCGCTCCTGGCGCAGCAAATTCAAGCGCGCCTGCAACTCGTCGAGAGCGGCTTCTGCCGCACGGTGCTCGGCTTCGAGGCGAAGCATCTCCTCTCGCTTTTCGTCGATTGTGCTCCGCTTGGCCTCGCGCGCTTCCTTGTTGCGCGCGGCCTGCGCCGTCCACTCCTCGAAGCGCCGCGCCACGCGCTGCGTCTCCGAGTCCATCTGCTTGAGCGCCGCGCCCTGATTGGCAGTGTCGCGCTCGGCCAGCCGCCGTTCTTCGCTGCTTGCTTCCAATTGCGCGGCCAACTCTTCGATGGCCTTTACCAGCGCGGAAGCCTCTGCGTCCGCTTGCGCTAATCCGGTTTCCAGTTTGGCAAGGCTGCTCTCTGTCAAACGCAACTCGCGCTTCAGCGCCAGAGGGCCTTCGCTGGCCGGCTTGCCGCCAGTCACCGTCGCGTTGTGGAAGCACTCGCCCTCTGGCGTGAGGAAGTAGGCGTACGGATACTGCGCCGCCAACTCCTGCGCTTGGTTCGAGCTTTCCGCCAGATAACCGTGCTTGAGCTTGGGCAGAATAGACTCCAGCGGCCGCCCAAACCCGTTCAGGACGCGAATAGAATCCTTCAGTGGAATCAGCCCTGGGGCGCTGATAGTAGTGTTGTCTTCCGCAAACAACGCGCCTTGCTCGGCCGGGTGAATCAGAAATGTGGCGCGGCCATCCACGCCCGATTTGAGCAGTTGTACGCCTTGCTCGGCAGCCACCCAGCTCTCCACCACCACATAATTCAGCTCCTCGCGCAGAAACTCGTCCACCACGCCTTCATGCTCGCCGCTCACCTCCAAAAAATCAGCGAGCGTGCCCACGGGCGCCATGCCGTCTGCCAGCGCTCCGGGCTTCAGCAGCCGGCGCACCGTGTCGGTGGAGTAGCCGTGGTTGCGAATCAGCGACTGCAGCGCGTCGCGGCGTCCGGCGGCAGTGGCAAGTTCGCCGCGCAGTTGGTTAGCCCGCGTGCGCAGCGCATTTTCCTCGGCGCGACGAGTCTGCAGAGTCTCGCGCAACGACGCAATCTCGCTCTCCAACCGCTTCAGCGCCTCTGCGGCGGATGCGAGGCGCAGTCTTGCTTCTCCGCTCTGCGCGCCCAGGTTTTCGAGCTCGTTCCGCGCCTGGCCCATCTCCGCTTCCAGCCGCTCCGCCTCGCGCTCCAGGGCTGCCAAACTCTCCTCGCCCTGAGCGGTGTGGTTGCGCGCGTTGCCGGCCAGGGTCATCAGATGCATGGCGTGACGGCGGCTGGTCTCCAGTTCGCGTTCCGCCGCAAAGACTCCTTCAGCCGCCGTGCGCGCTCCTTGCTGCCGCGCCTCCACCTGCTGACGAAAGGCGTGGGCCTCTTCGGCTGCCGTCCCCAGAAATGACTTCTGCTGCGCCCGCTCCTCGGCAATCCCGCCCAACTGCGCCCGCGTCTGCTCCAACTCGGCGCCGGCCGCGGCAATGCGCGTCTCCAACTCGGCCACACGCTCCGTATTGGCGCGCTCCCTGGCCGCTGCGCGCTCCAGCTCGACAGCCGCGGTATTGGCGCGATTCTGCGCCTCCTGGCCCTCGCTATCCAACTGGTAGCCCCGCGCGGTGAGCGTATGCTGGCTGCTCTCCCGCTCTTCGATTCCCGCCGAAGACGCATTGATTTGCTCGGTCAGGGCGGCGATCTCATGCCCCAGCCTCGCCTGATCGGCGTCCATCAGCGCCATGCGGCTGGCCAGCACTACGCGCAGTCGGCCGCGCAGTTCGTCGCGCACAGCAGCGAAGCGCTCGGCCTTCGACGCCTGACGCTTCAGGCTGTTCATCTGTCGCGTGACTTCTTCAAAAATATCGTCCACGCGCGCCAGGTTCTGCTTGGCGCTCTCCAGGCGCAACTCGGCCAGCCGTTTTTTGCTCTTGAAGCGCGTAATCCCCGCCGCTTCTTCGATGATGGCCCGCCGGTCGTAGGGCTTGGAACTGAGCAGTTGTCCAACCCGCTCCTGCCCGATGATGGCGTAGCTCTCCGGCCCCAGGCCCGTGCCCATGAAGATGTCTTGAATGTCGCGCAGCCGGCACAGCTTGCCGTTCAACAAATACTCGCTCTCGCCGGTGCGGAACAGCCGGCGGGTAATCACGATCTCGCCTTTTTGCGGTGTGCGCTGGAATTTGCGGCGGCGAATCTTCAGCACCACCGCCTGCGGACCCTCGCCGGTAGTGAACGTCTGCGGCTGGTCGGTCCCCTGCGGCGCGCCTGCCCCTTCGGCGGCCTCGTCGTCGAGCACCTGGCCGGGCTGCTCGTTGGCGATGATCTCCTCCACCTCGGCGGCTCGCTGACGGCGCACTTCGTCCTCGTCCCAGTCCGTTGGGCCTTCATGATCGATTGCGATCTGCGGCTCCACGGGCACCGGTCCCTCGTAAGCCTCTGGGTCGATCATGGTCAGCGTCACCTCGGCCATGCCCACCGGCTTGCGCTCGCGGGTTCCAGCAAAGATAACGTCCTGCATGTGCGTTCCGCGCAAGGTTTTGGCGCTCTGCTCGCCCAGCACCCAGCTCACCGCGTCCAGAATGTTCGACTTGCCGCACCCGTTCGGCCCCACCACCGCGGCAATGCCTGTTCCCGTCACGGTCACCTCCGTGCGGTCGCAAAAGCTTTTAAAGCCGAGGATGTGAATCTTCTTTAGTTTCAGCATTTGAACTCCGGGGTGTTGAGGCTATGGTGCAATAAGCTTCCGTTTCAGCAGGCAACCCGCCAGCGCGCGGGAAAAAATTGCCCTCCGACTACTGACTTTACGGACCCTGGGGGGCAGGGTCAACGTCATGAACAGCGGATTATGTGGATAAGGGAGGCCGGAATTGCTCTTCTTATAAATTCCCTTGAATGGGTTGCAAAAACACGGCTTCTTAGCGAGTTTTATCCGTTTTTTGCACAGCCGTAAGCCCGCCCTGGCAGCCCTGGGCCATAGCTGGACTCACTGCTTTGCGAATTACTCTCTCCAGCGCGCGCAGCGCCTGCGGACGCGGAAACCCCGGCCTGCTCGCCAGGCGAATGATTCTGGAAGATTTTCCTGCGAGCGGCCGCAGAATAATGCCGCGTGCCACAAGCGAGTCCGCGGCCAGGGCCGGAATCAGCGTAGCCCCGTAACCCGCCGCCACCAGGTTGACCAACGTTTCCAGCGTTGCGGCCTGCATCGAGCCTTGCAACCCGCTCCGAGCCGCGCCGTCCTTTGCGCCGCAGGCGGCCAGCGCCTGGTTGGCCAAACAGTGCCCGTCAGCCAGCACCAGTAATTCGTCGGCAAGCGCCTCCTCGCTGACCGATTCTTCCCCGGCCAGCCGATGGTCGAGCGGCAGCGCGGCCAGCAGGTGCTCCTCAAAAAGCGCAATCTCGGTAATCTCTGGCGCATCGGCGGGCGTAGCCAGCAGCGTCGCATCCAGCCGGTGGTTGCGCAACCCGTCGATCAGCGAGCGGGTCTGGTCTTCCCACAACTCGACGGTCAGCCCCGGATAAGTCTGCCGTAAAGGCCGCAGAATCAGCGGCATCAGGTAAGGCGCCAGCGTGGGAATCGCGCCCAGTTTCAAGGGACCCACCAGAGGGTCATGTGCCACCCGCGCCACCGCTTCCATCTGCCCAGCCTCAGCCAGAGCCCGCTGTGCATGGATGAGAATCTGGCTACCCACGGGCGTAATATCCACGCGCTTGTTGGTCCGCTCCAGCAGCGTTACTCCCAGTTCTTCTTCCAGTTTGCGAATCTGGCTGCTCAGCGTGGGTTGGCTCACGTTGCAGGTCTCGGCCGCCCGCCCAAAATGACGGTGTTCCGCCACAGCAACAAAATAGCGAATTTCCTGAAGATTCATTTGCTAGCGCTTCGCAGCGCCGGGACGCTCTTTCTGCAGGAAGCGGCGCCATGTGCCGCTAAATCGGACATTCATTCCGCCGCACTGCATGTTGTCGTAACCGTCCAGTGTGTGCGTGGCGGGGTCGAGCTTCAGGTCTACAATGCAGCCTGCGCCGTACTGCGAAGCCTGCACCACGTGCAGGTAGATGCCGATCGGAGCGGCGTCCGCCTGGAACTCGCCGAAATGCACGTTATCACCCAGGCCGTACCAGTAAGCCCGTCCACTGATGTGCAGCGTCTTCGAGTCCGGCAGACGCGTAATCAGCAGCCGGTCGTTCTTTCGCCCCTTCACCTCGTTCTCTTGATGCCACCAGCCCAACCACTCTGAGATCGGGACGCGCGGCGATGCCGGAACCTCATCCAGTCGTTCGGCTGGAATCCACCCTGTCGTACTATCTCCGCCGGTGACGCAGGCCCAGCCATTCCGTATTTCTCCCAGACTTACAATCAGGCCGGCAGGGAGAACGCCTTCCGCGCATACGCCGGGCGGTCGATTGTATCCACAAGCGAACTGGTATGGGATCGGCCCGTCGCCGGCGGTGATGCGAATGGGTGTCTGAGCGTCGATGTCGGGGAAACTGCAAGCCGTTGTGGGAGCTCCAGGAACGGGAGTCTGTGGCGGAAGGGAACGTGAGAGCAGCGGCCACTGTGCTCCAGACGGAGCGGCGGCCAGCAGCGCAATAACTGCGATCAAGCGAACCATCGCGGCAATCCTTTCATTGCGGCAGAGGGTACAAACCGGAACCCAATCAGAAACGGACCAACCTGTAGCTCATTATGGTTCCAATCGTTCCTCCATCATAGAGTAGAACAATCGTCATCGTAGAAACAATTGATTTTTCTTATCTCTATAAAAGGGATAGCTTAACGAAAAGGGGAGTATTATTGCACCGGGAAATCGCCATATACCTCGCAATTTGCATACCGAAGACCCGCGTTGAGGCAGAAGATACGCACGGACCATTCACAATGAAATCAAGGAGATGCACTCATGTCTGACGACAAAACAAAGACCCCAGGACCACCCATCGTTGACGATCAGAACGCCATGTCAGGCGATGCGAAGTGTCCGTTTTCAAACGGCGCTCTGAAACACACCGTGGCTGGAACCCCAACCAATGCAAACTGGTGGCCCAATCAACTGAATCTGGAGATCCTGCGCCAGCACCCCCAACTGTCCAATCCCATGGGCGAGACATTCAATTACGCCGAGGAGTTCAAGAGCCTCGACTTGAATGCCGTGATCAAGGATCTCCATGCCTTGATGACGTCCTCGCAAGAGTGGTGGCCAGCGGACTACGGCCACTATGGGCCGTTCTTCATCCGCATGGCGTGGCATAGCGCAGGCACTTACCGCATCGCCGATGGCCGTGGCGGCGCAGGCTGCGGCGCGCAGCGGTTTGCTCCCCTCAACAGTTGGCCGGACAACGTGAGCCTCGACAAGGCGCGCCGGTTGATCTGGCCCATCAAGCAGAAATATGGCCGGAAACTCTCCTGGGCCGACTTGATTGTTCTCACTGGCAACGTGGCGCTCGAGTCAATGGGATTGAAGACCTTCGGTTTCGGCGGCGGCCGCGAGGACATCTGGGAACCGGACAACACTTATTGGGGATCTGAGGGCAAGTGGCTGGGGGACGAACGCTACAAGGGCGACCGTCAGCTCGACAATCCTCTCGGCGCGGTTCAGATGGGCCTGATCTATGTGAATCCGGAAGGACCCAACGGCAAGCCTGATCCAATCGCCGCGGCGCGGGATATTCGGGAGACCTTCGCGCGCATGGCGATGAACGACAAGGAGACAGTTGCCCTCATCGCCGGCGGACACACCTTCGGCAAGACTCATGGCGCTGCCGATCCGAACAAGTATGTCGGTCGCGAACCCGAGGGCGCACCCGTCGAAGAGCAAGGCCTGGGCTGGAAAAGCAGTTTTGGCAGCGGCAAAGGCGTGGACACCATCAGCAGCGGCCTCGAGGGCGCATGGACCACCAACCCCATCAAGTGGGACAACAATTACTTCGAAGTCCTGTTTGGCCATGAATGGGAACTCACCAAGAGTCCTGCCGGCGCTCAGCAATGGAAACCCAAAGACGGAGCGGCAGCCAATGCCGTGCCGGATGCTCACGACCCCAAAAAGCGGCATGCCCCCACCATGCTCACCACGGATCTCTCCCTGAGAATGGACCCCGTCTACGAGAAGATTTCAAGGCACTATCTCGAGAATCCGCAGGAGTTGGCAGACGACTTCGCCAAGGCCTGGTTCAAACTCACCCACCGCGACATGGGTCCGCACACCCGCTATCTTGGTCCGCTCGTTCCGAAGGAGCCGCTGATCTGGCAGGACCCCGTTCCCGCAGTGGATCACATATTGATCAATGAGAAGGATATTGCGGCCCTGAAGGCCAAAATCCTCGCATCCGGGCTTTCCATCTCCCAACTGGTCACGACCGCCTGGGCCTCGGCTTCAACCTTCCGCGGCACGGACAAGCGCGGCGGGGCTAACGGGGCGCGCATTCGCCTTGCGCCGCAAAAGGACTGGGAAGTCAACCAGCCGGCCGAACTCAAGAAGGTCCTTACAGTCCTGGAAGCGATCCACAAGGATTTCAACGGCGCCCAATCCGGCGGAAAGACGGTCTCTCTCGCTGACCTGATCGTTCTGGGCGGCTCAGCGGCCATCGAGGTAGCTGCGAAAAAGGCCGGCCACGATGTGAAGGTTCCTTTCTCGCCGGGGCGCGCGGACACGTCGCAGGAGCAAACCGATGTAGCCTCCTTTGCTGTGCTGGAGCCAACTGCGGACGGGTTCCGCAATTACCTCCGCAAGGGACAAGAGCAATATGCGGCTGAGCTGCTGGTGGACAAGGCAAGCCTGCTGACGCTGACCGCTCCTGAAATGACGGTTCTGATCGGTGGCCTGCGAGCGCTGAACGCCAACTATGGGCACTCCCAGTACGGAGTCTTTACCAAGCGGCCGGAAACCCTCACCAATGAGTTCTTCGTCAATCTCCTCGACATGAACACGAACTGGCAGAAATCCGCGACAGAGGGCGTGCTGGAGGGACATGATCGGGCGACCGGAAAGCTCAAGTGGACGGGCACCGTAGTTGATCTAGTCTTCGGTTCGAACTCTGAGCTTCGGGCTCTTGCGGAGTTTTATGCGTGCGCGGACTCTGAGCAGGTGTTCGTGCGTGACTTCGTAGCGGCCTGGAGCAAGGTGATGAACCTGGATCGCTTCGACCTCGCGTGATCTCAGCCGCCGCTGGGCATCCGGCGTGCGAGCTGGTTCACGGGGACTAAAAAAGATGTAGCGCGGCTTCCCTCCGCGGCTTTGGCCGGGTGCGCGTAAGCGCACCCGGCCAAGACTATCTGCGAACGGCCTTTCACATCCGCTCTTTGCAGAAAATAGTCCTCACCCGTCGCACAATAGGAATGATCAGTGGACCAGGAATTAACTGATCCCTGGCCGCTCCTTGCCATACGGAACTGGGTGCCCCATCCTTCGCGCTTTTTGCGAAGGGTGGGATACAAATGATGTAGCGTGGGTACCCCCACCCCCCTATATTTATTTTCAAAACCTTGCAGGTAATTAATTCGGCAACAGGCAGAGAGCGATGCAAAGGCGTGAGCAGAAGCCGCTGCTGTAAAGTTGAATGAGGCGCTGCGCATTTCTCGCGCCGCTTCTTTGCGCCTTGGACGTTTTTCCGTTTGACGACTCCTCATAATTCGAATGCGCTGGCCGAGCCGCTTGAGCTTGCGGAATTGTTGCGCTCGGTCTTCGGCTTCGCTAAGTTCCGGGCGAATCAGGAGGCAGTTTGCCGCGCCGCCATCGACGGGCGCGACCTGCTGCTGGTGATGCCGACTGGCTTTGGCAAGTCGCTCTGCTACCAGTTGCCTGCGCTCGCGCTGGGCGGAACAGCTCTGGTGATTTCGCCCCTGATTGCGCTGATGGAAGACCAGGCGGCCAAGCTCACGGCGCTCGGCTTGCGCGTAGGCAGGATTCACTCTGGCCTCGATCGAAGCGTCGCGCGGCAGGCTTGCGTGGATTATCTGAATGGCAGCTTGCAGTTCCTGTTCATTGCGCCGGAGCGGCTCCGTGTGCCGGGCTTTGGCGAGATGCTGGCCAAGCGCAAACCTGCGCTGATCGCCATTGACGAGGCGCACTGCATTTCGCAGTGGGGCCATGACTTCCGCCCCGATTACCGGATGATAGGGCAATACCTTCCTGCGCTGCGTCCGGCGCCGGTGCTGGCGCTTACGGCCACGGCCACGCCTTCAGTCCAGGCCGACATTCTCACCCAACTGGAGATGGTCAAGCCTGCCAAGTTCATTCACGGATTCCGGCGCGACAATCTGGCAATTGAGGTGGTGGAGCTTTCCATGCCGGAGCGGCCGGGGGCGATCTGCGGCCTGCTGGCCAACGCCGAGCGGCGCCCAGCCATCGTCTATGCCACCTCGCGGAAAGGCGCCGAGATGCTGGCCGCGGAGTTGTCGGCAACCAAAACGAAAAATGCAGACCGGATTCCGGCAGCGGCTTACCACGCTGGACTTGACTCAGCGACGCGAGACCGCGTGCAGACCGCATTTCAGGCCGGCGAACTCGAAGTTGTGGTGGCGACCATCGCCTTCGGAATGGGCATCGACAAGGCCGACATTCGCACCGTGATTCACGCTGGGCTGCCGGCCACGTTGGAAGGCTATTACCAGGAGATTGGCCGCGCCGGACGCGATGGAGCGCAGAGCCGGACCTACCTGATGCATAGCTATGCCGACCAGCGAATGCGCGATTTCTTCCTGAACCGCGACTATCCGCCAGTGGACCATTTGCAGCAGGTTTTTCGCGCTCTTGGAGAAAACCCTCAACCTGCGGAAGAACTGCGCGCGGCGTCAAAACTTGCGGAGGAAGAATTCGACAAGGCTCTCGAGAAGCTGGAGATTCACGGCGGGGCACGGGCTGATTTTGGCGGCAATGTGACGGCGGGCGGCCCGGGATGGAAGAAAACTTACGCGGTGCAAGCGCAATACCGCGCGGAGCAGTTCGAGAAGGTGCTGCGCTTCACCACCTCGACCGAGTGCCGTATGGCGGCGCTTGTGCGGCACTTTGGCGATGTGGAAGACGCGAGCCGGTCATGCGGAATCTGCGATGTGTGCGATCCGGCGGGGGCGGTGCTGAGGCAGTTCCGGCGTCCCACAGGGGCAGAGCGCGACCTGATGCAGGCGATTGCCGATGAGTTGCGGACGGTGGATTACAAAGCTGCCGGTGCGCTGCAACGCAGCCTCGACCATGCGGGAAGAATGAGCCGGGGCGAGTTTGACGGGCTGTTGAACGCCATGACGCGAGCCGGGCTGATCGAGATTGAAGAAGCTGAGTACGAGAAGGACGGGGAGGTAAAGCGCTATCGCAAGGTGCGGCTGACCGAGTCCGGGCTGGAATTGCGAGCAAGTTCACCGGTCGAGTTGCTGATCAGCGATGGAGTGGTGGAGGAGTTTGGAAGACGGCCAACGACTGCGAAGCGAGCCAAGGCGGCGAGCCCGAAGGCTGAGGATCCTCAGCCGATCAGACTGACCGCGGCGGGAGAAGCTCTGGCGGATCAGTTGAAGGAGTGGCGCGCGACTGAGGCAAAACGGCTGGGTTTACCGGCCTTCATGGTGCTGCACGACCGGACTCTCGCGGCTGTGGCGCAGGCGCGGCCGATCAATCCTAAGCAACTATTAGAGATCAGCGGAATGGGCCCGGCCAAGGTGGAACGATTTGGCGAGGCCATTCTTGGGCTATGCGGAACAACGAAGTAAGAGGATTCGACTGATCGCCATGTTAGAACTTTCACGGCGCCGCAGGACAGGCGCACGATCTAAATGATTCCGGGGTGTAATTCGTCAGCGTGCAAACATACTCCGGCCACGCAAGGCGAAGCAGGGGCGAAGCTAGGCCTACCGAGAAATCTTCAATATAACTCCCACTGGCCTCAGTCTTCGCGCCGGGGTCGGCTGCAAATTCGCCGATCAGCTGACTTACGGAAGACGATGTAAATCCCCTTTCGTTAAAGTTGCGCGCAAAATCGTACTCTTCGTCCCATTTGGCATCGACGCCGGTCTGATTCGACGCCGTGAATACCTTGTAGTTCACCAGTGCGGCCGCTGAGGGATCGATCTGGGCGAGGGTTATGGACGGATGATTTCCGTGGACGGGCGAGATGGACGGGATTAATTTGACCGCGACACCCTTCGCTGTTGCCGTCTTCGGCTTCAGAAGGCGCAGCTCATCCATATGCGTGTGAGCGAAGATGGCTAACTCGACAACATCGCCAAACTCGGCTAACACGTCGGCTAACTTCTCCGAAGAAAGAAACATCACGGGATTCCGTCCGCCGCAAACATCCACCAAGTGAGAAGCTGTTGAGTATAGATCGACGCCTGGCGGAATGTGCCCCATGACCCAGATTTTTTGTTTATTGGCGCGGGCTTCGGCTAGCTGCTTACGGAGCCATGTGAGTTGCGCCTCTGCCGCTCCCGGATCGGGTTTTCCAGCGCAGGTCGAATAATTGCTCGACATGAAGACATCGTTCAAAACTAGCAGCCTCGTTTTTTCGATGGGTGCGGGGATGGAGACGCTGTAATAGCCGCCGGCCGCGAAGCTCTCTTCAGCAGCCACGCGCTCGGAAGCGGGAAAGCTCTTGGTAACATCCTTGCCGGTAGCTCGTAAAAACTCGCTGTGGGAATCCAGCCGATAGTCGCCGCAGTCGGAGTCGTTGTTTCCCAAAGCTACAAAAACGGGCACGCCTGGAAAGGATTTTTCTAACTCCTCTACGACATAATCCAACGTTTTCTCAACGAAAGCCGAGTAAGCCTCAGGTGTCGAGTTGGGAATTAGCGCGCTGTACTTGCATTGAAAAGCGTGGGAGATTAAATCGCCGCTCAGAGCGACGAATCGGACGCCGGCGGCATGGCTGCGCATGGCCTTCAGGCTGGAGTCGAAGAGCGTATAGGAAGTGTCAACTCCGCGGGCGTGACAGGTCTGCTGCAACGACGCAAACCGTGCTTCCTGATCGGGCGATGACGGCGCAGAGAGGATGACCTTCCATTCGCTCACCGGAGCGGCGGCCAGTTGCGGGACTTTAGCCGGATCTCGGAACGGCTCGAAGTGAATGTCGCTGACGAGGAGAACGGGGACAGCCGCTTGAGCCTGCGGCGCTTTCGGCTGGTTCTGATTCGCCGCAATAGGCGACCCGTTTTGCGCGAGGGCTGCGCCGGCGATGGAAAAGAGGCAGAACAAAGCGAGCCGCCGCTTCGCTATAATGCTGGAAATAGAGGCCGCAAGATCGTGCTTCATTGATGCTCCCTGGCTGCCGTTCACTTTAACATGGGCCTGGCCTGACGATGAAAATGCGGCCTTCCCAGTTCAAAACGGCTTGCTTTGGATCCAAAACGGTGCGGACCGGGCAGAATCGTGACAGATTGGACCGGGTACATCCTGTTTCCGCTCGCCTTTTTTTGGCACTCGGCCTCTGTTTGCACGTTTGTCCGCTTGGGCGATCAATTGACATTGAGCGCGGATGAAAAACAATTCTCTGCAAATCGGGCGTGAATACTGCCGCGAACAGGGAAATAGGCCTGCCTCCTTCCGTTACCGGGCCGAGCTGTCGCTGTATCATCTAACTTATTTTATATCAATAATATACGAGCTTCGCGTCCAGATCGGGGCTGGAGTTGGCGTCACTACTGTAGTTGTTGTTTTTGGCACTCCATCAACTTTCGCCCTATTTTCTCCCTTTCACAAAAATGAGAAATGAGTCTACGCTAATCATGCGTAATTATGCGCAAGAAAGAAGGCCCTCCCGTGAAAGAATCCATGCGTCTTGCCCTTACCGCTATTCTGCTCATTTTCGCCGCTTCAGCCCTTATGGCCGCCCCCACCACACCAATGCCGATGCCGCAGATTGCTTTTTCTGCTCCCACCACGCCGATGCCGATGCCGCAGATTGCTTTTTCTGCTCCCACCACGCCGATGCCGATGCCACAGATGGCTTTTTCCGCTCCCACCACGCCGATGCCGATGCCACAGATGGCTTTTTCCGCTCCCACCACGCCGATGCCGATGCCACAATAGTTACGTGAGCGCGGTAGTTTTTGCAATTACCACTGTTCCTGGTCTTTGAAAACAGCGAGAATAGAAGCCGAGAGGTGAACGAACCTGTCGGCCCTTGATTATGTTTTATTGGCGGCTAGTATATTTGGCGAAGTCGCCTTGTTTGCCATCCTTATATTCCGGCGCAGGTGGAGGGAGTTCCCTGTCTTCACCATATATATGGGCTTCGAGACAGTGCAAAATCCGACCCTATACCTGATCTTCCAACATGGATCTAGCGGCCTGTATAAGGAAGTTTACTGGTCTTCTGTTCTGATCGAGTTTGTTCTGGAACTCGGGATCATCTCTGAGATCGCGCGTATCGTTCTGCGGCCCACGGGAACCTGGGTGCATGACGCCAGAAAGCAGTTCATCTTCTGGGGCGCGCTGGGCATCCTCATCGCTGCGACGCTTCCATTTCTGGTCACGCCTCCGGCCGCGACTTTGCTTCATCGCCTCGAGGTGCGGGGAGACCTCTTCACCAGCCTGGTGATCTGCGAACTGATCGCCGTAGTGACGCGCACCTCCAAAAACCTGGGCCTGGGCTGGCGCAACCATGTGATGGCGCTGGGCAACGGATGGACGGCCTGGGCAGTGGCTGCCATCCTGGTGGACGGACTGCATAGTTACTTTGGTGCGGAGCGCTACTTCGCGGAGCTGGAGCACGCCCGAATGGTCGTTTACCTCGCTGTTCTGGGGTATTGGACGGTTCAGTTCTGGTTGCAGGAGCCGGCCCGGCAGCCGATTTCTCCTCAATTGAGCGCTTATATCCAGAATTTGCACCTTCGCGTGAAAAATGACCTTGACACGCTGGGAGTCCAAAGGTAATATCCTCTCGATGACCTTTGCGCTACCATATTTCGTTTTTGGGGCGTTATTGTGCGGCTTTGCCTTGGTTGTAATAGCAGACCGTCGCTCGTCCCATAAGCTCGCTCAGCTAGATTGGCATGAGCTGGTTGCCGCGTTGCAGCGCCTCGATATGGCTGAGGTGTCTGTGGTGGCCATCGATTATCTGACCCCGCATCGCGGTCAGATCGATATGGAGCCGAAGCAGATTTGGGAATCCCTCGGTGGTTTCGAGGGCTTGAAGAGAATGCGCCAGAACGCGGAGATCATGCTGGCCCTGGCCGCGTATGCGCAACAGTGGAACTTTGAAGAGGCCGTAATCGTGACCGAGCGCATGAGGATGGATGCAGCTTCTCTGCGCCGCGCCGTCCGTCGTGTGGAACTGGGTATGCTTCCAGGCCAGTTACTGCCGCGCTTCAGCATTACGCTTCCCCTGAACGCACAAGAGGCATCATCGTCCTACTACCTGATGCGCCAGCGCCTTCTTGCTCTCTACGAAACCAGCCACATCTGCCGGTATCCCGCGCTCGCTGCCGCCCTGTAAGGAAGCTCTCGTTTAAGTCATTCTGTCAGATGAACATTCCCTCAGGGGCTGGATTTAAGGACATGTTGAAATTCGCCGGACGCGCACGCATTCATTGACATTTCAAGCGATTGTTGAGTGAAAATCGGCTTGAAATGGAGCTTCGTGCCGTGCTGATGCGACGCGGGCGCCCGCGGAATATACTCCGGCGCTATCGACAGACAGCCGGCGTCCTTGTACAGCTTGCCGATCTCAACGTTCAAAGAAGCCAACACTGATTCCATCAGCTTGCGAATTCCGCACAGCGGACGATCCACAGGTACCCGCTGCTCCAACGAGACATAGTTGAACATCCCATCCTGAACCCACTCATCTTCACACATACCGATTCGATTGATCAATAATCCCCCCCCCCTCATGACGCGGAGATCCAATCGAACTTCAACAAGTTCTTAGCGGGAATGCCCGGCGGCAGAGGAAGATGGATTGCAGCCGGGAAGAGCCGGGGCGGTCTCGGCAGGGTCATTTGAAGCTGCTGGCGCGGGAGACGCATTGCAAAGATCACTTGAGGCTTGCCGCAATGACCTTTGTCAGAGACCCGTTGGCGTCGTCGTGATTCAACGCCCACACATACGCGCCGCCCAGTTTGTTTTTCTTGATGTAGGCTGTCTTCGCAACTATCGAAGTGGGGTCGTCGAAGCTGTAAAAGGTTCCTGTGACCGGATTGTAGAGCGTCGCGCTGCCCCGTTCCGTATCGTACCAGAGAGTGTAGCCATTCTTGTTGATGAGGTTTTCGACCGTCGCGTAAGTCAGGAATCCCGGTGTCAACAGCGTGTCGCAGCCTGGCGACGGAGCGGCCTTGTCTAGTTTTGGGCACAAGCCAGAGCCATCGTCGAGGAGAACCGGCGAAAGAGATGTTGAGTTCTGGTACAAGCCATGATTCACATTGGGGACGCCTGTCCATCCGACGGCATACAACGGAAGACCCATGGTGTACTTGGCCGCAGGCACACCGGCCTTGAGATAGGCCTTTACGGTCTCATCGATGCTGAACGCCTGGTCGCGCAATGGATTCTCGGCCGCTTCGTACAGCGGAGATTGCTCATTGGTTTTTGTATCCCATGTTCCGGCGTAGTCATAGCCGTCGATGGTGAGGAAGTCCACTTGTGCAGCGGCTGCCTTCAGGTCGATGTTTACATAATTTTTTTGACCTGCGGGTGAATCGAACGACAAGACATATTTCTTGCCCGTGGTCTTTGATAAAGCGTTGAGCTGCGTGCGGAACTCTCTGAGCAGGGCTGTGAAATTCTGCTTGTCCGCAGCGGCAGGAAACTCCCAGTCGATATTGAAGCCGTCGAAGAGACCGGGAGCTTGAACGCCTGGGGCGAAGTTGCCCTTGACAAACATATCGATGCATGAGGAGGCGAGCGCCGCGCGGCCGGTCGCGGTGCGAGATGCTGTCACCCACCCGGCGGAGTCACCCAATTGCCCTCCCAAAGAGATCAAGACTTTCAAACGGGGATGAAGCTGCTTGAGTTGTTGGAGGGCGCCATAGTTTCCATAAAGTGGCGCGGTGAAGGGCTTGCCGCCGAAGCTGGGAATTGCCGGATCCTGGTAGGCGTCGAGAGGATCGGCGATGGCGCAGACGGGCGCTGAAGCCGTGGTCACATTTCCAAAGGCGTAGATGAGGTGAGTAAGTTCACCGGCTACACCATTCTTCTCCAGATCCGCAATGTTGCGGCCGGAGTAATGGATATTCCACTCTTCGAAGTAAGCGCCGAAAACTCTGCCATGAGGCTGCTGCTGCGCACGGCAAGGCAAAGAGAGGCCTGCTAGGAGCAACGTAGTTATCAAAGCTACTCTCCATGAGTGCGGCAGCAAGTATTCATGCATGGCAAGCTCCTCCACATTTCGTTCGTTCTTCACCGGTAGAGTGCGGAACCATCGCGCATCGGTTCAGCAGTTGGAATTCACACAAAAACTTTGCACCAAGCAGTATCATCCCATCACCACAACAACCTTATTCACCGAGCCGGCTGGCTGCGGCTTGATGGGGCCTTGCACTGGCTCCCCGTTGAACGTAGTAGCAATCACGCCATTTTGTACTCCATCCGGGTTCTTCACAGTGATTTCAAAGGTCGCCCCGCGCCACTGCCGGATGACACTGAATTCCCTCCAGCCGGCGGGGATACAGGGATCGACAATCATTCCATCAAAGCTCAGGCGCACTCCGAGAATCCAGCGCGTTACCGCTGTGTAGTTCCAGCCGCCGCTGCCGGTAAGCCACGGGTGCCGTGCCCGGCCATACGCCGTGTGATCCTTTCCCATGACGAACTGACAATAGGAGTAAGGCTCAGCCTCGCGAATCTCGATCAGGTCATTCTGGTTATAGGGAAGCATGGAGTCATAGAACTTCATGGCTTGCTCGCCCCGGCCCAGTTTGCACTCGGCAATGATAGCCCACGGATTGGGATGACTGAAGATTGCGGCGTTCTCCTTGACGCCTTTGTAGACGCGACCAATAAAGCCGACATCGTCATTGGGCCTCGAAAAAGCCGGCCATACCAGGTGAATGCCATACGCGGAAAACAGATACTTATCCACGGCATTCATGCAGGATGTGGCGCGCGGCCCGGCAGCGGCGCCGGAAAGTACCGCCCAGGAGTTGCTCTCCAGAAAGATCTTGCCCTCTTCGCATTCCTGCGAGCCGACCTTCAAGCCATTGGCCGTGAGGCCGCGAAGATACCATTCTCCGTCCCACAATTCTTTTTCACACGCAGCGCGGACTTTTTCTGCCAGCGCGCTATACTTCTCGGCGTCATTCTGGCGGCCCAGGTGGCGCGCGGCCTCGACAAAGGCGTGCAAAGCCCAGTAGTGCATGAACGAGACCATGGCGCTTTCTCCGCCGCCGAGATTCAGGCAATCGTTCCAGTCAGCTCTCAGGCCTTTGCAGATGCCGGTTTGGCCCACTTGTTCGGCGGAAAAATCCAGTGAGCGCTTGAGGTGCTCGTAGACCGTAGCCTCACCCGCGTCGGCAAAGGGCAACACCTGATCGAAGAGCGCCGCGTCGCCAGTCTCTTTGACGTATTCGCAGGTGGTGACGACGATCCACAACGCATCATCGGAGCAGGCGTGCTCGATGCCGTGAATCATGCTCTTGACGTCGGGCGCGTGAGCGATGGTGGGCGATTTGAATGCCGGAGCCTTCTGCTTCTCAAGGTCAAACCAGTCGGGATCGAACAAGTGCAGCCCGTAGCCCTGCGCGACTTGCGCCTTTAGCAATTCCACGATGCGCTGGCGGCATTTCAGAGGATTGGTGTGGACCACGCTCATCACATCCTGCGAGGTGTCGCGGAAGCCCAGCCCTGTGCGACCGCCGACTTCAACAAACGATGCAAAGCGAGACCAGACGACGCAGGTCTCTGCCTGATAGAGCGTCCAGATGTTGACCATTGTGTCTAGCCCGTGGTGCGGGGTCTTGCACTGGAAAACGGAAAGCTTCTTCTGCCAGTAGTTCTTCAGCGCGGCAAACTCCCTGTCGACATTTGCCAAAAGGGAATATCTGCTTCTGATCTCCTGCCCTTTTCCCCTTGGACCCACACCGAGCATGAAGACCAGGCGAGACTCTTCTCCCGGAGCGATTACAATCTTCTTCTGCAAAGCTCCACAGTGGTTTCCACCCAACTCAGCGCTGCCATTGCATTTTCCTTGTTCGACAGCTAAAGGGTTCGTTTCCGTATGGTAGCTGCCGAGAAAACTGTCGCGCATGGTGTCGTAACTGTCAGGGTTGAAACTGCCGGTAAAATAATGGAAAGTCGATGGCTCATAGAAGAAGTCGTATTCGATCACGCCGTCGCGGCAGTCAGCACCACTCGCGTACAAGCTCATCTGCAGGTTCTGATTATCAATCTCGATGTGATGGAATGAGAATTCAACATAAGCAAAGACACTCAGCCGGCGCGGCTTCGCGCCAGTATTTTTGATTTTCAAATCCCACAGCTCTACGTCATCCTCGAGCGGAATAAATAACGTCTGCTCCGCAAGGATATCCTGATAGTCGCAAGAAAACTTCGAGTAAGAGAGGCCGTGGCGGCATTCATATTTGGCTTGGTCCAGGCTCTTGCCCACGGGCTGCCATGACACCGACCAATATTCGCCGGTATCGTCGTCACGCAAGTAAATATAGTGTCCAGGGCGATCGAGGGGAACGCCATTGGCGCGAAATCGCGTGATGCGATGATGTTCGGCGTTTTTGTAGAACGAATAGCCGCCCGCATTTTGCGAAACGATGGCGCACAAATCCTTTACGCCGAGATAATTGGTCCAAGAAACAGGCACATCGACGCGGTCGATCACATACTCGCGGTTCTCGTTATCAAAATGGCCGTAGCGCACGAAGCTCCTCCATAGAAGACTGCGACTGGTGAAGACATTGCCATGACCCCCTGAGCGCAGCAGAAAATTCCCTACGCTCGGGAGTCCAAGTTGATTTGATCCTGCGATCCTCGATCATTCTGCGCGGAACTGCCCATTCTACGCCGTTACAAACTGCCGGAGCCACTGAATCAGTTCCGTGGCCTTTTCCTCTGTATCGGCCTGCACGGAGAGCCGCAGCACAGGCTCGGTTCCGGAGAAGCGCAGCAGCGCCCAATTGTCGTTTTCCAGAAAGAGCTTGGTGCCATCCGCGTGTGAAATCCGCGTGACGGGATAACGGCCGATGTGACTGGTGGGGGCCTCTTTCAGAAGACGTGGAACCGCAATCCGCATCTCAGGCGTAGCTGGAATGCCTTCTTCCAGGTCGTACAGCGGCCCGGTGATGGCATAAACGCGGTCACGCAATTCGGAGATCTTCTGGCCGGTTTTAGCCAGCATTTCCACCACAAGGGCCGATGCGAATATGCCGTCTTTTCCCAGAATATGTCCTCGAATCGTAAGCCCGCCCGACGACTCGCCGCCCAGCAGGGCGTTGTGCTGCTGCATTACATTGACAATGTGTTTGAAGCCGACCGGCACTTCATAGCACTCTTCGCCCATGGCTCGGGCGAGACGGTCGAGCAAATGAGTGGTGGCCAGGTTACGCACCACGCCGCCACGTTCACCACGCACTTCGTGAAGATACCAGTAAAGCAGCAGCAGGAGATCGTTGACCGAAATGTACCGGCCCTGCTCGTCGAGAATCGCGATGCGATCAGCGTCTCCGTCCATCGCCAAGCCTACATCATAGCCGTCCTCTTGCATCTGCGAACTCAGCGTGCGCAGCCCTTCGAGACTCGGAGCCGGCGAACGACCCCCAAACAAAGGATTGTGGCGCTCGTGAATGAAGGTAACGCGGCATCGGGCTTCGGTCAGCACAATACCCAAAGTAAGCTGGCCCACACCGTACATGGGGTCGACAATTGCCTTGAGGCTGGCGTCGCGAATCGCTTTCAGATCAATCAGCGCCTCGACCGCATTCACGTATTGGTTGGTGTAGTCTTTTCGTCTCACAACGCCGGCTTCAAGCGCGATGTCGAGTTCCAGCTTGATGACGTCGCTTGGAGTCAAAGCGTTGGTCTCAGTCTCGATCTGGCGAGTCTCATCGTCCAGCAGCAGCGATCCGTCGCTGCGAAAAACCTTCAGCCCATTCCATTCCGGCGGGTTGTGGCTCGCGGTGAAGACCAGGCCGTAGACGGCGCCTTCAAGCGCGGTGGCGTATGTGATGAGTGGCGTCGGCGCATCCTCGCTCAACAGAATGGCTGGAATGTTGTTACCCGCAAAAACCTCGGCAGATGCTTCGGCCGCCTGCTTTGACAGGAAGCGGCGATCGTAGCCGATAAGAACTCCATGCTTCTCGTCTCTGCGCCGGGTGATCTCATTCGACAATGCCTGGCTCAGGCGCCGGACGTTGTGCATGGTGAAACCCTCGCCGATGATGGCACGCCATCCGCCAGTCCCAAAAGCCACCACGTTCTGCTCTTCTTGCCGGTGCGGGCGAAAGAGCCTCTTTTGCAAAATGAATTCGGCGTGTTCCAGATCCTGCTGCGTGTTGATGCCCTGCACCTCGTCCTGATCGTAAAGTTGATAATTAACCACGCGAAGACCTGACCGGATCAACTGATGGACGCAGTCGGTCAGCCGGTATTCGCCATCGCGCGGGGAAGGCGTCAGGCTCTCCAGCGCGACCGAGATGACTCCGGCATTCACCACGTAAACGCCAACGTTCAACTCGTGAATCTGGCGCACCTCCGCAGAGGCTTCCGTGTCTTCGATGATGTCGATGATCTGGCCGGCGGCATCGCGAATGATGTGCCCGTACGGGAGAGTGCGATCCACGTTCGCGGTGAGCAGAGTGAGATCCGCTTTCTGCAATTTGTGCCGGTTGAGCAGCCCGCGAATCGAGTCGGGCCGGAACAACGGCGTATCCCCATAAAGGATCAAAAGATTGCCCGGAAAGTCTTTGAGCACTCGCGCGACCTGCAACATCGCATCTCCGGTGCCCAGCGCCTCTTCCTGAACGACGTAATTGAATTTCGGGCCCAGCTGAGCTCGCACATCTTCCTGGCGATAGCCGACCACCACATAAATGTCCTCAGCCCGAACCACCTGCAGCGCATTTTGTACTACGCACTGCAAAATGCTGCGCTCGCCCAGCGTTTGCAGCACCAGCGGCTCGCCGTTGGCTGTGATAGCCTCCTTGCCTGCCGCCAGAATAACTGCCTTCAACCCAGCATGGGTCTCGACACATTTGGAATTAGTCGTTTCTGCTTCGGGCTCCTTGACCATTGCGACACCTCCATATGAACTTTGCGATGAACTATGCCTGCGCGTCGGCAATCTGCGGCGGGGGCGCCTGCGCTCCTCCGCGGATCGGAATGAAGTGCGAAAGAACCAGCGCGGGCAGCGCTGCGATGATTACCCAGATGAAAAAATGCGTGTAGCCGAGCCTGGTTTGGATCCATCCACTCGCGGCTCCCGGCAGAATCACGCCAAGATTCATCAGCGAATTTGCAAATGCGTAGTGCGCCGTCTGGTATTTTCCCGGCGCAATCTCCTGCATCATGAGCAGAATGACCCCCACAAAGCCGAAGCCGTATCCAAACATCTCGATGCTCATCGCCGTAGTGACAAGGACGGGATTCACTGGCAGCGCGACGCTCAAATACCAGTAGGCGAGCATGGGCAAGTTCAAAACCAGAATCAGCCAGGGCAACGCGCGCTTCAAACTCACATGGGCGATGAAATATCCACCCAGAACGCTGCCCAGAATGAAGGCCGCACTGCCGAAAACCCCATAGATAGCTCCCACTTCCTGGAAGCTCAAACCAAGTCCGCCGGTCGAGCGCGCGGCCCGCAGAAACAGCGGACCAACCTTGATAACCTGCCCTTCTCCGGCACGATAGAGAAAGATGAAAATCAGCAGCAGATAAATGTTCTTCTTCTTGAAGAAGCTGACCACTACATCCCAAAAGGTTGCGGCCATCTGCCGGACACTTTCGGATTTTCTTTCTTCTCCGCCTGTCGGCAACATTCGCGCGTGATAGAGACTCAGCGCCACCAGCACCAGCCCGACAGCGGCGAAGATCACCATCCACGCCCGCACCAGCGGGGCCGCAACGTGCGCCAGCGCAAATTTCTCTCCGAGGACACCGATCAGCCAAAGCAAGCCGCCCGTCGAAAAAATCCGCGCCAGGTTGTAGAAACCGCCTTGCCAGCCGATATAAGCGGCCTGTTCCTTCGTCGTGAGGGCAGCGATGTAGATGCCGTCCGCGGCTATGTCGTGCGTGGCCGAGCAGAAGCCCAGCACAGCGAAGATCGCAATCGAGTAGCGGAAGTACCCTGGCATGTTCAGGGACAGGGCTATCAGGACCAGGCTTAATCCACCTACCATTTGAGTAAGAACCACGAAAAACTTCTTGGTCTTGTACATCTCCAGCATCGGGCTCCAGATAGGCTTCAGAGTCCAGGGAAAAGCCAGCAGACTGATAACCAGCGTGGTCACGGCGTTCTTCACGCCCATGTTCTGGTAAAAGTACAGGGCCATGTAATTGACGGCGTAGAAAGGAAGGCCCTCGGCGAAATAGAGCGTAGGCACCCACGCGGCGGGATGCCGGCGCGGAGACCGCTCCTCGTTGGACATGCTGCTGGCGATCATGGATGTCCTTCTCTCGACATGGGTCTCCGCGGCGTGAATGCGTCAGCCCCAGGCAACCTACTCAACAGCAACAACTCATCCCTTTGTCTTGTGGCACGCTCAGCACGGACACAAGAATAGTAGTACGAATGACCCTCATTATAGGAAGAAAACTGACCGGAAAATAATAAAATGGTCACGCATGTGACCATAATCACCGTCGACGCCCAGCATATGCCGGCTGGAAAGCTGTTTGGGCGCAGAAGACAAGCGAAGATGAAAAGGTGCGAGGAAATAGATCATTTACCCGGAAACAATGGGGTTTACCTCCGAAAGCGGCCTTCAAAAAAAGGAGGCTGCAATGTCCAGAGGAGGTCAAAACCGGTGGGGTAAAGAGGAAATTCAAGAGGTGCAACTCAAATTTACACGCGTTAACACTCATATTTTTCAAAGAGTTGACCACCTAGCCCTGGCACTCCGGTATCTCCAATGCAAAGCGGGGTCACGCGACCGCCTGTTCAGACATCTCATGGTTGATCGTTTCGACTTGAATCAATCACCTAAATTGCAATCAAAGCCGAAAAGGAGACTGGCAAGGCTGTTCTTTCGGCCTCCTTATCGAGAGGGGCAAAATTATCGACCGAATCTGAACTGCGCAAGAGGGCCCAGTGAAGCTTACCGGAAAGGCGGCATAACGACCCGGATTTAACCTTGAGTTGGGAGGGAAGTTGGGAAATCCGGCGAATCCGCTAAGTTATTAAGATAATTTGGTGGACCTGGTCGGGATCGAACCGACGACCTCTTCCATGCCATAGAGGATACGTGAATGAAATCAATAACTTACAGCAAGTTCCAGAACTGCCAAACACCTGCAAGTACTTGAAAAGACGTGAAGGGCCAAACACTGTCTGGAGATAAATGGCGACAGCTAGCGCCTCAAGCAAAGCCGCCGTAAACGGACTTCCCCTCTAGACCGCTGAACCCTCTCCACCGAACGGGCTTCGGGGGCGAAAGAGCTCTTTCGCTACGCTCCAAGACACCTTCTCCCCCGAAAAAGCTTGCTTCATCGTTCCTACTACCGGCTCCACTTTTCTCCGCCCCAGTTGCCTCCTTTTTTGTGCCCTTGACACTTCTCGAAGGCCCTGACTTGGCCTATCTATGCGTTCCGGCTGATTATTCCTCCATGGCGCCTGTCGAGACTACTCTGCTCGCCTCGATGCGATCAACACGAACGTGGTTCTGGGTAAAGCTCATGTTGTTGTCGATCTCTTCAACGCGCAGCTCGATCGTGTGCTTTCCCGGCGTGAAGCCATGCAAAATGCGGTTGCTCCATCCCCAGTTGTCCCATGCGCCCTCGCCGCGCTGCGGCATCACGACCACACCACTGAACTGCTCATCGATATAAAGGCTGCGCATTCCGCACTGATTGCTTGTGTTGATGGGCCCGGCGCCGTTGGCGTAGTGAATCTGCACTGCGTAAGTGCCTGCGTCGGAAACAGAGAGTGTTGTTTCAGCGGAGGCTGTGGAATCGCTAGTCAGATCGATAGGGCGAAGAGCCGGATCGAAGGCAGCGACCAGAACATTGCCGGGCGACTCGACGACGACGGGGGCGCTCAGGAATGAGGAGATGCCGTTGCTGTCGATGGCCTCGACCTGATACTCGTGTGTGCTCTTGCCGCTATCTTCATGCAACAGCAAAAAGGGTTCTTTGGTTTGTCGCGACGGCAGGCTATCGCGAAAGAGTTCATAGGATGCGGCTCCGGAGACCGGCGGCCACGAGAGATTCCCCGCATCCAACTTCGGCTCAGGCGTACCGGGTGCGGTGCGATCGTCATTGCGATGCGAAGATACGGCCTCGCGAGCTTCTTGATCCAGCACAATCTCAATGCGATGCGATCCTCGCAGGGTAGCTGGAATGATGCCATTGAATGGGACGCCATCGAGTTTTTGCAAGCGGACCTTTCCCCCACTGCCGCTGACATGAAGCGAGAGCGTGGCCTGGCGATAGCGAAGGTTGTCGAGTTGATAGCTGCCGGAAAAATCTCGTGGGATGAATGGCGCGAGATGAATGCCGTCGTCCTGAAAGCTCATGCCGAAGAGAATGCGATAGACCATTGCTAGATTGCCGGCGATGCTCCAGAGCTGGCGATCGGAGTTGATCTCGGTTCCTGAAGGGCTTCCAGTGTTGGCGACGAGATTTTCCTTGTTGGTCAAAAAGAAAGATGTATGCCGCAGCAGCACGCTGAGGCCGTCTGCGACGGTTGCATCTGCGTGGTTCTTGGCAGCGGCAAGGTTCCAAAATGCTTGTACGAACGGCCAGACGGATTCGTTGTGATAAGGAGGAATGCCCGGCTCTTGCGGATAGACCGTTGGAATGCCGTAGTCAAGCTGCGGGAGATTCTTCAGCATCTCTTTTTGCTGCGCTGGCGTTGCAATCTCGAAGAGCATGGCAAGGGATTCGCCAAGAGACTCCATGCGCGGAGAAAGGACAGAGTGCGCTCTGCCGTAGAGATACTCGCCATAGTATCCTTTGTCGGGCATCCACAAGAGCTGATTCATGGAGCGCTTAATGCGTTGGGCGCGGCGATCGTAGGCAGAGCCGTCTTCGCCCAGCGCGCGCGCCATTTGGGCGAGGATGCGATAAGTCTGGTAGTGGACGGCATTGTTGCTGAGTGATTGCGACGAGTAGATGTCGACAGCATTCATCCAACGCGGATAGGTTTGTTCGCGCCAATCCATGAAGCTTGATTCGCCGTGCACCAGCCCATTCGCTGCAGCCAGTACCGAAGGCTCGTCGTGGTGTGCCGAGTTTTGAACAATGTGATAGCTTTGCTGCAACCAGGCTCGATCTCCAGTGACTTGATAAATCTCCCATGCAGCAAGAGCCCAAACCATGCGGTCGGAAGAGACAGGCCACGAGCCGCCAGTACCGGTGTCTTGCACAATCTCACCGTGGTTGACCTTGGCCATGAGGCTGTTCTTTGTCAGCTCTGGAGTAATGATGGCCAACGAGAGAAGCGTGCTATAGCTAACATCGCGTGTCCAGACGCCATTCCACTTGGCTCCGGCCATCAGGGTCTGATCGGGGCGGCTATCCTTCGTGAGCTCTTCGAGTGAGAGATTGTATACGCTATCCAGTATCGGCAACGAAGAGTGCAGGGCCGGGTATGAGTGAAGATCGCCGGTCAACTTCCAGGTTATAGGTGCCGCAGCATCGCGACCGTAGTTGGAGATTAGCGTCTCGTTCGAGAGTGCGCGGCCCTCATAGCCACCTTCAACCACGCGATCGCGGTAAACAACAAAGCGCTGGGTTCGATGAATGGGTTGCTGCGCCAAAGCCGTGGCGGCAATAAAGACAAAAAAGATGAATCTTAGATAAACCCGCACGCCTGATCTCCTTATTGATGATTGTTCGAGTTGAGCATGACCATGGACCACACGCGAAGTTCGGGCAGAACAATCTCCCAGGTGTTGGTGCCGGTTTTGCGCAGTGGCAACGTATGCCATGCGCCATGATCCACATCGGGCGACGCCCAGCCAGCGCTGGCCAGCTCAGATGCGGTCACGCGAATCCGCAGTTGATGTTGGATTAAGGGCATGGCGATGTTGCCCTGGTCGTTTCTCCAACTGGGATCTTTAACCGAGGTGAGATTGATGAGATGCAGGATGATTTCGGCATCATTTTTGCGTGCGATGGTCCAGATGGCGCCCGGATCGGCGTTGGTGCTTGTGCGTGCTTGATCGATCTTTATCGGAATATCAGCAGGCTCGATTTTGTCGCGAAGGGTGTTTTCGTAGGCAACGAGAAAGTCGTAGTAGTCGCGCAGAGTGGCCCGGTCTTGCAGAGTGAGTGTCAAGACCCGGTCACCAGGAAAGTAAGGACGCGAGAGCATACGATCGCCATCGCCCAACTCGATGTGCGATGCGCCAGAAGCAAAGATCGCGGCGTCGGCAATGAGCAGGCCCGGAAGATTGAAGACTGCGTGCTTACCCTCGAGGGTGAGCTTTTCTGCCATGTCGTTCTGCATATAGGCAGCAAAGACGATGGTCTTGTTCGGATTGGCCCGATGAATGGAGTCGGCCGACTGCAGAATGCTGCGGTAGGTGGGATGATCGGGCAGCCACAGCTCGCTATAGACAAACTCGGCGGCAGTGTTGGCCATGCCCTCCTCGCCTGCTCCTGAGACCGTGTTGAGCACAACGGGTCGCTGCAGCGACTGGTGCGCAGCATTGACGAAGTCAGGAAAGGTCGCTGCAAAGTCGATCTTTTTGCCTTCGTAGTTCCAGGCCTCAGCCTCGCCAAAACTGTCGATATGCCAGCCGTCGAAGGGAAGCACTGCAAAGAGCCGGTTCATCTGCGCAAAGAGATAGCTCTGCCATCTGGGGTCCGACTGATTCATGTAAAGCAGGGCCGGGGTACTCCAGTCTCTCCAGCTTGTGCCTGTGGGCAGAACGAGTGACTTTACGTTGGCCGCGCTTCGCTCTGTCGTAGCCGAAGGCCAGGTGGCCCACTGCAGTTGCACGCCGCTGTCGTCTGTGAATGCGTTTTGATAGGCTGCATAACTGGCGTTATAGACCATCGTTGTCATGTGGCGCTCTTTGGCCTGGGCGAGCAGCGAAAGCACAACGTCGCGGTTGATTGTGCGACCGGCGATATCGGGCCACTGTGCCGCAGTTTCAGGAGGAGCCGGCATATGGTGCTTATACTGCACGTCGTAAAAAAGAAGTCCGTTGATGTGGTAGCGATTCAGTTCGCGAATCCACTCGGCGGTGGGCGTCGCGGCATCGTAGTTGGCAATATATCCGTAGCGGGGAAACTTTGCCCAGTTGGATGAGACGTCGAGCGCCCCGAAACCCTCAGCCAACAGCTCCTGATGTGCCTGGCGCAACTGCGCATGAAGACGGTAGCCCTGGAAGTCTTTAGCAGGCGGCCGCAAACGAAGGCTCAGTTTATTCTCGCCAGCTTGGAGCGTGAGATGCGGATTGCACTGGCGAACAACGGTCTTTCCCAATGATTCGAGAGAAACGCAGGCCTCGATATTCTTCCGCGCCGTGACGCCTTCGGCTGTAAGTGTGATGATGGCCGTTTCTTGTGGTGCGTATCGTGCCTTGTCTGTTGTTACATCCAGGGCAAGAACGGCGGCGGGCTGCTGGGCCCGTGCAGCAAGTAGAAGAAATATGAATGCAGCTGTAGAGGCAGCAGCCTGCTTGATTGCAGCGCGTGTTGACATCATTCTCCTTATCAGAATGGATGGCGGTATGAATCCTGGAGAGCCATGAAGGCTCTCCAGGAGGTGAAGCTAGAAGTAGAGCTTCAGCGCTAACTGAATCTCACGCGGGTCGTTGACCGTACTGTAGACTTTGCCGAACGATCCCGGATCGCTGATGCTCGAGTTTGGGTGGTTGAAGTTGGCGTGGTTGAAGGCGTTGAAAAACTCCGCACGGAATTCCGTGCGCATCCGATCAGTGATGGGGAAAGTTTTAAACAAGCTTAAGTCAATATTCTTGAAGCCTGGCCCATGAACGCTGAAGGGACGGGTATTGCCGAACTGTCCGACGGAAGGATTGCTGTAGGAGGCTGGGTTGATGTAGAAGCCCGTGCCTCCCGATACGTATTTGCTCGGATCTTTGGTGGCTCCTGAGAAGGGATCACCGATGCCATTCGCGCGCGATGCGTTATGCCCTCCGGTTTCACTCATATCGTTAGCAGTAATAGTGAAGGGATTGCCTGTTTGCAGCGTAACGATCGTGTTAACCTGCCATCCGCCGAGGATATAGCTCAGACGGCTGGGCTGATTCAACACCCATCCCCCCTTGCCGATCGGCAAGGCCCAGATGCCATTGGCCACAAAGCGCTGGCGGTTGTCCAGAGCGTTGTCACTGCGCTCGGGCGACATGTTGTAGATGTTTTGCGGTAGATAGTCACCATTGATTGGCGGATTGAAGTCGGCGATGTTGTGGCTGAGCGTGTAGCTGACCCCGTAGGAATAGCGATCTGCGAAGGCATGGCGCAGCGAGATTTCCAGCGCGTTGTAGCTGCCATTGCCGCTGTGGCTGGCATACTCCAGGAAGGCGTGCTGGCTTCCGCTGTTTAGGTTGGCGTAGGGGAAAACCACGGTGGGATTGCCCAAGTTGTCGGTTCCCGTGATTTTGCCCTGATTGAGGTTGGCGACGCGGGCAAACTTATGGCTGAAGTTGCCCACGTAGTCTGCTGAGAGAATGGTTGTCCGCGTCAGTTGTGTTTGTAGGCCGAAGCTGGTCTGCTCAACATATCCGGTACGTTGTGTGGGATCTTGAGCGCGAACCTGTATATCGTAGAGCGGGGTTGAGGTGGAGTCGAGAGTGCTGATAGGAAAGCCCTTGCTTAGGTAAAATACGGGGGTTGTACTGCCCTGGTTTTGGCTCAGCGTGGTGTCAACCAAATATGGCGGATTGAAGCTCAACATCGACTCGGAGCCATAGCGATAGTGATGCTGATAGAAGATGGCGAATCCGCCACGGACAACGATGCGCGAGGTCTGCTGATAGGCGAAGCCGACGCGCGGAGCGAAGTCGTTACGGTCGGGGCTGATCAGTGAGCGGCCCTTCCAACTGTTAGTGCCGCTGCTTACTTGAACAAGGGAACCGCCATCGTCGGGCGAAAAATTCGCCATTTTATTGTCGTGCTCAGACACGGCGGACAAAACTATCTCGGTGGTGGATACCAAGAGCGGCGCCGTCATGGAACTGCCTGGATCAAAGGGGCTATTCAGTCCGCGTTGGTCGCCGAACGGCCAGTATTTAGCGGCGATTACGCTTGATCAGCGTAAATTGCGAATCTGCAATCTAAGTAATAAACAATGGACTGAAGTGCTCACAGCTAGTATCGACAATCCCGTCTGGTCGAGCGACAGCCGTTCGATTTACTATCACTCGTTCATGGAACCAGATCTGCCGATTTATAAGCTTGACGTACAAACACACAAGCAGGAAAAGATATTTCAACTAAAAGATTTGCAGATTCCAGATGCCGCCGATTACTCCTTCAAGGGCGTTTCACCGGAAGGGTCGCCGATTGTTGCAGTGCATCTGTGGTCGGCCGATGTGTATCAGATTGTCTGGAAACATCCATAATTCGATACCCGTGACCTGGTGCGGAATGGGCAGTGTCTGGTGTCAAGCGGCTTGGTTTCCGCGTGATGGATGGCGCAGCCTGAAAATGGCATTGACGACGAAGGTTGAAGCCAGTTGTTCAGGTAATGGTCGATAGGATGTCAAACCAGGGACTATGAATAAGGAGGATATCGTAAAGAAGCCGCGGGAGCGGGGTTTGTCTCGCCGGAATGCGGTGCGTATTTTCAACCAGATTTTCGATGAGATGGCTGCGGCTCTCAGCCGCGGCGAGGCGGTGGAGTTTCCCTTCGGATCTCTGAAGCGAGTCCATCACACGCGCAAGGAGCAGCGGGGCCGGTTCCTGGGTGAGATGAGGTGCATTTACACGAAGCCCTTGGCCGTGACTCTTGAAGTGAACTCCGAAGGCGAGAAGCTGCTGCAGAAGAGGACCGCAAGGCGGCAAGATCTTCTTGCCGCGTTACGGCGCAGACGGCCGGCGCCGGCATCGAACAGCAGACGCAGCCAGCCCTGACAGGCGTATTGCAGGGTGGTATTTCCAAGGATATATTGCACCAAAAACAGTGCATCTGAGAACTGGTTTTGAGAGTGCCATCGGGAATTCCGGGGCAAATGACTACAGCTGAAGAAATTGGTAATGAAGCCCCAGTGCTACAGGCCAAAGTGTTCCGTAACCGCTTGTGCTCTGGTGGAATGTTACTCGTTCCATTGTTTTCTCTGTATTTTCAAAATCATGGGATATGAAACAGCGGAAATACCGGGAGAACTGAACTGTAAAGAACAATTCAGACCCCGGTGATATTCCCGGAGACAAGCGTGGCTTTCTTCAATCATGCTTTTGGTGTGGCATCGTTCCTGAATTCCCGTGAACCCTCTGAGACGTGCCAGGTGGCGGAGCACTGCTGCGTTTGAATAGAGCCGTTGTCCCGGCTACCGCCTTCTATCCTGCTTTTGTGGCGCGGTTCTCTCGGACCAGGCCAGGGGCTCTGCCGTTCGCCACAAATGCCCCAGCCAAAGCATATTCATTGAACCGGAATCTGCCGTTAAGCCCGCTTCCGATGATAACTAACCCATGATGCAAGAATAACTTACGAAATAAATAGAAGCAACGAGACGGCTTAAAGCCAGGAGACGCTTGAGCCATCCAGTGTGCCATCCACCTTCACGCCGCTCACACAAATCCCAGCGAATCGCGGAGAGAATTCTGTCAAATTATCCGGCCGGAAAAATATTCAGAAGTATTCATCGAGGGTTGATTGTGCATATTGGCCTCGTGTGCTAATCTTCACTCCTTCCCGAAATGTTGTCGAGCCCTGCGCTGGACTCAAGTCAGGCGCAGTGGACATTGTGTCTTACTGGAGTCTCTATGTCTCGAATCACCGCTGCCTCAGTTCGTTCCGTCCGCATTTTTTCCGGTCTGATTCTTGTTGCCGCTTTCGTTTTTCTCTCCCCGCAAGCTCTTTTCGCGGGAAGCACTACGGCTGCGCCACAGCTTCTGCCTTATACGGTGAGCATCGTGGCCGGAGGCGGAACCTACGGTGTCACCGCCAACAAGTACACCGTAGGCAATTACTGCGGAACGAATACCAGCACGCCGCCTTCGGGCACGCCTCCGTCTCCTCTCGCGAGTTGGCCGACAGCATTGAGTACGGTAGGCGACGGCTGTTTGGCGACCCAGGTGGCCATTACTTCGCCAAATACCGCTGCCTTCGACAGCGAGGGAAATGTGTTCATCGTCGATTTCACCAACAGGCTAATTCGGCGGGTAGATGCGCATACCGGAATCATCTCGACCGTTGCTGGAGCGACCACGACGGCGACTATTACACCGCCCGCATCTAACCCGGGATCAGGTTCGGCGTGTCCATATGGGGGAGGGACGTCCTCCGACGCATGGGGCGACGGCTGCCTGGCTACGAGTGTTCTGATGGACAACCCCCAGGACATCGCGCTGGACTCCGCCGGAAACATCTGGTTTACCGACTATGCGCTGGACGCAGTTCGAATGATCAACAAGAGCACTGGCATCCTCAGCACCGTTGTCAACACGGCGTTTACTGCCGGGTACACTGCCGACAATGTTGCCTACACCAAGACCGGGATTTTGGCGGCGAATGGCAAGCTCTATCGCCCCTACGGCCTGACCTTCGACAACAATGGCAATCTCTATATTGCCGACAACTACAACTCTGTTGTTGATGTGGTGAACCTGGGCAGTACTGCCAGAACTATTGCGGGCTATACGGTTGGCGCAGGTGAAATTTTTACCATCGCGGGGGCGGGCTGTCCTTATACAACAACGCCGGGCTGCACTGCCTCTTCCTATTATGGCAAAACCCCAGCGGCGGGAAATTCGATCATTTCAACATCAGCGATGCTCGATAGCCCTTATCAGATTGCAGTTGACAACGCGGGCAATATCTATATCGCTGACGAATACAACTACAGTATTCGCGTGATCAACGGCACTACAGGCATGTTGACCAGCTTTGCCAACAACACCTTTACGAGGATGACCAACCTGGCCCGAGGCGTCGCTTTGACGACCACTCTTGGGAGTACTTACGGTGTCGCCACTGACTCCCTGGGGAACGTCTACATCTCCACGTATCTTGCCTCCAGCCCCAACTGGGCCAACTTTATCGCTCGCGTGGACATTGCAACTGGCGAGATTTATCCGGTCGCCGGGCAACATGCCACAGCAGTGCCGATCGCAGGCACGGCCCAGACTGGCGCCACTTACTGCACGGCTAAGACTGACGCGATTGGGGACGGATGCCCCGGGACACAGGCGACCTTTTGGAAGCCTTACCAGCCGCTTGTCGATGCAGCAGGCAATCTCTACGTGACCGATACAGGCGACAACCTGATCCGGAAAATCTCCGTTGGCACGCAGTTCCCGACTGCTGCCGTCGGGACGCCGGTCACCCAGAAGATCGAAGTTCATCTCGGCGTGGGAGACACCGCTGCCTCCTATACAGTCCCCGACGGATTCACTGAGTTCGTCGTCGGCGCTCCAAGTTGCGGAGTTGCTAACTCGGACGGAACCACCGATTGCGTTCTGCCAGTCACCTTTACACCTGCCCAAGCTGGTGTGCGCACAGCGCCATTGAATGTGACTGCCACGCCCTCTGGATTGGTCTCAAACTTCTCGCTGACCGGAATCGGCCTTGCGCCTGCACTCGCCGTTGATCCCGGCACACAAAATACTCTGGCGTCGACCGGCGTGGCGTCCGTAAACAGCATTGCCCTCGATGCGGCAGGCAATGTCTACGCCTCGGTTCCAGGTTCCAGTTCAATCGCCACGTTCACCTCAGCGGGAACGCCATCAACCCTGGGCACGGGTCTTACGGGCGCCATTGCCGTCGCGGTTGATGCAGCCGGCAATGTCTACGCAGCGCTCTCGAGCGGCAGCGCTGTGGAAATCCCGGCGAACGGCACCAGCCAGGTCACTGTGGGCAGCGGCTTCACCAATCCCGCGGGCGTGGCTGTGGATTCATACGGCAACATCTACGTGTCGGATTCATCCGCAAAGAGTGTTACGAAGATCGTGGCCGGCACGGGCGCGCAGGTGATTCTGGCCACCAATGCCTCGGCTGGCCTCAGCCACCCGGCTGGCCTGGCCGTTGACAGTTACGGCAACGTCTTCGTAGCCGACGCTGTCGCCAATGTCGTCATCGAAATTCCTTTCAACGGTAGCGAGGCGGTGCAGCTTGGCTCCGGCCTTGATGCGCCGACCGGTGTAGCTGTCGATCCGGCTGGAAGCCTGTACATTGCCGACGGCAAGAACAGCCGCATTGTCTTCATTCCGAATGAGAGCACCGCACAGAATACGAGCAACCTGAATACACTCGACCAAATCGCCATCATTACTAATGCGCAACTTGTCACGCCACTCGGCACACCCTCGGGGGTTGCCGTCGCGGGCAACGGCACAGTCTACGTCGCCGACAGCTCGAACAACGCGATCTACACTTTTGTCCGCACCTCCGCGAGCTTCAATTTCGGTGGCGTGGCGACAGATGCCCCTCCCCCAACAATTCCTGCTGACATCATCAGCATGGGCAACGAGCCAGTGACCCCAGGGTCAGCCTTCTGGACTCCGAGCAGCAACAACAGCACAGACTTCAGCCTCTCGCCGTCTTCAATTCCCGACACCTCCTCCTTCCCCGACGCGGGGTATGGAGTGCCGCTGACAGCCACCTTTACCCCCCTGACAGTTCAAAGCGGCCTGAGCGCCGTGTATACCTTCGGCGCCACCAATGTCACGCAGCCGACGCTCTCGCTCAGCGGCTCCGGCCAGCTGCACGGGAGTGACACGAGCACCCTGACGCTCACCGCGCCCCCGCCAATCGGTCAGACGAGCTGGATCTACGGACAGACGGTCACGCTGAACGTTACCGAGTCGGTCACCGCGAGTCTGCCGGCACCGACAGGGAACGTTATTGTCACTGTCGGCACATCGACCTATACCGTGCCGCTTACCTCTGGATCCGGATCCGCACAGATCCCAAATCTCATCGCAGGCCTGAACGCTATCACCGCTAGCTATGGCGGCGATGATAACTTCGCGTCAACCACGGGCAGCCTGAATCTGACGCTCTCTCCAGAGCCTCTCATCGTCACGGTCGATAGTCTGAGCAAGCCTTTTGACGCTCCGATTAAGGCGGGGTTCCTTACGGGGAGCATGAGTGGAGTGGTGAACAATGACAGCATTGGTGTGACCTATAGCACGACGGCAACTCAAGGTTCGCCAGTTGTTGCCGGAGGGTATCCCATTACGGCCGCGTTGTCAGGCGGCGCCATCATCAACTACGCGGTGACGAATATTCCAGGTACACTCACCATTCTCCCGGACACCACTGTGACCTCGCTCGGTGCATCGGCCACCAGCGTCAACAGCACAACGCAGGTTACCCTGACGGCAACCGTAAGCAACCAGACGGCGTACTCGATTGTCTCTATCCCAACCGGGAGCGTCACTTTCTTCAATACAGTTGGCACGGCCACGACGCAGATCGGGACCGGCCAAATCAACCCCGCGACCGGTATTGCTACCTACCCAACCACCTTCGCAGTTGTGGGGTCAACGACAAACAACTCGGTGACCGCGGTCTACTCGGGAGACACGAACTTTGTGACCTCGACCTCGGCTCCCCTTGTCATTACTTCGGGGGCTCCAACGTTTACTCTGACTCCGGGCACAAATTCGTCCTTGACGGTTACGCCTGGTCAGAGCGGCCTGATGTCGTTCACGCTGAGTCCCGCCTATGGCTACAACGGAACCATCACGTTTTCCTGCACCGGGGCTTCGGCTACGGTCAGTTGTAGTTTTTCACCGTCAAGCGTCTCCCCGAATGGCTCGACTACTCCGATTCTCGTCGCTGCCACATTCAATACCACTCAATCTGCAAGTTCGCAGCCGTTCGATCGCGGGCCGTCCGGGATCCATGGCGCAAGCAAAGTTCCATTCACCCTTGCCGCCATTCCCGGTCTGGCGCTTCTATTTGGCGTCAGCCGCCTGCGCCGCAAGTTCCTGCGCGGCTATGGCTTTCTGTTGTTTGCCGCTCTCTGCATATACGGCCTGAGCCTCACCGGATGCGGAGGAATCAACAGCACCCCTGGAACGCCCGCGGGAAATGAAACCGTCACCGTGGTCGCCACGGGAACAGGCGGAAGTTTCGCCAGTGTTACGCATCAGTTCAACGTTTCGCTGACTGTGCAATAGTCAGCGTCAATGATCCATGGGCGAGGGGATGGAGAGCGGAAGAATTCATAGCCGGCATTCTCTCGTCCTCTCATTCGAAGTTGCAAGCAGTAACCGTTTTGCCTTTTCATTTGGCTTTTTAGGAGAACCAACTTGATCGCCAGCCGTCGTCTCTTATCTCATCCGCTTCGGTTTTCGCTTTTGGCTGTTTGCCTGTTCGTTCAATCGCTGTCCTTTGCTCACGCGCAGTCGGCGACCACGGGCGCCATCGGAGGCACGGTCTCCGATACGGGCGGTGCGCTTCTGCCCGCGGCCACCATCACCGTGAAGTCGCTCGATACAGGCATGGCGCATACCGTAAGGTCCAATGCGTCAGGCGAGTACCGTGTTCCCGAGTTGGAGCCGGGTAATTACATCGCAACTTTCGTGGTAGATGGCTTCGAAACCTATGTGGAGAATGCCGTCGTTGTGACTGTAGGCAGCCTTTCCACGGTCTCGCCGGTTCTGAAGCCCGGTTCGGTGACCAATAGCGTCACCGTTACCGATGAAACGCCGTTGTTGCACGTGCAGTCCAACGACATCTCGACGACCCTCGATCAGGCAGCGATCGATAATCTGCCCATCAATGGCCGGCGCTGGTCGAACTTTGCGCTGCTGACTCCGGGCGTGGTCTCCAACGCCGACGGTTTCGGCCTGCTCAGCTTCCGCGGCATCAGCTTCTTGCTGAATAACAACACGGTGGACGGCGCGGACGACAATCAAGCCTATTTCTCCGAAGCGCGAGGTCGCACACGCGCGGCCTACGCGATTACGCAGGCCGCCATTCAGGAGTTTCAGGTGAACTCCTCGAACTACTCCGCCCAGTACGGCCGTTCGGCGGGCGGCGTCATCAATACCGTGACCAAGAGCGGCACCAATCAACTGCGCGGTGAGCTATTCTTCTATGACCGCGATAATGACTTGGGTGGCGCTACCAACCCCTACACCTTGCTCACCGTTTCCAACGGGAACGGAAGCTATAACC
>Ga0255350_1000029_pt1 | contig 51500 bp, 46 predicted proteins | sample HBST25r1metaG_FD_186028 | JGI IMG/M metagenome (GOLD analysis project Ga0255350, IMG submission 186028) | Peat soil microbial communities from Stordalen Mire, Sweden - H.B.S.T-25.r1 | ecosystem: Environmental > Terrestrial > Soil > Wetlands > Peat | place: Sweden: Norrbotten County, Stordalen...
GTCGACTATCCGTACACCGGCGGCGCAACGGTCTACCCGTACAACTACGTTTCCACCACCGGGCAATTGACGACGACCGGAACGGGGTACCCCTGGGATGTGCTGAGTATCTCTGCCGGCACCTCCATCGCGAACGCGGGCAGTTACATCTACGTGCTTGACAACGAGCCGATCACGGTCAGCGGAAGCGTCGCTTCCCAGAGCCAGATCGTGCCCTATACCATCGGCACCAACGGCGGGCTGACAGCGGCGGTGCGCGGTCCCATTCCCGATGACGCGAACCAGTCCAACCCCACCGTTCTGACGTTGGAGAGCAAGGGCGAGTGGTTTTACGTGGCCAACCAGGGGAATAACGTCACCGGCACGGGGGGAGCCGCAAGCGGCATCTCCGGTTTCGTGATCAATACACCCTACCTGCCCACTGAAATGAGCGGCACACCGATCGGATTTGGCTCCGGGTACGGCCCGCAGTGCCTGGTCGAGGATCCATCCAATCAGTTCTTCTACACCGCCAACATCAACGATTCGAGTGTGACCGGTCAGGTGATCGACCAGAATAAGGGCACACTCACCCCGCTCTCCCAGTCGTCGAAGGTGCCGTCGGAGTATGCGCTTAGCGGGCCGCCCACCTGGTGCCTGGTGGACGGACGTACCAATTAACCCGTCCGTCGATGCAGTTGCGCCTGGGGCGTGGCGGAATTTGGCCCCAGGCGGCGGTTTTTCCGAGTCTTCGAAAAAAGCAGCCGGATGCCGGGGGCGTGTTTTGCTTCGCACCCCCTGGGGTTCGATTCCAACCTGATTTTTAAAGGGCCAACGGTTCTGGTCCGTTGAAGAAAGATGCGCATGAAGTTCAACAAATCGAGCCAGCTGCTGGTGGTCTCCGCAGTCAGTCTTCTGACAGCCGGACTGATCACTGCCTGCGCCACAGCCACCACGGATTTTGTTTTCGTAACCAGCTCCAAAGCCGCGGGAACCAGCAGTTACGGCGAGGTCGACGTCTTCGAGATCAACCGGGTCTCCGGTTACATGCGTCAGATTCCGACCTCGCCTTTCCCCTCGGGCGGGCGCGACCCGGTGGCCGAGGCCACGTCTCCCGACAACACGAACCTGTATGTCGTGAATCAGCTAGACAATACCATCGTGCAGTTTTTGATCGGCAGCGATGGCAAGCTCTATCCGGAGAACACGTACGACACGACCGGAAATTACACCTCCTCGGGGATTGAGAGTCCTGTGGGAAGCGTCCCTGTGGCGGTCGCCGCGAACGGATCGAATCTGTTTGTGGCGAACAGCTATCAGCCGCTGTCCACCTGCTCTGTGAACGAACCGTGCTCGGGCTCCATCGGCGTCTATCCCATTCTTACAGCCGCCCAGGCCGAGGCCCTCACACCGGCTGAAATCGCGGACTCGCTGGGAACGCCGGTCGCGAATCCGAGTACAGGGGCAAACTACTGGCCGCTGAACTTGACCGGAAGCAGCGACATCATGGTGCCCACGGCGGTCCATGTTCTGTCCTCCGGAGCCTACGTCTTTGTGTCCGCCTACGACTCGACCACGACGACATCCAATGCCAGCTACATATTCGCCTTTGCAGTGGGCTCCGGCGGCGCGCTGTCGCCCGTAAGCGGCTCGCCTTTTACCGTGGCGGGGGGAGTCAAGCCCTCGGGCATCGGCAGCGATTCCACCAGCAGCTACGTCTATGTCACCGATTCCAGCACCGGCGAGGTCTACGGCTTTTCGGTTGCGTCCGCGACAGGCGTGCTGACTTCGTTGAGCGGCAGTCCATACACTGCCGGCAACGGCCCTTCCTCCATCGCCGTCGATAGCATCTACCCTTACGCTTACGTCGCCAACGCGACGGACGGCAATGTGAGCGCATATTCGATCGGCAGCAATGGAGCGCTGACCCGCATCGGCACCTACGCCGCGGGCATTGATCCGGTGGCCATCGGCATCGATCCGTCGACCAGCCACTTCGTTTTCACCGCCAACTTTACCCCCGACGGAGTCTACGGCACGGTCTCCGACTTTCAGATGGACACGACCGCCGGAACGCTCATCAATGCGGCCGGCACCCCCTACAAGGGCAACGCGCAACTGACGGCCGTGGCCGCGATTCCGCACCACGCCACACAGTAGCGGGTTGACTGAGGCTTCCGCTCGGCGCCATGGCAATACCCCGTTCCGGGCTTTACAATCTCCATACGGGGCAACTTAACCGGTTTTCTCTGGGCTCGGACCTGACAAGCCCGGAATGAAGGAAGCGCATGAAGTTCAGCAATTTGAGGCAGCTCTTTCTGGTCTCTTCCATCGGCCTTGTCGCGGCCACGCTCTTGACTGCCTGCTCGGTCACTACCGTCAATTATGTTTTCGTGGCCAATTCCGGCGCCACGGGAACCACCAGCGATGGAACGATCGAGACCTTCGCGGCGGATTCGGAATCCGGCGCTTTGCGCACGCAGCTCACGGCAGTGGACTCGGGCGGAGTTTATCCGGTTGCCATGGCGACCACCAGCGACTACGCGAATCTCTACGTCGCCAACAAAACCAGCGGCACCGTCACCCACTTCACGATCGGCAGCAACGGCGCCCTGACAGTGAAGGATTCTGTCTCCGTGAGCAGCCCCGTGGCATTGGCTGTCAACACCGCCGGCACCTACCTGTACGTGGTCTCTGGAACCACTTCCTCCACGCTCACGGAGTATGCTCTGTCCTCGGGCACGATCGGCGCGGCGATTTCTCAGCCGCTCGCTGTCTACAGCGATGTGCTGGTCCCCGCAGGAATTACCGTTCTGGCCAACACCAGCACGGTGACCGGCAATGGCGTTTATGTCGCCACCGATGACCAGACCACCAGCCTCGGCTATGTCTTCGGCTTCACCGTGGGAACGGGCGGGGCGCTCGCGGCAACCAGCAACAGCCCCTACCAGGCGGGGGTCAAGCCAAGCGGTATCGCGTCCGACCCCACAGACAGCTATGTGTATGTCACCGACATTTCCTCCAACCATTTGATCGGCTACACGATCATGAGCGGTAGCACCCTGCAGTACATGACCAGCGGTCCTTTCGCTACCGGCAATCAGCCAACCGCGTTGGTCGTCGATCCGCGCGGCAAGTACATTTATGTCGCCAACTCGCTGGATTCCACGATCTCTTCCTATGCCATCAACCTGGCCACCGGCGTACCGACCCTCGCGCTGAGCAGCAGCAGCAGCGGCGACGTCACGGACGCCGATCCCGTCGCCATCGTGATTGACCCGGCGCTGGGCCGGTTTATCTACACCGCCAACTACCTGGGCGACTCGGTCTCCGGCTTCGTCCTGAATCCGAGTTCAGGCGGGGTCACGCAAACCCAGGCCACTCCGTACCCCGCGGGTTTACACCCCACCGCGCTGGTCGCCGTTCCGCACGGCAACCATGCTGTCGATGTGGTTACCCAGTAGCGAAATCCTCACCGTCGGCAAAAAGGCCCAGCCACTCAGGCTGGGCCTTTTCATTTGCATCGGTACGTTCAGGAACCTGGTGGAAATCCAGAGCGGCTTCGAGCGGGCTGTTTCGATCGAGATGGACACCCGCGGTCTCCCACCCTTTGTGCAAAACCGCACAAACGACGGGGCACCCAAAGTTTTGTTGATATGCGAATTGTCAAGATGCTCAGGATGGCCGTTGTGAAAGACGCCGGGGAATCCCCAAGACCGCATTACGCCCCCATCCACCGGCGCAGTTGCCGTTGCGCCGGCTTCTCGACGAAATGCAGCGCAAACAAGGAGATTCCGATCAACAGCACGTAGCTGATCCAGGGGTCGAAGCGGTTCAGGCCCAACAGATTGAGCACGTGGGAATCGTGAATCAGGTTCCAGAGGGTAAAGTGGAGCAGGTAAAGGCAGTAGCTGGCCTCGCCCACGAAGACCAGCGGGCGGATTCCCAGCACCGTCGCCAGCCGGTTTTCTCCAGCCAGCCCGAGCACGATGCAGCCGAAGAGGGGCATCAGCAAGCCGTCGTGCATGACAGCATAAGGCATCCGCGGCCCCAACATCAGCACGCCGTAGATGCCGGCAAAGCCGCCCAGCCCCAGCCACAAGCGCAAACGGCTGTCGCGCACCATCACGGAGTCCAGACCCGCCAACAGAACGCCGAAGGCGAAGCTGGCCAGATGCGGGAGGGGCGTGTATTTGAGCGCCTCCAACCAGGGGCCGTAACTCCACCGGTCGGGGTGGGCAATGCCGTCCGGATTGAAGACCATGTAGAGCGTGCCGGGAAGCATTCCCAGCAGCCACACGCCGCCCAGTTTCGCCAGATGCGGCGCAATTCTTTCCGGCCTCTTCCAGCGCGCCATCCAGGGAAAGACCATGTAGTAAAACGCCTCGGCCGACATCGTCCAGGCGGGCGTGTTCATGAAGGTGGCGATGGCCGGAACCCATCCCTGCACCAGGAACGGCGTCAGGGCGATGCCGGTCCAGAACATTGCGTGCGTGTGCGCCCCATACTCGACCGGCAGCATCCGCCAGGCCAGCACCAAACTGAGAAAATAGATGGGATAAATGCGCGTGAAGCGGGCCTTCCAGAACCGCTTCCGGTCCAGTTGCCCGGCGCGCGCCCGTTCCGCGTAGTTATAGGCCAGCACAAATCCCGACAGCAGGATGAAGTAGCTCACCGAGAGGTAGCCGGCGTTGATCACCGGCGCAAGCCGGCCAAACCACTCTGGATTGGAAAAATGGAACAGCACAATGTTGACGGCCGCAAAACAGCGCAGACCCGTCAATGCATCCAGCCGTCCTGGCTTGCGTATTTCCACTGGGTGTTAGACGTCTCCGGACAGTCCCTTGGTACAGCCGTGCAAAACCAGAGTCCCGTCCGGCTATGGTTTCCTGTTCCCTGCTTTTACGCCGTCACCAGCGATCCGACCTTTTCGCCCAGAACCACGCGGCGGATGTTTCCCGGCTGATTCATGTTGAAGACCACCATGGGCAGGTTGTTGTCCTTGCACAGGCTCACAGCGGTCAGGTCCATCACCTTCAGCCCCTGGCGCAGGATCTCCATGTAGGTGATCTGGTCGTATTTGACAGCGTCTTTGACCAACACCGGGTCGGCGCTGTAAACGCCTTCGACCTTGGTGGCCTTCAACAGCACGTCGGCCTTGATTTCCATGGCCCGCAGGCTGGCCGCCGTATCGGTCGAGAAAAAGGGGTTACCGATGCCGGCGGCGAAGATCACCACCCGGCCCTTTTCGAGGTGGCGCACGGCGCGGCGGCGAATGTAGGGCTCGGCCACCTGATTCATGAAGACGGCGCTCATCACGCGGCAGGGAACGCCGCGCTGCTCGAGCGCGTCCTGCATGGCGATGGCGTTGATGACCGTGGAGAGCATGCCCATGTTGTCGGCGCTGACGCGGTCCATCTCTTTGGCCTGCTCGGCGACGCCGCGGAAGAAGTTTCCTCCGCCCACCACGACGCCAATCTCCACGCCCAAGGCGTGCACATCGACAATCTCGCCGGTAATTTCGGCCACCTTGCCGGAATCCAGGCCAAAGCCGCGCTGGCCGGCCAGCACCTCACCCGAAAGTTTGAGAACAATCCTCTTGTACATATCTTTTTGAGTATCGCACAGCCCGGCAATTCCCTGCGCAGCCGCCTGCCGGCCACCGTGCGAGGGCGAGCGTGCCCCTGGTCTCGTCTGCTGTCGCAGGATTCCACCGCTATTGCCTTGAGCGCGTGGACTTGTGCTTTCCCAGGTCCCAAAAGCGAGACCTGGGGCACCCGAACTTGGCGCAACAAGATGCTGTCAGAGACCTGGCCAGCCCTGCTCAGCGTGCCGGGTGCTGCCGACCAGGGCCGCCGGCGGCTTTCTGGCGCGCTTTCGGGCAGGGGGTATTGCCGGGGAGGCGGGCTGTTCCGTGTTATGCGCGTTTTCGGCCATGCGCAGGTGGTGTTCCATCTGTTTTCGCGCCTCGGCGGGGTCGTGGGCGCGGATGGCGCGGTAGATGTCGCGATGCATCTCGGCCATTTTGTCCAGATAGTCTGCTTGTTCGACGGTCTTGCGCCGCTGTTCGTACATGGCCAAAGTGAGGGTCTCGATGACGGCGGCCAGGATTGGATTGCCGGAAGCCTGGGCGATGATGCGGTGAAACAGCACGTCATGCTTGAGGAATTCCGCGGGTTGATCGGCGATGGCGCACATCTCTGCAACCTGCTCGGCCAAGGCTGCGTGGTGTTCTTCCCTGCCTCGCTCGGCGGCCAGAGCGGCCAGACTGCTTTCCACGATCAACCGCGCTTCGAACATCTGCCAGAATTGAAAGCCGTAGAGCGCGCCCATCAGGCCGAGGGACGCGTTGCTGAAGGCGGCCGGGCTGTCCACGACGCAGGTTCCGACTCCGTGCCGCACCTTCATCACCCCCATCGCCGCGAGTGCGCCGATGCCGGTGCGAAGGCTGGCGCGGCTGATTCCGAGCGAGCGGGCGAACTCGCGCTCAGGGGGGATTCTGTCGCCCGGCCGGAGCGCGCCGCTTTCGATGAGAATGCGGATGTGGTTGACCACTTGCATGGTCCGGTCGGAATCCTGCACGCATTGCTTCTGTCCTGGCATCGAGGGCAATCTTCCTGTCTTTTTGCCTAAAATAAGGGCAAAACAAGTCTAACACAGGGCATGTTTGCAATTTATGCTTCTTTCATTGGCCGAGTCTGTTGGGATGCGTGTATGCTGGTGGTCAGACCTCATGGTCGATATTACGCCGCAGTCCGCGAGACAGAATCTCAGGGTAATCGCGGGCCTTCCGGCAAAAGAATTGCGCGTTTCGACGAGAACCAGGAGTGAGCGAACGATGAGTCATGGACTGCATATCAGCAAGGATGCGGAATTGGATTTCCTCGCGCTGGGGGCGTTGGTGCACCGGCTCGATCCGGGAATCATTCCCTTCCGCAAGGCGACGGAGTGCCGCATTCACGTCAGCGGCGGCGAGTTCAATGTGGCGGCCAACCTTTCCGACTGTTTTCAGATGAAGTCGGCCATCGCCGCGGCGATGTCGGATTATCCGATCGGCGATCTGATTGCCGAGCGGGTGCGGGCGATGGGCGTGAAGCCGTTCTACAAGCACTTTGAGCACGACGGCGTGACCGGACCGAACATGGCGGCCGTTTACAGCGACCGCGGCTTCGGCGTGCGGGCTCCAGTGGTTTTTTATAACCGCTCGAACGAGGCGGCGGCGCAACTGAAGCCCGGGGATTTCGACTGGAAGAAGATCTTTGCGAATGGGGTGCGCTGGGTTCACTCGGGCGGCATCTTCGCGGCGCTTTCGCCGACGACGGCGCCCCTGGCCGCGGAGATGATGCGCGAGGCCAAGGCGGCGGGAGCCATCACTTCGTTCGACCTGAACTTCCGCGAGAAGCTGTGGAAGATTTCCGGCGGCAACGAGCGCGCCGTGGAGATTATCGGCAGTATTGTAGAGAATGTGGATGTTCTGGTGGGCAACGAAGAGGATTTGCAGAAGGGGCTGGGCATTCCGGGGCCGGAGGTTGCGGCGAAATCGAAGCTCGATCCCAGCGTTTTCCTTGGCATGATCGATAATGTGGTGAAGAAGCATCCGCATGTGAAGGCCGTGGCCACGACGCTGCGCGAGGTGCATTCGACCAGCCGGCATAGCTGGAGCGCGGTTGCCTGGGTGAACGGCAAGACCTACACGGCGCCGACGGCGGAGCTTGAGGTTGTGGATCGCGTGGGCGGCGGAGACGGCTTTGCGGCGGGGTTCATCTACGGGCTGCTGAGCGGCGAAGCGCCCGAGGAAGCGATCAGGCTGGGATGGGCGCACGGCGCGCTGCTGACCACCTTCCCCGGCGACACGACGATGGCCACTGTGGACCAGGTGCGGGCCTTCGCCCAAGGCGGATCGGCGCGCATTCAGCGGTAGGCTTCGGCCGCTTGATTCGACGAGGGCGATGACCGCGTAATTTCGTGGTATCCCAGGTCTCGAAAGCGAGACCTGGGGCACCCGAATGTTTGTGGTTAGATTGCGAATTCGCCAAGTCAAGCTACGAGGCGATGCGATCCAGATCCGAGGCGATGCGATCCAGATCCGAGGATCGGGAGCTGGGACGCCGGCTTCGATGGGGCCGCAAGCGAGCTGGGAACGAGCAACGGTTTTGAATGGGAGTTAGGAGACTGTATGTCAGATGCAACGTGTGATATCGGCCTGATCGGCCTGGCTGTCATGGGACAGAACCTGGTCCTCAACATGAACGATCATGGCTTCAAGGTGGCCGTGTTCAACCGCACTGTCTCCAAGGTGGACGACTTTCTGGCCAACGAAGCCAAGGGAACCGAGGTCGCCGGAGCCCACTCCATCGAGGAGTTCGTCCGGCTGCTGAAGCGGCCGCGCCGCGCGATGCTGATGGTGAAGGCGGGCGAGAGCGTCGATCAGATGATCGAACATCTGCTGCCGCACCTGGAAGCGGGCGACATCATCATCGACGGCGGTAATTCGCTGTTTACCGACTCCAGCCGGCGCACCCAATCTCTGGCCGCGAAAGGCATTCTCTTCATCGGCACCGGCGTCTCGGGCGGCGAAGAAGGAGCGCGCCGCGGCCCCTCGATCATGCCCGGCGGCAATCCGGCGGCGTGGCCTGCGGTGAAGACCGTCTTCCAGGCCATCGCCGCCAAGGTGGAGGACGGCACGCCCTGCTGCGACTGGGTGGGCGAGGACGGGGCCGGCCACTTCGTCAAGATGGTCCACAACGGGATCGAGTACGGCGACATGCAACTGATCTGCGAGGCTTACGACCTGCTGCAGCGCGGTTTGGGACTGACCGCCGATGAGCTGAGCCGGGTCTTCACCGAGTGGAACCAGGGCGAGCTGGACAGCTACCTGATTGAAATCTCGAGCCAGATCTTTGCCCACAAGGACGAAGACGGACAGCCGCTGGTGGATAAGATTCTGGACACCGCCGGCCAGAAGGGCACGGGCAAGTGGACGGTCTTCAGCGCGCTCGATCTGGGCCAGCCGGTGACGCTGATCGGCGAGTCGGTCTTCGCGCGCTGCCTGTCGGCGCTGAAAGAGGAGCGCGTGGCGGCGGCAGGGATTCTCGAAGGGCCGCCGGCACAGGATTTCGCGGGCGACCGCGCAGCGTTCATCGAGGATGTGCGTTGCGCGCTCTACTGCTCGAAGATTGTCTCGTACGCGCAGGGCTACATGCTGCTGAGGGCCGCGGCCAAGGAGTTTGGCTGGAACCTGAACATGGGCGGCATCGCGCTGATGTGGCGCGGCGGGTGCATCATCCGCAGCCGTTTCTTGGGCGAGATCAAAGAGGCCTTCGACAAGAACCCGGGGATCGAGAATCTGCTGCTGGACAGCTTTTTCTCCGAGGCGCTCAACCGCTATCAGGCTTCGTGGCGCAAGGCTGTGGGCCGCGCAGTCGAGATGGGTGTGGCGACGCCGACTTTTTCGACCGGGCTGGCATTCTTCGACGGCTATCGCACCGCACGGCTGCCCGCCAATCTGCTGCAGGCGCAGCGCGACTACTTCGGAGCGCACACCTACGAGCGCACCGACCAGCCGCGCGGCCAGTTCTTCCACACCAATTGGACCGGCCATGGAGGACGGGTTTCGTCGTCCACCTATAACGTGTAGGAGATCGTTGAAAAGCTCATTCAAACCCGAAATCCGCGCTCAGGGGCTAAAGCCCGCGGATTTTTGGGCGTTCAGGGCACGGCTGAACAGGCTGCGGAAAAACTCCGATTCTCGGGAAAAATCAGAGAAAAACACCACCCAGGGGCTAAAGCATTTTCACTATTTCTGTAAAGCGATCCCACCCTAGCCGCAAAAACAAAGACGCGGCGAGGGTGGGGCACCCATTCTCTACACTATTTGTGAAAATGCGCTACTGCTTCCTGAGCACCGCCATGCCCTGCTCGGCAGCGAGGATGGCGCTCTCCAGCTTGCGGAAATCCGTGGCCTTCGCGGGCGGAATCTCCACCTGCCGCACCACGTATTCGCATTCGTAGTGAAGAAGATTCTCGTGGGCGGAGACGGAGGAGCGGTAACTGGCGAAGCCCACATCCACGGCGACGGGGTCGGGTACTTCATCCACCGCGTAACCGGCGGGGAGGGCAAGATCGAAGCTGTCGAGCCAGCGGCCGGGGTGTCCCAGTTCGATAGGGTAGAGGCGCGGCTTGCCCTCCATGACGCCGGGAACGGCGAGGGCGTGGCGGCCCAGAACTCTGGGGCGCAGCAGAAGCAGCGGGCCGGAGGGATGGGCGTAACCGGCCGCGCTGAAGTGCAGATCGAGGTCCAGCGGCTGGTTCAGTTCGGGCGCATGGCGGAACTCGAAGCCCTGGAAAGACAGGCCGGGGAGTTCGGAAGCCAGGCTGTTTTCGAGCTGCTCGTGAATATCCTTCGAGTCGTTGCCCTTGATGAACCAGCGCTCGCTGGTGGCGTCCTGGCCCGCGAAAACCTCGGCGATATTGCCGGTAAGCGTACCATCGGCGGCAAGGGTGAAGGCGCCCTTGCGGCTGAGGCCGGCGGAGTCCGGCGCAAGCACGGGCAGCTCAAGAACCTGGCTATCCGGCCCGTTCAGGAGGTTGCCCCAGGCTCCCTGTAGTTCGCCGCGGATCAGCCCCACGGGCGTCTCTTCGTCGGTGGGATCGAAGATGAGCAGGGTTTTGCCATCGGCTGCCTGGACGCGGGCCTGAAGACGCGGATCAAGCTCGCCCGCGGGCAGTTCGATGGCGGTGATCATGTGGTCGCCGGCCAGCGATGGCGCTGCCGGGTCGATGACGCCTCGGCGAGTGTCTACATGGAGGTAATAGGCGTGGATGCCGATGGCCTGGAGCATGGAGATCGCGAGCGCGCTCTTGTCCTTGCAGTCGCCGTATCCGTTGCGGTAAATATCGGCGGCGTAGTGAGCCTGCCAGCCGCCAATGCCGCGCTCGACGACGAAGTAGCGGATGTTTTTCTGGATGTAATCGGTGATGCGGCTGAGTTTGGTGTAGAGGTCGGGCGCGCCGGCGGTGAGCTGCTGCGCTTTGGCGGTGATCTCCGGCGTCGGATCGGCGCGGTGCTCTTCCAACTGCTGCTGCCACAAGCCGATGGCCCGCCACTGTGCTCCGGCGCTCTGGACCGCCGCGTCGCCCCACTTGACGGACATGCGCGCGGCCAGCGCTTCCCAGGCCGGAGCGGCGTGGATGTTTTCAAGATCGAGAGCCGGCATCTGCCCGATCTCCCAGCGGAGATGGTTGGATGGCGTCTGGACGGGTTTCACCGGAGCATACCGGCTCCAGGACTCGGCGTAATGGCCGCCGGGAGGAAGGGCAAGCTCCAGAGCCTGGAAGACAATCGGGACCGGGGCCTGGATCTGCCACTCCTCTTCGTCCATATAGGGCCGCAACTGCTCTTCGGTTTCGCACGCGACCACGGAGCCGGGGTCGCTGGCCGGGGGCACGACGGTGCGGATGCGCTCAGTGAACTGCAAAACAGCGCTGTCATACGCGCCGTTGTCGGTAAAATCCGTCTTCTGGGCCTGAAACTGGCGGCCATCGGCGGCCAAGGTCCAGGAGCGGAAGTCGTTGAGTTTTTCGTCCACGTCGTAGCCGATGGAGCAGTGAGAATATGCGCGGCCCTGGGGCTTGAGGATGCGCACGGCGGAGCGCTCCCGCTCGACGGCGTGGTTCTGGGCGTCCACCGTAATCAGGTACTCGTCGAACAGGATGACGGCCGGGGCGTCGCCGACGTCTGCGGGCGTGGGCGTTTTGGCGGCGTCCACGGCCCATTGCGGGGCGGGCTCGGCATTATCCCTGGCCAGAGCAGGCAGCGAGCCGGCCAGGGCGAGTGCCGCCAGGGCGAAAAACGGAAGACTGCGCGGGCGAAGGAGCATCAGTTGGCCTTCGCTGCCGGAGGTGCGGCCAGGACCAGATCCTGCTGATCGCCGGCGGCGACCTTCTGATAGAAGCCGCGCAGGGCCTGGTATTCCTCGGGTTTCGCCACCGTGAAGGCGCGGACCATCTGGCGGATCACAGTGACCTCGCCGGGCGTCTGTGTCGTGCTGGTGAGATAGGCGGAGTGGCCCTCCCACATCGCCTTGGTGTCCTGCGGCGCGCCCTCCACGGTGAAGCCGGCGGGCAGATGATAAACCACCTGATCGGTGACCTGTTCGCCGTAATGCATATCCACCGGTTCCAGCCGCTTGGCCTCATTGACAAAGGGCTGGTGGCTGCGGGTCTCAAAGAGGAAGCCGGGCACGAGCAGGCGCTTTGCGGTCGCCATGCCCAGCGTGCCCTCGACCTTGATGATCGCCATCAGGCTCGCGCCGGGCGTGTCGAGGCCGATGAAGTGGTCGACATGCGCCTGGACGCCCTGCGGAAGGGTGGATTCCAGCGCGCGGTCGAACTGCTTTTTTACCTCGCCGGGATCGTTTTTGAGAGCGGACTGGCGCCAGCGGAGCGCTTCCTGGCCGGAGAGAACAAAGCGAGCCGTTCCCGTGATGGCCCCGTGCGCGTCCAGGTTGAAGTCTCCGGCGCGCACCTCCGCGTTGGCCGCGTAAGGCTGTTGCGGCGTGGTGACAAAGGCCACGCCGGTTGGGCCTTGCCTCAGCCCGCCGGCGTCCGAGTGTCTCCAGCTCAGGGTCTCAAATGGGCACATCTTTTCGCCGGGATCGACAAGAATGCCTTTGCCGTCGATGTCGACGATGACCAGGGTATCGTCGAGCTGGTACAGGCTCAGGTAGGCTGGATCGAATATGCCCTGGCTGCGATCCACCACCTTCGCCGCGTAGGCCGTGAGTCCGGCGGCGCGCGCCATGGCCAGATAGAGCAGCGCAATGTCTTCGCTGGAGCCGCTCTTCTGCTTCCAGGTATCTTCGGCGCGCTTGGCCTCCTTCAGCTTGAGATCCTTCAGCTCGGAGACGCCTTTTTTGCGGGAATAATCTGTATTGTCCAGGGCCTGCACGGCTTCGTAGAGCTTCCTGGCCTTGTCCGATTGGCTGTCGTTGGGAGCGACAATGCCGGCGACTGCCGCGCGGATGGGCTCGGAAGGCGCGGCGAAACGATCCACATCCTTTGACCAGTCTTTGGCTTCATTGAGCCAGAAGTCTTTCACGCCGAGCGCGCTGGTGTAATAGAACTTGACATTGTAAAGGATGCTCTGAATGGGCGGCATCCACTCCTCGTCAGGGCTGGGCGGAACGTCGGTCACGTCTACCTTATAATCCGTCATGTCGGTCTTGACGGTCACGCCCGGAGGCAGGATGGCCCACCACATGAGGGTATTGACCTCGCGCCCATGGGAGTCGATGAGGAATAGCGAGCTCAAATGCTGATTACCGGGCATGAAATTTCCAAAGGGCCTGAACGAGTAATGCGCATGGTGAACGAAGTAGCGCCGCTGAATCTCCCAGAAAGGCGATGAAAAGTGTCTATCGCCGTACTGCAACTGGTAGCGGTATTCCAGGATGCTGCCCACTTTCACATCGGGCAGGGTGAAAACCTTGCGCTCGATCTGCAGGTTCCCGCTCTTTGAGATCAACAGATCTTCCGGCTTGGCGACGAATGGAATCACGGTTCCATTCGGCTGGATGGTGCGTCCCTTGATGTCGGTGATCTGGAAGTTGTCCTTCAGGTAAGGCAGGTTGACGGTGGCCAGTTCCTTGCCTTTCTCGGTGAGAACCTTGATACGCGCGTAAAAGCTCTGGTAATGCATGGGATCGTTGGCGATCTCCTCGATGTCGAGGTAAACCGCGTCCGCGCCCGGAGCCTTCAGGTCGGTTGTCATCTTCAATTCTTCTTCTGTGGGCTGCTGGAACTGGGCCAGAAGCGCGATGGGCGACGTGAGGAGGAGAAGCAGGGGCAGGGTACGCAGAAAAACCGAAATCCGCATGGATTTTCCCTTGGTTTTGAAGATGGGATCAAGTGTACCCCATCGCTTGGACGGCAAACGTGATTTTCTGTCCTGCCGGGCAGTAAAAACATTCAGAGTGGTTCAAAATACCCTGGGCCGATCGGTAGGATAGAAGCAGAGGCAGTTCGATGCTCATTGTTCACGTACATATTCGCGTCAAGCCCGAGGTGGTGGAGGATTTCAGCCGGGCTACTGTCGAGAACGCCCGCGCCAGTGTGCAGGAGCCGGGCATCGCGCGCTTCGACGTGGTGCGGCACCAGGACGACGCGACGCGGTTCGTGCTGATCGAGATCTACCGCGATGCGGAGGCGGCGGCCGCGCATAAACTGACCGCTCACTACGCAAAGTGGCGCGACGCGGTTGCGCCGATGATGGCCGAGCCGCGCTCGAGCATGAAGTACAACGCAGTATTCCCCGATTCACAAGGCTAAAACCATGCGCTTCGAGTTTGCTACCGCAACCCGCATCGTCTTCGGCGAAGGCACCGTCGCCACTCTGCCTGAACTGGTTCACAGTTTCGGCGCTCGCCCGCTCGTGATCACCGGCGCTTCAAGCCAGCGCGCGGCGTGGCTTATCTCGGCGCTCTCGGCCCAGACCCTTGCCGTTCCCGGCGAACCGACGGTCGATCTGGTCCGCGACGGCGTCCGGCGCGTGTGGGAGGCTGGCTGCGATGTAGTTGTTTCGCTGGGCGGAGGCAGCGCGATCGACGCCGGAAAGGCAATTGCCAGCGTCGCAACCAACGGCGGCGAGCCGCTCGATTTTCTTGAAGTGGTGGGAAAGGGGCGCACGCTCGAGGCCGCGCCGCTGCCCTTTCTTGCGGTGCCGACCACTGCCGGGACCGGCAGCGAGGTCACGCGCAATGCAGTGCTCGCATCGGCCGAGCATGGCGTCAAGGCGAGCATGCGCAGCCCCATGATGCTACCGAGAGTGGCCTTGGTCGATCCCGAGTTGACTTATGCGCTGCCGCCCGCAGTTACAGCGAATACGGGACTGGACGCCCTGACGCAGTTGATCGAGCCGTACGTGAGCGCACGCGCCAATCCGCTGACGGATGCGCTTTGCGTCGAGGGGATCGGACGCGCCGCCGGGGCGCTCAGCCGTGTGTACCACGATGGCGCCGACCAACAGGCGCGCAGTGACATGGCGTTGGCGAGTTTATTCGGAGGACTGGCGCTGGCCAACGCGGGATTGGGCGTGGTTCACGGCTTTGCCGCGCCGCTCGGGGGCTCGTGGAATGCGCCGCACGGAGCACTCTGCGCGGCACTGCTGCCGCACGGCATGGCCGCCAACATTGCCGCCTTGCGCCTGCGCGCGCCGCTCCATCCGGCCCTGGAACGCTACGTTGTCCTAGCGCGCCTGCTGACCGGCCAGAAGGAAGCAAGCGCGGAGGATGGCGTTGAATGGGTGCGCGCGCTTTCGGCCGAACTCGGCGTTCCTTCGCTGCGCGCATGGGGAATCGCGCAAGCCGATCTGCCCGGAGTGGTGGAGAAGGCAGCCCACGCCAGCAGCATGAAGGCCAATCCGCTCCCGCTTACGAGCGAGGAGTTACTGGCCGTGGTCTTGGCGGCGTGGTGAGCGACGGCGTGGTGAGCGACGGCGATGGAGAACAATGCCAGGAACTTGTTGAAAATCGACTCTACGCGATTCCTGCGACAGCAAGCACCAGAGAAAGTGAACCGGTCGCTCCCCCATCGTCTTTTGTCCTCATGGTCCGATTGAGCAGTTGGCAGAGTCGTGTTCGGAAGTTGCTTCGGAAATGCAATCAAAACAACTGCCCTTGAGCAGATTCGTCGCGTGAGTCGACCGGATCGAGCAGGGAGGCATCGTTGTTGCGGGTGTTGCCAACACGGTCGCCGACGGGCCAGGGGTGCATCCGGTCAACGGCGCAAGGGTGCAGCATGTCCATAGGCGGTGCGGCCTTCTCGTCGGCATCGAGCCAGCGGCCGTAGTCCTTGCGTTCGATGATGACCGGCATTCGGTTGTGAATCGCGGCCAACTGCTCGTTGGCAGCGGTGGTCAGGATCGTAAAAGTCTCAAGTGCATGGTCGCCGGAGTCGCGCCAGCTCTCCCACAGGCCGGCAAAAGCGATTGGCTCTCCGCTGGTGAGCGCGACTGCATAGGGCTGCCTGGTTTTGGGGCCGGTCTGCTGCCACTCGTAGTAGGCGTCGGCCGGGACCAGGCAGCGGCGCTTCTTCAGTGCGGCGCGGAAGGCGGGCTTTGTAGCGGCTTGCTCGGCGCGGGCGTTGATGGTACTGAGACCGATGCGGGCATCTTTGGCCCAGGATGGGACCAGGCCCCAACGCAGGAGTGTCGCCTCGCGGAGGCCGGTCTCGGGATTACGGCGCACCACCGGTTGAAAGCTCTGCGGGGCGGCGTTCCAGCTGGGAGCCCAGCGCATCTGTTCGATATCCAACTCAAACCATTCAGCCAAAAGCTCTTGCGCGGATTTTCGGGCGTAGCGGCCACACATCGTGCATTCAGAATAGCCGGGAACGAGCGCTGGGTCATTGACAAATGAGGGAAGCCGGGAGAATCATAGGCGAAGATAAGGCGAATGATATGGCCTCCGCGGCAGCCCTCCGGCTCCAAATCGAACGCTCTCTCGAAGCTCGCTTTCCGGCGGCGCTAACGCCTGTGCCGCGCACCATCCGCGAGGTGGCCTCGACCGGGATTGTCGCCGTGGACGATCTGCTCGACGGGGGCTTTCCGGTGGGCGCGATCAGCGAGATCGTGGGGCCGGTCAGTTCGGGCCGTACCAGCCTGGCGCTGGCCTTTCTTGCCGGCAGAACCGACGAGGCGCGGGTCTGCGCCTGGGTGGACGCCGAAGACGCCTTGGACCCGGAATCGGCGGCGGCCAGCGGCGTACAGCTTGGGCAACTGCTCTGGGTGCGCTGTGGCAACTCAGTGAAAAAGCAGGAAAAGCCCTGGACGCGACTGGATCAAGCTCTGCGCTCGACCGACTTGCTGCTGCAAGCGGGCGGCTTTGCGGCCATTGTGCTGGACCTGGGCGGGATCGATCCGGCAAATGGAATGCGCATTCCACTGGCTACCTGGTTCCGCTTTCGCCAAGCCGCCGACCGCACGCGTTGTTCGCTGCTGGTTGTTGGACGGGATTCGTATGCGCAATCGAGCGCCGCTGTGGTGATCGATGCCGAGTCGATGCGCATCGAGTCGTTGGGCGGAACCGTGCTCCACGCGGGCGCATTTGCGCTCCGCCGCGGACGTCAGCGCTTTCAGCCGCAGAGGTCCAGCGCGCTCAAGCCGCCCGCCTCCACCTGGACGGCGAGCGCGCAGTGGGCGATGGAGCAAAGCGCATGAGCCGAGGACTCTATCTCGCCCTCCATGCCGCGGAGTTTCCCGCGCAGGCATTGCTGCGCCTGCGCCCGGAGTTGCGCGCCCAGCCGGTCGCCGTGTTCGACGGACCTGCATTGCAACAGACCGTCTGCTCGCTCAATCGCCATGCCGTGCAACGTGGCGCGGTACGGGCCATGACGCGCCTGGAAGCCGAGACCATCGCCGGGCTGCGGTTGATGGCGCGCACCAAGGCCGAGGAAGAGTCCGCGCGCGCCGTGTTGTTGGAGTGCGCCGCGCAGTTCTCTCCGCGCATCGAGGAGGCAAGCTGCGCAACTGCGTGCGCCTTCGTGCTCGACGTGGCCGGTTCGGAACGGCTCTTTGGTCCGCCCGATGCGTTGTCTGCACAACTGCGCCGGGCCGCTCATGGAGTGGGTTTTCGCGTCGCCATCGCAGTGAGTGAGAACTTTCATGCGGCGCGCATGAAGGCTGCATCCATCCCCGGCATCCACATCCTAGCCACAGGCGAAGAAGCAAGATCCCTTGAAAAACTTACCCTCTCGCTGCTTGATCTTTCGGCGGACCAGTCGGAGACATTTGCGATGTGGGGCATTCGCACATTGGGACAGCTGGCGACGCTGCCGGAGGTGGAACTGGTGACGCGCTTTGGCTCCGCGGCAAGCCGATGGCGCGCACTGGCCGCGGGCGCCGCAGCACACAACTTTCAGCCCATTGAGCCGGCGCTGGAGTTGCACGAGTTTTGCGAGTTCGAGTCGCCGGTCGAGCAGATCGACTCGCTGCTCTTTGTCGCCGCGCGCATGATCGACTCCCTTGTTGCTCGCGCCAGCGCGCGTTCGCTCGCCGTTGCTTCACTCGCCGTCGCGATGCGCCTTGAAGGCGGCCGAACGCACCAGCTCACGCTGCATCCTGCGATTCCATCCTGCGATCGCAAATTTCTGCTGAAGCTGCTGCACCTGGAAGCGGCGGCGCATCCACCGCAGGCCGCGGTTCTGTCGCTCGCCATTGAGGCCGGCTCCGGTCACACCAGCACGATGCAGCTTGGCCTTTTTGCGCCGCAAACGCCGGAGCCGTCGCATCTCGATGTGACGCTCGCGCGCATTCGCGCCATCGTCGGCGAAGACCGCGCAGGTGCGCCGCTGCTGGAAGACACGCACCGTCCACACAGTTTTCAGATGCGTGCATTTCACGCAGAAGAACCAGGCCGCGCCTCTGTTCCACGAGCAGCACGCATTGCGCTGCGACGCGTGCGTCCACCGCGGCCAATCCATGTGACGTTGAACGGAGAAAGACCGGCTGCATTTCGTGATGGCGGCGAGCGATTTTCCATCGTAGCAGCATACGGCCCATGGCGATCAAGCGGCTGCTGGTGGTCGGTCGATACATGGGACGCAGAAGAGTGGGATGTGCTGGCCGCGAATCGCGACGGCGCGGCTCTTGGCTGCTTGCTGGTGCTCGACCGGTTGCGCAATGCCTGGCAGTTGGAGGCATTTTTTGACTGAGGAGGCCGAATACGTCGAGTTGCACGCGTCGAGCGCCTTCAGCTTTCTCGCCGGCGCTTCGCAGCCCGATGCGCTGATTCAGAGAGCCGCGGAACTCGCAATGCCCGCGATGGCTCTGGCCGACCGCAACGGCCTCTATGGCGCGGCGCGCTTTCACTCAGCGGCCCGTCGATGTGGAGTCCGCGCGCACATCGGCGCGGAGATTGCCGTTGCTGGCTTTGGCAACCGCTTGCAACCTGCCGCATGGCTTCCTCATCAAAGCCCGAATGAGCCTGCGCGCATCACGCTGCTCTGCGCCTCGCAGGACGGATACAAAAATCTGTGTCAGTTGATCACGCGCTTCAAGATGCGCGAAGCGACGAAGACGGAAGGCGCGGCCACACTCGATGATCTCGAAGAGTTCTCGGCGGGATTGATCTGCCTGAGTGGCGGCGATGAAGGACCGTTGGCCTCTGCGCTGGCGCGCGGAGGAGACGAGCAGGCGCGCAAAGTTACCGCGCAATTGGCCTCCATCTATGGCCGTAACAATTTCTATCTTGAGTTGCAGCGCCATCAGCAACGCGACGAGGAAACGCGCAATCAGGCTCTTGTCTCGCTTGCCTCGTCGCTGAACCTGCCAATCCTTGCAACCAACGGTGTGCGTGCGGCAACGGAGCGAGATCGCGAGATTCTCGACGTGCTTACGGCGATTCGCCATCATGTTCCTCTCGACCAGGCCGGCCGCCTGCTCAGCGTCAATGCTGCGCGCACGCTGCGCAGCGCCCGGCAGATGACTGCGATCTTCCGCGATCTTCCCGAAGCCATCGCCAACACGCGCATGGTCAGCAACCGGCTCGAATTCACGCTCGACAATCTCGGCTATGAGTTCCCGCATTACCCCGTGCCTATGGGCAAAACGATGGACAGCTTTCTTGCCGCGCGCGTCGAGGAAGGTCTTCGCAGGCGTTACGGCATTCCATCGAAGCAGCATCTGATGGAGAAGGCTCGCGTCCAGATCCGTCGCGAACTGTGTCTGATCGCCAAGCTCGGATTTGCCGGCTACTTCCTCATCGTCTGGGACATCGTGCGCTATTGCCAGCGTAAAGGCTGTCTCGTGCAAGGGCGCGGCTCGGCAGCCAACTCTGCTGTCTGCTACGCGCTCGAAATCACCGCCGTCGATCCGGTCGGGATGGAGTTGCTCTTTGAGCGTTTTCTCAACGAGAGCCGCAACGAGTGGCCCGACATCGATCTTGACTTACCCTCCGGCAACGAGCGCGAGCAGGTCATTCAATACGTCTACGAACGCTACGGTGCGCTGGGCGCAGCGATGACGGCCAACGTCATCAGCTATCGCGGCCGCTCCGCCTCGCGCGAGGTAGGCAAGGCGCTTGGATTTCAAGAAGAACAAACCGCGCGTCTCGCCAGCCTGATCGGTCATTGGGAATGGCGCGGCGAAGGCGATACGCTCGAAGGCTACTTCGCCAAAGCGGGCTTCGACATTCGCCATCCGCGCATTGCGCATTATCTGGATCTCTGCCTGCGCATGAAGGATCTGCCGCGCCATCTTGGCCAACACTCGGGCGGCATGGTGGTCTGCGCGGGTCTGCTCAATCAGGTCGTGCCGATCGAACGCGCCTCCATGCCCGGCCGCACCGTCATTCAATGGGATAAGGAAGATTGCGCGGAGATGGGCCTCATCAAGGTCGATCTGCTCGGCCTCGGCATGATGGCTGCGCTCAAGGAGACCATCGAACTTATCCCGCGCCATTATGGCCGCGAGGTAGATCTCGCCGCACTGCCCGAAGATCCACTTGTATATGAAACTCTGTGCAAGGCCGATACCGTCGGAATGTTTCAGGTCGAGAGCCGTGCGCAGATGGCCTCGATTCCTCACAACGCGCCCACGCGCTTCTACGATCTTGTGGTGCAGGTCGCCATCATCCGCCCCGGTCCCATTGCCGGAAAAATGATGCATCCGTATATGCGCCGCCGCCAGGGAAAAGAAGAAGTCACCTATCCGCATCCTTCCCTGGAGCCAGTGCTGAAACGCACGCTCGGCATACCGATCTTTCAGGAGCAACTGCTGCGCATGGCGATGGCCATCGCCAACTTCACCGGCGCCGAAGCCGATGAATTACGCCGCGCTGTCGGGATGCGCCGTTCGATGCAGCGGATGAAGAACCTTGAAGGCCGCCTGCGCGCCGGCATGACGCGCAACGGCATCAGCCCGGAGGCACAGGATAACATCGTACACAGCATCTCGTCCTTCGCCATGTACGGCTTTCCCGAGTCGCACGCCGCCAGCTTTGCACTGATCGCCTATGCCTCGGCTTATTTGAAGGTGCATTTTCTTGGAGCGTTTACCTGCGCGTTGCTCAATAACCAGCCGATGGGCTTTTACTCGCCGGCCGTGCTCATCAAGGATGCGCAACGCCACGGCCTGCGCGTGCGGCCCATCGATGTGCAGCGATCCACCGCCATTTGTTCTCTTGAAAGCGAGAAAGAGAAAATACTTTCCTTGCGCATGGGCCTCAACTACGCGCGTGGCCTTCGCCAAAGTTCGATGGACGCGCTGCTTTCGTCGCGCAATACAGATGGACCATTCGCTTCCGTGGATGATCTCTCGCTGCGCGTGCCCGCGCTCAATCGCAGGGAGTTGGTTCTGCTGGCGCGCATCGGCGCACTGAATACATTCAGCGATGTGGCGCATCGCCGCGATGCTTTATGGCAGGTGGAGGAAGCGGCGCGGGAGGCTGGCCCCTTGTTGCGCGGAATAGCTTTTTCTCGCGAGAACAATTCGCCGCTTGCAGCAATGACCACCGAGGAACGCCTGATTGCGGACTACTCCGGCGCGGGTCTCACCACCGGCCCTCACCCGATGGCCTACCATCGTTTCGCACTGCGCTCTGAAGGCATTCTTGCCGCTGTCGATTTGTTGCGGCTCACAGGCAACGCATCCGTGCGCATTGCCGGATGCGTTATCGCCCGCCAGCGCCCAGGTACGGCCAAAGGTTTTGTCTTTCTTTCCCTCGAAGACGAAACCGGTATCGCCAACATCATCCTCGCGCCGGATGTCTTTGAGCGAGATCGTCTACTGGTCACGCGTCACCGCTTCCTGCTTATTCACGGCGAACTGCAGAACAACGACGGCATCGTTCATGTCAAGGCGCAACACATAGCACCGCTGGAAATCACCCAGGCCTCAACTGCCTCGCATGACTTTCACTGACATGGGAGACATTTCGGCTTGCAAGATGAGTCAGTGCGCATACGATATGATCGATATGGGGTGAGCGCATTTTTCGCGCACTCCTGTTTCAACGATGTTTTCAAGGGGGCAAGAATGGTAGCCATTCAATTTGAATATCAGGGAGACTTGCACTGCAAAGCAGTCCACGGTCCCTCTGGAACCGAGCTCAACACCGACGCCCCCAAGGATAATCAGGGACGCGGCGAGAGCTTCTCGCCCACAGACTTGGTCGCAACCGCGCTCGGCACTTGCATGCTGACGGTTATGGGCATCATGGCCCGTACGTTGAACATCGACATTGCCGGGACCACGGCAACAGTAGAAAAGGAAATGACAACCACGCCGCCGAGAATGATTGCAAGCTTGAAGGTGAAAATCCACGTACCTCACTCCCTCAGTCCCGAGAGCAAGCAAAAACTCGAACGTGCCGCCCACACCTGCCCGGTGCACAAGAGCCTTCACCCGGATGTCCAGGCGCCAATCGAATTTACTTGGGAATGATATGGAGCGCACCTTTCGTTCGGATTCACTCATGTCCAGGACGGAAGATTTGCTGCTGTAAATCTCATTGCTGTCCAAAACAGCCTGATAGCTCTTGCGGCTTGGGACATATCGAAGGCGGCTGATCCCCGCAACTCTGGAGTGGGTCCTGCGCGAAACCACAGACAGAGAAGAGAGGATCATCCATGACTCCAGTATGCAGTGTCTACTCGCAGCTTTTACAACTTATTCCACGCGGGCAATTCGCCCAGGCTGTCAACCAACATCAAGCCGAATTCAACGCCAAGGGGTTCACCTGCTGGGAACAGTGTGTGGCCATGCTGTTCTGCCAGGTGGCGCATTTAAACTCGCTGCGCGAAGTCTGCCTGGGACTGGCCGGATGCGAATCGCCGCTGAAGAATCTGGGCATCCGCACCGCGCCGAAGAGATCGACGCTGGCTTACGCGAACGCTCATCGTCCGTGGGAACTCTACGAGTCTGTCTTCATTTGTCAAGTCAAGCCTCGCGTTCCGAATCGGGGTTGTCGAAGCGGGTGAAACGGGAGATGAAGTTGAGGTGGACCGTGCCGGTGGGGCCGTTGCGCTGCTTGGCTAGGATGATCTCGGACTTGGCGCGGTCGGCTTCGCTCATCTCCTCGTCGCGATTGTAATAGGACTCGCGGTGGATGAAGGCGACCACGTCGGCGTCCTGCTCGATGGAGCCCGACTCGCGCAGATCGCTGAGCATCGGACGCTTGTCGTCGCCACGGCGCTCGCTGGCGCGGGAGAGTTGCGAGAGAGCCACGACCGGCACGTTCAGCTCCTTGGCCAGAGCCTTCAGTCCGCGCGAGATGGCCGAGACCTCCTGGGTGCGGTTTTCGTAGCCCTTCTTGCCGTTGGAGGGCAGGGTGGCCGTCATCAGTTGCAGGTAATCCACGACAATCAGGTCCAGTCCGCCGGCGTTCTGCTTCAGCCGCCGGGCCTTGGCGCGCATTTCGGCCATCGAGATGCCGGCCGTGTCGTCGATGAAGAGGCGCGACTCGACCAGTTGCCCGAGCGCATTGGTGAGCTTGTCGTGATCCTCGCGGCCCAGAAAGCCGGTTTGCAGCTTGCGCTGGTCCACCCAGGCCTGCGAGGCCAGCATTCTTCTGAGCAGCGACTCCTTGCTCATTTCCAGGCTGAAAACGGCCACGGTCGCGGTGTGGTTGACGGCCGCGTTCTGGGCCATGTTGATGGCCAGCGCCGTTTTGCCCATCGAGGGACGGGCGGCGATGATGATCAGTTCGCCCTTTTGCAGGCCGCTGGTCATGCGGTCGAATTCGGTGAAGTCGGTGGCCAGGCCGGTGACCTCGCGGCTCTGCTTGTAGAGGTTGTCGATGGTGCCAAAGGAGTGCTGGACGATCTGGTCCAGCGACTGGAAACCGCCCGTGAGGCCCTTTTCGCTCACCTCCATCAGTTGCGCTTCGGCGGCGCCCAGCACATCGAGAGCGGCCTCGCCCTGGTCGGCGGCGCGCGCAATCGCGGTCGAGCAGATGAGCATGAGCTTGCGCAGCAGGCTCTTGTCCTTGACGATGCGGATGTACTCTTCGATGACCGGACGGCGCGGCAAGCCCTCGGTGAGCGAGGCCAGGTAGGCGACTCCGCCGACCGCCTCGATCTCCTTCATGCGCGCCAGTTCGTTGGACAGGGTCACGATGTCCACGGCCCGCGAGGCGTTCATCAGCTCCGTGATGCGCAGGAAGATGCGGCGGTGCGAGTCGAGGGAAAAGTCTTCGGAATCGAGCTTCTCGGCGGCCTCGGAGTGGGCGGAATTGTCCAGCAGAATGGCTCCGAGGATGGTCTTCTCGGCGTCCACATTCGCCGGCAAACCGGCGTCGAAAGCCAAATTGGGGATGGTGGCCATATCAGACGAGTTTAGGACGGAAAGGGGATGTGCGGAATCGGGCTGTTTTACTGAAATCTGGAAAAAATGTCTAAAGCCGCTGGCTGTAAATGCAAAAACCCTTCAGGTCGTCCCGAAGGGCCTTCAGAAACAACAGGTTAGCCTGCGCCCGTGCCGCCCGCGGAGGTTTGGAGCCCCGCAGACCGCGCCAAGCAATGCAGAGGGAGCGGAAAATCGGAAGGACGAAGGCGTGTCGAAAGCCCGCCTTGTCCGCTCCGCCGGCTGCCCAGGGCAGGGTAAATGCCTTATCCTCAGAAGAAAGTGAGGAGACCGACGTGGCCAAGGAAGCATTGAGCGGCGCCAGACTGGAAAAAGTGCTTGCGGCTCTGAAGGGCAACTGGGATGCCGAGATGGATGGGTACCACACCTACCAGACCCTGGCCGACCGGGACACTGATCCGGTGCGCGCCCAGGTGCTGCGCCAGATGGCCGACGCCGAGCAGGAGCACGCCGCGCTGTGGCAGGGCCGTATCGCGGAGCTGGGCGGACCCGAGCCTGTCTATCATGGCAGTCCTGGCGGCGAGGCCGATTCGCTGGCCAATCGCGCCGGCGGCGTGCGGATGGCTCTGCGCCGCGTCGAAATCGACGAGAGCCGCGACATCGCCCGGTACGGAACCCAATTGAAAGAACTGGGCGACGAGGGTTCCGTCGCCATCCTGCATCAGGTCATCGAAGACGAGAAGGAGCACTACCGCGAGCTGGGCGCGCTGCTGCGCGGCCACTACACCGCCCAGCCCGGCGCGCCCAAAATCGACCCCAAGGGGGTTTTGGAAGAGCTGCTGGCCAGGCGCGATCAGGGCCGCAAGCTGCCCGGCAGTTGGATCGGCGACGCCATCTACGGCGTCAACGACGGCTTGGGAGCCATCTTCGGCATCGTCAGCGGCGTCTCTGGCGCCACCCTGGGCGATCCGGCGCAGACCAGCCACTACGTGCTGCTGGCCGGGCTCACCGGCCTGATCGCCTCCGCTCTTTCCATGGGCTCCGGCGCCTATCTGGCCGCCAAGAGCGAGCGTGAAATCTACATGGCTGAAGTGGCCCGCGAGCGCGAAGCCATCCAGATGAATGGCCCCGAGGCCCGCGAATTGCTCTCGCTCTACTACCAGGTGAAGGGCCTGCCCGAGGATGACGCTCAGCACATGGTGGAACATATCGCCAGCGACCCCGAGCAACTGCTCCGCGCCCTGGCCGCCGAACGGCTCGGCTCCAGCGAGGAGGCGCTCTCCAACCCCCTCGTCTCAGCCGGTTCCGGCGCGCTCTCGACCGCCGTCGGCGCCGCCATTCCTGTGATTCCGTTCTTCTTCCTGAACGGAATCGAGGCCGTCATCGCCGCTGCCGTGGTTTCGCTGGCCGCTCACTTCGCCGTCGGCGCAGCCAAGTCGCTCATCACCGTTCGCAGTTGGTGGTCCTCCGGCCTCGAGATGACCCTCGTCGGAGCACTGGAAGGCGTCGTCACCTACGGCATCGGCATTATGCTCGGCAAGGGCGGGATGTAAGCCCTTGGCAAGCTGACCTTGCCCGAACGGACACGTGTCACCAAATCTGAGGAAAAGCCACCTTTCAGTTGCCGATGACATACCTCGTACCATCGGTTCATGCTTCGGCGGCTGAGATGAATTTTCCCCGCGATTTCGTACCAACGGCAGGATGCAGGATGCAATCAGCCGCGCTGCTTCCGTATGCGGCAAAGTCCCGCCGTCGGCTCGCATGATGGCTTAAACCGAACTGCAACAGAACTGAATTTTCACTCTGTTATGGGAGATCCAATCGGGAAATTGGCGCCGCCCTAAAGGTCGAGGTCACTCTTGTCTAAAATGCGTTTTTGCGGATCTGCGAATTTGGACAGCATTGGTGGTTCCAGCGGGTGCCATCGGCTTGGAGCGCATGAATTCGCGGTGTTTTGTGCGGTTTGGCGTGGAAGAACACCGAACGGCATCTTGCCCGGCTATTTGGACAGCAGGGCGCTGGGAACGGTTATCTGCTTTGATCCATCGCCATCCTAATCAATTTCGTAAAAATGGAGCGAATGCCCCAAAAGGCTCTTTACCTCCCGGTGATATACCAGATGAACCCTATACAGCCGGGAAATGAGGTGCCTATGATCCGTTCCGAATTTGAAGTCGTCCCGTGGGTGTTGCGGAACTGAATGGGGAGGCCCATTTATCATCCAGAGACCCAACGACTTTCAGGTCGGAGGAAGCATGAACAAGAAAATGCGGCAGAGAACTCGATGCTTAGGCCAGGGCGAGAACTTTTACCGGCTAGCCGGGCGGCTGATCTTCCTGTTGGCGCTTTCGATCTTCTGTTCGAGAGGAGCGCTAGCCCAGTTGTCCACAGCCGACATTCTCGGAACCGTCACGGACGTCACAGGAGCGCTGATCCCCAACGCGACTGTCACCCTGGTGAACATCGAGACTCACGATCAGCGTAGAGCTCACACCAACGATAGCGGAAATTTTCTCTTCAGCTTGCTTCTCCCAGGTCACTACTCGGTGACGGCGAAAATGGCGGGCTTCAAGACCTCAACGACCCCAGATCTGGCAGTAGAAGCCGGTGATCGCGCACGCGCCGATATCCGTCTGGAAGCCGGCGGCGCCACTGAAACCGTGGTTGTGGAGTCCACGACTCCATTGCTCCAGGCCGACAACATAACGGTCAGTTCAACGGTCACGTCGAAGGCGGTTCAGGACTTGCCGCTGAACGGGCGCAACTTCGTTCAACTGGTTCAGCTCGTTCCAGGAGCCAATGAAGGACCGGGCAACGGCCTGACCAGCGGCGGACGTCCGGACGACCGCCGCTCGACCAACGGATTTTCCGTCAACGGACAGGACGATACCCTGAACAACTTCGTGGTTGACGGTATCGACGACAATGAGCGCATCATCGGCACCATCGGCGTCAAGCCCTCGATCGATGCCATTCAGGAGATCACGGTTGAGACCACCGGCTATGCTCCTGAGGCGGGGCGCACAGCCGGTGGCGTCATCAACCTGGTTACCAAGTCGGGCACCAACAAATTCCACGGGACGGCGTACGAGTTCTTCCGCAACGACAAGTTCGACGGCAGGAATTGGTTCCAGACAACCGGCAAAGAGCCCGAGTTGCGCCAGAACCAGTTCGGCGGCAGCATCTCCGGTCCAATGATCCAAAATAAGACCTTCTTCTTCGGCGACTATGAAGGCCTGCGCGAGGTGAGCGGGACCACTTACACAAGCCAGGTTCCCTCGCTGACTGAGTACAACGCCATCAACAGCTTGAACGGCCTGACGCCGCGTGATCTGCTTGCGCTCGGCAACGGCACCGCGGCATACACGACCCCCGACCCTGTTGCTCTTGCTTACCTGCAACTGTTTCCGGCGCCCAACATCGGCGCCAACTCCTATATCATCAGCCCCAACAAGACGCAGTTCAGCCACACCTTCGACGTTCGCGTCGACCACACATTCAACCAGAATAACCATTTCTTCGGTCGTTTCAACTACAACAGGGTCAACACCAACACTCCGCCTTACCTGCCAGCAGGCGCGAATCCGAACGCGCCGGCGGATTTGAAGTCGATCGCGGGTGGCGGAAATTATTGGGCTTATACAGGCGCGGCAAAAGACGACGCGCAGCAGTATGCCTTTGGTTATTCGCACATCTTCACGCAGAATCTGCTGGTCGATCTGCGCGCTGCCTTTACACGCGTCAACAACTTCTCTACCCCTCTCAATTTCAACTCGAATGCCGACGTTACGATTGGTTTTCCCGCAAATGGAGATCCCAATTTGACCTCGGCCCTTACGCCTGTTGACATGAACGGCTTTGCTTCTCTCGGCGATGGAGCCTATGTTCCGTTGCAGGATATCGACAGCGCCTTCCAGTACTCCGGCACCGTCAGTTACACGATCGGCAACCACAACCTGAAACTGGGCGCGAGCCTGATCCGCCGTCAGGCGCGGAACTTGCAGAGCGCGTTTCCATTTGGGCACTATTCCGGGTTCGGCCTCACGACGGACTCCAACGCGGATCAGGTTCTGGCATCCATGCTGGCGGGAGCCTTCACGGGTTCCAGTTACAGCGTCGATCTGAACACGCCGGACTATCGAACCTGGGAACCGGGCTTCTTTGCCCAGGATAACTGGAAGGTCAATCCGAAGCTGACCGTGGTGTATGGCTTCCGCTATGACATTTACACGCCCTTCACCGAAGCTCATAACCACATCTCGAACTTCGACTATACACAAGCCTATGCTGCCACGACAGAAGACGCTGCAGATTCGGCTCTGAAAGTTGCGGGGGTCAACGGCGTTTCTGCGACGGCTGGAATTCAGACCGTCCATAGCGACTTTGCACCGCGGTTCGGCTTCTCCTACTCCATCCGGCACACCACAGTCATCCGCGGCGGTTACGGAATCAGCTACTTTCCCGGCAACTACACCGCCAATGCCGACCTGAAGAATGCTCCGTTCACCTCTGTCTACTCACCCAATTGCGAATCGCAGGCTGCGTACGATATTCAGATTGCCGCCGGCGCCCCGTCTACATCTGTGAAGGCGGCCTGCAGCGGTACAGGCTTCCAGTCCGTCTTCGATGCCGGGCTTCCCACGCCCTCCGCGCAGACCATCAACAGCCCGGCTCTTTCGTTCTTCGCGGAAGATCCCAAGTTCAAGCCGTCCATGATCCAGCAGTTCGATCTGCAGGTCGAGCAGCAGTTTGGCCCCAACGTCCTCACCGTTGGCTATGTCGGTAACATAGGCCAGCATCTGCCTGAGCCCATCAGCGACATCAACGATCCAACGCCGTCTCAGGTTCTTGCAACCGGATATAGCACCCCGCGTCCACTCAATACGCTGCTGCCGAATGTCGGTACCGTCGACTGGCTGGCTAGCGAGGGCATTTCAAACTACAACGGTCTGCAGACCTCCTTCCAACGCCGCTTCGCCAAGGGCCTGGCCTTCGACGCGAACTACACCTGGGCGCACGCGCTGAGCGATATCGTCGGCTTCTCCGAGGAAGGGATGCAGGGTTGGGCCGACGCCGATCCGACGAACATCCGCAAGTATGAGTATGGCAATGCGGAAAACGACATCCGCAACCGCTTCGCTCTTTCGATTGACTACGAATTGCCCTTCAAACACTTCAGCAACAGAACAGAGAAGCTCGCGCTTGGAGGTTGGCAGGTCAACTCTATTGTTGTATGGCAAAGCGGTAAGAACTTCTCTATCACCAACAGCAGTAACTACAGCGTTCTTGTCGATGGTGTTCCAACCGCCTACAACAACTGGGCTACTCCGCAATTCAATGGAGGTCCCGATCGTCCCAACCAGGTCGGCGATCCTTTCAAGCCCGGAGATTTTGCGGGGAATCCAGGCTGCAAAGGGCCAACCTCGCTCAGGTCTATCGGCCAGCCTTCCGTGGCAAGTTACTGGTTCAACCCATGCGCCTTTGTGCCTCAGCCGATGGGTACGGTCGGCAACACCGGCCGCAACTCGCTCTATGGCCCTCACTTCCGCCACATCGATTTCTCACTGTTCAAGGACTTCCCGCTCGTCAATGCGATGACGCTGCAGTTCCGGGCCGAAGCGTTTAACATCACCAACACACCGAGCTTCTACATATACAACAACATCAACAGTGGGCCGGGGACACGGTTGGGTAACTCCCAGTTCGGTCAGGTCACCGACGCCGACCCGAGCTACGCTCCGCGGGTATTGCAGTTTGCCTTGAAGCTGCGGTTCTAGCAGGCAGTTCCAAACTGAAACAACGACGATTTGCCGGTTCGGTGAACACCGTACGTCCGGGCCGGCAAATCGTCTGTTTCTTCTCCCGATTGTCACAATGATTGAATCCCATGCCGGCCAGGAGTGTTATGCTGAACAAGTTTTCGCGCCGCACTTTTGCTCGCGTATTGGCGGGATCCGCCGCGGCCCTTACTTTGTCTCGGGTTGGATTCGCAGCCCAAGGCCCATCCTTATCTTCACCGCGCACCGCTGATACAGCACGATCGTTTCCAAATGGTTTCCTGTGGGGCGCGGCGACATCCGCCTATCAGGTGGAAGGTGCTGTACATGAGGCTGGCAGAGGCCTTTCCATATGGGACACGTTTTGTCATACTCCGGGTAAGATCAGGAACGGCGATATCGGCGATATCGCTGATGATTTCTTCCATCTTTACAAGGAAGATATCGGGCGCATGAAGGATCTAGGACTCAAAACTTTCCGGTTCTCGGTCTCTTGGCCGCGAGTCTTTCCGAGTGGGGCGGGCAAGCCCAATCCGCAGGGCCTGGATTTTTATTATCATATGGTCGACGCATTGCTCGAAGCCGGCATTCAACCCTTCTGTACCCTCTATCACTGGGATCTTCCTCAGGCCCTTCAGGACAAGGGCGGATGGGAGAACCGTGACACGGCAAAAGCTTTCGCGGACTACGCTGGATATACCGCCGGAAAGCTCTCGGACAAGGTGAAATACTTCATCACTGTGAATGAGTTGCGCACCTTTGTCGAAAATGGCTACGTCCTGGGGGTTGACGCTCCTGGACTCAAGCTTGACGCCAAACGGGTCGCGCAGCTGAGTCATTATGCGGTGCTTGCGCACGGCCTGGCAGTGCGCGCCATTCGCGCTCATGGGACGCCGGATACCAGGGTGGGAATCGCCGAAAACATTGTGGCGGCCACGCCCGTGATCGAGTCCGGGGAACATATCGAGGCCGCCCGCAAGGCGATGCGCGAAGAGAACGCCATGTTCCTCACCGTCGTCGAGGAAGGGCGATATACGGACCAGTATCTCAAGCGCCTCGGAGCCAATGCGCCAAGATTTACGGCAGAGGAGATGGAGATCATCCGCAGCCCGATGGACTTCACCGGTATCAATATCTATCAGCCGACGTTTGTCCGCGCAGACGATTCGGAGACGGGCTACGCTGTCGTGCGGCCTCCTGATTCCTACCCTCATATGCTTAGCCCGTGGCTTACCATCGGCCCGGAGGCTCTCTATTGGGGACCGAAACTGGTCAGCGAACTGTGGAAGGTAAAAGAGATATATATTACCGAAAATGGAACCTCGTCGACGGACCGTCTTGCGCCCGACGGGGCAATCTATGACACTGATCGCATCATGTTTCTGCGCAATTACCTGACGCAGCTCGAGCGCGCTGTATCGGATGGAGTGCCGATCAAGGGCTACTTCCTGTGGAGCATTCTGGATAACTTCGAGTGGGCTGACGGATACGAAAGGCGATTCGGAATCATCTATGTCGACTTTGCCACGCAGAAGCGAACTCCCAAGCTCAGCGCCGGATTCTATAAGAAGGTGATTCATGAGAATGCCGTTTGCTGAAAAGGCCCGTACTATGTCGGCCTGAATGATGCATAAGACCATTTGGCAACCCCTGAGAATCCTGGCTTAAAACAGTAAGGACGCGAAGTTCTCATCTTCGCGAACCGATTCTCAGAGGTCACTCAAATGGTGAGTAATGGAAATCAGACGACACGTTGCAGGCCCGTCAATCAAGTCGATGGAGCAGATATTCCGAAGCCGAACAGACTCGGGCATCCACGCCCTATGACTTCGATGCGCGCAATCCGACCGCCTACGCAGCGCAATCCGCAATCGACGATCGTCGTTGCCGCTGACTGTCACGGTTCACCAGGGATCGGGACCATCCTTTGAAAACGACCCTCCTGTTGGGCCATCGTCATCCAGCAGTGCCAAGCGCGTTGCAGCGATGGCGCCAACCTCTACCGGCTGAGGCCCCTGGTTGTCGTTCAGATCCGTTTTTGTATAGCCGGGATCTGCCGAGTTCACCTTGATCTTCGTGTCGCGCAGTTCGTAGGCCAGATGAGCCGTCAGCATGTTCAAAGCGGCCTTCGATGCGCTATAGCCTATGAGCTTGGTATTGTAGCCTGACCATGAGGGATCGCTGTTGAATGTGAGCGAACCGAGTCCACTTGAAATGTTAACAATGCGGCCGGCGGGCGACTTGCGCAGCAGAGGCAACATCGCCCGAACGACACGAAGCGCGCCGAAGAAGTTGGTATCGAAAACCTTTTGCACCACGGCTGGATCGGCGGCGCCAGGCAGTCCATCCCCGCGCAGGTTGACGCCCGCGTTATTCACCAGGATATCAAGGTGGCCGTACCGGCTCTCAATCTGTTCTGCTGCGGCCGTGACTGTGTCCTGCCTTGTGACATCGATCTCGATAAAGTGGACATCACTAAGTCCGGACTGTTCGAGCGCTCGAACGGCCTGACTCCCACGTTCCGCGTTGCGCGCGCCTTGCAGCATGGTGCATCCAGCGCTGCTGAGATTACGAGAGATTTCCAGGCCAATGCCTTTATTTCCTCCGGTCACCAGTGCGATCCTCTTTGCGGTTGTCATATGACTTGTATTCCTCCTGTTGCGATGACTGAGCTTCCAGGTTTCCGACCGCGCAAAAATGTGCCTTCTCACCCTTGCGGCAAGAACAAGTACGCCGCAAGAATGGGGCACCCACATAGGTACAACAACAAGCGGTCAGAGACCTAGAGCGCCATGCCGCCGGACACTTCGATTCGTTGACCATTCACCCAGCGATTCTCGTCCGAGAGAAGCGCCGCGATCATGGGTCCAATGTCGTCCGGCACGCCGGCGCGCCCCAACGCGGTCATTTCCGCCACATGCTGATTGACTTCGGGATTGTCGCGCACCATGCCTCCGCTGAAGTCGGTTTGGATTGCGCCCGGTGCGACCGCATTCGCGGTGATCCCGCGCGGACCGAGTTCCTTGGCCAGATAGCGGGTCAGCACTTCAACCGCTCCCTTAGCGGCTCCGTAGGCGGAACTGCCTGGCAGGGAAAATCGCGCCAGTCCTGACGAAATATTCACGATGCGGGCGCCATCGTTCATCAAGGGAAGGAGCTTCTGCGTCAGGAAGTAAACCCCTTTAACGTGGACATTGAAGATCTCATCGAATTGAGCTTCCGTCGTTTCCCCGAAGCCAGCATGAAGAGAATTGCCCGCGTTGTTCACGAGGTAATCAAACCGGTCCCGCCCCCAGGCTTGCAACGTCTGGCGGACTTCAGCGACAAATCCGTCAAATGTGCGAATGTCTCCTGTGTCGAGGCGAAATCCATCCACTTTCCGCCCCATGGCTTCGATCTCGTGGACCAGGATCTCGGCTTCTTTCTGATTCGCGCGATAGGTGAAGAGGATATCCGCGCCGCGCCGCGCAAGATTGACAGCGGTGTTGCGGCCCAGGCCGCGGCTTCCACCTGTGATGATAGCGATCTTATCCGTCATTATTTAAGCTCCTTTGCGAGTATTAGATGCGCCTTCCTGGTTCAAGGTTGGGAATAGCGCATGTTTCCGAGATCGGTGAGAAGGGTCGGGCCGGTTGGACGCCATTCCAGCCGCTCCTGCGTTTGCGCGCTGGAAGCTGGCATATCGAAGCCGGCGAACATCGCTAGCCAGCCAAAATGAGCTGGCGCTTCTTCCGGAGAGAGGCTGGCCACGGGCACTTTCAGGCCTCTGCCGATGGCCTCAGCTATCTTTCGCATCGATACTCCCTCTTCAGCGACCGCGTGGTACCTGCTGCCTGCTTCGCGCTTCTCCAACGCAAGCCTGTAGAGATGGGCGACATCGAGCCGGTGAGCCGCAGGCCAGCGGTTGAGCCCATCGCCCACATACGCCGAGACTCCCTTCTCACGAGCCAATTGGACCGCGTAGGTGATGAGGCCCTGCTTGACGGTGTCGTGAACCTGGGGAAGACGCACCACAGATACGCGAACGCCACGCGCGATTAGCGCCAAACCCGTCTGTTCGGAAACGCGAGGCATCGCTGGGTTGGGAAGGGCCTCCATGTCTTCGGTCGCGACACGGCCTGGGGCAAGCGTCCCGATCCCGGAGCTGACAATCAACGGGCGGTCCGACCCGGCAAGCACGTCGCCGAGCGCTTCAATGGCTCTCCGATCCGTCTCGCAGACCTCCTTGAATCTCGAAAAATCGTGAATAAAAGCGGTGTGAATCACCGCGTCCGCCGTTGCTGCTCCGCTGCGCAGACTTTCCAGGTCTTCGAGATCGCCCCGGTGCACCTCGGCGCCCGCGGCGTGAAGGGACTTAGCGCCCGCATCGCCGCGCGCAAGTCCGAGTACCCGATGGCCGGCGTCGATCAGCTCCCGGACGATGGCCGAACCGATGAAGCCTGTTGCTCCCGTAACGAAAACACGCATAGATTTTCTCCTAAGCATTTGTGAATTCAGCGGATAAAGAAGAAACATTCACTCGGGTTGCGAGCCGAGCCGAAGCCCTGACGGTGACCAATCGCCAGTCGCGGGTTGAGGAGGGCAGGCCATCGATCCCGGCCAGCTCGTCCAGCCAGTCCTTTGCCGAAAGCTCCGCCTGCTCTCTCCCGAACAATTGTTTGACGGCGTTGAAGAATGCTGCTAACTCTTGCTCCGCTGAGTTCATCAGGCCGGCGGAGCGAGGATTGGATTGTTTCGACGATCGACAACAAACGAATGGATTCATATGCCTCGCCTCTCACGCTGCAAAAACCGGAGACTGCTCTTGACAGGCTGCCGCGTTCTGACTAAAACGGAGACAGTCTCCGAATGCATAGATTACCGGAGACTGTCTCCGGTTGCAATTATTTTTCCGTATGGCGAAGAATCGTACACAACCCGTCGTTCGAAAGCCGCGCACGGATGCACAGCGGAACCGCGAGCGGATTTTGGAAGTGGCGAAGGAGGCGTTTACCCGTTTTGGCGCGGACGCCAGCCTGGACGACATGGCCAAACAGGCAGGAGTAGGAGCTGGCACTCTGTATCGTCACTTTCCCACGCGAGACGCTTTGATCGAAGCGGTCTATCGCGGTGAGGTGGAAAAACTGGCCGCGGCGGAGGGCAAATTTTCCGAAACGATGCTCCCGGTTGAAGCGTTGCGAGCCTGGATGCTGTTGTTCGTCGACCACATCGCGGCCAAGCAGATCATCGCCCCGGCACTGAATAGCGTGGTAGGCGGCCCGTCAAAGCTATTTGAGGGTTCTCGCAGCCTGATCCAGGGAGCGATTGATGCGTTGGTGATGCGGGCCATCAAGAGCGGCGACATACGCAGCGATCTCGATCCCTTCGACCTGCTTCGAGCGCTGATCGGCGTCTCTCATGTAGCGTCCGGTCCAGGCTGGCAGCAAAGCGCGCGAAGGCTGGTGGATATTCTCATTACCGGCTCGCGCCCAGTCAACCGGGCCGCGTCTCGCAGGCCCGGACAGGCGAAATCTGAAGGTGACCGAGCCGTCTGATGTATGAGCGGACGCCGCCGAAACGGCGACCGTCGGGAGATTTGCCTCCCATTTCCGGTGGCAACAAAGATAATTCCCGGAAACGCCGCAGGGTCCGGGATTCAAGGATTTTCTGAATCAGAGCTAGTTGGGCCGCGTGACGGCCAGTCCGCGCAGCAGGTATGGATAGATCTTGTGTCCTGGCACGGGATTCGATGTGTTGGGCCTACGATAGATGGCCTCGATCGACATCTTCCTCATCAGGGTCATTACGTGGCGGCGGCCAACCTCGGTCCCCTCGCGGACAGGTCTTGGTCCGTGGGGTGGTAGGCCACCTCCGCATTGAATGCAGCCGTGTGGTTCCGACGGGGTCGTCTGCTCATTTGCTCTCCTCATCCCAGCGATTTCAGGCGGCGGAAGGACAGGATCTCCACTGAACCCCTGTCTGAATTTGCGGAACCGGCTCTGTATTCGCTCATCTTCCGGTCCCGCGTACCTAAGTCGTATGCCTTGCCGTCCAGCAATCCTTCCGGCAGGCCGTCGACCGCTGGCATCTGCCGCACAACTTGACCGATCCGCTGGTGGATGCGCTACGGCGCGCGAGTTCTGCCGCATCGTAGGGCAACGGGATGCCGCGGCTTGGTCGAATCGGCGTCAAGCCACCTCCTCAGGGCCGCTGGCCAATACCGTAAAACACCTTCTCCACGACGAAGCTGCTTGGCGCGCAACTGCGCAACATTCCTGGAACAACAGCCCTGGAACAACATCCCTGAACAACAGCCTGAGGGAAGGCCACGTTCATCGCTTGAAACTCATCAAGCACTCCGGGTATGACCAAGGAAACTACCGGTGTATTAGAATTGAAAGATCGAAAAGAAACCTGCCAAGCCGGTACGATGACAAATTACGGCAGTTTTTGTCACGCTTTCCCAGTGTTCAGTCAAGATGATCTCGCGAAAGAAACTTCCCTCGATTGATGGCAGAGCTCGAGTGTTCGTGCACTGAGTGAAACAATGACGGCGGCAACGACGGAACCGGAGACCGGGGCACTGGACAGGAGCTTGCTGATTCAGCATGGCTGGGCTGCGCTGCCCGCCGACTATCGCATCCCCGAGATTGCGCCCACCCTCGCCGAGGCACAAGCCTGGTGCAGGCAGTTAGCCCAGTCGCACTACGAGAATTTCCACGTCGGTTCCTGGTTTCTTCCCAAGGCTCTGCGCCCCCACTTTTACTGCCTCTACGCCTATTGCCGCATCTCCGACGATCTCGGAGACGAGGTAGGCAATCCGGCACAGTCGCTTGCCCTGCTCGACCTGTGGGGCAGGGAACTCGATGCCTGCTATGAGGGCCGCGCCCGCCATCCGGTTTTTGTTGCGCTGGCCGAGACGATCCGTGCCTGCAGCATTCCCAAGGAGCCGCTGGCCGATCTGCTGGTCGCTTTCCGCCAGGACCAGACCGTCACCCATTTCGCATCCATAAAGGATCTGCTGACCTATTGCCGCTATTCGGCCAACCCGGTGGGCAGGCTGGTGCTCTACACTTGCGGCGAACAGAGTGAAGAGCATTTCCGGCTCTCCGATCTGATCTGTGCCGGCCTTCAGTTGGCCAACTCCTGGCAGGATGTCCGTCAGGATATTGCCAGGGGTCGCATCTATCTTCCTCAGGAGGATATGCGCCGGTTCGGTGTCACCGACCAGACCATCGCCAGCGGCATTGCCACGCCCGAGTTTCGCGCCCTGATGCGTTTCGAAGTGGATTATGCCCGCTCGTTGTTTGAGCGGGGCCGTCCGCTGATTGGCAGCGTGAGCCGCGAGCTGGCTGTTGACCTGGATCTTTTCAGCCGTGGCGGAGTGGCGATTCTGCGCGCCATCGAGCGGCAGGATTACGACGTGCTCCGAGCCCGCCCGGTCATCGCGAAGCGCACCAAGTTAGCGCTTGTCCTGCGGGCCGTCAGTTGCACGCTGGGAACTGCTTTGAGCAGGCCCCTTGGATGGGCGCGTCGGCGATAATGGTCCCATGCTCGGGGCGAAAATAGCTTGGCAGGTTTTTGTCATTTCCAGTTGGGTGCTGGCGCTTGGCTGGCTCTGGCAGGCCATTGCCGCTCTGAGGGGAATGCCCCTGCTGCCCGACCTGACCCGCATCGACAAGGCTGCACTGCCACTGCTGCCGGCCGGCAACGGTACCCATCTCACTGTGATTGTCCCCGCATGCAATGAAGAGGAAGCCATTCAGGCCACGCTCCGTTCTTTACTGGCATCGACGGGGCTGCGGCTTGAAATTGTCGCGGTCGATGATCGCTCGACCGACCGGACAGGCGCGCTGATGGACCAGGTTGCCGCTGAGGCGGTGGCGTGCGAACGTCCGCATCGCTTGCAGGTAATCCACAATCGCGAACTGCCCGCGGGCTGGCTGGGCAAGCCGCATGCGCTTCATTTGGGCGCGCAGCGTGCCACTGCACCTTGGCTGCTGTTCACAGACGGCGACCTGCTCTTCGCTCCGCAGGCGCTCGAACTCGCTCTGCGGCAGGCGATTGCCGCGCAGGCCGACCACCTGATGCTGATTCCCAGCTTGATCCGGAAAAGCATTGGCGAGGCGGCGATGCAAGCCACGGTCCAGGCATTGGTGCAGTGGTCCATCCGCCTCTGGAAGGTGGCCGATCCGGGCGCAAAGGACTTTTTTGGAGTGGGCGGCTTCAATCTTGTGCGTGCCGAGGTTTTCACCCGTCTCGGCGGATTCGCAGCCCTGCGCATGGAAGTGGTGGAGGATCTCAGCCTGGGGCGGATGGTCAAACGTGCCGGCTACCGGTCTTCGGTGACGGTTGGCCCTGACCTGGTGCGGATTCGATGGATTCGCGGCGCCTCCGGTATCGTCGCCAACGTCGAGAAGAACGGCTTTGCGGCCTTCCGGTATCGGTTGGGCTTCGCCTCGGCGTCCTTGTTGGGGGTTGCGGTGCAGGTCGTGCTGCCCTTGGCGGCGATTGGGTCAGGAGGTTGGGCGCTGCCCGCTGGCTTGCTGACCTACGCGAGCATCGCACTGGTTTTTTACGCCAATCGCCGTTTGAACGGTGTTTCTCCGGCCATGGCGGTTCTCTTTGCCCCATCCGCGGCTATTGCCGGCTACGGCTTTCTGCGTTCCGTGGTTCTCACGCTGTCTCGCAATGGAGTCACGTGGCGCGGAACCCACTACCCGCTCAGCGACCTGCGCCGCAACGCGCTGCCATGGAAATAGGCGGCCTCTTGCTCTTCCATTTTCAGCTTGCGTGATCCGGGCTCTGCTTGCGGCCCGACGGTCTCGGAGCGCACACTGAAGGACGGAATGCTTTCTCCACTTGCTCAGGGAATTTATACCGGATTGGGCGCCATGGCCGGGCTCGGATTGGTGGCTGGCGGCTGCGCGTATGCCGCGCTGTGGCCGGGTTCGCGGCTTTTCGGCGAGGCGTTGGTTGCGCCGAAGAGTCCTGGCGAACTGGCGCTCACCTTCGACGATGGGCCCAACCCGGCGTGGACGCCGCAACTGCTGGAGGTATTGGCAGGTCACGACGTGCGGGCAACTTTTTTTATGGTGGGCAACTACGCCCAGGCCCAGCCCGCACTGGTGCGGCAGGTCGCCGAGGCCGGCCACTTGATCGGAAATCATTCCTGGAGCCATCCCAACCTGGCGATGACTGCGCCCGGCCGCGTGCGGCAGGAACTGGTCAGGACCAAGGAAATACTGGAGCAAATCACCGGCGCGCAGGTCAAGTATTTTCGTCCTCCCTTTGGCGGGCGCAGACCGGATGTGCTCCGCGTGGCAAGGTCGCTGGAGATGTCCCCGGTGCTGTGGAATGCGATGGCCTCGGACTGGAGCGAGCCTTCGGCGGGCAGGATTGCGACGCGGATGATGCATTCCATCGACCGGCTGGAACGCCGCGGATGGGCTGCCAACATCCTGCTCCACGATGGCGGCCATCTTGGCTTGGGCGTCGATCGCGGACCGTCGGTTTCCGCTGCCGGACTCCTGCTCTCCCGGTACAAGGCCACCCATCGTTTTGTGACCGTGGATGCGTGGATTTAGAGCCGCGGGTTTACTGATGCGCAGCCGTCTCGATTTTCAGGCCGGCCTGGTCTGGTGCAAAGACCTGCCTTTCCGCACCGCCGTTTTCAGCGGGTGCAGCGGCCCGCGCACCATCCCCTTCAGGGTTCTTCCGGCGGCAGGCCGGCACCGTCAATGCAGATAAATTGTCTGGCGTCAGCAATTGCGGAGGTCCGGCATGGAGAGGATAGCGGCCGCGCGCAAGATAATCCACGAATAGCCCTCCGGCCAGGTACGGATATGCCGCGGCTACGGCGAATCCATAGCCGGCGGCGAACAGCGAATGGGCGACGCTCTTGTTTGAGCGGCTAGGACGGCGGTCACCGGGGATCTGCGGAATCTCGAACACGGCCAGTTGCATCTCAGGGTGCTTGCGCGCATAGCGTTCCAGCTTGTAGGCCGTTTGCCTGGGGGTGGTGATGCCTGCATCGGGGAAGACACTGCGCCGGAAGGTGTGGGGAAAGTAAAAGTTCAAGGCATCGCGCACAAAATCCGCGCAGTTTCTGTAGAGCGGGTTGAAGCGGGAACGATTGTTGCTCTTATTCATGATCGCGATGAACGCGTCATCCTGCTCTTCGCTGGTCTCGAAACGGAATACATCGATGCGACGCATATACGCCTGGCCCACCAGATCGTTCCAGCCGCCATCGAACATGCCGCCCGCGGTCAGCTTATCTCCCAGGGATGAAAGAAGATGGATTTTGTAATACTGGCTCAGCATCCGCGCCACGGTATCGCGGCTCACACGCGGTGGCGCCTGCCCGGCATTCTCGACCGCATAGAGATGAGCCAGCAGAGGAATTGCCACCCAATCGTAACCGGAGATCCCCTGGTAGCGGGCGACCACTGCGCCCGATTCGCCGGGCGCGCAGCGGCGCAGCTTGACCGGGGTTTCGGCGCAGATGCGCTCAAAATAGACTGCACTGTGCCCGGTTGGGTTGATGACGCCAAAGAAGCCATACGGCTCCTCCATCAGCAGGGCCGCCTGCGCACGGCTCTGCGCTGAGAATAAGGCCAGCGACGCCAGGGCCGCGAGAGCCAATGCTGTTGTGCGCAGTTTTCGCATCAAGAAAATCGATTCTCCGTCCCCCGGATACTGAACCATCGTTGAGCATCCGGACAATCGCAGGAAAGGGATGAATAGAAAGAGAAATGGATCAGACGGCTTCCCGCCAGGGCGGAATTTGAACCGCTCCGCGCCTCACCGGCCAGGTGACGTTACCAATTGTTGCAAGCACGGAGGGAAACGCCCCAACGCGCAGCGCCCAACTACCGTTTTCAGGTTAACAGCAACCGGTTCTGGTTACAGTCTCCGGGCCGGTCCCGATATTCGCTTTGCTTTCGCTGTTATTGGCATCTGTATAAACAATGCAACGAGAGATATTGAGGCACAGAACTGCCATGGCCAGACTGAAGGGGAGCACCGATCTTCTGGAGGATCGGCTCACGCGAGCTTTGGGCGTGCATCTGCCCGGCGAACCCGGCTTTCCGGACGAAAAGAAATAGTGGGTTCCGGATTCGGCGGGGCTTGTTTGCTGGGATCGAGAAGAGCAGAAGGGTGAGGTTTGACCTGATTTGCGCCGTTCGGTATACTCAGTCTTGCAGTAAGCGGGAGTAGCTCAGTGGTAGAGCATCGCCTTGCCAAGGCGAGGGTCGCGAGTTCAAATCTCGTCTCCCGCTCCATTCCGCCCTCCGGCGCCAGCCGGGTTGGCTAGGGTCGAATGGGGCGAAGTAATTCAAGGCAGCCCTGCCAAGGCGCGGTACCCAAGTGGTAAGGGAGAGGTCTGCAAAACCTTTATGCGCCGGTTCGATCCCGGCCCGCGCCTCCAAACTTTCCTGCTTAAACTGAACAAGATTGGTAAATTTGACCATCTTCCACATCAATATTCCAGTGTTTCTTTTCGCAATTTCCCCGCAATTTTCGTCCGATTTCGTGTGGAGGACCGGATCAAAATCGGACCGAATCCGGCTGGTTTGCCCCCTCGCGAATCGCGCAAATTGCCTTACATCCTGACCTCTCAAACAATCCCCAATCCAGCTTGCACGGGGGAGCATTCCGGAAGGCATACGGCGATCTTCCGAGCCTCGCGGGGCCGGGTTGGACAAACGGGAGCGTGCTGTCCCTCGCGTTCGACCGGATGACACTGCCCTTTTGCTCCAGATTGATGACAGTCCGCTGCACGTCCACGTGCGTTTCATCGGCCTGGATGTAGCCTCCGGTGAGCAGATCGCGCTTTATCGAGCCGGCCACGGGAACCGGCAACTCGCCCACGCGCAGCATGGCATTGTTGATTGTTGCCAGCGCCCCATCGATGCCCAGATCGCGCATCAAAATCGCGCGCTGGCGATAGAGCGGCAGCGCATCCGAATATTTCCGAAGGATGAAATCGATCATGGTTTCGTCGGCGAAGATCGATTTCGGCGCGACGCGCTCAGGCACCGGGGCGGTGGCAACGCCTTGTTCCGCGCAGCTTTTGCAGGCCGGGGGCCTCGAGTTTGAAGGCGACAGAAGACGACAGTTTATTTGAGTGGTGCTCTCGTGTTGGGTTCATGGGCAGGAGTCCTGCCGTGGCGTCTATGCCGGGGTTGAAAACCGTATGAAGTGCCGCGTGCTGCGCGATAACGATGCTGAATCGCGACGAGGAAAGGATAGCCGTTTTTCTTCTGGAATGAATAGCTTGACCTCTTGCGCACCGGCCGCGCTCGGAAACAGCTTATGACGCAGGCTGGACGCATGAAACGTTTTCGCCGTCTCATTCGACCCTGCAAGTTGCTCATTTTTTATTGATTTATGGTGGGCGCTGCAGGATTCGAACCTGCGACTTCCACCGTGTGAAGGTGGCACTCTACCGCTGAGTTAAGCGCCCCCCTTGCGAACTCTGAGCAGATCTGTCCAGAGACGGGCCAGCGGGGCATCCCGTAAGTTAGAGTAACACCAGCAGGGCTTTGCGGCCAACCCTTGCGGCCAGATCGAGCCGGCAGGGATTGGCGGCCAACGAACGATGCGCTGGAGAGCCAGATTAATCCGCAATGCAATCGACTCCTTCCTCGGCGGGGAGTCAGGTCTGCGCCCGGTTCCGGAGGTGGCGAGGCCGGCATTTGCACTTCCAGGTCTGTGCGGCGCTGGTCCAGCTGGCCTTGGTCCAGCCAGTCTTGGCCCAGCCGGCTTTGGGCCCCATGGAGCGGGTTTTGCGTTCCGGGCCTCCCGCATGAGCGACGACAGCCCGTCTGGCGGACGCCCCAACTTGCCGGAAGAACCGAATTCCAGCGACGAAGAGGCCTTTTCGGCGCAACCTTCTGGCGCGGATGGGGTTCCAGAGGATATGGCAACCCTGGTCCTGGACAAGTCGGCCCTGGGAGCGGCACCGGCTGTGCGACCGGACGGGTGGCCTGCGGCAGCCGCTGGCGGGGCATTCAGCTGTCCAGCCTCTGCCGGGCAGGATCCTTCCAGTCTGGAGCCATTGAGCGATCCCGCCATTATGCTGCGCGTGGCCGCGGGCGACGAGGCCGGGTTCGACTATCTGGTGCAAAAATACCACCGGCCCATCCTGCATTTTCTTTTTCGGATGGTGCATAACCAGGCCATTGCCGAAGAGATGACGCAGGAGGTGTTTCTGCGCGTCTACCGCTCGCGGGAGAGCTACCGGGCCGAGGCCAAGTTCACCACCTGGCTCTACCGGATCGCCACCAACCTGGCGGTGAACCACGCGCGCGACCACCGGCATGAGCGGGCGGCGCAGACGGTCTATCTGGACGTTCCGGACCAGGAGACCGGCGCCAAGCCGGACGTGGCCGACGATGAGCCCCTGGCCGAAGAGCGGATGCTGCGCGAAGAGCGCATGAGGGCTATCCGCGAGCACGTGAAGGCGCTGCCCGAGCGGCAGCGGATGGCTGTATTGATGCACAAGTACCAGGAGATGGACTACCGCGAGATCGGTACGGTGCTGAAGCTGAGCGAGTCGGCGACCAAGTCGCTGCTCTTCCGCGCCTACCAGACGCTGCGGGACAAGTTGAAGGATTTTGTGTGAGGGGAAAGAGCCGGGAGACACCGGCGAGAGGTGGGGTGGAACCGATGGAACTGAAGAAATTGAGTTGCCGTGGGATGGACTCGAAACTGGCGGACTTGCTGCTGGATCCAACGGCGGCGTCCGCCAGGGTTCAAGCGCATATCGAAGGCTGCGAAGGCTGCCGCCGGGAGCTCGATGAGATGCGGTCGGCCATGGCGCTTCTGGATGCCTGGAAGGGACCGGAGCCAGGGCCGTATTTCCTGCCCCGGCTGAAGGCGCGCCTGAGGGAAGAGCGCGAGGCCGCGCCGGGCGGCGGGCTGAGGGGCGGAATCGCCGGTCTGCGCGCTCGCTTAGCTTACGGGACAGGGGCTCATGTGCGCCCGCTGGCGGCGATGGCACTGACGGTCGTGCTGCTGTTGGGCGGCGGAACCTACCTGAACATTACCAACTGGGAGCAACCGCCAGCCACTCCGGAGCAGGCCGCGGTGGTCCATGATCTGCAAACCATGGATAACAACGCCCAACTGCTGGACCAGTTGGAGGCGCTCTCCAGCAGCAGCCAGAACGGAAATTAGCCTGGTGACGAACGGCGGAGGACGAAAGAGTTGCTGACGGGAGAGCACAAGGCGGGATGGAGGAGCCGTGCGGCGGTGGCCGTGGCGACCGCGATGCTCTGTGTGCCGCTCTCCTGGGCCCACGGGCAGCACGGAGGCGGCTCTGAGTCGCACTCCGCACGGTGGCAGGCTGGCGGAGGCCGGCAGGGAAGCGCGCGCAACGAGGGAGGTTCGCGCAGCGAGGGCCGGTATGGAGCGCGTCCGCAGGGCTGGGCGCAGGATGGCGGTCGGCGCAGTCCGGGCTTCGGCTCCCCGGCGACGGAGCCGCGTTCCGCATATCCCGGATTTGCAGGTTCCAGAGATGACAATCGACAGGAAAATCCCGGTTATTCGAATCCGGGTTACGCAAATCCAGGGCGCACAAATCCGGGTTATGTAAATCCGGGGCGCGCAGGTCCGGGATACGCAGGTCCAAGGTACGGCGCGCCTGCCGGGATGCCGCGCGGGCAATTGGGCGAGTGGCTCAGCCAGCATCGTGATCTGCCCGTTCAGCAGCAGGAGCAGGTGCTGCGTGCCGACCCCAGCTTCGACCGGCTGCCGCCCTCCGAGCAGCAGCGGGTGATGCGCCAGTTGCGCCATGTCGATGAGTTGACCCCGGAGCAGCAGCAGCGCCGTCTGGCGCGGGTGCAGATGCTGGAGCGCCTGTCGCCCCAGGAGCGGATGCAGGTCAACCTCTCGGCGCAGCGCTGGAGAACCCTGCCGGCGGACCGCCAGGCGTTGATGAAAGGCGCCTTCCAGACACTGCGCGCGGTGCCGCCGGACCAGCGCGAGACAGTGCTCGGCTCGGGCAGCTATCGGGGCGCCTTCACGCCGGAGGAACGCGGCATCCTCTCCAACCTTCTGAGCGTCGAGCCTTATCAGCCGGCGCGGTAGCCGCTTTGTTGCCTGGCGCCTCACCGTCGCCGCGCCTTTGTTCTTGCGCCAGGGCGGGCGACCACAGACCCCATGCGCGTAGCGCGGCTGCCCCACGCAGGGGTTCAGTCGGAGATCATCAGCTCGCCGGGAAGAATGGGCCGGGTGCGCGGCAGCAGGCCGCGCGAGGCAATCCAGCCCACGAGCGCGAGCGCTCCCACAAAAGCTCCCAGTTTCACCCAGCTTGCCGCGCCGGTTTGCGGCAGCAGCTTCCAGAGCACGAGCAGCAGCGTCTGCGCCGCCGTCACGGCCCACACCGAGCCGTAGAAATAGCGCCGGTGCGTGCCTTCGCACTTGGTCGAAAGCTCCACGCGCGGCAGCCTGCCCATGATACCGAGCAGCAGGATCGTCGCGCACAGCGGCGCGTAGGCGTAGAGATAAATCTGCTTCATGCGCCAGACGCCGGCGACCGCGGCGATCACGAGGCCGGCCAGATTCAGCAGGGCATAGTTCAGCAGCGCGTTCCAGGCGAAGGTGTAGCAGACGCGCCGGTAGAGTGGATTGGGCTTGTCCTCGTCGAAGCGCAGAATGTATGGGCCCGGCTCACCGCCCGGCAGTTGTCCGCGCAGCAGGGCCGTGCCCGTGCCCACGAGCACCAGCGCCAGCCACAGCGAGTTGCCCCAGCTGAACCCATGCGCAAAGAGCGAAAAGGTCAGCGGACCGGGCGCCAGGAAGAACACCCAGATCCAGATGGGCCAATGCGCCAGCCGGTAAAGGCGCGTATTGCGGGTGCGCATCTTGCGTTCCTGCGCGTACTCCACTTTTCCTTTGTATTCCATGCGCGCAGTCTCGCAGAACGGCCGCGGGCGCGTCAATGCGGCAGCCGATGGAACGAACGCCTCCGGAGCACGCGCGAGCCACGCAGAATAGGGCGCGATTTCGCAAGCAGGAAGCGGGCCAGTCCGCCCAAGCTATACAATGAGAGACAGGCCAAGGCCAATCTTTCTTGCGCGCTGAGCGCAACCCAGGCAAGGAGCTTCAAACCTTATGGCGATTTCCGCCACTCAACTGCGTCCCGGCATGATCATCAAGCACAACGATCAACTGCATCTGGTCTTCAAGGTCGAGCACCGTACGCCAGGCAACCTGCGCGCCTTCATCCAGGCCAAGCTGCGCAACCTCAAGTCCGGCGCCATGTTCGAGCACCGCTTCCGCTCCGTCGACAGCATTGAAAAGGTGTCCATCGACGAGGTCGCGATGGATTTTCTCTACGCCGACGGCGACGACTACTACTTCATGAACCCGGTGGACTACGAGCAGACCGTGCTCAAGGGCTCCACGCTGGGCGACGCCGTCGATTACCTGACGCCGAATCTGCAGATCAAGGTCAGCTACCACGACGGCCAGCCCGTGGGCATCGATCTTCCCCCGTCGGTCGAGCTGACCGTGGTCGAGACCGAGCCGGGGCTGAAATCGGCCACCGCCTCGAGCGTCACCAAGCCCGCCAAAACCGAGACCGGCCTCGTGGTACAGGTTCCCGCCTTCATCAACGAGGGCGAAAAGATCCGCGTGGACACCAGCGAGGGCACCTACCAGAGCAGGGCGTAAGAGGTTGAACGATGAATCGTACTGATTTCCAGCAGCTTGCTGAGTTGAGGCTCAAAGAAGCCAAAGCGCTGCTTGCCGCTGATTTTCCGGATGGCGCATACTATCTTGCATGGTATGCAATCGAAAGCGGATTGAAAGCTTGCATCGCGAAGAGGACACAGCAATACGATTTTCCCGATAAGAAGCGAGTAAACGACAGCCATACGCACGATCTCGGAAAGCTGCTCATGCTAGCCGGATTGTCGGAGGATTTGCAGTTTGAGTTTGCTGCGGACGCTGCCATGGAATGGCGTTGGGGAATTGTTCGGGACTGGTCAGAAGAGAGCCGGTACGAGATATTTCAAGATAGCGAAGCAGAGCGCATTCAACGTGCGACTCTAATGATCAACGTCATTGGAGCTCAATCCGGAGGAATAATGCAATGGATCAAGCAACGTTGGTAAGTTTCGATACTGAGAAGGCAAAGCGCGTTATCGATGCACTCGACGGTGCCGGCCATCCTCCCGAGGTAGCGCTGTGGGCCTTGTTGCCGCAATACGATGAATGGAGATTTGTCCTGGCATCGAGTCACATACATGGCTATGAGGAAATGGTCACGCAACTTCGAAGTGCCGGAGTGATGCCGAATTCACGCCCTTCCATCTCCCTCCGGGAGATCAACGATCCATTTATAGCGGGGCTTCGTGAGAAATATGCCGGGCTGAATCCGGAAATTGGCTATCGCATCTCCAGCCAGAATTTTGGCAAGCAATACGTCGATGAGGCCTACGTTTATCGCATCCAATAGATTGCGGCTGTTGACGGCAGAGGGCTGCTCCCATGGATACGGCTACACTGGTGAACTTCGATATCGAAAATGGAAAAGAAGTGATTGATGCGCTGGATCGGGACGGTAAGACTCCCAACGTCGCTCTCTGGGCAAAAATCCCGGATTATGAAGATTGGAGACTGGTGATCGCCTCGGATCGTCTCGACCAATCGTCCTCCCGCTCTGGGTACACCGAAATCAATGAGGCCATAAAAAAGGCTGGAATATCGATTCACAGGCAGCCAACAATCTCCATGCGATCTATGGATAATCCGTTCATTCGGGATTTGCGCCGCGTCTTTGCCTCATCTGACGACACTTATGGAATGCGCTTGGGGGGCCAGATCTTCGGCGGCAAGTATCTGGAAGACGCTTTTGTCTATCGCATCCGTTGAAACGCATTGAATTCAGGCGACAATCGGATACGTTGTTTCTCGTCCCACAAGAAAAACCACCGCCAGATGAGCGGTGGTTTTTCTGTTTTAACAGAGGCAAATTGCCTGAAAACGGAGGTCAGGAGCCCGCTTCCGGCAAGGTAACCAGCCGCGCTTCGAGCAGAGCCTCGATGGTCGAGAGCGCCTCGATCACCTTTTCAGAGACCGGTGCGTCCACCTGCACGACAGCCAGCGCCTTCACCGGCTTTGCGCCGGTGCGCTCGCGGCCCAGGGTGAAGTTGGCGATGTTGACGCCGTGCTCGCCCAGGATCGAGCCGATGCGGCCGATCACGCCCGGCACGTCGAGGTTGCGGCAGACCAGCAGGTTGCCTTCGAGCGGGGTCTCGATGTCGATGCCGTCAAAGGCCAGCAGGCGCGGCTGCCGGTCGCGGATCACCGTGGCGCTGGCTTGGCTTTGGCCCGCGGCCGAGTGCAGTTGAATGGTCAGCACCGTGGCCGAGCCGCCGCGATGACTCTCCTGCTTTTCCTCATGAATACGGATGCCACGCTCCTGGGCCACCGAAGCAGCGTTGATGCGATTCACGTGCTCGGAGCCGGCCAGCAGTCCGGCGATGGCCGCGTTGCGCACCAGTTCGGTTTTGGCCTCGGCCAGCGCGCCGCCGTAGACCAGATGAATCGCCTCAATGCCGAAATTGCCGCTGGAGTTGCCGCTCGAGTTACCGCCGGAGTTGCCGCCGCCGGTGCCCGCCTGCGCCAGGAACGTACCCAGCCGCCCGGCCAGGTCGATGTAAGGCAGGAGCGAAACGTACTCCTCGTGGCTCAGAGAGTGGAGATTGACGGCATTTTGCACCACGCCCAGCTTGAGATAATCGCACACCTGGCGGGCAATTTGAATGCCCACGGCCTCCTGCGCCTCGGCCGTCGAACCGGCGATGTGGGGCGTCAGAATCACGTTGTCCATGCCGGCGTAGGACGAACGGACGGGCGGCTCCACGGTGAAGACGTCCAGCGCCGCACCGGCGACCTGGCCGGACTTGAGAGCCTCCACCAGCGCTGCGTCGTCCAACAGTTCACCGCGCGCGCAATTGATGATGCGCACGCCTTTTTTCATGCCGGCGAGCGATTTCGCGTTGATCACCCCGGCGGTCTGCGGCGTCAGCCCCACGTGCAGCGTGAGGTAATCGGAGCCCGACAGCAGCTCGTCGAGCGAGACCAGCCGGATGCCGTTTTCGCGCGCCACGGCGGCCGAGACAAACGGGTCGCTGCCGATGATCTCCATGCCAAAGCCCTTGGCCCGCCGCGCGACCTCCAGGCCAACCCGTCCCAATCCCAGAATGCCCAGCGTCTTCGCGCGCAGCTCCGTGCCTTGCAGGTTCTTCTTCTCCCACTTGCCGGCGTGCATGGAGGCATTGGCCGCGGGCAGCTTGCGCGCCAGCGCCACCATCAGCCCGAGGGTCAGCTCGGCCACGGCCACGGCATTGGCACCCGGCGTGTTCATGACCACGATGCCCCGCCGCGTAGCCGCCGCCGCGTCGATGTTGTCCACACCCACCCCGGCCCGGCCGATTACGCGCAGTTTGGGCGCCTGCGCCATCAGCGCGCCGTCCACCTGCACCGCCGAGCGCACCACCAACCCGTCCGCATCGGCCAGCGCTGAAGGCAAGCCGTCCGGCAACTGGTCGTGCGTCAGAACCTGCCACCCCGGCTCGGCCGCGAACACGGCCAGCGTCGCCGGAGATACCTTCTCCGCCAAAACGATCTTCATCGCGTCTCCCTTGCCCTTGCTCCCGGCTTCATACTCGTCAAAATGGATGCCTTGCTGCTGGCACAGAATCTCGAACATCCGCACCACGGCGGCGTGCGGCTTGCCTTCGTCCCGCTCGTACTTGGCCAGCGAGTTGGGGTGAACCCCCAGACGGTCGGCCATCTCGTATTGGAATAGATCGAGCTGCCGGCGCGCAATCAGCAGCTTCTCTCCAAAACTCAGTTGGGACATGCATTCCTTCCGATCATCAATGCATTGCTCTTTAGAGCAGAGTTAGCGGGGTTGGCGGAGTTAGCGGTGCCAGGCCTTTGAGCGAGCGATCTCCCCGTGTTGCATTTTTTATCCCAGGTCCCAAAGGCGGGACCTGGGGCACTCAGACTTGGTTCCCAAACAAACGCTTAGAGACCGAGTTCCACAGCCCGCGCTTTCCTAGCTCTTCGCGGCCTTCGCATAGACTTGCTGCGCCGCCGCCACCGCCTGCCCGTAGACGACCGGCAGCCCCAGCGTATCCTTGGCGATGTGCTCCATGGCGCCCAGGAACGCGATCGTGTCCAGCGCGTCGAAGTAGCCCAGGTGCGCCACGCGGAAGATCTTGCCCTGCATGGAGCCTTGCCCGTTGGCCGTCACCAGGCTGAACCGGGCCTTGAGCGCCTTGACCACCGCGCCCGAATCCATGCCCTCCGGCACGGCCACAGCGGTCGCCGCCGCGGAAGGTGAGACCGGCGCGAAGAGCGTGAAGCCCAGGGCCACGAGACCTGCCCGCGTGGCTCTTGCGTTCACCTGCGCGTTGTCGATGAGCGCGATGCGGCCCTTTTCGAGATCGCCGCCGGCCTGCCCGGCAATGTAGTCCAGCGCCGCGCCCAGCGCCGCAACCAGCGCCACGGCCGGCGTGTAGGCCGTTTCGCCCTTCACCTGATTTTTGCGCTCCTTGCGCAGATCGAAGTAGTAGCGCGGATTTTTGGCCGTCTCCATCGCCTTCCACGCCTTTTCGCTGACGCTCAGATAGGCGAGGCCAGGAGGAATCATGACCGCCTTCTGCGAGCCGCCGATCACGATGTCCACGCCCCAGCCGTCCACGTCGATGGTCTGCGTGCCCAGGCCGGTGATGCCGTCCACGATCAGCAGGGTCGCGGTGCCCTTGACCAGTTTGGCCACGCCTTCCACATCGTGCGTGACCGCCGTCGAAGTCTCCGAGGCCTGCATGTAGACGGCCTTGTGCTCCGGCTTCAGCGCGGCCTTGACCTCGGCCAGGTCGAAGGTCTGGCCGTAGGGCTTCTCCACCACATCCACCTGGCAGCCGAAGGCCTTGGCCAGGTCGACCCAGCGCTCGCCGAACTTGCCCGCCGTGAGCACCAGCACGCGGTCGCCGGGAGAGGTCAGGTTGGAGACCGAAGCCTCCATCGCGCCGGTGCCGGAGGAGGAGAGCAGCAGAACGTCGTTCTGGGTGCCCACAAAGACCTTCAACTGGGCGAGCACCTTCAGAAAGAGGGCGCGAAACTCGGGCGTGCGATGGTGAATGTCGGCCGCTGCCATGGCAAATTGAGCAGCCGGCAACAGCGGCGTCGGTCCGGGTGTAAACAAGCGCGTTTTTTGAATCATCGTCTCTCCTCGTTTTGGCTTGGGTTTTCGGGTGGAGTTCAACCCGGAAGTCGTACATCCAGGATTTGACCACCCTTTAGCCAACCTGCAATCACAGATTACACAATATTGTGGATTTTGTGAATAATTCCTTGGAAAATGCAGCCTGTTTTTCGATTTTGTTCAGGTCGTGCGCGGTCGGAGGAGATTTGAGGCCGGTTCGCCGCTAAGA
>Ga0255350_1000030_pt1 | contig 51181 bp, 51 predicted proteins | sample HBST25r1metaG_FD_186028 | JGI IMG/M metagenome (GOLD analysis project Ga0255350, IMG submission 186028) | Peat soil microbial communities from Stordalen Mire, Sweden - H.B.S.T-25.r1 | ecosystem: Environmental > Terrestrial > Soil > Wetlands > Peat | place: Sweden: Norrbotten County, Stordalen...
GAGCGCTTTTTGCTCGAAGGGTGGGAGAGCACGAAGCTCGTTCCCTATCCCCAGCTCCGCCTCCAGCCCCACCAGCGCCGCCACGGCGTTGGCCGAGCCCGCGCCCAGGCCGCCCTGCACCGGCAGACGTTTTTCGATGTGGATTTCGACCTCCGCCGTGAGGCCAAGCGCCTTGAGAGCCAGCGCCACCATCTTCCAGGCGGTGTTGCGCTGGTCCGTGGGAACACGGCTGTCGTTCGAGGTGAGCCGCAGGGCCGTCGCGGCGGCGGGGCGGCCCGTGACCGTGACCAGATCATACAGCTCCAGCGTCTGGTAAACGGTCGCCAGCGCGTGGAAGCCGTCGGGGCGCGGCGCGCCGATGGAAAGTCCAAGATTGATCTTCGCGTGGGAGCGGACGGCTGTGGGCATACCGGCTTATTGTAGAGCGGAACAGGGCAAAGCCCGCTACTTCAGGATTTGAATCCTGGTTCCCTCGGTCGGCTTCAGCACGAACTCGCTGGCGGTCAGCGGCGGCTGCTGGTTTTCGACGATCTTATCGATGGTGAGAACCGTCTGGAGCCCCTCGATCGGGCGCTTGATGATGACCTTGGTGGGGTACATATTCGTGCCGAAAGCCCGATACGCAAAATAGAAGACCTGGGTTTGTAGATTTCCGTCGCTGTCGTAAAGATCCTGCTGAGAGGGCAGCAGGTCATCGCGATTGAACGTCACCACGCGCTCCGGTATCAGTTCCCGGCTGCCCGGCTTGTTGCGGCTGATGCTGAGGATGTATTCCGGGACAAGCAACAGGTGCTTCCGGGACGCATCCTCCACCGTTTCCGAATCCGACACCACTCCATACAAGTCGTCCGGCTCCAGCCCGCGCACCACCAGCGCATCCAGAAAGAATCCGGGCCGCAGGTTCTCCAACGGGTTGGCCGACTTCTTTTCGAGCGTATTGGAGCCCTCGTAGGCGACGTTCTTCGATGGGATCCAAAGCGTGAAGTCCTTGCCGTCGCTCACCATGTCGAAGGCCCGCGTGCCGATCACCGGAACCCGTCCGTAGACTCGCAGCATCTGCGGCTTGCGGATCAGGATGATGCCGCGGATGGAGGTATAATCCCGGGCCAGGCCTTCTTTGGGCTTCAGCACGCTGGCCTGAATCTCGACCGTCGCGGTCAGGCTTTCCATCGCGTCCCAGCGCTGATTGAGCAGCGCCGCCAGCGCATCGGGCGTAACCGTCTGCACCACCGCCGGCTCCTTGGGCACGGGCAGTTTGCGCGTGCTCCACAGGCAGCCGGAAAGCAGCAGAACCGGAAAAAGAAGGGCCGCGGCGCCGAATCGACAATGGGCAGTCTTCAACTGGGACCTGCTTTCTTCACAGCGTGCCGATAGTTGGCCACATCGCGCGCGTGTTCCAAAAGGGTGCTCGAAAACATCGACCGCCCCTGGGGATTGGCCCCCGCGGCCACGAAGTAGAGGTAGCCGGTCCTGGCCGGGCTCATGGCCGCGCGTAGCGACTCCAGGCCCGGATTGGCTATCGGGCCCGGCGGCAGGCCGGCATGCAGATAGGTGTTGTAAGGGGTATTGAACTGCAGATCGCTCTCGTGGATGGTCCCCTTCCAGCGCCCATCCAGCTCCAGACCGTAGATGACCGCCGGGTCGGTCATCAGCGGCATCTTCCGGGATAGCCGGTTTTCAAAGACACTGGCCACCAGCGGACGCTCTGCGCCCACCGCCGTCTCCCGTTCCACCAGCGAAGCCATGGTCACCACTTCGTGCACATTTCCCTTCAGTCCCAGTTGACGGGCCGCCTGTCGAAAGCGCCGCACCATCGCCGCGCAAATCTGCTCTGGAGTCGCTTTGCGGGCAAAACGATAGGTGTCCGGAAAGAGGTAGCCTTCGAGGCTCGTCGCCCTGGGGTCCAAATCGGCCACCAGCGAGACGTCCCTCGCCGCGGCGTCCAGAAAATCCTGCCGTGAACCCAATCCCGCCTGCTCCAACCGGGCGGCAATCTCGAAGATGTTCGCGCCCTCCCGAACGGTGACCGGCAGGGTGAAAACATCGTCGCGCTCAATGCGCGCATAGACCTCGGTGACCGCCGCCGGATGGTCAAACCGGTACTCTCCGGCCTTGAGCGTTCCCCGCTTCCACCAGCGCACCAGGTAGAAGGCAAACTGGCTGCGCACCACGCCCTCGGCTTCCAGTTGCCGGCCGATGCTGAGCGTCGAAGAGCCCGGCGCCACCTCGACAAAGGTTTCCTTCGATGGCCCGAAAGGCGCAAAAACCAGCCACGCCGCTGCCCCTGCCGCAAGCAGCAGGAGGAAAAAAGCCGCCCGCAAAACCCACGCCGCTCCAAACCCTTTTTTCTTTCTGATCGTCCGTCTGCGGCGCGCCATTCGTTTGTTGCTGACCCTTCTTTGACTTCGATTAAGACGCGGTAAGCGCCCCAGCCGATTCTATTTCATTGATTGTATCGGCTGACAGGGTTCAGGCGGGCATTTCTTCGGCGTTGGCGGGTCCAGCGCCGTAAGCTAAAGGCTGAAGCATTTCTCCTGAAGGTAGAGCGTCTGGGTGCCCCACCCTCGTCGCGTTCCTGTTTTTGCGGCCAGGGCGGGATGAAAGAAACCCTCTCTACAGCAACCGGCGAAATGCCCTGGGAACCTCTGATCAGGTCGCGGTTTTGAAAGGACACGACTTCAGTCGTGCCATAAAGGCCGCAAAATCAATCGGGCTTTAGCCCCTGAGGGAAGGTTTTGAGACTTATTCAGAGCTTCCCCGGAGCCCATCACGAACTTGCCCGCTCCCGGCGCGAAAGTTCAAAACAGGCCCTCGGAGCTCGAACTTGGAAGCTGTCCTTCATCCCCGCTATCTCGGCCTCGATGTCGGCAACCGCCGCATCGGCGTGGCGGTGTCGGACGAGTTGGGGCTGACCGCGCAACCGGTGCTGACGCTGGAGCGGAAACACAATCAACGAGAAGACCTGCGCTCTCTGGCGCGGCTCTGCCGCCGGTTTGGCGTGGCGGGCATCGTGGTCGGCAATCCCGTCCATCTGTCCGGCGACCTGAGCCCGCAAGCCGCCAAAACCCAGACCTTTGCCGCCGAATTGGGCGCGCTCACCGGCCTGCCCATCCACCTCTGGGACGAGCGGCTGACCTCGCGTGAGGCTCACCAGATCTTGTATGAGGCCGGCCGCCCCCGCCAGCAGCATCGCAGCGTGGTCGATCAGGTGGCCGCCACGCTGATCCTGCAGTCGTTCATGGAGGCGAGAGCACCTTCCAGCTGCTAGCTCCCAGCTTCTAGTACCTTGACTTGGTGAATTCGTAATTTAACCACAAGCGTTCGGGTGCCCCAGGTCTCGCTTTTGAGACCTGGGAAACGACGAAATTACGCGCTCAAAGTACTAATGCCACAGTTGTAGATCGCTAATTCTGGAGGGAGCCGGGGGCTTCAGCCCCCGGAAAGTGTGCTGATTTGCAGGGCCTTCAGGCCCGGATTCTTGCCGGCAGGAAGCAATTACAACTGTAGTATTAGAAGCTTGGTGAAATACTCCCATCGCGGGAAGGGTACGGGCTCTAGCCCCTGAGGGCCACAATCCGGGATCCTCAATCGATTTTCAACAAGTCCCTAGCTGCGAATATTTGAGGTAAAGCATTGAAAGAAAAACAGTTGATCCTTTGAAAATCAAATCAAGAACAAGCAGGCGTGATCATCGTGCGGCCAAGGGCAGAGCTGAAAGCTAGAGGCTGGCAGCGAGAAGCTGCTCTCCGCGTATAATGAGAAGTCAAGTATTTTCATCTTTCGCGGTTGGAGCACCCCCGCCCGCCGCCATGGACTCTGAATGCCCGAGCACATCAAAAAACAGCTTCTCGCAGAAATCGACGTCCTCGAACACGAACTCGCCCACGAGCTTCCCGCCGAGATCAAGAAGGCGGTGGCCATGGGAGACCTTTCCGAGAACGCCGAATACCACATGGCCAAGCAGCGCCAGACCTTCGTCAACGCGCGCCTCGGCCAGTTGAAAAAGCGCATGGCCGAGCTCTCCCTGGTCAATCTCACCAACATTCCCCGGGACAAGGCCGGTTTCGGCTCGACGGTGGTGGTCTATGACTCGACCAAGGATGAGGAGATCGTCTACCGGCTGGTCACCAGCGAGGAATCCGACGTGGCCAAGGGACTGATCTCGACCACCTCGCCCATCGGCCGCGGCCTGGTAGGCAAGCGGGTAGGCAATACGGTCACCATCGTCACCCCCAACGGCAAGCGTGAACTGGAAATCCTGAAACTGACCACCATTCACGATGAAGCGGCAGCGGCAGCGGCCGAGACCGCCCCCGCCGAGAATTTGGAGCAGAAGTAGGAACGATGGCAACCACCTGGACCAGCGCCTTTGGCCGCGGCTGCGGATGGCTTCTCGACAAGATCGTTCATGGCTTGTCTCTGGCACGCATCTCGCCCAATGTCTTGACCTTCATCGGCCTGGTCATCAACATCGTGGCCGCGTTTTTCTTCGGCCACGCCAACGCCGCCAACGCCGACTGGATGTTCTTCTACGCGGGCCTGGTGATCTTCGGCGCCGGCATCTTCGACATGGTGGACGGCCGCGTAGCCCGGCGCACCAACCAGGTCACCGTCTTCGGCTCGTTCTTCGACTCGGTCATCGACCGCTACTCCGACGTGGTGCTGTTTTTCGGCCTGCTGGTCTACTACGGCCGCATCAACCGCTTCCGGTACGTGGTCCTGGTGGCCTTCGTGATGGTGACCGCGTTGATGGTCAGCTACACGCGCGCTCGCGCCGAGGCCCTCATCGGCCAGTGCAAGGTAGGCTTCATGGAGCGCCCGGAGCGCGTGGTGCTCATCCTTCTCGGCGCCCTGTTCCACCATTGGGGAGTGATGGCCCCGGTGCTGTGGGTGCTGGCCGTACTCTCCACTATCACGGTCATCCACCGCGTCACCTACACCTACTCAAAGACCAAGCACCTGGCGCCAATCGGCTGAAGCGGACGGCTGAACGGGCCGCACGGGTCGCCCGCGTTGAAAGGCGTAGCTTCAGCCATGCCGCAAGTTCTCCCATGAAATCGAAGGGCTTTCGCTCGCGAGTGAATCTTGTTGCGGGCGGCTCCATTTTTCCCGTGCGATTAAAGTAAAGTGATACAGTACAGGCATTTCCTGAAAGGGAGGAGGCGCAGCCATGGCCCAGCAGCCGTTTTTGAAGTCCATCCGCCCGGTCAACCTGCTCTCCTTCGGTCCGGATACCAAAGAGATTGAACTGCGACCGCTGAACATTTTGATTGGGCCGAACGGGTCGGGCAAATCGAATCTGATTGAGGTCATAGGGCTGCTTCAGAACCTTACCGAAAAAAAGCCTTGGACACACGTTACTGAGACAGGTGGCGTGGATGAATGGATATGGAAAGAGGTAAAGAATAATCGGTCTCTGACCTCTGCTGTTGCGACCCTCGACGTGGCGATTTCCGCATTTTACGCTACCCGCAAGAAGCCTCAACGAGCTGAGTTCATTTATCGATTGGAATTAGATTCGCGGCCATGGTTATCAACATTTGCGGTCCGGCATGAGTCCGTGGTTCCGTACCCGGTCCCGCCTGGAGATCCGAAATCGCTGGCGGAAATCTGGCGGGACAAGGCGGAAACGATCCTTCGAACGGAGGAATCCAACGGGGGTGCATTCACGACCTCAGCGTCGGAGACCCCCGAGCAGATTTCGGCTCTGTCCGTCACTTCCGGATTCTTTGGAGCCCTCCCGGAGATTGCGCGTAACTTCTCGCGAATCAAGATTTATCGAGAATGGACCTTCGGAGCCAATTCTACGCCGAGAAGTTTGGAACAGGCGGGAAGGGAAACCTCTTACCTTGAGGAAGATAACAGCAATCTTGCTCACGTTCTGAACTTTATATTGACGCATCCAAAAGACCCTGAGCCAGCGCGAAAATTGCGCGAGGCTTTCGGGAAGTTTAGCGGCGATGCGAAGGACGTTGAGACACGCATCCAGGAAGGATTTGTGCAACTTAGGGTTCGCGAATCCTCCGGCATCAGCGTTCCAGCAGTCCGTTTATCCGACGGGACTTTGCGATGGTTGGCGCTGTTAGCCATTTTGCTCAATCCTGCTCCTCCGCCCGTCACCTGCATCGATGAACCCGAACTCGGCCTTCACCCCGACGCGATTCACACGCTTGCCGATCTTTTGGTCGAGGCCTCCACTCGCACCCAACTGATTGTCACAACGCATTCTGATGCGTTACTCGATGCGTTTACGGATACGCCGGAGGTCGTTTGTGTCTGTGAAAAGGTCGAGGGTTCCACGGTGATTCAGAGGTTGGACAAGGAGCATTTGAAGTTTTGGCTCGATCAATACTCGCTCGGCAAACTTTGGATGAGCGGCGAAATCGGGGGAAATCGCTGGTGAGCGTGCGGATTTACGTCGAAGGCGGAGGAGACAATAAAGATACGATTAAGCGGTGTAACGAGGGTTTTGCCAGCTACTGCCAGAAGCTGACGCCTCCGAATCGCAGTCCCCGTATCGTCGCCTGCGGCGGACGCGACCGGGCATTTGACCGCTTCCGCACGGCCGTCCAAAATGCCCAGCCGGGGGAGACCTACGTTCTGCTGGTTGACGCCGAGGCACCATTGAATGCTGCATCCCCCGTTCAGCACCTTCAGGACCGCGACGGCTGGAGCTTCCCCGCACTGAGCCACCATCGAGCATTTCTGATGGTCCAAGCCATGGAGGCTTGGTTTCTGGCCGACCGAGAGATGCTGGCAGCGTTCTACGATGGCGGATTTCTGGCGAGCAGCCTTCCCGGCAACATAAATATCGAGGCGATCCCCAAGGACGATCTGGAACCCAAGCTGAAGCGCGCATCAAAGCCAACCCAAAAGGGTGAGTACCACAAGACGAGGCATGGGTTCGATCTGCTGGGCAAGATCAACCCGGTCAAAGTTGAGAATGCCTCGCCCCACGCAGCAAGCTTCAACAAATTCCTTCGTGGGCTATAGCTCTCGCTAATCCCTCAACCGCCCGCCTTCAGCCAGCCGTTTCCCCCTTTCACCGCCGGGCGGGCTTCCATTGCAGCAGGAACCGGGTCACATCCGGCGAATCCATGCTGCGCATATTCTCAAACTCCCCGCCCTGTTGGCTAAAGAGCAGTTTGCCCCGGTCGCTGAGAACGGCCAGCGCCGGTACGCCCTTGCCGAGCGGCACTCCGTACTCCCTGGCGATCTCCAGATTGGCGTCCATGCGGCCGATATTCACATCGACCAGCACGAAATTCGCCTCCAGAATGGGCCGGTTGACGGCGTCGTGGAAATAGATGTTCAGCACCTGGCAGTCGGGGCACCAGTTGCCGCCAAAGTCCAGCAGGATGCGCTTGTGCGTTTGCGCGGCGGTTTCGAGCGCAGCGGCCAGCTCGGCCCGGGCCTGAGACGGATCGGGGTAGATCTCACGGCCGGTGGCGCGGGCCTGGGAAACGCCAAAAACCAGCAGCGCAGCAAGAGCGAAAAAACGGATCGTCTTCAACGGGGAACCCTCCACAACTGCTTCCAGTCTCCCATAATCCCCGAGTTTCGCGCCATTTTTGCGCTTCAGAGGATGCGCAGCTCATTCCTGGACGGCGCAGGGGCTTATACTTTGGTGACTGGATGAAAGACTTGACCGAACTGCGCAAACAGCTGGAGTCCTCGCCCTTCCCCGACATGGAGGCGATGATGGAGGCTTACGCGCACGCGGCGGCGGCCTTGGGGCAGCGCGAGTTCAAACAAAAGCTGGACTTTTCCTCCGAATCGATCGAAGGACTGGACGAAATTCTGGTCGTGGTCGGCGAGAGCCCGGAGCTCGATCTGGACTTTGAAGTGCGGCTTTGGGGCAGCTACCTGGGTGAGGTACTGCGCCGCCGCTATGCCGGCACCTGGGAGATGACCCAGTATCCCGGCGGCGAGATGGCGGTTCCGGCCGTCGAGGTGCGCGGCTCCAGGCTGTTTCCCATGATGAAGGTCTACCGCCGGCTGACCGTGGGCGACGAGGAAGACCTGAGCGCCTTTTACTCGATGGTGACCGAACGGCTGGGCAAGCCGGCGCAGGTGAACTGACGCTCCGCGCGGAAAAATCTTATCGGCAGCCTGGGAATTGAACCGAAGCGGCTTTCCCGCGGCTTTTGTACCCATCCCTTGCGAACAACGGCGGCTTTCCCGCCCCATCCCCGGAAAATGATCCCCGAAAATCGCTCCTGAAAACGCCAATCTGCCTTACACTGGCGAGGTAACCCGCGTAAGGCCATGCCGGTCGCCCAATTGACGCTTGAAATCCGCATCGAGCACGCCCAGTCGCTCAAGGACCGGCGGCAGGTGGTTCGCTCGCTCAAGGACCAGCTTCGCCAGGGCTTCAATGTTTCCGTGGCCGAGATGGACGAGGCGGTCACCTGGCAGTCGGCCACCCTGGGCGTCGTCGCCATCTCCCGCTCGCGCGACTACCTCCACGGCCTCATCGAAGAGGTGGAGCGCGCGGCCCGCCGCATCCTCAACGAACGCGGCGCAGAGCTGGCCGACGCCTTCTGGGATTACATCGAGAGCTGAGCGGCTGGCTCTTCAGCAGTCTGACCCAGCGCGGCTCGTTTTTCGGCGGCCAGGGCTCGTTTTTGCCTGGCAAGATCCAGCAGCTCCGCCTTCACCCTCTCGATCACCGACGCCCAATCCCCCGGTCTGGGCTGCCGGAACAAGCGCGCGGTCGGGTACCAGGGGCTGTCTTCGCGCTCCAGCAGCCAGCGCCAGTCCGGCAAATTCTGCAGCAGCACCCAGACCGGCCTGGCCAGGGCTCCGGCCAGGTGGGCCATGGCGGTGTCGATCGAGATCACCAGGTCCAGTTGAGCCATCTGCGCCGCCGTATCGGCCATATCGCCGGTGACCGGCGCAAGGCTGGTGACGCGCGTCTTCCGGGCTGCCAGTTCCGCGGCCGCCGGCCCCATCTGCAACGAGAAAAAGTGCACGCCTTCGAGTCCGAAGAGCCGCTCCAGCAGGTCAAGAGGAACGCTGCGGGCGCGGTTTTTTGGGTGAGTCAGGCTTCCCGTCCACGCGATGCCCACCCGCAGCCCGTCAGCCGGCCACCAGAGAGCGGCCGCTTTCTTCAGGGCCTCCTCGGGAACGGCAAGATAAGGTGTCCTGGCGGGGATGGTTTCTACCCGGGTGCCAAAGGCCAGCGGCAGGCTCAGCAGCGGGCAGCGGCAGACAAACGGCGGCAGCGGGTCTCCGGTGCTGACCACCGCGGCCACTCCGGGAATCTGCGCGGCCAGGCGGCGCAGATTGGGGGGAATGTCCAGCACCACCCTGCCCCCGGCCGCCTGAACCATCGGCACATAGCGCAGAAACTGAAGCGAATCGCCCAATCCCTGCTCGGCATAGAGCAGAATCGTCTCCCCCTTCAGCGGAGCGCCCAGCCACAATGGCTGCGCGAAGGCGCGGGGCGTATAAACCTTCCAGCGCACCTCATAATTGCGCCAGCCCGCCGCATAATCTCCTTTGAGCAGTTCGAGCAGGCACTGGTTCATCAGCGCATCGCCGAAGTCGGGCTTGATGGCCAGCGCGCGTTCGCACCAGGCGGTGGATGCGGCCAGGTCGCCCAGGTCGAAAAAGGCATTGCAAAGGCAATTGCAGACCCGGTTGTGGGCCGGGTTGAGGCTCAGCGTCCGCTTGTACCAGACCACCGCCTCGGCAACCTTCCCCTTAACATGCAGGGCGTCGCCCAGGTTGCAGCACAGGTCGGCGTTCTGCGGCGAGATGGCCAATGCCCGCTCAAAGCAGTCAATCGCCTCATCGAGCCTTTGCTGCCGGCGGTAGACCGTGCCCAGGTTGCACCATGCGTCGCAGTAGTCGGACTTGATCTCCAGCGCTTGCTTGAAAGCCACCGCGGCCGCGTCGAATCTTTTCTGGGCCATGAAAGTATTGCCCAGGTTGAAGCGCGCCTCATAGTGGTCGGGCTTGATCTGCAACGCCTGCTCGAAGCTGGCCGCGGCTTCAATCGGCTTACCCTGCGACAGCAAAGCGTTGCCCAGATTGGAATGATAGAAGGCCTGCCGGGGGTTCACCGCGAGCGCGCGGCGAATCATCCGCTCCGCCATCTCAAAGCGTTCGGTCTTGAAGCCGGCCATGCCCAGCATGTACAAGCCATCCGGCTGGCGAACATCCAGCGACAGGACTTGCAGGCAAAGCCGCTCCACCTCCGCCATCCTCCCGGCGTGATACTCCTTGAGGGCCATCGTCAGAAGAGCTGGAATCCTCGCCGCGACATCGTTTCTCTGCGTCCTGGACGGCTGCCTGGCAAGGCGATGGGAGTTACTCTTCATGGTTTGCTGTGGCCTTTCTCGCTTGATCGCGTCCCGCGCCGCAAAGCCGGTTTCTCCGCCGCCGCCGGCCTGAACGCCGCTTGCCCGGATCGCCCTGGACGGCCGCACAAGGAACTTCACCCGTCCGCTGCTTTGAAGTCAGGAATCCTGCCGATTCCCATGCACACGCAATGCCAACCCGGAAAGCGGAGGTTAGAAAGGGCTAACGGCCCGTGGTGAAAGTCCGGTTTTGAAAGGGCACGACTTCAGTCGTGCCGCAAATGCCTGATAAGAAACAACGGGGCTTTAGCCCCTGAGAGATGTTTTTCAGCAATCTGGACTTTCGCCACAGGCTCCTAAACGGCCTCCGCCGATGCATCTTGAATGCCACAGCCCATCCATTGCGCGGCAGGCGAGCCGACACCGAAAAAGTCAAGCGCCCAGCCCCCGGAGACAATTCCTGTCTGCTATTCTGAAAAAGATATTCAGTTTCAAAAATCAGGTTGGAATTCAGAGGCTTTTCCGTGTCAGGAGCAAATCCCGTGAACGTTACGATGGCGACGCTGCGGCCAGTCCAGCGGACCACGCTCAGCGAACAGATTGCCATGCAGCTTGCATCCGAGCTGGAGGCCAAACGCTGGCAACCCGGTGAAAAACTGCCTTCCGAAGCAGAACTCTGCAAGGTCTTCAATGTGGGACGGTCCACTCTGCGGGAGGCGCTCAAGTCCTTATCCTTCATTGGCATGATCCGTATGCGAGCCGGTGGCGGCAGCTATGTCGCCGACGAGCGGTCCAAGTACATGGAAGGCCCTCTGCTGCTCTCCAAAGGCGTGCTCAACACCGAAAAGCAGGTGAACGACTTCTCTGAAGCTCGCCTGCTGCTTGAAACCGAGCTGGCCGCGCTTTGCGCCCAGAGAGCCACAGAACAGGATTTCCTTACGCTCGAAAAGATCGTGCGCGATATGAAGACCACCATCGAAGAAGGCCGCGATGGCTTCCGCGATCTGGATTTGAGCTTCCATATTACGGTTGCCGCAGCCTGCAACAACGAGATTTTGACCGAATTGCTCACCCATATCCGCTCCGGGCTGCATGAGTTGATCTCCAAGAGCCTGCTCTTGCCCGCAGGCATGGAACTGGCCTACAAGCAGCACTGCACGCTGCTGGACGCTTTGAAGAAGCGCAATCCAGGCCGGGCGCGCAATGCCATGCGTGCTCACCTGCAAGCTTTTCAGCGCGGCTACAAAATCATCTTCCAGACTCCCCCCAATGAGCATGGGGGCTGAGGACGGCACACCCGGACGGCGGGGCAAATGGATGCCCTGGTTTGAAACGCCGGGCACTTTCGAAGCGCCCGGCGCTGCTGTCCAAACCGATGCGGATGGATTGATCCGGCCCCGAGTTTCGAGCCCTGACCTTCCGGCCCTGGCCTTCGAGTTCCGACCGTCGAGTTCTGATCGTCGATTTCCGGCCGCCGATTGATGCGTCTGGAGAACCATTGCGAACGCCGCCCGCCCCCAACTTCAAAAACGCCGCGGGAATGGGCTCCATCCCGGTGCGATAGGGCAGCCGAAAGCAGTTGTATGACCCGCTTCACGGTTGCGCGATTGCGGTCATTGCCGGGCCGTTCAAGATGGACGTGATTGCCATCGAATCCGAGAAATTGGAGATTCCCATGAAACCCTTGACAGCGCTCCGTGGTTCATTCTCGATCATTCCCCTGCTCCAAAAGATCAAGAACATGGGGCCAAGCCCAAGCCCGGCGGAACTGGTAGACATCGCGATGGGATGCGCTGCAATCCGGCCTCAGCAACGGACTTCGGAATTTCTGGAACTGGTGAATCTCGTGAAGGAAGGGCAGTGCAAGCGCCTGCTCGAGATTGGAACCTACCGGGGCGGAACGCTCTTTGTGTTTTCGCAAATTGCCGCCCCCGATGCGACGGTCGTCAGCATCGATTTTTCCACCACGGCGCTCGGCAATTTCTATCGCGCTTTTCAAAAGCCGCTTTTCCGCAAGTTCGTTCGCAAAGGCCAATCCCTCGTCCTGCTGCGGAAAGACTCCCACAAGCCCGAGACCCTGGAATGCATTCGGAAGGCTCTCGGCGGGCAAAAGCTGGATTTTCTCTTTATTGACGGAGATCACAGTTACGAGGGCGCTCGAAGGGATTTCGAAATGTATGCGCCCCTGGTTCGCAGCGGCGGCCTGGTAGCATTTCACGACATCACTCCATGCGGGCCACCCAAGGAAGTTTACAAGGTCTGGAACGAGGTCAAGGGAAGCTACGTTCACAAGGAGTTTATCCACCAAACCGGCAAAGGGTCGATGGGCATTGGAGTGCTTTGGGTCTGAACTCCATGTTCAACGGTTGACTTCAGTCCTATAGTTGCAGATCGCTTTTCCCGGAGGGAGCCGGGGGCTTCAGCCCTCTGAATACAGTTGTAGATCGTCTTTGCGGAGGGAGCAGGGGGCTTCAGCCCTCTGAATACAGTTGTAGATCGTCTTTGCGGAGGGAGCAGGGGGCTTCAGCCCTCTGAATACAGTTGTAGATCGTCTTTGCGGAGGGAGCAGGGGGCTTCAGCCCCCTGAAAAGCCGCCGAAACATCGGGGCCTTTAGGCCCGGAAGAGGGCAATCCGAAGCAAATACAACTGTAGTGTTGGATGCTTTGCCCGATCGCGCAAATGTCACACTCGAGTTCTTCGCATAGCTTCAGCGGCTAAAAAACGAGCACGCTCCTTTGACGAAGCGATGTATTATGCGGCCAATGCCGTGGGTAAATGGCGGTCCATTGAGAATTCTGGTAGCTCACAACCGGTACCAATACAGCGGCGGCGAAGACGGTGTCGTTCGCGACGAGGTGGCATTGCTTCGCCAGCACGGCCACAGCGTGCACCTGATGGAGCAGGATAACGACGCAATCAGCGGTTTGAGCGGCAAGATGATGGCCGCCGCATCCGTTTTTTATTCTTCTTCTTCGCGCGCCCGCATGAGGCAGGAAATCCGCGATTTTCATCCGGATCTGGTGCATGTCCATAACTGGTTTCCGATGCTCTCGCCGTCCGTTTTCATGGAAGCCGATAGCTGGGGAATGCCCACCCTGCAGACCCTGCATAACTTCAGGATGCTTTGCGCGAACGCCCTGCTCTATCGCAACGGCGCAATCTGCACCGATTGCCTGGGGAAATCGCTGCCGCTCGATGGCATCGTTCATGGCTGCTATCGCGGCAGCCGGGCCGGCAGTGCTGTCGTCACTGCCGCCTATGGCCTTCATCGTTTCCTCCATACCTGGGACTCTGTCGATTTGTTCATCGCGGTCTCTGAATTCGAGCGCGAAATTCTTGTTCGCGGCGGTTTGCCCGCTGAAAAGGTTGTGGTAAAGCCGAATTTTATCGGCTCGGATGCCTTGCACGCCGAGGGAAATCCGGAAGACGCGGCGCTGTTTGTCGGGCGGCTTGCGCCGGAAAAAGGAATCGGAACGCTGCTCGCGGCCTGGAATGCGGGCCGCATTCCGCTGCGGCTGAAGATTGCCGGCGACGGTCCCCTGGCAGACGAAGTGCGATCGAGCGCCGCGCGCAATTCCGCCATCGAGTATCTAGGCGCGCTTCCGCCTGAGGCCGTCTATCCCCAGATGGCGAGAGCAAAGTTTCTTGTCTTTCCGTCCGAGTGGTTCGAGACCTTCGGGCGCACAATCGTCGAGGCATTCTCTCAGGGAACGCCGGTGCTGGCGGCCGATCTTGGCGGCGTGCCGGAGTTAGTGCGGGAAGGCGAAACCGGCTATCGCTTCCCGGCCGGCAATGCCGAGGCGCTCGCGGCCGGCACGCGCCGCTTTCCCGTTGGCGGCGATTACCAGCGGATGCGCCAGCGCTGCCGCGACCTGTTTCTCGGCAAGTTCACCGCCCAGATCAACTACAACCTGCTGATGAAGATCTACGCCAGGGCAATCGCGGCTCGCCGGCGGCGCGGGAAAAACCCCTGACGAAGCGGACCTCCGCGAAGGCTCCCGCCGTCGCCGCCTGGATTCATCCCTTCGCTCCCGCTGCGGACTCATCGGCTGGTTCTCTGACCGTTTGTTCTTGTACCAACTCAGGGTGCCCCAGGTCCCGCATTTGGGACATGGGATGAGCGATGCAACACCCGAAATCACGCGGTCAGAGTCCCAGGACCGCCAACTGGCGCAGCGTATAGGCGGCTGGCTGAGTACCCCGGCGCAAGCAATCGAATTCCAGTTGCCGGAGAAGATACGCGGCCGCCAGAGGTGGCAATAACTCCGGGTCCAGATCCATGCGGCGGAAGTATTCCGCGCAAATGGGCCGGGCGCGAATCGCCTCATACCCGCCAGCCTTTTCGCCGAAGAGGCGGTCGTCGTTGAATTGAAAATGCAGCAGGTCGTAGGCGGGCAGTCCCTCAAACTCGGCCCACTCCCAATCGACCAGAACATATCCCCTGCTGGCATTGTTGCGCATATTCCACGGCGCCAGGTCTCCATGCACCAGCACGGTGGGCACAGAGAGATCCCGATCCAGGCAGTCCAGGGAGCGGTCGAGCAGATCGGGGGCCATCTCATCCAGCCGCGCCTTGAACGGCCTCAGACGCCGCGCCATTTCCGCGGCCAGATCCGTCAGGCTCTTACTGCCGCCGCTGCGGGGCAACTGGCAGAGAATCTCCATGTATTCAGGCCGGAATCCGCGGCCCGGCATCTCGCCCTCCACGTATTCCTGCGCCGCCGCGCGCAGCTCGGGGTGAACCGACAGCAGCCTGGGCGCCCAGCCATACTGCTCCAGTCCACCGAGCGTCTCGGCCTCGTGCAGCAGGCTCGCTCCGCCCCCCTCCGTCACTCCGACCTTGAGCACCGCGGCGATGCGATGCGCGTCGGCTGCGTGCGCATCGTGGAGCAGGAATGCAATGAGTTTTCGATCCGGGGACGGGTTGCCGACCAACACCACCATCTCCCCAAACCGGGATTGGATGCCGCACCGTTCAAACCATCGCAAGGCGCCGCTGCGCGAAGTCTCCACCTTGGCAACCGAAGGAACCAGCCGCAACAGGCCCGAACGCGCGGCCATGCGCAGGCCAAACCATTTCATGCGGCTGGACAGATCGTACGGATGCCATGCGCTCAAAACCGATGCCGCGCCGCGCGAGCGCTCCGGAATCAGCCAGCGCGGTCCGCTATTGCCGGGAATGACAAGATAAGACCTCCGGTCGTCGCCTGCGCCGTGGCAACCGACCCCCAGAGCATCCAGGATCTCTCGAACGCCAAGCTCCTCATGAGGAGCTGTGAGTTCCGTCGCCATCTTCACTCACCATACGCTTTGGTTTAGATCGCTTCCTGCGCGGGCGCGGGCTGCGCTCCCAGCCGCTTGGCCTGCTCCTCGCCGCTCAGTACGCGAAACACCCCTTCGGCCAGAGCCTGCAATTCATCCTCGCCCGGATAAATCCGGATGGGCGCAATCCATTCCAGGCCATCGCGCAGACGCCCCACCATCCTCTCCGAATAGGCCATCCCGCCCGTCAGCAGCACGGCGTCCACCCTGCCTTTGAGCACCGCCGCCATCGCCCCGGCTTCTTTGCCGATCTGGTGGACCATTGCCTCGAAAACCAGCGCGGCCTCGCCGTCCCCGGCCTCGATCCGCCGTTCCACCTCGGCCAGATCGCGCGTGCCCAGGTAAGCGAACAGGCCGCCGTCCCCGAAGACATGGCGCTGAAGCTCAGCCTCGGTATACTTGCCGCTGAAGCAGAGCGCCACCAGCGCCCGCACCGGCAGGCTTCCGGTCCGGTCGGGCCCGAACGGGCCTTCCTCGATGCTGTTGCCGTCGATGGTCCGCCCGTCGCGGTGGGCCGAGACGGAGATGCCGCTGCCCATGTGCGCCACAATCAGCCGCAGCTCCTCGTAACGGCTCCCCTGCTCGCGGGCAAACCTACGCGCCACGGCCTTGGTATTCAGCGCGTGGAAGATCGAGGTGCGCTCGACCAGCGTCGAGCCGGAAAGCCGCGCCTGCGGCTCCCACTCGTCCACCGTCACCGGGTCCACAATGTAGGCGTTCACCCCATCGGCCTGGGCGAAACGCAGCGCCAGCAGCGCTCCCAGGTTCGAGGCGTGCTCCCCGCGCCGCGCCGCGTGCAGTTCTTCCACCATCCTGTCGTCCACCAGATACGTGCCGCACGAGGTCGGCGGCAGCAGCCCGCCCCGCCCAGCCGTTGCGGCAAACCCACCGCCCGCGTAGCCGCCCTCCGCCAGCGCCTGCTCAATCAGCCCGGCGCGATAATCCAGCCGCGCCACCATCGGCTTTCCGCTGAATCGCGCCAGTTCCTCATCCCCGTGCCGGATGGTGCGCTCCCACTCGGCTCCGTCCCGCGTGTACACTCCAAACTTTGTGGACGTCGATCCGGGGTTGAGGACCAGCACGCGATCGTTCTCGTTCATCAAAAATCGTTCCTCCAAGGCCAAAACGAGTTTACCCTGTCCGCCGCGCTCCACAAACGCTTGCCGGGATCACCGGAAGATAGCTGGCACAAAAAACAGAACTTCCCGGAAGGTTTTCGCCATTCGGCCGGATATTTTCTACTCGCCAGCAGATTCCGTGCTATACTCCATTCAATCGTAGAATTCGATCTGAAGTTTTTGCCTGTTCTGGTAACCGCCTACTCGCAAACTTCCACATTGCGTTCGCGGTAAATCAGTACCAGAGGAGTTACACACAATGGAAACAGGCACAGTCAAGTGGTTCAACGATGCCAAGGGTTTTGGATTTCTTAGCCGCGAAAACGGAGAAGACGTTTTTGTTCATCACACCGCCATCCAGTCGAACGGCTTCCGTTCGCTGCAGGAAGGCCAGAAGGTCCAGTTCAACGTGACCAAGGGCCCCAAGGGCTGGCAGGCTGAGAACGTCCAGGTCGTCTAAGGGATTACCTTTCAGACGGTATGGATTCAAACGCAGAAGAGGGACGGCAACCTGCCGTCCCTCTTCTGCGTTTAGTGAGATTCTCAGGCTGCTGAAAAGTCGGATTTCCAGACGAAGCCCGCGAAAAACATCCCGCGGGGGCTAAAGCCCACCATTTTTTATAGTATTTGCGGCACAACTAAAAGTCGTGCCCCTTCAATGCGATGAGCTTTTCCGCAACCTGCAAAACCCCGTTCGATGAGCCCCGAAATCCGTTGATGGTCTCTCCGGCTGGTTCCTGTTCCCTGGTTCCTGTTCCCTGGTTTTCTATGCGGCTGGCTTGAGGCTCTTCACGCTCACCTGGGGAATGGCTGGGTGAATATTTTCCCTGGGCGTATCGTGGGTACCCAGATATTGCAGCACATCGTTGATGGAATCCTCAAAGCGCGCGCCGGTCTTGTGGGTAGCCTTGACCCCTTTGGCGACTAATTGGCAGACTTCAAAGCGGTTCATTCCCTGCGCGAGCGCGCGATGGATCTTGTCGGAACGCATGACTTGACTCCAGTCAACAGGTGATTGTTTCGTGGGTTGCGGAGCTCGTCAGAAGCAATAGGACGGCCGGAGCCGAGCAGGCTGGTGCATTCTTACCTATCTTGTCTAATCCCATTGTACGCTGGAATCGCCTCGTTCCCGCGGGAAAGCGCCGTGGACGAAGAGATCGCCATTCCGCCCCGTCGGCGCATCTCCCGCGGATGAATTCGGCCGCCGCTCGGGCCGAACCGCTTTCGCCCGAGCGTAATCCCTGTTATCCTGAGATGAATATCCGCCCGATTTGCAGGAAATCCTGAAGAGATTCGAGCGAAAGAGGGATCCATTGGCAGACACCACCAAGATTGAAGACACACAGGAACGGAAGAAACTGAAGCGCGCCGCCCGCAAGACGGCCGCTCCCAAGGCGAAGCGGACAGAGCCGCGCGGCTCGAAGAAGAAAAAAGTGAAGAAACTGGCGCGCGGTATCTCCAAGCGTTAAGAATCCGCCCGCAAGAACAATCGGTTTCCGGTCCGGAGCGCCACGGGGTGCGTCCGGGCCGGAGGCTCATTGCGCGTTTCCGATCCAGATCAGCGCTTTTCTCTTCTGCCGCTTTCTCCGGTTCCGAACGCATCCGCTCCATCGCTCCACCTGAAACACCTCGCCTTTTTCAATGCCGGGAAGGCATCCTGAACCGGGGAATTCTTTGCTTGGCCCCGAGGACTCTATAATTTACAGGTTCCCGCCGCGAGCGGGATGAGGAGGACCGTCCTGCTCAGACAACTTGTTGCCCGCAAGTCCATCGATAAGTTGATCCAGGAGTCGGAAGAGCCCGAGCACTCCCTCAAGAAAACATTGGGGCCATGGTCGCTGACCGCGCTGGGCATCGGAGCGGTCATCGGTTCCGGCATCTTTACCGTCATCGGCACCGCCATGGCCGGCCAGAAGTTCGATGCCCCGAGCGTTGAGAACACCCCGCTGCTCCACTATCTGATTTCCCACACCGCGCTCGCCGGACGGCCCGGAGCTGGACCGGCTCTGGCGCTTTCGCTCGTCCTGGTGGCCATCGTCTGCGCCTTCACCGGCCTTTGTTACGCCGAGCTGGCCTCCATGATCCCCATCGCCGGCTCGGCCTACACCTATACCTACGCCACGCTCGGCGAGCTGGTCGCCTGGATCATCGGCTGGGATCTGATCCTCGAATACGCCTTCAGCAACATGAGCGTCAGCGTCGGATTTGCCGCCCACATCGTCGATCTGCTGGACTGGTTCGGCCTCCATCCGCCGGCCAAGTGGATCTCGCCCGCCTATCTGCCCACCGGCCTGCAGGATTTCGCCGGCAACGACATCTACAAGACCGGCTGGCACTTCGGCTTCAACATTCCCGCCTTCCTGGTGGTCATGTTCCTCACCGTCCTGCTGGTGCGCGGCATCCGCGAGTCGGCCCGCGCCAACAACGTCATGGTGCTCATCAAAATGGGCGCCATCCTGGTCTTCATCTTCGCCGCCGCCAGCTTCATCAAGCCTCACTACTGGCATCCCTTCATGCCCAACGGCTGGACCGGCGTGCTCACCGGCGGCTCCATCATCTTCTTCTCCTATATCGGTTTCGACTCCGTCTCCACGGCGGCCGAGGAGTGCAAAGACCCGCAGCACGATCTGCCCTTCGGCATTCTGGCCACCCTCTTGGTCTGCACCGTCCTCTACGGCGCCGTGGCCCTGGTGCTCAGCGGCATCGTGCCCTGGCAATCGGTCATGGGCGACGCGGCCCCGGTGGTCAACGCCCTCAAGCGGCTGTCGCTTTTGCCCGGCGGCGGCAACCTGGTCTGGATTCGGCTGGTTGTCCTCATCGGCGCGCTGCTGGGCATGATCTCCTCCATCCTGGTCTTTCAGCTCGGCCAGGCGCGCGTCTGGTTCGCCATGAGCCGCGACGGCCTGCTGCCCACCGTCTTCAGCCGCATTCATCCGACATTCCGCACCCCCGCCGTGGCCACCTGGGTAGCCGGCTTCGTCGTCGGCGTTCCGGCGGGCCTCTTGGACATCGGGACCGTCTCGAATCTCTCCAACATCGGGACGCTTTTCGCCTTCGTGCTGGTCTCGATCGCCGTCCTCATCCTTCGCTATCGCGAGCCGGAGCGCCATCGCAGCTTCCGCGTTCCCTTCGGCCCGCTCTTCCCGGTTCTGAGCATCATTTTCTGTACCGTGCTGATGATGGGCCTGGAAGTGCTGACCTGGATGTCCTTCTTCGCCTGGCTCCTGATCGGCCTGGCAATTTACTTCCTCTATAGCCGCCACCGCTCCGAGTTCGCCGGGCAGTAAGGGCACGGGCTTTATCTACGAAAGGTACGGGCGTTACAGGCTGCGGAAAAGCCCATTGTTTTGAAAGGGCACGACTTCAGTCGTGCCGCAAACGCAACAAAACAATGGCGGGCTTTAGCCCCTGAGGGGCGTTTTTCTCTGATTTTTCCCGAGAATCGGAGTTTTTCCGCAGCCTGTTGAGCCCCCGAGGGAAGGTTTCTCCTTTAAAACAACCACTTCGTCCAGCCCTATCACCGAAACTCGAAGCCATTCGCCTGGGCCGCAACCGCCGGCTCGGTCTTCAACAAACCCGCAGACTCTGTTCCTGTATTTCCTGGAACGATCTTCGTGTATTTCCGGGAAGCAACATTCGTATGAATCAGAGGGTTCTTAGAGGACCGTTTCGCCGTGTTCGTCGTTGCGGATACGAATGGCTTCTTCGACCCGGCTGACGAAGATCTTCCCGTCGCCGATGTGACCGGTGCGGGCGGCGCTCAGGATGGTCTGGATGACCTTGTCCTTGAGGGCGTCGATGACCACGATTTCCAGCTTGACCTTGGGAAGAAGATCGACCGTGTACTCGCGGCCGCGATAGAACTCCGTGTGGCCCTTCTGGCGGCCATGGCCGCGGGCCTCCAGAATGGTGATTCCCTCGATGCCCGCTTCGAGCAGCGCTGCCTTGACCGTATCCAGCTTGGCAGGCTGGATAACCGCTTCAATCTTGAACATTTGCAGATTCCTCGCTTGAAAGTATGACATGGAACCGGCGCTTCTGGTCTCCCACCCAGTCCGCAAGAACGCGATAGCGGCCAGGGTGGGACGCCCGGTGCAGTGGAATTACGAGATGAGGTCGTAGCCTTCCTCGCCGTGCTGCGAGAGGTCGAGACCGGCTACTTCCTCGGCGGCGGAGACGCGCAGGCCCATCGTCTTGTCCACCAGCAACAGCAGCGCCAGCGTCCCCACGATGGCCAGCGCCCATCCAATGCCCATGCCGACCGCCTGGTTCGCGACCTGGCGCCAGTTGCCGTCGATGGCTCCGGTGGCGGCCGGAAGGCCCGCGGCGTCTTTGCCGAAGGCGGCGTTGATCGCGCCGCTGGCGAAGAGGCCCGTCAGCAGCGCCCCCATCGTTCCTCCCATGCCGTGCACGCCAAAGGCGTCCAGCGAGTCGTCGTAGCCGAAAAACCTTTTGACGCGGAAGACCATGAAGCAGCAAACCACGCCGGCGATGCCGCCAATCGCCAGCGCGCTCATCGGCTGGACGAAGCCCGAGGCCTGGGTGATGGTGGCCAGCCCGGCGACCGCGCCGGAGATGGCCCCCAGGGCGGTCGGCTTGCCGTTCTGGATCCACTCGGTGACGACCCAGGTGATGGCGGCGGCGGCGGCCGCGAACTGGGTGTTGACAAAGGCGCTCGTGGCCAGCGGCCCGGCATTCAGCGCGCTGCCGGCATTGAAGCCGAACCACCCCACCCACAGCATCCCGGCGCCGATGAAGCTGAGCACCATGGAGTGCGGCGGCATATCCTCTTGCGGGTAGCCGGCGCGCTTGCCCAGGTAAAGGGCGCAGACCAGCGCCGAGACACCGCTGGTGATGTGCACCACCGTGCCCCCGGCGAAGTCCATCACCGGCCAGCGGCCGCCGGCGATGTTCAAGATTCCACCCACCCCCCAGATCATGTGCGCCATCGGGCAATAGACCACCAGCGACCAGAGACAAAGAAAGACCGCCATGGCGCTGAACTTCACGCGCTCGGCGAAGGCGCCGGTGATCAGCGCCGGAGTAATAATGGCGAACATGAGCTGGTAGATCATGAAGCTCTGCTCGGGGATCGTGCCGCCGTAGTTGGGATTGGGAGCCAGGCCGACGCCGCGCAGGAAGCTGTGCTCCAGGCCGCCGATGAAGCCGTTGCCCGCGCCGAAGGCCAGCGAGTAGCCGGCCACGGCCCAGAGAACGGTGATCAGGCCCATCATGGCGAAGCTCTGCATCATCGTGCCGAGAATGTTCTTGCGGCGCACCAGACCGCCATAGAAAAGGACCAGGCCGGGAGCGGTCATCATCAACACCAATGCAGCCGACATCAGCACCCAGGCGTTGTCGCCGGAGGTCTGGGCGTCGCGGATGGCCTGAGTGAGGGCTGCGACCTGGGCTTGGGTGGCTGGAGGCGAGGGCCTCAAGGCGGGGGCCACGGCCAGAGCCATGGCTGGGACTCCCAGGGAGGCGAAGAAAAACAACAGGGCGATGACGCGACGACGCATACGATTCCACTCCGCAAAAAAATTGAGATAAAACGCCCCTGCAACCAGGCGGGAGCCCGGTCACCGATCCGGTGGATGCCAAATGCTCGCTCTTTGGGCGGTTCTTTCGCTTGAAGATAGCGGTCTCCGTATAAGGAATCCATGAAGAGTTTCAAAAAAGACGGCCAAAGCGCCGGAAAAGAAAAAACATCTATGGAATCTTTATTCTTTCTATTCTTTCTGCGCAGTGAGATGCGCAACGGGATGCACCATTGCCGAGCGGCGCACTCTCGGCATCAAGGAATGTGAATCTTGCCCAGAAGCCGGGTGCCCCATCCTTGCGACGTTCTTGTCTTTGTCGCAAGGGTGGGATACATGAACCCCATTCGCAGGCGCTCCAGCCTCACCGCGGCCTGCAAACGCTTTGGCAGGGCTACCGGGAGCGGCGCTCTGCCGGAACGGAACGCGAATCTGCAGCGCCGACACGGCGATCCTTCCTGGACACTTTCTTCCCCTTCGCAGCAGCCGGCGCAGGAGCAGCAGAGGCATCACCGGGCACGGGACAAGGCACGGATTCCGCGCCGGCCATCACGGAATCAATACTGAGGGTCTCCTCGCCGCTGGTCAGCAATTTATTCAGAGTCGGCAGCGACATGCGGTTCGATTCCACGTAGTCGACGCCCACCACCGTGAGCGTGAAGTCGGAGTTGTCCGCTCGGGCGATGTAGCCTTTTTTTTGAAGATACCACGTCGTGAAATCCCGATAATCGCGCGGAAAACCCATGCGCCTTTCGACCTTGCTCAGTGGAACTTCCGGAGCGTAGGGGTTGGTACGCCGCTGGATATAGAGCAACGCCAGCACCGCCAGCCGCCGGTTCAATTCGCCCTCGATGTTATCCATGAAATCGATCGAAGTGGAGAGGGGAACCGTTTCGTGCGCCCCTTCCCGAGCCCCATCGTATTCGGTGCGGCGCACTGGATCGGACAACACATCGTAGGCTTGCTTCAACTGCATGAACTTGTCGGCATTGCCAGTCGTCGGGTTGTCCGGATGATAGCGGGACGCCAGAAAATGAAATACGCGGCCGATTGTCTCCGGCTCGGCCTCGGGGCTGATTTGCAGAAACCCGTAGTAGTCTGCTTTCGTCATCTGGATCGGCGCATCCTTTTAGGAAGAGAATTCTACGAATTCTAGCACTCTTGAGGAATGCTGAAAGACGCAGCGTCAATTCATTCCGCGCAGCGAGAAGTGTCAGGGCACGACTTCAGTCGTGCCGCAAATGCCGCAAAATCAACGCGGGCTTCAGCCCCGGAGGACCAATTTTCTGGTTCGAGTCAGGTTTTCAACGAGTTCCTGATACCACAGTTGCAGATTGTCTTTGCGGAGGGAGCAGGGGGCTTCAGCCCCCTGAAAAGCTGCCGAAACAACGGGGCCTTCAGGCCCGGAACAGGGCGATCCGAAGCAAATACAACAACTGTAGTACAAAATAATCCTGCTGTTGGGGCATAGAGAATCATTTCCGGACCGGACCTCGGCAGGCATCCCAACTCTGCCCAACCCAAAATGAACGGGTGCCCCATCCTTGCGACGTTCCTGTTTTTGTCGGCAAGGATGGGATACCACGAACCCTAATTCGTTTTGAAAGGGCACGACTTCAGTCGTGCGGCAAGCGGCGCACAATTTGCGTGGCTCTAGCCCCTGAGACCTGGGCCAGCCATCCTGGGTGCTGAATTCGGTGTGCGTCGCCCGCTCGCCGCTCGCGATACCGCGATTGACCTTTCTTGTTCTCTCTCTGAAAAGAGACGTAAAGTCCGTAGACCTAAATACAGCAGCCATGTTTGGATGGCTTCTAATGCCTTCCCAAAAGGAACACCAAATCCAGAAACGATTTGGAGCGCGTGTCAGGGAATTGCGCCGGAATCAGGGACTATCGCAGGAAGCACTGGCGCTTGCATGTGGGCTTGACCGCACCTATGTAGGCAGCGTCGAGCGCGGCGAGCGCAATATCAGCCTCGTCAATATCCATCTCATCGCCTCGGCATTGAGAGTTCCCGTGAAAGCGCTATTCGATGCCTGAACGCCAGAAACTTCCTGAAGCACGCCTCGAACGGATCAACTCGATAACCAACAAGCGTGCCCGCGTCGTCCTCGATACCCTCGTCAAGAAGGGGAGCATCTCGACCGCCGAGTTGCAGGCCGCCGGATACGACCATCCTCCCCGTGCCGCTCGCGACGTTGTGGAGCTTGGCATCGCCCTCAAGCGCGTAACCATCAAACGGAAGGATGGCCAGCGAATTGCGTCCTACTTCTTCGATGAGCGTGAACTCAATCCCTTGAAAACCGGCCGCGTCGTACTAGCGAAGAAGGAGCGCGAGGCCATCATCGAGCGGAACGGATCGAAGTGCGGATTTTGCGGCTGCAAGTCGAATCTCCAAGTCGATCACAAAATCCCCTACGAAGTCGCCGGAGAATCCCAACGGTATGAGGACGACCCTTATCAGGTTCTCGACGGATCGTGCAACCGCAAGAAGTCATGGGACTGCGAGCACTGCGAGAACTGGACGGAAACGAAAGACCTGAAAATCTGCCAGTCGTGCTATTGGGCAAGTCCTGACGACTACACCCACGTTGCCATGAGACCGGAACGCCGCATAGACATCGTATGGACAGGAAAAGAAGTGAAAGAGTTTGAAACTATCGAAGCAGTTGCGCGCCGCGCGGGGAGAAGTGTCGGGGAACAGATCAAAACAATGATCCGCTAACCAGCCGAGGCCCCTCGAATTCACGGAGCTTCATTACCGTTTCATCCTGAGCGGCCGGAACGAGATTGTGCGAAATGTACAGCGATTCGATGGTAATGTGAACCTCACCGTTCAGCGTCGCTTGGCTCGACCGGCCGACATCAAGCAGTACGCGCGACGCAAGGTTATTCGGAAGGCGATCACCATAAGTCCTGTCCCCGCATAAGCCGTCGTAGCTCAACACGAACGGATTGCCGCGCTCATTCAAGACATTTAGCCCTTCTATGATGCGCGACCGCGTTACGCCGTCGATGTAGCGGGAATCGCGACCGTCGCTTGTGCCCTGATAGGGAGGGTCAAGGTAGAAGAAATCCCCCGGCACCGATTTCTGAACTAGCCCAAGGAAATCGGCACAAACCGCCTCCGTCTTTCCCTGCAACAGGCGATGGGCACCAACTAGCTCTTTCCGCATCGTCTCCGGCCGCGTTCCCGTCCGCCGCTTGTCGGGCGATTGATTGAATTCTCCCGCGGGATTGAAACGCACGGCGTTTTTCACGCACCTAGCCAGGAGATAAAGAAGTTTGGCAGGACTTCGATCCGCGTTAAACTCGCTCCGAATGGCGTAATACTCGTCAATCGGCCGCTTCCGTTCTCTGTGCCAAAGTTCTGCATATTCATCCGCCACTGGCATCGGATTTTCAATGATGCATTGCCAAAGAGACACAAGCGGTTCCAATTTGTCCCCAAGGACGAACGTCCTGAACTTTCCAGATCGGGCAGCCGCGAGCGTAACCGCGCCCGAACCGGCAAATGGCTCGACAAGTCTTCCGTAGCGATCCGACTCGACATGGCTTAAGACTGCCTGCGCAAGCCTGCGCTTGCTCCCCTGATACGGAATCGGATGTGGAACGGAGAACCGCAAACCTCACCTCAGAATGAGACGTAAAGTCATCTTATCGCCAAGTACACACTCAATGATATATCCCGCCCTAAGGGCATCGGAAAAGCTATCCACAGTTCCCATTCCTGGACATTTCCCGATTCCGACTATCTATTTTGATGGCACCGACCCCAAGAAGTGAAATTTAAGGTAGCGGGCGGCCGCGGCTCAACTCCTTGCGCAAAATATCCTTCCCCCGGCGCACAATGGAAGCAGTCGGCAAAGTAGGCCAACTGTTCCCTGTTCCCTGTTCCCTGTTCCCTGTTCCCTGTTCCTGCACCCCCCTCCCCTATACCCCCAGGGGGTATAAATTTTCCCGAAAATCTTGCGGATTTATTCCGCGATGCCGATCCCGTTAAACTGAAACTGTGACCGAAATCAAGGATTTCATCCGCCGCCTGCCCAAAGCCGAGCTGCATCTGCACCTGGAAGGGACCATTCTGCCCGCCACGCTGGCCGAGCTGAGCGCCCGCCACGACGCCCAGCCGCTCACCTTCGCTGATGCCGAGGCGCTCTATCGCTTCACCAACTTCACCGGCTTTCTGGACGCTTTCAAGGCCGTCACCCGCCTGCTGGAGACCCCGGAAGACTACGAGCTGGCCGCCTGGCGCATGATCGAGCATCTCGTCCGCCAGGGCGTGGTCCACGCCGAGGTCTACATCTCCGTGGGCGTGCTCTACCGCTGGCGCAACCACGATCCAGCAGCCTTCGAGCCTGTCTTCGCGGCCCTGGAACGCGCTCGCGAGCGCGGCCAACGCGAGCTGGGCCTCTCGCTCTACTGGATCTTCGACGCCGTGCGCCACTTCCCGGTCGAAGAGGCCGAGCGGGTCTTCCGCAAGGCCGCCGAACTCCGGCCCGCGCACCCGTCCATCATCGGAATCGGCCTGGGAGGCGACGAGCGCCGCACCGGCTCCGAGGCGTTCCACGCCCTTTACACCGAAGCTGCGAGGGCTGGACTAAGGCTGACCAACCACGCCGGCGAAACCACTGGCCCGGAGGCCATCCGCGAGGCGCTGGCCATCGGTTCCGAGCGCATCGGTCACGCCCTCTCGGCGGTTCGGGACTTTTACCTGCTCCAGGATTTGAAAGAGCGCGCCATTCCGCTCGAGTTGAACCCCACCTCGAACGTCCGCACCGGGGTCTGCCCCTCGTTTGCCGGCCATCCGCTGCGCCGCTACTTCGACGACGGCCTGCTGGTCACGCTCAACTCCGACGACCCGGCCTTCTTCGGCTCCGATCTGGCCAGCGAATTCCTGCTGGCCCACACCGAGCAGGGCTTCAGCGCCGATGAGCTTCGCCAGCTGGCGCGCAACTCCATCCGCGCCAGCTTTCTGCCTGCGGAGACGAAAACCGCGTGGCTCGCCTCCATCGAAGCTACAAAGTAATCAGGAAGCGATTTCGCCCGCCCGTTGCTCACCGCCGGATTCGGCCTAACTGCGGTATCATGGAGGAGCAGGAGGCGTTACGCCATGTCCACTCGACCCGAAACCCCGGCCGCCAAAGAAGAAACCCAGGATTGCAGCCCCCTGCGGACGATCGGCTGGCTCTCGGTGGGAATTGCCGCGGTCGCGCTCGGCGTCTGCTTCGGCCGCGAACTCCGCCGCCGTTCCAGTTTCAAGCGCCGCACCCCTTACGACTTTTACTCCCACACCGACGAGCAGCAAACCAGCGAGTTCGGCTTCGGCCTTTAGCGTCGCGAACATCTTTATCCACACCAATTGCCGCCTTCGAGCGGCATTTGGTATTTGTGCCCTGTTTTCAACGCTCTCCCTTCCATCCCCTGCGTTACCCTAAAGCCCTATGGGCCGCATTCGCGTACTCCCCGACCAGGTTGCCAACCAGATCGCCGCCGGCGAGGTGGTGGACCGGCCGGCCTCGGTCGTCAAAGAACTTCTGGAGAACGCCCTGGACGCCGACGCCAGCCGCATCCGCGTCGAGGTCGAAGCAGGCGGACGCAAGCTCATCCGCATCTCCGACGACGGCTGCGGCATGAACCGCGACGACGCCCTGCTGGCCTTCGAGCGCCACGCCACCTCGAAACTGCGCACCGCCGACGACCTGCTCTCCATCGCCACGCTCGGATTTCGCGGCGAAGCGCTGCCCTCGATCGCCTCCGTGGCCCGCGTTACGCTCGAAACATCTACTGGGTCCGGCGAAAACGGCGAAAACGCTGGAACCCGGCTGGAAATCGCGGGCGGCAGGATTCTCCGCGTGGAAGATGCGGCCCTGCCGCGCGGCACCACGCTGGCCGTCGCCGACCTGTTCTTCAACACTCCGGCGCGGCGCAAATTTCTGCGCGCCGAGTCCACCGAGCTGGCCCACGTGACGGCGCTCGTGACTCACTACGCCCTGGCCCACCCGGAAAAGCACTTCGAGCTGCTTTCGGCCACGCACACCATCGTCTCCGCGCCGCCGGTCGCACGCACCGCCGAACGCATTTACCAGATCTTCGGCAAGGAAACGCTGGCCCAGTTGCTGCCGGTGGCCGCTGAAACCCCGCTGGCGCACGCGGGCCTGCCCGAGCCGCCGCCCTGGAGGAAGGATCCCGATCAGCCTGCCCGCGATCCCGGAGTACTGCGGCTGAGCGGCTTCTACTCCAAGCCCGAGCTGCAAAAGCTCAACCGCAACTCCATTTATATCTTCATCAACAAGCGCCTGATCCGCGACCGGCTGCTGCTGCACGCCATCACCGAGGCCTACCGCAACGTGATCCCGCCCAGCAGCCTCCCGGTGGTGCTGCTGTTCCTGGAGATGCCTCCCGAGGAGGTGGATGTGAACGTCCACCCAGCCAAGACCGAGGTGCGTTTTCGCCAGCAAAGCCTGGTCCACGACTTTGTCCGCGACAGCCTGCGGACAGCGCTGATCAAGGCCCGGCCCGCAGCCGGCTTTCTGGCCGCGCTGGACTCCGCGCCCGCCGCCAGCCCTTCCCTGATGCCGCCGGCCGAGCCGCTCTTGCCCGACTCCGAACCGGCCGCTTTCCTGGCCGCCAGAACAGACGCCGAGCGCTTTGAGCTGACTCAGCGGCCGCTCGCGCCCGTCCCCGGCAGGCTGCCCTTTGACGCGCAGAGTTTTCAGTCCGGCGGCTGGCCCAAAATCGGAGTAGACCAAAAAGTTTGGGGCGAGGCTGCGGCGGCGCTCTTTCAGCCCGCCAACCTGCCGCCCGCCGGGGACTGCTCCCCAAATTCCCACGCCGCGGACCTCCCAAATCCCGCTGCGGAGACGGCGCTGGTCGAGGCCGAGCAGGCCGCCACCAACCTCAACCACCTGGCCTCCCTCCGGCCCATCGGGCAGTTACGCGAATCCTTCATCCTGGCCACGGGCGACGACGGCCTGTGGATTATTGACCAGCATGTGGCACACGAGAGAATTCTTTTTGAAAAAGTTTTACACGACCGCCAGGTCGAAAAAGTGCAGCGCCAGCGGTTGCTGATGCCTCTGCTGGTGGAGCTGAAGCCTTGGCAGATGGTGGTCTTCGCACGCATTGCAGAGGAGCTGGAACAGAATGGGTTCGAGGCGGAACCATTTGGGCCTCAAACACTTGCGGTCAAGGCAGCGCCGGTTGGCCTGGAAGGAGCGGCTCTCGAACGGACGCTGGCCGAGGTGATCGAGCAATCCAGCGCTGATTCCGATGAACCAAAGCAGAATCAAGAGCTTGCCGCTCTCAGCACGCGCATTGCCGCCTCCATCGCTTGTCACGCGGCCATCAAGGTCAATACCCCTCTTGACCCGGTTCGCATGGAATGGTTACTGTTGGAATTGGCGAAAACTAACCACCCAACCAGTTGCCCGCATGGACGTCCAATCGCTTTGTTGTATTCTTGGAAGGAGATCCAGCGGGCCTTCCATCGCATTTAGAGCGTTTGGAAGGTGGTGACCCTCCTCTCAGGGGACAGGGTTGCCCGGCGCCAACGCCAACCTGGAAGCGAGGTTTTTCTTTGACATCGGAACAATTGGAAGCATCGCGCGCCGAAAGGATGCGCCTGAATGGACGTGGGGCACTCTCTCTGGAGGATGCCCGGACATGGATTGAAGAGACCGGACTGTGTCTCTTCCTGCCCAAGCGGCAGTTTTCCAGCTCCATTGCGCCATCGTTTGTCGAGGCCGTGGCCGGACGGCGTGACGCCACCCCCGAACACATTGCTTTGGCAGAGGAGTTGCTGGTTCGTCTGGAAACAGACGGAGTGGCTGTGCGGCTGAACCTCCTGGGCCTGCCGGGCGAGCAGCCTGACTTCGTGGTGGCCACCTGGGTTCTGCCTTACGTCTATGCCCTGCGCGGCGACCGCGACTGGCGCCGCAGCCCGCAACTGACCGGCTCCCGCCAGGTTTCGCCCTTGGCCATCCAGGCCTACAAGCTGCTGGAGGCGGGCGAGACCACCATTGCCAAGCTCACCCATGCGCTGGGCCGGGAAGTGACCGAAGGCGCGGTTTTGCGCGCCATCACCGAACTCTGGCAGCAGTTGCGCATCATTCCGGTTGTCTCGGCTCCCCGGCAGTCCGCCCAGTGGCAACTGCTCCGCACGCGTTTTCAGAAGGCCATTGCAGAGGGCGCATCCACGTCCCAGGTGACGGCCATCTCAGTGCTCGCCTCCATCTACCTGCAGGCGGTCATCGCCGCCAGCATGGAAGAGGTCGAGCTGTTCCTGGCCCCGCTCACTGCGCGCAGCAAGGTGCGCGAGGTGCTGCGCGGCCTGGTCGCCACGCGCCAGGTCCATACCATCCCTCTGGGGCACGCGCCCCACTTTTACGTTGCCGGCACATTGCCGGAGTTCGCTGCGCCACCCACGGCCTACTCCATCGCGTCCTCCTCGGCCTCTTCGTACTACCTGCGCTCCCGTGAGCACGAGGGGGAGTTGCCGGAGCTTGCAGCCGAGGAGTCGAGCGAGCCCGCGGTACCCGCTCCGCATCCATCCGCCGAGCCCTACGCGACCCGCACCGCTGCCGCCCACAAGTCAGCCGCGAGCGGAAAATCCCCGGCAGCCCGGCCTCACTTCAGCCGGCCGGCCGCCCACTCCCGCGATCGCAAGCCGGCGCAATTGTCTTCGAGCAGCCGTCCTGCCCGGCGGTCCGGCACTGAGACCCATCCCGCCGGTACGCGCACGGCCAGCGGCGCCCCCGCCGCACGCTCCGCCAAATCCGCGGCGCCAGCCTGGAACCAGCGCAATGGAAACCAGCGCAGCGGCAGTGGCCACTCCAACGGTTCTAAATCCGCTGTCCAGGCAGGCGCACCTCCCCGGACGGCGGGCAGCCCGGCACGTGAGGCGAGCTCTGCGCGCAGCGGCAGCAACCGGAAACCGGCCTTGGCTACCGGCGCCAAGGCTGGAAACAGCAAGCGGTTTGGCTTTACCGCCCGGCCGAAGCAGGGGACAAAGAAACGCGGATGAGTGCGGACCCAATCTCCTTCAGCTCTCCCGCTTCGGCAAAAAGGATCATCGTCGCCATTGACGGCCCCGCCGGAGCCGGAAAGAGTACCATTGCCCGCCACCTGGCCCAGCACTTCGGCTTGCTGAACCTGGAGACCGGAGCCATGTACCGCGCCTTCGCCCTCAAGGCGCTGCGCGCGGAGTTGCCTTTGGATAAAAGTCAGGGGCTGGAAAGACTGGCCGCGGAAACCACGATCCGTCTGGAAGCCGGCAATCGGGAACCGGGCGGGAGAGAGAATTGCGTCCTGCTCGACGGCGAGGACGTGACCGGCCAGCTCCGCAATCAAACGGTCACCGACGCCGCCTCCCGCGTCAGCATCCTACCCGCCATTCGCGCCTGGCTGGTCCGCCTGCAGCAGCAGATGGGCGCCGAGGGTGGAGTGGTCATGGAAGGCCGCGACATTGGCACTGTGGTCTTTCCCCAGGCCGAGGTCAAAATCTTTCTGGACGCCGCCCCCGAAGTGCGAGGCATGCGCCGCTACGACCAGCTCGCCCAGACTTCCCCGCCAGGTCCGCAGCAGGTCCAGCAGCCCGAAGATGTCATCCGCGATCTGCGCGCCCGCGACGAAAGGGATCGAAACCGCGCCGATTCGCCGCTCAAGCCGGCCCCGGATGCTGTTCTGCTGGATTCGACCCGCATGACGCTGGAAGAGGTTGTGGCAGCCGCGGAAGCGATCGTGGCCGCCAAACTCGCCCAGGCGGAGCTTGGCACGGGATGCGGCTCGCCGGCCTGAGAATCGCGCTTCCGGCGTGACAGCCGCGAAAACACCTTTGACCGCGCCGGCCGCACTACGCTTCCGGTCAGTTTGCGATTCTCCTTCCGGGCACTTCCAAAAAGATGTACATTTTGGATTTGCTGTGCCAAAATGGCGCAAGGTGACGCCCTCGCTGAGCTCCCCCGAGGCCTTGATGCTATTCATTTGCAATGGCTTGCTCCAGAATCCACCTTTCCCTTTGTCTCGCGCCTGAAGTTGCATTCGGTTCTCTCCTGTGCTGGAGGTCAGCATGACAATTTATTGCAGGTCCTGCGGCTTATCGAATTTCCGCACCTCGCGTTTCCGTTTTCGACCATCCGACCTGTCGCAACTGCTCCTTTTGCGCCTCCCGGTGCGCTGTTTGACCTGCGACGAGCGCACCTATACTTCCCTGTCGCAGTTCCTCAAGGTGAAAAAGGCGCGCCGGGAGCGCCACCGCCAGAAGCACGGCACAATCTAGGTCAAGTCCGGAGCGGTAGCCGTCTGGACGGTCGTGCTCCGCCTGCGGATTGCGGCAAGAAATTTCCTCGCCCATGAGCCGCAGAAGACGGAAAGCATTTGCCCGTCCCACTGACGGCGGGTTTCGTTTCTACCCAGCCGGCGGTCTCATGCGATAGGCTCTATAGGTGTATGGAAATCACCTGCAGCCGCTGCCATGAGGCCGTCGAGGACGAAAGCCGCTATTGTCCCTATTGCGGCCTGCCTCAACTGGTCTACGCTGTCGAGGCGCCTCCCGGACAAACCCCGCCGGAACACTGGGATGGGGCCATGCGGGATGCGAGCACCGTCGAGTGGAAGCCAGCCCTCCGCGCGGCCCTGGCGTTGGCCATTCCCGCCGGAGTTCTCGCCAGCGGCTTTCCGCTGGTGGGTTTTTTCAGCCTCATCTGGATGGCCGGAGTGGGAGCTTGGGTTGTGGTGCTCTATTGCCGCAGCCAGCGGCCGGCCTGGATCACCCTCGGAGCGGGCGCCCGCATCGGGCTGGTAACCGGCCTGCTGGCCAGTTGGACCGCGGCAGCGACCATGAGCGTTCTATTGTTTGCCATGCGCTTCTTCTTTCACCAGGGCAAAATCCTCGACAATTTCTTCGGAGGCCAGGTGATCGCGAAGGCCAGCCAGCAATGGACCTCCTCGGGAATGGACGCGCAGACGATTCAGATCGCCAAGGCGATATTGAATTCCCCGGAAGGGCGCTCCGGCGTGACCTTCGGCGTCCTGCTCTTTCTGATTCTGGCCCTGGTGGCCTCCGCGACTGCGGGAGGTGCGCTGGGGGCACGGCTGATGAGCAGACGGCGGCAACCGGGACACTAGCAGACGGCGGCTTCCGCGGCTGCAGTGCGCTTCGAAGGCCGCACAACTTGCTCACAAGCACAAACCCTTCTATCATCCTGCGAGAGACAGACGGCGAGAACATTCATGAACGAAGCCCAAAGCAAGCCCCCCCTGCGCACCAAGGGCAGGCTGATGTCCGCCTCGGAGATCGAGCGCACCTTGGTGCGCCTGGCCCACGAGATTGTGGAAAAGAGCAACGCCAGCCAGGATCTGGCCCTGATCGGCATCAAGCGCCGCGGCGTTCCGCTGGCCGAACGGCTGGGCAAGCTGATCTCCGGTATCGAAAAACGCCCCATTGACACCGGTGTACTTGACATTCAGTTCTACCGCGACGACCTGAGCACAGCCGGCGTCCGCCCAGTGGTCACCGCTGGGGCCATCGGCTTCGACATCGGGGGCCGCGACGTGGTTCTGTGCGACGACGTGCTTTACACTGGCCGGACGATCCGGGCCGCCCTCGACGCCCTGTTCGATCAAGGCCGCCCGCGCCGCGTACAATTGGCCGTGCTCATCGACCGCGGCCACCGCGAGCTGCCCATCGAGGCCACGTACATCGGCAGGCGCGTGCCCACCAGCAGCCGCGAGATCATCGAAGTCAAGTTCCGCGAGGTCGACAACGACGAGCAGGTATTGCTGGTCGAGCGCGTCGATTAAGCGAAGAAAGGTAGCCGCCGGCGTTTAGCTGAAAGCTAGAGGCTGGCGGCTGGACGCTGAAACAGAATGAGCCCGACCGCAGCCCTAGCCCGCCGCCCGATTCACACTCCGCCCGTCCCCGCTTCGCCGTTCCCTTACAATTCCGGTTCGCTGCTCTCGGTTCAGGATCTGACCCTGGACGCCCTGAGCCACCTGCTCGCCCGCGCCACGGCTCTTGAGAATCAAGACCCGCTGGAACGCGCCCACATTCTGGCCAAGCGCCGCGTGGCGCTGCTCTTCTATGAATCCTCGACCCGCACCCGCACCAGTTTCGAGCTGGCCGCCAAGAGCCTGGGCGCCGACACCGCCCTGGTTTCCAGCCTCTCTTCGAGCATCGAAAAGGGCGAGTCGCTGAAGGATACCGGCCTGACCTTGCGCGCGCTGGGCGCCGAGGCCATCATCCTGCGCAGCAACTCCAGCGGCGCGGCCTGGCTGCTGGAGGCTGAAACCCGCCTGCCGGTGCTCAACGCCGGCGACGGCATGCACGAGCACCCGACCCAGGCGCTGCTCGACCTGCGCACCATCCTGGCCCACCTGCGCCCCGGCGTGGAGCAGATTACGGCCGAGACCCTGGCCGGCGTGACGGTGAGCATCGTCGGCGATATTCTGCACAGCCGCGTCGCCCGCTCGAATATGCTGCTGCTGCCCCGGCTGGGCGCGCGCGTTCTGCTCTGCGGACCACGGGAGCTGCTGCCCGATCTGGCGGCCGACGCCGGTCCCGGGATTACCGTCGAACGCGATTTCGAAGCCGCGCTGCGCAGCTCGCAGGTGATCGTCATGCTGCGCATCCAGGCCGAGCGGCTGGCCGGACTGCAACTGGACCTGGACGAGTACAAGGCCGCCTATCAGCTCACCGGCCAGCGCCTGGCGGCACTCGCCCCCACGGCCGTTGTGCTGCATCCGGGCCCCATTATCCGCGGCCTGGAGATTACCTCCGGCGTGGCCGACGGACCGCAATCGGCCATCCTCGAACAGGTCACGAACGGCGTCGCCATCCGCATGGCCGTGGTCGAGCGGGCGCTCCAGAGCGGCACAGGACAAGGAGGCCGCGCATGACGGCACTGGTGATTCGTGGCGGCAACCTGATCGACCCGGCGGCGGGCGTCGATGCTCTCAAGGACATTCTGTTCAAAGACGGGCGCGTGGCGGAGATTGCCTCGCCCGGCAAGCTGAAGCAGGCCAACGGCGCTGAAGTTCTGGACGCGACCGGCCTGACAGTCGCTCCCGGCCTCATCGACATGCACGTCCACCTGCGCGAACCCGGCCAGGGTTACAAGGAGACTATCGCCACCGGCACGGCGGCGGCGGCGGCGGGCGGCTTTACCGCCGTGGCCGCCATGCCCAACACGACCCCGGTGAACGACTCGCCGGAGACCACCCGCTGGATGCAGGCCGCCGAGCGCGGCGCGCTGATTCGCGTCTTTCCCATCGCCGCCGCCACCCGCGGGTCGAAAGGCGAGGCCATCAACGACTACGCCGCTCTCAAAGCCGCCGGAGCCGTGGCTGTCTCCGACGACGGCCTGCCGGTTCTGAAGGATAACGTCATGCGCGAGGCTTTGACGGCTGCGGCGCGTGTGGGCCTCACCGTCATCCAGCACGCCGAGGACACGCGGCTCACCCACACCCCCAACTGGACCGCCAGCATGAACGCCGGACAGCCGGCCTTCCGGCTGGGCCTGCGCGGCATGACCAACGAAGCCGAGTCCTCGATCGTCGAGCGCGACATCCGCCTGGTGAGCGAGTTGCGCGACACCCGGGTTCACCTGCACGTGGCGCACGCCTCCACCGCCGCCGCGCTGGCTGCCGTGCGCCAGGCCCGCCGCAACAGCCTGCGCGTCACCTGCGAGGTCACGCCGCACCACTTTCTGCTCACCGACGAGCACGTCGGCCTTTACGACACGAATGCCAAGATGTGCCCGCCCTTGCGCTCCGCGGCCGACCGCGACGCCCTGATCGAGGCCCTGCTCGACGGCGTAGTGGACGCCATCGCCACCGACCATGCCCCGCACGCGGTCCACGAAAAAGAGGTCGAGTTCGAGCGCGCGCCCAACGGCATCATCGGACTGGAAACCGCTCTGGGACTGAGTTTGCGCTGGCTGCACAAGGAGTGGAAACTGCCGATGGGCCGTATTCTGAGCCTGCTCAGTGCCCAGCCGGCCGCGCTCCTGGGCTTGAAAGGCCGCGGTACGCTCACCGTGGGCAGCTTTGCCGACGCGGTTGTCTTCGACCCCAAGGCGGAGTGGACCTACAACGCCCGGCAGGGCAAATCGAAGTCCAGAAACACTCCGTTCGACGGCTGGACGATGCTCGGCAAGGTCCGCTGGACCCTCAGCGAGGGCCGCATCGCCTACAACGCAGAGCGCGCGTAGAGCCTGGGATGAACTTTTCGCGCAAAAATGCGATCTGCGCGGGGCGGGAAGTCGCGGGGCAAGAGACACCGCGCGCCCGGTGCGGAAATAATCGAATCCAATGGCCGTCCACGGCCTTCCAATGAAGAAACGAGGTGCTTCCCCATGGAGTTGAACGAAAAAGTCGCCGACTTTACCCTGCAAACCGACGAAGACAAAACCGTAAGTCTGTCCGACTATGCCGGCCAGCCGGTCATCCTCTTCTTTTATCCTCGCGCGGACACACCCGGCTGCACCATCGAGGCCTGCGGCTTCCGCGATACCTTCAAAAAACTCCAGGAGTCAGGCGCTGTGGTGCTGGGCATCAGCCGCGACACGCCCAAAGATCAAGCCAAATTTCGCGCCAAGTACGAGTTGCCCTACACACTGCTGGCCGACGTGGACGAGAAGGTCTGCAACCAGTTCGGCGTGCTGAAGGAAAAGAACATGTACGGCAAGATGGTGTTGGGAATCGAGCGGACGACTTTTGTGATCGGCCCTGACCAGACCCTGCTGCACGTCTTTCCCAAGGTGACGCCCGCCGGCCACGCCGAAGAAGTGCTGACCCTCGTGAACGAGTGGAAGACCGCGCACAAATAGAACGAATTCCGGCTCTCGCAGTCGAGACCTGGAGCCCTGCGTCGGCTGCGAATCTGCCCGGCCAACTGCTGGAGCGCGCCTTTTTTGAAGCGCAGCCGGACGAGGTAGCTCCGCGGCTGCTGGGCAAGGTGCTGGTGCGCCTTTCGCCCACGGGAGTTTTGGCGGGGCGGATCGTCGAGGTCGAGGCTTATCTTGGCCCGCATCGCCAGCCGCCCGACCCGGCCGCCCACGCCCACCGCGGTCCCACCCTCCGCAACCGGGTTCTCTTCGGCCCCGCCGGCTTCGCCTACGTCTACTCGATCTACGGCCGTTTTTTCTGCATGAACGTCTCCTGCGAGCCCGAGGGCAGAGCCGGATGCGTGCTGTTGCGCGCGCTGGAACCACTGGCCGGGAACGGGGAAATGGCCCGCAATCGGAATCTCCCCAACGGATCGCCCGCCTGGCATCTCACCTCCGGACCCAGCCGGCTCTGCCAGGCGCTGGAGCTCAGCCGGCGGGAGCACAATGGCCTGGACCTGCTCGACCCCGCCTCGCTGCTGCAGTTGCGCGACGACGGCTATTCGGCCGCCGAGGTCGAGGTTACGCCGCGCATCGGCATAGCCGTGGCCGTGGACTGGCCGCTGCGCTTTGTACTGGCCGGGCACCACTGCGTTTCGGGAGCGAAGCATCCAAACGGACGGGCGCGCCGGACGGATGCAAGCAATACTAGCGCTGCTATCGAGCAAGACTACGGCCGTTGAGTGGCTCTTCGCCCTGCGGCGGGCCAGGAAAACGCGCAGAAACGCCGACGGGCGCTACCGGCTATCGGCAGCGCCCGTCGGAAACAAAGCAAAAGGCAGGACTACTTTTTGCCTTTGGGAGCCTTGTAGGTGGTCACGACCTTTTCTCCGAAGCCAGCCAGAATCCCCTTCACCTCACTGGCATAAGGGCCATTCGGGGCCAGTTCAAGGTATTTCTGATAGGCCTCCAGGCAGCCGGGAGGCGCAATGAGCTGCTGCGTCTTGGGGTCCACCGTGGTGCTGGCGACCAGACCATTGCCCTTGAGGTAATAAGAGATGGCCGATGTCGGATCGGCCTGGATTGCCTCATCGGCGGCAGCGGCCTGGGCTGCGGAGTTGTGCTCCTGGAAGAAAATCACCGATTCGTTATACAGATACAATTCTGCCGATGCGGGATTGATCTTGGCCGCTGCGTCGTAGGCAGCGTTCGCCTCGGGCACCTTGCCGGCGCGCGCATAGATCTCGCCCAGCCCGCTGTCCGCGCCGCCCTGCGTCGCAAGACTGGGCTTCCCCGCCACGGCCTCCAACGATAGAGCCTTCTTGAAGCTCATTTCCGCATCGTCATACTTCTTCAAGCCGAGTTGCGCCTGGCCCAGCTGAAGCCAGAGAACAGAAGCATCGGGCTTGGCCTGCGTGTCCCGGAGCATCAATGTCTCGGCATCGGTGTACTTCGCGGTCCGGATCTCGGCTTCCTTGGCGGCGATATCCGCCGCGGGGGCGCTGGCGCCAAGGGCCTGAATCGCAGCCTGGCGCGCGCCTTCAGCCTCTGTGATGTCCTCGGCGGCGGCCTTCAGGTCGGCGTTGAGGTGCTTGATAACATCATTGGCCTTCACGGCCTCGGAGTTGTGCTTTTTGAGCTCGATCAACTGCTTTTGCGTCTCCGGGGGCAGCTTGTCGACGAACGCCTTGCGGGACATATCGTCGTCCTGAGCCACATCCAGGCCGGCCACGATCTTGATGCCCTCAATCATGTCGACCATCTTGTTGACCGGGGTATCGGGCTCGCGGAAGATCAGGCTGTAGGTTCCCGGAGCTGCTTCGCCGGAATAGTCGCCAGCGGCGGAGACCGGGAAGGTGTACTTCAAGCTATTGCCGCCATCATTTGAAAGACTGATCGTGCCGGCGGTCTCCGGCGCACCGGTTGGGTTGATCGCGAGGCCATGAATTTTTCCCATGGGATGCTGGGTAGCGGAATTTTGAGCAAACACTGGCAAAAATGCGAATGCCAGCAGGCCCAGCCAAAGTGAAAAGTTGCGCTTCATCTTCATCTCCTCAGGAGCGGCGCGGGTAGAAATGTCCGCGAGCTCGAAAATCGTAAATTTGCTGGTCTGCACTGCGGTAAATGCCAACAGGGATTCACCGCTGGCGAACCCATGAATCCGAATGCCGGGCCCTGTGCAATCAGCCTTCGAAGAAACTCACGTCACCCTGCCGGTCGCACTGGTGAAATCGGAATGCCGCGACGCGAAAACAGCGCCCGGTGCTGCCCTTCTTCGCAGAACCCAAGTTAAATCCTCTTGGTTGCCCTGCACAAGGGTACAGTCGTCCGTTGCGCAGCGGCCGCGCCGCAAACAGGAGTCGCATCCGGTCGGACGATACCTTGAACCTGGCCTCAGAACGCGTCTGCCTGCCGCCAGTCAGCCAGAGCCGACGTTTCCGCAGCCAATTTCAGAGCGTAGCCCAATCGCTGCGGGGCCGCGTGTGGCCTCGATCACACACTACAATCAAACCATGGCAACCACGATTCGCCCGGCGACCCGCGCGGATGTACCCTGCATTCTGGCCTTCATCCGCTCACTGGCCGCTTACGAGCGCGCGCCGGAGTCCGCCATCGCCACCGAAGCGGACCTTGAAAAGTATGGATTCAGCGATAACCCACTTTTTTTCTGCCTGATAGCCGAGCACGACGGCAGCCCGGCGGGATTTGCCCTCTATTTTTTCAACTACTCGACCTGGACCGGAAAACCGGGAATCTATCTGGAGGATCTCTTCGTCGAGCCGGAGCTGCGCGGCCTGGGGATCGGCAAGGCTCTGCTCCTGAAGGTGGCGGCCATTGCCAAAGAAAGAGGCTGTTTGCGCCTGCAATGGGCTGTTCTGGACTGGAATACGACGGCCATCGATTTTTACCAGGCGATGGGGGCCGAGTTTCTGGACGAGTGGCGCAGTGTGCGGGTGAGCGGCGAGGCGCTGAAGCGGCTGGCCACCTGCGGCAGCGCAGCCACCTGCGGTGAGGCAGCCACCTGCGGTGGGGCAGACGGCGCTTGCGCGCCATGAACCACCTGCGGCGGGGCGGACGCCTTCGGCAGATCGGTTTGGGGTCCAGTGTTGATCGGCGGGAGCCGGAGTGCAAAAAATGAAAATTCGAATCGTCGGCGGCGGGCTGGCCGGACCGGAAGCAGCACTGACCGCGGCGCGGCTGGGTTGCGAAGTGGAGCTTTACGAGATGCGGGCCATGGTGGACGGCAAGCCGCGCCTGACCCCGGCTCACCAGACCGTCGAGTTCGGCGAGCTGGTCTGCTCCAACTCGCTCAAGAGCGAATCGCCGAACACCGCGCCCTGGCTGCTGAAGCAGGAGATGCGCCGCGCGGGTTCCGCCCTTTTGCGCCTCGCGGATGAATCGGCTGTGCCGGCAGGCCACGCGCTGGCCGTCGATCGCGTCGAGTTTTCGCGGCGGATCGCCGAGGCCATCGCCGCCGAGCCGCGCATCCGCGTCTTCCGCGAGGAGGTGACGCGGCTGGATTCGAGCGAAGATGCGCTGACGATTCTGGCCACCGGACCGCTCACCTCCGACGCCCTGAGCGCCGAGATTGCCCGCATCACCGGCTCGGCCCATCTGGCTTTCTACGACTCCATCTCGCCCATCGTCGAGGCCGACTCCATCGACATGGAGCGGGTTTATATGGCCGCGCGCTGGGACAAGGGGACGGCCGATTACATCAACTGCCCCATGGACCGCGCCGAGTACGACCGTTTTTTGGATGCACTGCTGGCCGCCGAACCGGCCGAGACCAAAGAGTGGGAGAAAGCCGATTACTTCGAGGGCTGCCTGCCCATCGAGGTGCTGGCCCGGCGGGGCCGCGACACCTTGCGCTTTGGCCCCATGAAGCCCGTGGGCCTGCGCGATCCGCGCACCGGAAAGACGCCCTGGGCCGTGGTGCAACTGCGCCAGGAAAACCTGCGCGCCGACAGCTATAACCTGGTCGGCTTCCAGAACCACTTGAAATTTGGCGAGCAGGCCAGCGTGCTCCGCCTGATTCCGGGCCTGGAAAACGCGCGCTTCCTGCGCTACGGCCAGATTCATCGCAACACTTATATCTGCGCGCCTGTTCTCCTGGACGAGACTCTCAGGCTCAAGAAAGAGCCGAGGCTCCTGTTTGCCGGGCAGCTTTCCGGCGTCGAGGGCTACACGGAGTCGATCGCCACCGGCCTGCTGGCGGGGATTTACGCGGCCTCCCTGGCGCGGGGAGAAGAACCAATTCCCGCACCGCGCTCTTCGGCCCTCGGCTCGCTGGTGCATTACATCGCGCATGCCGACCCCAAGCACTTTCAACCGGCCAACATGACCTTCGACCTGCTCCCGCCGTTGGATCCGGCTCCGCTCGAAGCCGAGCTGCGCAAGAAGGTGCGAGACAAGAAAGAGCGCCATCGTCTCCAATGCGAGCGCTCGCTCGAAGCCTTCGATGCGTGGTGGGCGGGGTACGGAACGCCCAGATGATAGCCGGCTGGCGTTAGGAGAAGAGGAAAGGCAAAATGACCAAAATCCTCTGGACAACCTATACCAAAGTGGGCATAATCAAGAAGTGAGGCAAGCCCCCAGGCCGTTGCGCTGGATCGGTTCAGCGAAGAAGGATCTGCTGGCCATGCCGGACGAAGTGCAGCAGAGCTTCGGATTTGCCTTGTATCAAGCGCAGATCGGCCTGCTTCACCCCGATGCAAAGCCGCTCAAAGGCTTCGGTTCGGCGGGAATTCTGGAGGTTGTCGAAGATTGGCGCGGCAATGCTTATCGGGCGGTCTACACGGTGCGATTTGCGCAGGCTGTTTTTGTCTTGCATTGCTTTCAGAAGAAGTCGAAGCACGGAACCGAGACTCCCGGCGTGGAGATGGATTTGATTCGCAAGCGACTGAAGGAAGCCGAAGCATTGGCGAAAGGAGTTGAGCCGTGAACAATCCAGTAGAAAGTAAAAATGTATACGAGCAGTTGGGCTTTCCCGACGCCGACGAGATGCTGGTCAAGGCGCAGCTGGTCTCGCAGATCGCGGAAATTCTGCGCGAACGCGGATGGAGCCAGCAGCAAGCGGCGAAGGTTTTGGGATTGACACAGCCCAAACTTTCGAAGATGCTGCGCGGCCAGTTTCGCGGCATCAGCGAGATGAAGATGATGGATTGCCTGCTCCGGCTGGGACGCACCGTCAAGATTGTTGTGGGACCGGCGACCAAATCCGCCGAGGAGCGCATCGAAGTCGTTGCGGCGTGAGGAGAATCAACAAAATTGACAGGAAGTTTCGCGAAGACAATTGAATCATGAGCAGGTCGCACAGAATGTGACGATCGCAGTCCAGGCGAACCAGCCATGGTTACGCCATTGTTTGAATGCGAGCTCGATGCCAAGGAGCCTTTCCGGTTCGATCCATGTCCAAACACAGCGGAAGCCGCAGCGAACAGCCGGTCTTGCGAACGTGTACCCTGAGGATGGGAGTTTTATTTGATGCGTTGGATTTACATTGCGGTCTCTTCGGCGGCGATCTTCGCCTGCATGGCTCAGGCGCAGAGTGCACCCGCGAAACCCTCGAATGCGCCGGCCAAGGCTCCGGCTGCGCAGGGCGTGGCGCACCTGATGCTGCCGCCCGCGCCCGCGCCGCCGCTGCCGGAGGTCTTTGCCGGATGGGTGGAAGCGGGAGCGCCCAAGAAGCTGACCGACGCGGCCCAGGCCGACCCGGCCAACGCGGCGGCTCTCAAGGAATACGACTTTACCGGCGCCACGCTGGCCGATTACAAGCGCGACGGCGAGACACTGAGCCTGCGGGCGCTGCGTTTTCAGGATGCCAGTGGCGCTTTCGGGGCCTATTCGCTTTACCGCCAGAACGGCTGGCCGAAGGAAGAGATCGGGACGGGCGCCACTTCGGACCACAACCGAGTGCTCTTCTGGCTCGGCAATACCGTGGTGGATGCGAAGTTTTCGCGCATCGGCCCCATGTCGGCCGGGGATCTGCGCGATCTGGCCAGCACGTTGCAAGTCCCCCACGGCGGCCGCGCTCTGGCGCCGCCTGTCCTGTCCAATCTGCCGCAGGGCAAGCTGGAAAAACAGACGACGCACTACGCGCTGGGACCGGCAGGCTATGCGAGCGCGGGCGGCGTGCTCCCGGCCGCGATGGCGGGCTTCGATCGCGGAGCCGAAGCCGTGACCGCCAACTACGCGCTGCCTTCGGGCGAGGCCACGCTGACCATCATCGACTATCCCACGCCGCAGATGGCCGAGGCCCAGGAGACGAGGATTTCCGCCTACATCCAGGCGGGCAAGCAGGCCGGCAAGCAGGCCGGCAAACAGCCGCCGCTGCCGGACTGGACCAAGCCCCTGCGGAACTCCGACCTGGCATCGCTGGAGGTGGGCCGCAGCGGACCGCTGGTGGCCCTGGTCAGCGGAGACGCAATCCCCGACGATAGCCACCGTCTGCTAGCCACGGTCCACTATGAGGCGGATCTGATTTCCATTCCGCAGCCACTGGATTCCGAGGTGGCTAAGACCGGGAAATTGCTGATGGGAATCGCTTTTCTGGTGATCGTCGGCTGCAGCACCGCCGTTTTGCTGGGTATTTTCCTGGGAGGCTTCCGGGCACTCTACCGCATTGCGCGCGGAAAACCGGCTTCCTCGGTCTACGACGCGGAGTTCATCAGCCTGAATCTGCGCGGTTGAGGCAAAGAATTCTTATCGGCAATCGCCGGGCGCATCGGAAGAGTTGACTGGAGAGGAAAACCTGTGGAAAACAGGGCGCATTCCCGAGAAAACACCCTGAAAAGACGGAATATCGGAAGGGAAAAAGGCGAACAAACGCAGAATATACCTTCTACGCCTTTCGGGGGAAACATTTATCAAATAATTGATTCTAAAGTGTTTATTTCTCCGTCGATTTATCCTTGACACTCCCATCCCCCGCCCCTACTATGCAGCCAGAAAGTTCTGATGGCTTTGCCTCCGTTGGAACTATTCTCCCTGAGGGAAGAGCTGCCCTGTTGCCGGGCGGCTCTTTCCGTTTTTACACGCCGGAAAGGCCACCCGCTTTCGCCTTGCATTCGCTGCCCTCATCCAGGCGTCCAGATGCAAACCGGCCCACGGCTGACCGTGGGCCGGTTTGGTTCGGATTGAGAGCTCTTGCTACTTCTGCTCGTGCTCTTCCTTGGGCTGGGAGTGAGATTGCGGCGCGGGCTTGGCATCATTCTTTGGCGCGGCCCGGTTGTCGTTGCGCGGCGCGGTCATGTTTTCATTGCGCGGCGCGGGCATATTCCCATTGTGCGGCATGGTCATGTTCTCGTTGCGCGGTGCCGCCATATTCTGATTCCGCGGTGCGGTCATGTTTCCATTCGACGGCGCGCCCGGGCTGTAGTTCTGCGGCGCAGTCCTGTTGTCATTCCGCGGCGAGGACATATTTCCATTCCTCTGCGCCGGCATGGATTGGTTCCTCATCGCGGGAGAAGCTGCGTTTCTGTCTCCGCCCATCGGTCTTTCGGCAGCCGGACGCCCGCCGTTGCTCTTCATATACGAACTCCGATCGGACCGGGCCGCGGATTCGTGCTGCGTCTGGAACGATGTCCCGCCCACGTGCTGCTCGTGCTCGGCCATCCGTTCCTGAGCGCTGGGCTGGTAACGGATGCCGCCGGGACCGCCGCTGAAAGCAACATGGCTGCCTCTGGCAACGAAGCCTCTGTCCACGGCCCCTCGATCCTCATAGGTTGAATGGATAAAGCGGCGATCCACGTGCATGATCGCGGTGTTATAAGCAAAGACGCCGCCGCGCCACTCGCCGCCTGCGAAGCCGATGCCCCCATAGCCGAAGCCGTAATTCACACCGCCATAGTAGCCCACATGCAGTCCCCAGTAGCCGTCATGGAAGATATACATGCCGTTGTCCCAGCCCCAGTAGCCGGGCGTCCACAGAGCGCCGGAATAGGGCGCTGGAACCCACGCGCCGGGAACCCAGTAGTAGCCATCGTCGCCATAGGCCCAGTAGCCGGGGGTCCAAATCAGGTTGGGCTCCGGGCAAGGCGGTTGATCATAGGTCATCAACACCGGTGGCGCAATCCCCACGCTGATGAAGACACCGGCGTGGGAAGCAACCGGAACGAGTGTGAAAACAAGCGCCAGCAGCAGCCAGCGAGCCGAGCGGAGTAATTTCAAAGGAACACCTCCTGATCCTTTCGTGCCCAACCGGCTGGTCAATCCAGATTCTCCAGCGCCGGGTCAGGACTTGGTGAAGTTGCCGCAGCTTCGAAGCCGCTTTGGCAGGGAACGATGCAACCCAAAATCCAAGAATGCGGACAGGTTACATTCCTTACAAACCCTCTTCGCCATAAGAAGTTGCAGCCTGTGGTGAAAAATCTTCGCTCCCGCCTGGAGGGCTGCATTCAGCCGCACCTGCAGACTGGAAGGAGTCGATTGGCGCGGTTCGGGACGAGGGTTTGAATCCTCCGCGGAAAAGTTGGATTGAGCCCTCTGCCGGTTCCGGTCAAAAGCCTTCGCGGCAAAGCTTCCCCCCGGTTCTCTCGAAATTGCATCCTCAGTAGCGGTAGCTCAGGCCCATGCCGATGACATGGCGCGCCTCCAGATTCACCGGTATCGATTGCGGCTCACCAGCGGGCAACCCGGTTGGGATCGCTCCGATATTTCCCGCCACCTGGCCGACGCCGATATCGAAGGCAAAGTGCGGGTGATCCTTCTGCGTCACGCGCACCGCGTAGTCGATGGTCGTCGGCAGATCCGCCTTGCCGGCTACCAGCGGAATATTCACGCCTGTGAACGGGCCCAGACCCTTGACCGTCGGCGGCTCCTGGGTGAATCCCGCCGAAGGAACGGCCACGATTCCGTGCGCGATGGGCAGCGGAATGCCCAGGCCGCCGAAGAGCCGTCCGCCAAAGCGGGTGCTCTGGCCGCCGATGCCGAAGATCGAGGCATTGGTGGCCTTCCAGCCGAAGTTCACCAGGAACGGAAATGGCGGATGCAGCCAGGTCTTGGTGACCACCACATACAGGTCTCCGTTGGTGTACGACTTATCGGTTCCGGTGAGCTGCTTGTAGATGGCGCCGCTCACGAAGTGGTCGCCGGTGCGGACCAGTCCGCCCACCGCCACGCCCGGCATCCACGGGGCAAACTGGCCATCCTTGATCGCCACCACCTTGCCGTGAACGATGTTCATGCCGGACGAGTTCCAAAGCTGGCTCAAATCGAGGGAGGTGGACGATCCGCTGTCGCCGAAGGTGTGCACGCTGCGCGTATAGCCGGCCTCGGCGCGGCCGGCAAAGCCCTCCGTGATGCTGAAGGTCTGAATATCGCCGATCACCTTGGAGGCGTCGATGAAGTGGTAGCCGATGGCCGGGTGAGAAAATTTCTGGCCCGGGTCCACGTAGACGACGTAAGCGGTGGGCGTCAGAAACCCGCCCGTCTGGCCCTCCAGCGTCAGGTACTGCGCGCTGAGTTGCCGGGAGGCGAACAGGGCGACCGCGAAAAAACTACACACAGCAAGCTTGCGAAGGGTACGAAATTTCAATTGCTTCCGCTCCAATGGAGTGCAGCCGCCTGCCTCCGGTGATTTTCAAATTTAACTTCTTGTAACACAAGCAAAGCACTCTCGTCTTGCGCTCTGTCCGGGTGGTAGACTCAGCCCATGCCGTGCGGTTTGTTTATCACGCTTGAAGGTTTGGACGGCTCAGGAAAAACCACGCAGATCAACCGTTTGACCGCGTGGCTCAAAAAGCGCGGATGCACGCCCCTGGTCACCCGCCAGCCGGGCGGCACCGCAACCGGCGAGCGTATCCGCGGCCTGGTGCTCGACTCGCGCTCGGCGGGCCTGGCTCCCATGGCCGAGATGGCCCTGATGTTCGCCGACCGCGCCCAGGCCATTGCCGAAGTGATCCGGCCCGCTCTGGATGCCGGTCAGATCGTCCTCTGTGACCGCTTTACCGACTCGACGGAGGCCTACCAGGGCGGCGGCCGTGAACTGGGCTCCGCGGTCGTGCTGGAACTGCATCGGCTGCTTTGCGGCAACCTTCAACCCGACCTGACGCTGCTTCTGCTGCCTGGGCTGGAGGCGTCGCTGGCCCGCGCGCGCCGCCGCAACCAGCGCACGGCCGACGAAAGCGGCTCCGACGAAGGCCGGTTCGAGCAGGAGCAGGATGCCTTTTATGGCCGCGTCTGGCAGAAGTACCGTGAAATTGCAGCCCGCGAGCCGGAGCGGGTGGTGTTGATCGCCGGCGACCTTTCCGTCGACGAGGTCCAGGAACAGATTGTCGAAGCCGTCGCCGAGCGCCTGATCGGATTGGCCGCCGGCGTTCGGAATCCCTGACCATCTTCACCGCCGCCGGGCGCGCCATTCACCCCAGCGGCTCTGGAACAGAACCGCGCAGTTACACTTGATACAAGTGATCAGGAAAGATTCATCCGCGTCTCCACTCGACCTCGGTCCGCAGCTGAATCTGCTGTTTGACGAGCCGCGCGCCACGCGCCGCGTCTGGCCGGTGCGCGAGCTGGTCGGCCAGGTTCGCGAACGGATCGAACAGGAGTGGGGCGACGTGTGGGTCGAGGGCGAAATCTCCAACTGCCACCCCGCGCCGAGCGGCCACGTCTACTTCACGCTCAAGGACGCCGAGGCGCAGCTTCCCGTGGTGCTGTTTCGCCGCCAGGCGATGCTGCTGCGCTTCCGCCCCGAGGACGGCCTGCGCGTGCTGGTGCGCGGCCGGGTCAGCGTCTACGAGCAGCGCGGCCAGATGCAACTGGTGGCTGAGACCATGGAGCCGGTGGGCGTGGGATCGCTGCAACTGGCCTTCGAACAACTGAAGGAGCGGCTCAAGGCCGAGGGTCTCTTCGACGCCGAGCGTAAACAGCAACTGCCCGCCTTTCCCCGCACCGTGGGCATCATCACCTCGCCCACCGGCGCGGTCATCCGCGACTTTCTCAACATTGCCGCCCGCCGCCACTCCGGCTTGAACGTGCTGCTCTGCCCGGTTTCCGTGCAGGGCGACGCAGCGCCGGCCGAGATCGAGGCGGCGCTCAATGAACTCAATAGCTCTGGGCGGGTGGACGTGATCGTTCTGGCCCGCGGCGGCGGCTCGCTCGAAGACCTGGCCGCCTTCAACAGCGAGCGGGTGGCCCGCGCCATTGCCGCTTCGCGTCTGCCGGTGGTTTCCGCTGTCGGCCACGAAACCGACTTTACCATCGCCGACTTCGCCGCCGACCTGCGCGCGCCCACCCCTTCGGCCGCCGCCGAGCTGATCACCGAGGCGCAGAACAAGATCGCCGAGCACCTGGCCGCGCAATCTCACCGGCTGGAACGCGCCGCCCGCTTTCAGCTTCTGCAGGCCCGGCAGCGCCTCACCCGGCTGCCGGACAGCCGCGCCGAGGGGCGCATGAATGCGCTGCTGCGCCGGCTGGCCCAGCGCCTGGACGAGCTCAGCTTCCGCCAGGAAGCCGTCTTCAGCGGCCAACTCCGCCTCCATCAGCGCCGCGTGGCCGACCTCGCAGCCGCCGTACTGCGCCACGATCCACGGCGCGATCTCGGCCTGGCGCGGGAACGTCTGGCCGCCTGCCGCACCCGCCTCGACCGCGCGCTGGAGCGGATCGGCCACGCCTCCAGGGCGCGCCTTGGATCGCTCGACGCGCGGCTCCGCTCGCTCTCTCCGCTGGCCGTGCTCGATCGCGGCTACGCGCTGGTGCACGACGCCGAGGGCGGGCTGGTGCGGTCCATCCAACAAATTGCGCCCGGAAGTGAGGTCACGACGCGACTCGCCGACGGCGCTTTCATCAGCCGCGTGGAATCCGCCGCGACCCATACTGAGGGAGTCTCCAAGTGAGGTCGCGTTTTGAAGGGTACGGCTTTGAAGGGTACGGGCTTCAGCCCGTACATTGATGCAACAGAATCGAATGGGCTTTAGCCCCTGAGGGAATGCGGGCTTCACAACGACGGATTTCCAGGAAAATGAGAGTATGACCTTGGTTAACGTACGCAAACTTTTCGGAACGGACGGCATTCGCGCCGTCGCGGGCGAATATCCGCTCGACGCCCAGACAATCTACGCCTGCGGCCTGGCGCTGGGCCACACCTTGCGCAAGGCCGCGGAAACCTCCGCGGTCCGAGACGCTGAAGCTCCAATCGCTCAAACTCCAATCAAGGTGATCTTCGGCCGCGACACGCGCGAGTCGAGCCCCTGGATCGCCGCCACGATGGCCGCCGGAGTGCGCAAAACCGGCGTCCGCGTTGAGAGCGCGGGCGTGATCACTACCCCGGCCGTCGCTTTCCTGGCGCGCACGCACGGCTTTCAGGCTGGGGTGGTCATCTCCGCCTCGCACAATCCCTGGCGCGACAACGGCATCAAGCTCTTCGGCGGCGACGGCTTCAAACTGGCCGACGCGGTGGAATTGGCCATGGAGGAGGAGATCCTCCATCACGCGGCCAACTCCCTGGCTCCCGACCCGGCCAGCTTGCCTCCGGTCGAAGACAACGCCGCACTCCAGGCCGACTACATCCAGTTCCTCCTCGACTGCGTGCCGGGACTGTCGCTCTCCGGGTTGCGCATTGTGGCCGACTGCGCCAACGGCGCCTCGGCAGCCGTTGCGCCACAGCTTTTCGCGAGGCTTAAAGACAGGTCGGTCTTGCCTCTGAGAACAGCCAGTTTCACTCCTGCGTTTGGCAGTGAACTTGTGCGTCGTCTCAACACCAACGTCGATTTTCTCAACATCGCTCCCGACGGCCGCAACATCAACGATGGCTGCGGCGCGCTTTATCCGGCTTTTGTCGCCGGCGAAGTGCTGGCGCGCGGGGCGGAACTGGGGCTCAGTTTCGACGGCGATGCCGACCGCTGCATGTTGGCCGGCGCGAAAAATAATGTCATCGACGGCGATGCGATTCTGCTCGTGATCGCCCGCGACCTGAAGGCTCGCGGCCTGCTCACCGGAGATCTGGTCGTAGCCACGACCATGTCCAACATGGGTCTGGAAGCGGCGCTCAAGCGCAGCGGCATTCGGATGCTGCGCGCTCCGGTGGGCGACCGCTATGTCCTCGAACAGATGCTCCAACACCGCGCGGCCCTGGGCGGCGAACAATCCGGCCACATCCTGCTGCCACACCTGGCCACCACCGGCGACGGCCTGCTGACCGCGCTGGTCGTCCTCGATCTGATCGCCCGGACCGGCAAGAGTATCGACGAGCTTACCGCTGATTTGAAGGTTTTCCCGCAGGTGATCGTGAACGTGAAGGTGCGCGAGAAGAAGCCGCTTGAGTCGATCCCCGCCGTCGCCGCAGCCATCCACGCCGCCGAAGAAGAGTTGAAGGATTCAGGCCGCGTGGTCATCCGCTATAGCGGCACCGAAGCTCTGGCGCGGGTGATGATCGAAGCGGAGAGCGAAGAGGCTATGCGCCGCCACGCGAATGCGATTGCCGATGCGATTCGGGTGGAGTTGGGCGTGTAGCCGGTTACAAATCCCGCCAGTTCGGCCCGAAGGCGAGATCAGCCACCAGCGGCACATCGAGCTTCGCCACGCCTTCCATCTCTGTTCGGACTAATTTTTCGACTTCGGCGGTCTCGTCGAGCGGAACTTCGAACAAAAGCTCGTCGTGAACCTGCAGCACCATGCGCGTCTTCAGGCAGCGCTCGGCCAGCTTGCGGTCGATGGAGATCATGGCCAGCTTGATGATGTCGGCTGCGGTGCCTTGCAGCGGCGAGTTGATGGCCGTGCGCTCGGCGAATCCGCGCTGGTTGGGGTTGCGGCTCTCAATGTCCGGAATGGGGCGGATGCGTCCGAAGAGGGTGCGCGCAAGGCCTGTCCGGCGCGTCTCTTCGAGGGTTTTTTCTATGAATTTTTGCACCCCCGCATAACGCGCAAAGTAGCGCTCGATGTAGCTGCGCGCCTCGGCCTGCGGAATCCCCAACTGCGCGGCCAGGCCGAAGGGCGAGATGCCGTAAACGATCCCAAAATTCACCGCCTTGGCGCGGTCGCGCGTCTGCTTGTCCATCTCGGCCGCGGGCACGCCGAAGACTTCGCTGGCGGTCAGCGCATGAATGTCCTCGTTGTTCCGGTAGGCGCCCAGC
>Ga0255350_1000035_pt1 | contig 46632 bp, 38 predicted proteins | sample HBST25r1metaG_FD_186028 | JGI IMG/M metagenome (GOLD analysis project Ga0255350, IMG submission 186028) | Peat soil microbial communities from Stordalen Mire, Sweden - H.B.S.T-25.r1 | ecosystem: Environmental > Terrestrial > Soil > Wetlands > Peat | place: Sweden: Norrbotten County, Stordalen...
TACCGGCGAAGGCACTTCGATCCAGTTGCGCCAGACCGGGGACGACGGGGCGAGTTCGAATCCAGCCTCGAAGCCCGGCTCGAAACCAGCTTTGAATCCGGTGGTAATTCCGGCGTCACCGCGCCCGTCGGCCAGCGCACAGCCCAATGTGGGTACGGTTCCCGGCGAAAGCGCCATGGCCGCCGCCCCAGGAGCGCTGAAGCAGTTGAGCCAGGCCGCCGAGACCACGGGAAACACCGTCTCGGCTACACCGACGCCCGCAGTGCCGCAAACGGCTGCAACACCGGCAAAGGTGAGCTTCATGCTCACGCCGCAACCCGGCCCGGTAGCTCCCGGCACGTCCTTCCAGGTTTCGGTGGTGCTGAACGGCGGAACGAGTATCGCGGCGGTTCCCTTGCAGATTTCCTACGATCCGGTCAGGCTTTCGCTGGTCAACATTGACAGCGGCAACTTCCTGAGCAGCGATGGGCAGGCGGTGGCCCTGGTCCACCGCGACGAAGGACCGGGCACGCTCAACGTTGTTGCCTCGCGTCCGCCGGGAGCGGCCGGGGTGAGCGGAACCGGCGTGGTCTGCGTTCTGACATTCCAGGCCAAGGCCGCCGGAGATAGTTTTATCGCCATTACCCGTCCGGGCGCAGTCAGCAGCACGCAGCAGCAGTTGCCGGCCACGGGCGCGCAGATAAGCATTCAGGTGAAGTAGGCCGATGAGGCTCGCATTGATGAACAAAGCGCGGCCAATCCGGATCGTCCGACGAGGCGAGCGCGGGCTTACGCTGGTGGAATTGATTGTGACCGCGGCGATTCTTTCCATTCTCGCTTCGGCCGCCTTTCCCATTGCGCGTTTTCAAGTCAAGCGGCAGAACGAACGCTACCTTCGCTACGACCTGTGGATGATGCGCGACGCCATCGACCACTACAAGGATGCGGCGGACAAGAACGCCTTTCAGGTCAAGCTCGACAGCCAGGGTTATCCGCCCGACCTGGAGACGCTGGTCACCGGCGTTGAGATACAAACCAAGAAAGTGAAGTTTCTGCGCCACATTCCGGTGGACCCCATGACCGGCAAAGCAGAGTGGGGATTGCGCTCCATGCAGGACGACCCAAAATCGGACTCTTACGGCGGCCAGGGCGTCTTCGACGTTTATTCCAAGTCCACGGGAACCGCGCTGGACGGTACCAAATATTCTGACTGGTAGGTCAGAAGCGGGGTTAGCGTAGTTAGCGGGGTTAGTAGAATTGGAGCGAACGGCAGGGTTTGGAAGTTAACTCCGCTAACACGCGCGAAGCGCGGCTAACACCGCTAACTCCGCTCTTACGGTAAACAAGAGGATTCAGTGAGCAGGATTCACAAACAGGACGCGGGCTTTACGCTGATGGAGCTGATGATCGTGATGGCGGTTATTGCCATCCTCATGCTAGTGGCCATTCCCAAATTTACCGCCGCGATCAAGATGGCCAGGGAAGCTGTGCTCAAGGAAGACCTGCATGTGATGCGGGCGGCCATCGATTCCTATACCATGGACAAGCAGAAGGCGCCGCAGTCGCTCGACGATCTGATTACGGACGGGTACCTCAAGGCCGTCCCCGAAGACCCGATGACCCACAACAAGGACTCGTGGGTCACAGATTCCAACGGGGCGCTCTACTCGATTGACCAGACCGATCCCGGCGTCGACGACGTCCACTCCGGGTCGCAGGAACTGGGCACCGATGGCCAGCCTTATTCCACATGGTGAACCCCGGACGCAGTTTCGGAGGCAAGAAATGTTTCGACAAACTTATCGCGTGCTCCAACTTCTGCTGTGCATAGCTGCGCTTTGCGGGGTCTTGTCCGCGCAAACACAGAAAACCATCACCCTCCGCATGATGGACGGCAAAACCGGCAGGCTCATCGCCACATCGGATTTCCTGGTGCGCGTCGATCACCAGCAAACAGTCCATGCCAATTGGGTGACGATGAATGAGGACGGCACAGGCAAGCTGATCGTGCCCGGCGACGCTTCCCTGCTCTCCATCGGCGCCTCGTACGACGGCTCCACGTCATACTATGTCAATTGCGATTCCAACAACGATACCAAGGGAAAGAATCCCGGGCCGATTCTTGACCGCTGGTACAGTGTCTCCGAGATACTGGCGAGCGGCATTGTGGCGCCCAACGACTGCATCGGAAAAAAGGTCCCCGAAAAGCTCCAGATCTTCGCCAAACCGGGCGAGTTTGTCTTCTTTGTGAGGAAGATGACTTCGTCGGAACAGCTCCGGGATTAGCCTCGCCGGAAGCTGGGCCAAGCTCTTCCCCTCCGCGGGCCGCACCATCACACCTCCTACTGCTCCGGCCCAAAAGAAATTGAACAGGGTGCCCCATCCTTTCCGCGTTCTTTGCGGAAAGGGTGGGAAGCCACGATGCATATCTTAAGGGTCGGATCAATAATGGCAACCAATCCCAATCCGCGCGGCGCGCTTGAATTCGCCAATCAGGTTGAGCGGCTGTACGCGGCTCTGGCTTGTTCTGCGCTTTCGGATTTCCGCCCCGCGCTTCCGAATTCCAGCGCCGCCCACGAACCCAGCCTCGGTGGCAAACTCCTCTATGCCGGCTCGCTCGACGCTGAAGCGCGAGCCCTGCTGGTGGCGGCCAACATTGCCGGCGCCGCCTCGCTGGCCGTCTCGGCAGATGCCGAGGCGAGCAAACAGGCCAGTCGCGACGGGGTCGTGGATTTCCTTGTCAACTCGCTTGACGAGGCCCTGCGCATTTTGAAAAACGAAATTCGCAAGCGGGAAACGGTTGCCGTCTGCGTTGCCACCGCGCCCCATGCGGCTGAAGCCGATTTCGCTCACGAGATGCTCGATCGCGGCGTGAGCCCCGACCTCACATGGCCGATCGAAGCCATCCCTCCCGGTGCAGGCCAAGTGCTCATGGCCTGGAGCGTGGCATCTGGAGCGGCCCAGTGGCTGCCTAAACTCGACGCTATCGCCCTCCATTGCCTCGATTCTGATTTGAGTCCAGCCAGTGCGACGGCCCGCCGATGGCTTCGCCTTGCGCCACGCTACCTGGGGCGCAGATCGCAGGGTGTGCGTGTGCTGCGCTGCGATGAGCAAACCGCCGTCAGATTCCAGCAGGAGATTCGGGAGCATGTGGAGCGCGCCGAGATTGGCGTCACCGTCGATCTCTGCCAAAGCCGCAACGGGCAGACCGAGCAGAGCAGCTTCGCGCCGCTGGCCCGCTGACTGGTCTCTGACAGCTTGAACTTGTACCAACGATGGGTGGCCCAGGTCCCGATTTTGGGACCTGGGAAAGCACGAACCCGAGGTACGAAATCATGCTGCCAGAGTCCTTGTTATCCCTCAATCGAGCAGTTCGAATGCCTTCCGGATGCGCTCCGGGAGGGCCTCCCGCTTGTCTGGAATCTTCGAGCTGATTTCGAGCACCGTGGCGGGAGGCGCCTTCAGCGCGTTGAGAGCCGCGGCCGTCGCCGGCCAGTCGATTTTCCCGTCACCGGGCCAGAGATGCTCGTCTTTCTCGCCATGGTTGTCGTGCGCATGAACCTGTATGATGCGGTCCGATAGCGTGGCGATAGCCTGAGCCACTCCCACGGTCATGTTGGCGTGGCCAAGATCAAGGCAGACGCCGATTGAATCGAAGTGGCCGATCTTGAGAATCTCCATCAGGTGCCCGGGCGTGGTGGGATCGCCCGTCAGGTTCTCCACCAGCGGGCGCACTCCCAGCGGACGGGCAAAGGCGCCCAGGTGTTCGAGCGCCGTGAGCGCGTACTCGATGGAGCGCGGCGACCACTCGTCGTCTCGCTCGCCCAAATGCACAACGAGGTTGCGGAAAGGGATGGAATCGGCGACCTCGATAGCGCGCTTGATCTCGTCCATGGCCGCGATGCGCCGAGCCTTTTCCGGGTGCAGCAGGCTGAGAGCGGGAGTGCCGGAGCGGCCCATCTCGCGGTCGGCATAGAGCGGGGCGTGCATGGACCAGACTTCAAGGGGATTGGAACGGAACCACGCGGCGAGATCAGCCACATGCTCGCGGCTGGCATAGTCAAAGTGCTGGCGCGCCGCAAAGATTTCGACCGCCTGCGCTCCCGACTGGACAGCAATCTCCAGCAGGCCAGAGCGCAGGCGCTCGTTCATGAATAGGTGCGTCGACAGGACTCGCAGCTTGGTCAAGGATTCCCCCGCGCCGGATAGAAAGGAGATACCAACCAGGCGCTATATCTATTGTTGCATCGCACAACCGGTTTGGGGTAAACCAGATATCAGGAAAGAAATGACGCGCAGAGATGAAAGCCAGAGCTGTGCGCGCAGGCTCATACGGACTGCTGATTTTCACAAGATTGGAAGTGTTTTTACTCCATTCAAAACGGAAGAATCGGCTCTGTGCAAAAGTGAACAGACCTGAGCAATAGTGAACAGACTTCGATATCTGACATTAGTGAAGGTAGATAATTCGAGTGAGAGAGCGCTCGATTCTGGGGGTCAGGAAGGCGGTGCGATTCGGTTAATCCACGGCAAGCCCTCGGGCCAAATCGCGAAAAGGGGCAGAAGAGTCGAATGACGGACCTGAATCATCTCGGTTTTGATCCGGCAGTCTTCCTGGCGCGAGCCGGGTTGGGGCGGAGGGTTGTGCAATTGAAGCCCAAGGAGCCATTCTTCTCCCAGGGTGATTCAGCAGATTGCGTTTATTACATTCAAAGCGGCCGGGCGAAACTCACAGTAATCTCCAGCGCAGGCAAAGAGGCGACCATCGCGCTGGTTACGGCGGGCGATTTCGTAGGCGAAGAATCGTTGGCGGGATCGCCTGGATTGCGGATGGCCACGGCCACGGCGATCACCCCATGTTCGGCGCTCAAGATTGACCGCGCGGAGATGATTCGCGCCATGCATGAGGAGCACGCTTTCTCCGACCTGTTCCTGAAGTTTCTCTTGGAACGCAGCATGAAGACCCAGGCGGATCTGATTGATCAACTTTTCAATTCCAGCGAGAAGCGGCTGGCCCGGATTCTGCTGCTGATGGCGGATTTCGGGAAGCCGGGCGAACCGGAGTCGCAGATTCCCAAGATCTCCCAGGAGACGCTGGCGGAAATGATCGGGACCACCCGGTCGCGCGTGAGCTTCTTCATGAACCGCTTTCGGAAGCTGGGATTTATCGAATATAACGGCGACATTAAAGTACACAAATCCCTGTTAAACGTCGTTCTCCACGACTAAAGGACCTCTGAATAAGTCGATGTTTTGAAAGGGCACGACTTCAGTCGTGCCGTAAATGCAACAAAAAACGGCGGGCTTTAGCCCCTGAGGGATGTATTTCTCTAATCTCGCCTCAGAATCGTAGTTTTTTCGCAGCCTGTTTAGCCCCTGAGAGATGTTCTCCGTCAATTTCACCCGAAATTCCGAGTTTTTCCGCAGCCTGTAAAGCCCGTACCCTTCACCTAAAACCGAGCTATTGGATTGCTTCTCAGACTACAAACCCCGCGACTCAAAATGAGCCGCGGGGCCGCAGACTTCGCCGTGCTATCTCCTTACGGGGAGGGCTGCTGTGTTCAACTTGATATTCGACCGGCGTGTCCATCGCGCGAAGCGCGCGGGAGCCGGCGAGGTGAATCATGGGGCCTTTTGCGCGGAATGGGGGACAGTCCGCCATTTCATTGCCTACGGGCCAACACATAGACAACCGCACATGAGCGACCATAAATCAGGCCCGAAGTTCGCGTCTGGTCAATTTTACACAGTAAGTGAAAATGTTCCTGTTCGTCCCGGAATATCCGCCGCGCGGCGCTTCAGTTGACGTGGCAACAAGCCTGGACCCCCGCAAGGTGTTACTCTTCCCGATGGAGAGAAAATCGGAGGTATATATGCGTTTTTTTGTGCCGCAACTAGCCGCAATTGGATTTGCGATTGGCGTGTGCGCTGGCGGAATGAGTATCGAGTTGGCGGCACAGGCCGCGAAGCCTGTCGCGGCGACGATTCCTTCACGGACGGCGATTCAAGCGACGGCCGGTGAAGTCACCAACCCGCTAGCCGATCCAAGAGCTGTCGTTACGGTGGGCAATGCACGGTTCACCGTACTCACTCCGCAACTGATCCGCATGGAATGGGCGGCGAACGGCAAGTTTGAAGACCACGCCTCGTTCGTGTTTCTCAACCGGCGGCTCCCCGTGCCGAAGTTCGAGAAAACTGTCTCCAAGGATGGCCGCGACACGCTGACTATCAAGACGGAAGCTCTCACGCTAACATATACCGCAATGCCTGAAGGGAAACCGCTTCCTTCCGACGTCCCCGGCTTCACGCCAGAGAACCTCAAGATTACTCTCTCCGTCGACGGCAAGCCTGTCGTCTGGCATCCAGGACTCGCCGACCCGCAAAATCTGCAAGGCACCACGCGCACACTCGACGGTGCGCTGGGCTCAAAGACCCGGGAGCCAATCGAACCGGGTCTGATTTCGCGCGAGGGCTGGGCGCTGGTGGACGATTCGACCCGGCCGCTCTTCGACTCGGCCGACTTCAGCTTCAAGAATGGCGAAAAGAGTCCCTGGCCGTGGGTCATCGAACGGCCCGCTGGCGAGCGGCAAGACTGGTACTTCTTCGGCTACGGCCACGACTACCGCAAGGCGCTGGGCGACTATGTGCGCGTGGCCGGGCGCATCCCGCTGCCGCCGCGGTTTGCCTTCGGCGCGTGGTGGTCGCGCTACTGGGACTACAGCGATCAGGAACTCGACGAACTGGTGCGCGGCTTCCACGAGAACGATGTGCCGCTGGACGTGCTGGTCATCGACATGGGCTGGCACATCAGCGACGACCAGCTCATGGCCGCGGGTGAAGTGGATCAGTCCGGCGAACGGCTAGGCTGGGGCGGCTACACCTGGGACAAGCTGCTCTTTCCTAACCCGCATGATTTCCTCGCCCGTATGCACAATGACGGCCTGAAAGCGACCTTGAACCTGCATCCGGCCTCGGGCATTCAGCCGTGGGAGCAGGCGTATCCCGCCATGGCCACGGCCATGGGCATCGATCCAGCGACGAGAAAATATGTGCCCTTCGATATTACCGACAAGAAGTTCGCCATCAATTACATGAATCTGGTTCTCCGCCCGCTGGAGAAGCAAGGCATCGACTTCTGGTGGCTGGACTGGCAGCAGAAGCCGACCACCAAAATGCCGGGGGTGACTCCCACATGGTGGCTCAACTACGTTCACTTTACCGACCAGCAGCGCCAGGGCAAGCGGCCGCTGCTCTTCCATCGCTGGGGCGGGCTGGGCAATCACCGCTACCAGATTGGATTCTCCGGCGACACCATCTCGGTGTGGGATTCGTTGGCGTTTCAGCCATGGTTCACGGCCACGGCGGCCAATGTGGGTTACGCCTACTGGAGCCACGACATCGGCGGCCACATGCCCGGAGCCGTCGATCCGGAGCTGTTCACGCGCTGGGTGCAGTTTGGCGCTTTCAGCCCCATTCTGCGCACCCACACCACCAAAAACCCCGAGAGCGAACGGCGCATCTGGGCCTATCCTGAGCCGTATTCTTCCGTATTACGCTCCACCTTCCAGCTTCGCTACGCGCTTCAACCATACCTTTACACCGAGGCGCGGCGCACCTACGACACGGGCGTGGCGTTTTTCCGTCCGCTTTACTATGATTGGCCGGAACAGGCTGCCGCTTACGAAAGTAAAGGCGAATACCTGTTTGGCGATCAGATGCTGGCTGCCCCAATAACCGTGCCGGCCGATAAGGTCAGCGGCCTGGCAACGGAAAAAGTGTGGCTGCCCGCTGGCGAGTGGATCGAATGGCCCACAGGCAAGCATTTCACAGGGCCTGCCGCCGTCGAGCGCAGCTTCTCCATCGAACAGACGCCGGTTTACCTGCGCGCCGGGGCAATCGTGCCCATGCAGCCGCCCATGCGCTACACGGGCGAAAAACCCGTAGATCCGTTGATCGTAAACGTGTGGCCGCTTCAGCGCTTCTTCGACTACCTGAGGAGCAGAACTTCCAGTTATTCTGTCTACGAGGATTCAGGCGTTGCGATGGAGTATCAGCGCGGCGTTTTTGCGCGCACACCGGTCAAGGCCACGCAGATTCTGGCAAACTTGAAGGTTGAAATTGGCCCGGTGGAGGGCAGCTATCCCGGCATGTTGAAGTCCCGCGCATACGAGTTGCACTTGCCCGCAGACTGGCCGCCCGTCGAGGTCAAGATCAACGGCGTGGCCCTGAAACAGGCCCACGGCAACGAGAAGGGCTGGAGCTACGAGGGCGACACGCTGACCACTGTCATTCCGGTGCCGGCATCGAGCGTTGCCGCCAAACTGACCATCGAAGTCCGGCGCGCCGACGGCCTTGCCGCCCGCCGCAATGAACTGGATGGCTTTGCCGGCGCCATGACGCGCTTGCGCAGCGCTTACGACGCCTTGCGCGCTACCTCGCCAGTCTCCGATGCACCGGATGTATTAGTTGACGCCATGCAGGCCGGCGACCGCCTGAGTTACCACCCCGAAAACGCGCAAGCGGAGATGGCCCACTTTCACAAAGTACTGCCCGCAGCGCAGGCTGCCGTCGCCGCGATCGGCGCAACCTTCACACCGCAGTTGGAGGAATATGCCAAGCAACTGATGACCCGCCACTGGTTGCCGGCGAACGTAGACATGAACGCCCAGAAGCAGCACCGCTCCGACGCCATGGCCAGGGCGCAACGGCTGGTAGCGGAGGCGGGCAAGTGAATATCCCCGGCAAGGCCGGGAGTTTTGCGATTTGCGTCCATCAAATGGCGCCTTACGGAGGACTTCCAGATCGGAACAACCTCCACAAACCCGCGCCGTAGGCGCAGCGGCTGTTAGCCCCGCGCTTCAGCGTGGGGTAGGCTAAACCAGCAATTCATCCCGGAGTCCCGTAGGGACGGCGCTCTTAGTTTTTCAACAGGTTCTTACGGGCGCGGCGCTTGCGTCTGATTACTCCGCGCCGCCTCTTCCTGACCCGCGCTCAGAATGTTCGCCAGCAGCCGGTAAGCCCCGGGCACCAACTCCGGAAGCTGGCGATAGAGCGCATAAGCGACATAGATATAAGTCCCTTTGCCGGAATGCGCCACCAGCAGGCCGCCGCGCTGCGGGTCCTGGCCGGGGTCGGCGGTCTCGGTCAGCGCCGTGTAATTCGCGTCCCAGCTATCCAGAAATGAGTGGCCGCGCTCTTCCACCCAACCGCCAAAGTCCGCATCTGTAATTGCATTCGGCCGCTTCAGCAGCGGATCGGCCGGCTGCAGCAGCTTCACCTGCGCTCGCTCGTCCATCACGCGCTCCGGATTGCGTCCCATCGACAGCGGAAAAGGCGCCGGGAAGTTGCTGCTCTGGTACTGCACAATCAGCGTTCCGCCGCGGCGCACAAACTCAGCCAGCCTCGCTTGCGCCGCGACGAGTTCAGGGCGCGCGGAGTAAGCGCGTATTCCGATGACAATCACATTCCATGCGGAAAGGTCGCCCGAAGTGATTTCCGAAGCCGTGATCAGGTGCGGCGCAACTCCCAGTCCTTCGATTGCATCGGGAACCAAGTCGCCGGTGCCCATCACATAGCCGATGCGTAGTCCCGGCGCCAGCTTCACGTCCACCTTGCGCGTCTTCAACAGAGCAGGCTTGTACTGGTTATAGGGCCGCAATCCGGCGTAGCCCACACTCTTCCAGCCAGTGCGATAGAAGTGTCCGTCCCAGTGCGCCACGGCCTGGATCGCGTACGCCGCTTCTTGCGTGGCAGCGGGAGTAACAGAAAACAAAATTGGCTCAGTGTCGCCGGCCGACGCCAAATGAAAGCTCGCCTCTGCTGGTTCCGCGCGCCATCCTGCAGGCATCTCCAGCGCGACCGTTCCCTCCGCGGCGCCCTGCGCATGCACCGTGACCCGCACCGGCAGCGCCGACCCGTCGAGCGGTAGAATGCGCGCCTCCGGCTCCATGCGCACGCCAATCAATGGCGTCACCACCAGCGGCTCGTAGAATCCCCCCTGCCCCGGAACGCGTTGCAGCGTCTGTACCACTTGGCCTACGCTAATCGGCAACCCGTCAAAGGTGAACTCCGCCCACGCCGCCAGCGGATAAGGCGCGAACGAACGCAAGCGCCACTCCGGCCGCGATACATCGTAATACGGTTGCTCGATGGAAGGCCGCGTAAAGTAAGGCTGAGTCGGCTCCGCGTTTTCGGCTGCACGTAGGCGGAAGATAGGATCGGCGACCGGAGCCGAGGGATCAATCGCACCCGCAGAATCTTCCGTCTTCCATCGGTCGCCGCTCGCGCTCTCCAGCCAAACGCGATCAAGCCTTGTTTCAGCCGTAGCCTGCGCGGCGTGCACGCGAACCCGGAACTCCTCGCCCGGAGTCACGCTGCGCGGCATCTCATCAGCCGAGCCGCCGCGGAATGGGCCGCCGCTTTGCGCACTGTCTGACTTCGCGGTGAATGCGACCAGGTCAAGGCCGAGCAATTCCTTGAGCGTAGCCTGAAACTCGTCAATCTTCCTGTCCAATTCAAACAGCAAATCCGCTTTGGCTTCCGCGTCCAGGTTGCTTTCGGCCACACGCTTGCGCAGCTCCAGAGTTTGGCGATAAATCGGCGCAAGTTCGCGCGCCACTGCGGTGTCTGTCTCGCCCTGCCGCGCGGTCTCGAGCTGTTTCAGACCCGTGTCAATCTGGCGCAGACCAGTCGAAAGCCACACGGGCGGGTTGCCTTTCGTCAGACGGGCCAGCCCCGCGACGCTCGTGTCGATCATGACCTTTTGGTTGTGAAACAAATCTTCGTTCCGCGAAGCGGCTGCGCCTGCCGCTTCCGTCGTCACAGCCCACAAGTGATAGCTCGTCTCCGATGGCCCGCTCAGCGCAGGATTCGCGCCACCGTTCTGCGTCTTCTGCTCGCCCCACCCCTCACGCGCAATCTGCTGATAGCTGCGTCCCAGCACCGGGTCAAGCTTGCCCACCTGCATCGTGACATCGGCTGAAGGCGCAGTTGTGCTCCACGCGCCGGTCACGTAATTCTTGAACCGCGCCGGAGCCCACTTACCCGTCGCGTAGTCGAACATCTTTCCGTCTTTGATCGGCGCGAACGGGACCATCGAATAAACAGCCAGAGGATGCCAGGGCTGCAACCCGTCTTTCAGTTGCTCGGGAAAAACCTTGGGGTCACCGGCCGATTTGAAAACCTCCTGCGCAATCTCGCCGGAGACCTGGTGTTGGCCGTGGCCGTCGGTAATACCGCCAACAAAAGTAGAAACGATCACCTGAGGACGCTCGCGGCGCACCGCCAGAACAGCATCGTACAAAACGCGGTCATGTCCCCAGCGCTCGAACGATTGCTCCTGAGTTTTTGAAAATCCGAAGTCCACTTCCGTGCCCCAGAGCTGTATTACGCCGTAATACGCGCCAGCCTTCAGCAGCTCATTGGTGCGGATGATCCCCAGCGCATCGTAGGCATCGGCTGACATGGCGTTCTGCCCGCCCTCGCCGCGATTCAGCGTCAGCAACGTAGCCCGCGCGCCCAACCCGCGACTCAGATAAGTCAGCAGCGCGCCGTCCTCATCGTCCGGATGCGCCACAATCATCATCACGCTGGCGGTAGTTCCCAGCCGCCGCAACGATTGTTCCAGAGCCGCAGCGCCGCGATCCTCAGGCAAGGGCAACGCTATCTCGTCCGGCTCCGAATTTGGAATTGCCGCAAAGTCGAGTTTCGTCGGCGCAGACTCGTGCGCCTTCTCTTGCGCCGCCGCGCACTGCGTCCCTGCCAGCATCAGCCCCGCAAGGACCGCGCCCGTCACTGCTCTTTGAACTTTCTCGAATCGAATCATATCTCCCGTCAGTGTACAATCCGGGGAGCGCATCAGCCCCATGAATTTGCCCAACTCCAACCCCGCCAGCAACCTCCAGCGCCGCATCGGCCTGCGCTCGGCTGTTGCCTTCAACATGCTTGAGATGATCGGCGTCGGCCCGTTCATAACGCTGCCGCTGGTGATTGCCGCCGCGGGTTACCATCTTTCGGTGTGGGCCTGGGTGCTGGGCGCTGCCCTCGCCGTGGCCGACGGCCTGGTCTGGGCCGAACTGGGCGCCGCCTTCCCGCGCGCCGGTGGCTCCTACGCTTTTCTGCGCGAGATCTACGGCCCCAATCGCGCCGGCAACTGGCTCAGCTTTCTCTACGTCTGGCAGGTGAGTTTCACCGCGCCCTTGTCCATCGCATCCGGCTGCATCGGTCTTTCGAGTTTTCTGGCCTGGTTCTGGCCGGGGCTTGACGCCGCGCCCATCGCCGCCTGCCCCGGGCTGCACTACACCAACTTCGCCGCCGCAGCAGCCTGCCTGCTGGTCACCGCGCTGCTCTATCGCAATCTCTCGTCCATCACGCGCCTTGCCTGGGTGCTCTTCGCCGGAGTTCTCGCGGCCATTGCCGGAGTCATCGTCTCCGGTTTTTACCACGCCGCGGCCACCGGCGGCTGGCAGATGCCGGTCTCGCCGACACTGACAATCCCCGCAGCGCTCGGCAGCCTTGCGCAGGCTACGCTGCTGACTACTTATTGTTACTGGGGCTACTACAACATCTGCTTTTTGGGCGGCGAAGTGAAGCGGCCCGAGAAGACCATTCCGCGCGCCATTCTGCTCTCAGTGCTCTTCGTTGCGGCGTTTTACGTGGCCATGAACCTGGCCGTGCTGCCTGCGATACGCGATTTTGGGCGCAACGCCGCTTCGCACGCTGCCGCAGGCGCCTCTGTCCGTGTGCAACTCGTGGCCGACATCGCCGCATCCGCTTTTGGCAGCCTGGCCGGCCGCCTCATGGCCGCGCTCATCGTCTGGACAGCCTTCGCCTCGGTCTTCTCTCTGCTGCTCGGCTACTCCCGCGTGCCTTACGCCGCCTCCCGTGACGGCAACTACTTCCGCTTCCTCGCCGCCGTCCATCCGCGCTACAACATTCCTCACCGCTCGCTGGTCGCTTTGGGACTGGTCGCGATGGCCTTCTGTTTCTTTTCGTTGGTACAGGTCATTACCATGCTGGTGATTACGCGCATCCTGCTGCAATTCCTGCCGCAACAGGTGGGTGTAATGCTGCTTCGCATTCAACGGCCTGAGCTGGAGCGGCCTTTCCGCATTCCGTTTTACCCGCTACCGCCGCTCATCGCTCTTGCGGGATTCATCTTCATGCTCGTCAACCGCGGCCACGCCCTCGTTGAACTGGCCGTAGCCGCGGCAATCGCCGTCTCCGGCACTCTGATCTACCTCATCCGCGCCCGCCGCCTCTGCCAATGGCCGTTTGCTCCGGCCACCTAGTGGTGCACGCCACACAGATGGTCGTTTATGTTTTGAAAGGGCACGACTTCAGTCGTGCCGTAAACGGCCCAGTACGAGCTGGGCTTTAGCCCCTGAGGGACGCCCCTTCCACAAATTCATCCCATGCGCGGGCATCGGTAAATGAACCTATTTGCGGCGGCCTACACTAGCGCGGGCGTCCCCGCCCGCACATATGAAGGCACAATAATTAAGTCACACGGTCTTAGCACGAGTACGACGTTTTGCTGCCACCTGGGTCGGTCCCAACAAGTTGCTGATCCGGGTAATAATATACTTGGCAAAACATCCAGTTCAAGCTAGATAAATGAAGCCCCTCGTGGCCGAGAGGCCTTCGATGCAGAACCGGGAAAGGGGATGCAGTGGGTTGACAGTACGCCCTACTTCCGCTTATGTCAAACCTTCTTCGGATGCGTTTTCTGCCACTCGGCCTCGCGGCGCTGCATCTCATCTTTGGAGACAGTGAGGGCCATACGAACGGCGTTGTCAAACCGCTCGGATTCCGTGTCGCCTGGAACAGATGGTGCGGGTTGCGTTTTCATCTCCACTCCACTGTAGTGCAAAATGTTTAACTGAGGGGCTATTAGCGCAGTCTTGGAGATGGTCTCTTGAATGGTCTTCTCGGTTTCTTGAAATTGCTGTTGAAAGTGATCAAAGTACGATCATCTTCCCTCATGGGAAAGGAAATTTCCGGGTGCTGTTCCGCAAGCCTCACAAGCGTCGCGCCTAAATGAGCGAGGGTAAATGGCTGATCGGTATAAAGTATTCTATTAATTTCTTTCCAACTGGCCTTTACTCGCTCATAAGAAGCGGTTGGCTCGTATCTCTTAAGCCTCATCCAAGCAATGTAATCTGCCGCTTGCAGTTGCGGAAGCCCCTTGGGTTCGGGATCGGGAGTCGGCTCTCCATTGATTGCGAACATCTCGATTACGTCTCCGATGCCGCTCCTAGATTCTAGAACCATTTTAATGGGACTAAGAATGGAGTTTCTATTTGCCCATCGCAGCATTTGTTGATACGCAATCCGTGCCGCGACGGTATAAGGATGTCCCACTGCTTCACTTACCTTCAATACTGAATCAAGAGCTCGGTAATCCTTCATATTAACGGCAGAAGTGATGACCTGAAGGCTGTAGCGACAGATCACACGAGCAACAGCAGAAAGGATCAAGAGTTTCTCGTCAAAGCGTCCTTTCCAAACTGGTTTGTACTGCTCATTACCCGAAACAAAATCTGCTGTGTGGAGAAAAGGCTCGCCTTCTAGGAGGGGAAGCTCTTTGATCGCGTCTCGCCAATCTTTATCAAAATCTGCTGCGTCTTCAGCATCAAGAACTATTCCGCCCATCACGAAGTATGGTTGTTCTTCGTCACTGCTTTCATCGAAATATCCGGTGTAGATACCCATGAGCTTCTGGTAATAATATACCTAGCAAAATAGGTGATGGCGTCCTAATTGTGCGTTGATCGCTTCAGGCGCTCGGCGGCAAACTTTCTGTGACCCTCGGCGCGGAGTATTTTAAGTTCTTTGTGAATGGCTTCGATCGCTTCGTCTAGGTCGGATTCGGAAGCGCAATCTGGAGTGATATACGTTAGCGGGTCGTCGTTTCTTGAGAATTTTCCCGCAACATAAATACGAGCAACGGACGAAGTTAATTCATTCGCTTCATCTGTGCTGAAATCGAGTGCGAGACGCAAAATTTTCATATTCCCCTCGAATCCTTGCGGATGATCGATCCCCAAATTGCTAATGCAACCCCGATAGCAATGGCAATCTGGTCGCCAATGCTCCAACCGGCCCATCCATATGGCCCTGAATGCGATTCAAAGGCGAAAATCCCGAAAGCCACTAATCCGCCTCCAACTACGATCAAAGGAGTAGCTATTTTCTTCATGTCATCTCCCGTTCGGCAGGTGGCCCAATCATCAACCCCGAAGAATCGAGATGAGCCTTGAGCGGTCATATCGCGATGAACGGGTCTTCGGGTCAGACCGTGGTCACGGCTATGATTGAACTCAGGCATATTGTATCGAAATCTGCAGGCCTTCAACTTAATTAGTTTCGCCCGTTCTGGGCGAATGACCGCCAACTCGGCTCCATGGGCCGGAAACCGCGAATCTCTCAAACAAATCTTGTAACGTCCAGCCCCTCCATCGTGTCTAATGATTGTGTTCAGCACTTCCCCGTGCGAGGTCGCCCCATGCTCATCGGCAAACCGCCCGACATTCCCTCTTCGGAAATTACTCCCCAAGACCAATACAATCAGTACCTCAATCGCCGCCGATTCCTGCGCACAGCCGCCTCCACTGCCGTAGCCGCGCTGGGCGTCGAGCGGCTGGCCGAGGTCTTTTCGCCGCGCATCGCCGCACAGGCCGGCACAAAACTCCAGACCGTGAAGAGCCCGCTCACCACCACCGGCGAGCAACTGACCAGCTTCGAAGACATCACTCACTACAACAATTTCTACGAGTTCGGCGTGGAGAAGGATCAGCCCGCAAAGAACGCCGGCGGCCTGCTCACCCGCCCATGGACCGTGCGCATCGAAGGCAAGGTGAAGCAGCCGAAGACCTTCGACATCGACGCCCTGCTCAAGCTGCGCCCGCTCGAAGATCGCGTCTATCGCCATCGCTGCGTCGAGGCATGGAGCATGGTCATTCCCTGGGTCGGCTATTCGCTCTCGGAGTTCATCAACCAATGCGACCCGCTGCCCAGCGCAAAATACGTTCAGTTTCTCTCCTACTACGACAAGCACGTGGAGAAGTGGGCAGGCCAGTCCACCATCTCCTGGCCTTACTCCGAGGGGCTGCGCATGGACGAGGCCATGAACCCGCTCACGCTGCTGACCTTTGGATTGTATGGCGAGGTGCTGCCCAATCAGGATGGCGCGCCGGTACGCATCGTCGTGCCGTGGAAGTACGGCTTCAAGTCAGCGAAATCAATTGTCGCCCTGCGCTTCCTCGATAAGCAGCCGCCCACCACATGGAACGACCAGGGGCCCAGCGAATACGGCTTCTACTCCAACGTCAATCCCAATGTAGACCATCCCCGCTGGAGCCAGAAGACCGAGCGCCGCATCGGCCAGCCCTTCTACGCCCAGCGCCGCACCACTCTGATGTTCAACGGCTACGGAGACCAGGTCGCCTCGCTGTATAACGGAATGGATCTGCGGAGGAACTTCTGAGAACAGGGAATGGCCGCCAGCTTGTCTTTCACCTTCAGGCTAACCCCGCTAACAGCACTAACTCCGCTCACTAACCAACTATGAAGAGATCAACCCTCATCCTGCTCAAGGTTTTCACCTGGCTGGCCTGTCTCTGGCCGCTGGGCCTGCTCCTTTTGGGTGCAATCAACAACAACCTCGGTGCCGATCCCACTGCGACCATCACCTTTGCCACCGGCCTGGCCACGCTGCGCCTGCTCACCATCTCGCTGGCCATCACGCCCCTGCGCCGTCTTTCGCCGCGCCTCGGCTGGCTCATTAAATTCCGCCGCCTGCTGGGCCTCTTTGCCTTCTTCTACGCCACGCTCCATCTGTTGACTTACGTCGCTCTCTACGCTGGCTTCGACGTGAACACAATGGCCACCGACATCGCCAAGCGCCGTTACATCACCGCTGGCGTGGCCGCGTGGCTGCTGCTTCTGCCGCTGGCCGCGACCTCGACAAATTGGGCGATCCGCAAGCTGGGCGGCAAGCGCTGGAATCGGCTGCACAAGCTGGTTTATTTGGCCGCTGTCTGCGGAGTGATTCATTACTGGTGGCAAGTGAAGCCCGGCGTATTGACGCCGATGACGATGACCTTGATTCTGGCTGTGCTTCTCGCGGCGCGGCCCATCCAAGCCTGGATGCAACGGCGCAAAGCGCGCGCGGCCTGAGCCTTGTCGAGAGGCGTCACTGCGTTTTGGGCGCACCCGGCGGAGTTACGGCAAGTTGTAACTGGAGATCATCCACATCGCTCACCACCGTGATAGGAAGCTCCTTGTCTGCGTAGCGAGCAATGGCAGCCTTTGCAGCCGCACCTTCAGCCCCCGGCTCGGAATCCTTCCGTTCTGCCTCCTGCGCGCCGGTGACCTGAAGAATGTACGTGCCTTCCGGCATATACGCGAACGAAAAGCTCCCATCCTCTTGGATCGAACTCTCCCGCGCCTTCTCGCGATCATCGGCATAGAGCACGCGCACCGTCCCGCGTCCCAGTGCATGGCCGTCGGCAAGAGCGCTCACACTCCCCGCCACGGTATGCAATCCGGAGAGAGGAATCTCGATGTCTACGCCGCTGGCAATCTCTCCGGCCCGCACCTTGACGGTTCCGGCATCCTTCTTGCGGAAAGTGTTGCCCAGGCAAACGCGAGCGGCGGAATCTTGCGCGTCGGAGGGCATCAACGTGCAAACGGCGTACTCCCCGGCGGGCAGATTCGCCAGGTTGTAGCGCCCGTGACCATCGCTCACAGCGCGGATCGACCAGCCATCGAAGAGCGCCATGCCGACGTTCGTCCAGCCGCTCTTCTCCCTCTTGCGGGAGAGCTGGAAGTGCATTCCGATGGCAGGGCTCCCGTCGTCATACGTGACGGTTCCTTTGATTTCCGCGCCGCGCTCCACTTGAAGCGATATTTCGGCGGCACGATGCACGTGAACCGCTACCTCGGTCAAATGATCTTTCCACTGGCTGATCACATCGAGATTTCGCTCCTGGTCGTTGGTCAATGCTTCGATGCGGGCAAAATCGAGGCTGTTCATCGGATCCAGATAGCCCTCCAACGTTGCGAATGCATAGTAACGGCCAGGTTCAACGGCCTCCAGCCTGAATCGACCCTCCAGATCGGTCACCGTGCTTTCCGTGGCCGCAAGGGGTTCGAACTGCCCGCTCTTGTCTTCTGTCTTCGGAGCCGCCGACAGAGTAACGGTGGCAAAGCGCGCCGGCTTGCCGGTGTCCGCGCAGATTACAACTCCGGTGACGACACCTTTGGTCGGGTCGGGCTTCTTGGCCGCGTGCTTGTCGCAGCCGCCTGATAATAAACAGGCAACGGAGAGAATCCACAGACAGCGACCATGCGCCATCACAAGCCTCCCAGATGATTCAGGACTCAGGAAATTGTAACGCGGCCTGCGCCACGGGATGAAAGCTTTTCCGATGCAGCGGAGTTGGCCCAAGCTCTGCGAGGGCAGCCAAATGAGCGGGGCAGCCATAACCCTTGTGCTGCGCCAGCCCGTAGCCGGGGAACTCGCTGTCCAACTCAACCAGCAGCCGGTCGCGGTGAACCTTGGCCAGAACGCTTGCAGCGGCGATGGAGAAGCTGGTTGCATCGCCTCGAATCACGGCCTGTTGCGGGCACTGCCAATCGATGGTGTCGCGGCCGTCAATGAGCAGAAAGTCCGGGCCGAGCGCCAGTCTCTCGACAGCGCGACGCATAGCCAGCAGAGACGCCTGGCGAATATTGATGCGGTCGATGGTCTCCGCGTCCACTTCGGCGATAGCCCAGCAAACAGCGCGGGCGCGAATCTCCAGGTCGAGTTGGTTGCGCTTTTTCTCCGAGAGCTTCTTCGAGTCGGTCAGGCCGTCAAACTGAAAGCCGGAAGCCAGAATCACCGCGGCAGCCACCACCGGCCCGAAGAGCGGCCCGCGGCCCACCTCGTCCAGTCCGGCAATGCGCAGGGCGCCGCGCCCGCGCGCGGCTTCTTCCAGCGTCCATCCGCAAACTGTGGATTTGACCATGTACTCAGTATAGAAACAGAACGGGCGCCGGCTATTTTGCCTTGAGCGGAATAGAAGCTGGATCGCTTTTCCAACTATCGACTTTACTATCGCGAAAATACACTTCCGAGCCGCCGTACTCGTACTTGTCACCGGTAAATGCAGTGGGGGTTCCCTGAACCGCCAGCACTATATCTCTGGATGAGCCAATCGTAAAATACTCCGGGCTCGGATTAACCGTATATTGCGGCCACAGCTTTACTCGAATCGGAGATACGGCAGGATCGATTCGCCATCCGGTGACGAAGCCGTCTTTGAGGTACAACTCGGATTTGCCGTAAACCAGCTTATCTTCCGAAGCCGCGGTCGGAGTTCCCTGCTGAGCCAGCACTTCGTCCCTGGTGGAACCAAGAGTAACGTACGGCTTGACTATGCCTGTGGCGAATTGAGCGGCCCGGGATGTCGAGTGAATCTTCCCGGCCTGCACGGGACTCGCATTTTGGGACGCGGGCTGACCGGCTTGCGGGTCTGCCGCCTGCTCGGACTCTCGCGGATCCAAACTCTGCAAATCCTTCTTGATTTCGTCCAGCAAAGTTTCCTTGTGCGCCTTCACGCCGCCCCGCAGATGAAGGAAGTTGTCGCTTGCAGCTTGGGCGCTGCCGGGATTATGCGCCTTGATGACTGTCCAGATCGATCTGCCCATGAGGAGCACTAAAACGAGAGCCGCAATCTTCAAGGGCGTTTTGAGCTTTGGCCAAATCTTTGCGAAGGACTTGATCCCTTCCCCGGACGGCAAAAGAGAAAAGGCGTTTGGATTCAGGGCAGACGCTTGATTGTTCGCCGTCGCGCCGTTGGGGGTGGATGCGGCGCCCACCAATACCCCATCGAGAGCATTGGACTGAGCCACGTAACATGGCCGCTCCTCCCGGCTTAGCTCCATGGAAGTCGAAGTCAAATAATAGAACGCGGTATTCACGTTCTTCAGCTTGCTCTCGGCCCCCTCTTTCAGCTTCTGATCGTCTTTGAAATTCTCCGGGTCCAAGGCCTTGGCGAGCAAGTGATATGCGCTTCGGATTTCCGTCTCCGCCGCATCCCCTTTAACGCCGAGAACCTGTGTAGCCTCGCACCGCGGGCACAGCATGTACTTGGCATCAACCAACATTCCGCACGAACAGGTATTCATGGCCGGGTAGCCCTTGCCCTTCACTCTGTTTTTGGAGTCGCTCAATTATAGCCGAGCCCGACGCGGGCGCGCTGACGCATAAACTGAGGAATCCGTAGAATAAACATATCGGCACTTTTACGGAGTTCAATGACATTTTCCGAAAAATACGATGTGGTGGTGGTTGGCGCGGGACACGCGGGGTGCGAAGCGGCAATGGCAGCGGCGCGCATGGGCATGAAAACCGCTCTTATCACCATGAATATGGACCTGATTGCGCAGATGAGCTGCAATCCGGCTGTCGGCGGGGTGGCCAAAGGCCATTTGGTCCGCGAGGTGGACGCCCTGGGCGGCGTGATGGGCGAGGTGGCTGACGCGGTGGGGATTCAGTTCCGGCTGCTGAACTCCTCCCGAGGCCCGGCGGTGTGGAGTCCCAGAGCGCAGTGCGACAAGCAGCTCTACCGCGTGAAGATGCGCGAAGTGCTCGAGAGCCAGGCAGGGCTGCATATCCGGCAGGCTGAGGTGGTGGGGCTGATTGTAGAAGAGGGACTAGGGACTAGCCACCCCACGAAGCAAAGACCGCTTCGCGGGGACCCCGGCAGGGACATAGGGACTGACGGGCAGCGCCGAAAGGTTCTGGGATTGAAGCTGCGCGACGGCCGTCAGATGCTTGCCGGGGCCACCATCATCACCACCGGGACGTTTCTGAACGGGCTAATCCACTGCGGCGAAGAGAGTTATCCGGCGGGGCGCAGCGGAGAACCGGCCTCTGTTCTGCTGGGCGAGGCGCTGCGCGCGCTGGGGCTGCGAACCTGCCGGCTCAAGACCGGGACACCGCCGCGGCTGGACGGACGCACCATTCGCTGGGAAGCCTTCGAGGAGCAGTCGGGCGACGCTGACCCCACGCCCTTCAGCTTCCGGACCAGGAAGATTGTGCAACCGCAGATCAGTTGCCACATCGCCTTCACTACGCCGGAGACGCTTCGCATTATTCGCGAAAATGTGCATCGTTCGGCGATGTATTCCGGGCAGATTCACGGCATTGGGCCGCGCTATTGCCCGTCGATCGAGGACAAGATCGTCAAATTCCCCGACAAGACGCAGCACCAGTTCTTTCTGGAGCCGGAGGGGCTGAACACGCACGAGGTTTACGTCAACGGCATGTCCACCTCGCTGCCCATGTCGGTGCAGTGGGAGATTGTGCGTTCCATTCCGGGACTCGATGCGGCCGAGATGCTGCGTCCCGGTTATGCCATCGAATATGACAGCGTGGACGCGACCGAACTGGACCGCACGCTGCGCGTCAAGAGCATCGAGGGCCTCTACCTGGCCGGGCAGATCAACGGGACCAGCGGCTACGAAGAGGCCGCCGGCCAGGGCATCATGGCCGGCATCAACGCCGCGCTTTGGCTCATGGGCGAGCCGCCATTCACCATGGATCGGAGCGAAGGTTACATCGGCGTTCTGATTGACGACCTGATCTCCAAAGGGATCAACGAACCCTACCGGATGTTCACCTCGCGCGCCGAATTCCGCCTGCACCTGCGCATCGACAACGCCGACCGGAGGCTGACCCCGTACGGGCGCAGGCTGGGGCTGATTGATGACTCGGCCTGGGCGGAGTACGAGCAGAAGCAGGCAAGAATGATGGCGCTTGAAAAGCTGCTCACCACACGCAAGGTTGATTCCGATAAGTTGTCTGCCGCGGGCCTGAATGAGTTGACCGCGACCGCCGGCCTGACCTGGGCGCAACTGCTCAAGCGGCCCGAAGTCACAATCGAACCGGTGCTGGGCGCGCTGCGCGAAGACCTTGAAGCTGAGCCGCTGCTGAAGGAAATGGCCGCGCTCGCCGCGCAGAATCCGGCCCAGACCGGAACGGCCAGTTTGCGCAATGAAGCTCGTGCCGTGGAGACCGAAATCAAGTTTGCCGGCTATCTGGAGCAGCAGAAGAAATCCATTGCCAAGCTGAAGGCCGCCGAGGCCGTGGCGATTCCCGAGTGGCTGGAGTACGGCGTCATCAGCGGGCTCTCGCTGGAGATGCGCGAGAAGCTGGAGCGGGTGCGCCCCGGCACCATCGGCCAGGCCGGCCGCATCTCCGGCGTGACGCCAGCCGCGCTCAGCCTGGTGCACGTATCGATTCGCCTGCAGGGAGCTCGGCGTCAGGCAGGGTTAACCCTTTAGCGCAGCCGGGGTAGCGGCTCGGTTCCGGCGCCAATCAGGTCGAGGCAACGCTGGTAGATGAAGACGCGATTGCGGCGGCGCCCGGTAGTCTCGGTGACGATGCCCAGTTTCTGCAGGTTTGCTAGAACAGCAGCTACTGTCGTGACGGTTTTTGAAACGCCGGCCGCTATGGAGCCAATGGAAGCAACTGGCTTGACTTGCAAGTAACTGTGAATCTGCAATGATGTGGAGGCCGACTTAGCTTGTGCCTGGATGCGCTGGCTATCTTCACGAAAAAGTTCGCGCAGTTGAATGGCTGTCTCAGCAGCCTGGCTCGCGGTGCTCTCCACTCCTTCCAAAAAGAATCGAAGCCACTCTTCCCATACCCCTTCTGTGCGGACCATTTGCAGGAGTTCGTAATAGCGGTTGCGGTTGCTCTTAAGGTAGAGGCTTAAATAGAGCAACGGTTCGCGAAGTACTCCGCTCTCACACAGCAGGAGTGTAAGCAAAAGCCGCCCCAGCCGCCCATTGCCGTCCAGAAACGGATGGATGGTTTCGAACTGCACATGAACCAGACCGAGCTTGACCAACAGCGGCATCCGGTCATCATAGAGATACTTCTCAAATGCATCGAGGCACTCCATCAGGTCTTCCGGAGGGACTGGGACGAAGGTGGCATTCCCCGGGCGGGTTCCGCCAATCCAGTTTTGACTGCGGCGAAATTCGCCGGGAGTCCTCTCCGCTCCCCTGCCTTTGCGCAGAAGCACACCGTGAATCTCGCAGAGCAAACGCAGGGAGATTGGGAACCCCTCCTTGAGCCGCTTCAGCCCGTGTTCCATGGCCGCGACGTAGTTGGAGATCTCTATCACGTCGTCGAGTTGCCCCTCCGGCATCAGGCCGCTCTCAAACTGGAGCAAATCGGAGAGTGAGGACTGAGTCCCCTCAATCTGGGAGGAAAGAACCGCTTCCTTACGAAGATAGAGATAAATGAAGAGCTTGGGGTCGGGCAGAAGCGCGGTCGAGCCGTCCAGCCGGCCAAGCGCATGGTTGGCCCTATCCAGCAGCGAATACAGCGGCTCAATTTCCAGTGGAGGTAATGGTGGCAATGGCTTGGGGATATACGCCTGCACCTGCTCCCCGACAATCGTCGAGACGCGATAATGCCCTGTTTCACGTCGAATGCTCATCGGAGATGCACCTATCCAGAATAGCGCAGGTCCATTATTCCATATTTTGCTGTTTTCTGGAATAAGGATAAGCCTTATTCCAGAAATCTACAATACGGCAGACCAGTTTCCAGTAATTGCGTCATTCTCAAGGAGCCAGCCGAGCGCCGCCGCAGCCTTACTGATTGCCCTTGTCGCCCCTGCCTAAAAACGGAATATGGAAAGGCTCTTCGTTGGAAGGCTTTTTGTGCTTGCCGCCGACTTCCTCAGGCAGCTTGGTGCGCTGCGAGTTGATGCACAACCAGCCGCCGTGCGTCTTCTCAAAAACGTGAGTGAAGACGCCCTTTTCATCCACCTCGCCCGACCCGGCTTTGTGGTGCAGCACGTAAGTGCCGTTGGCCACCGCGATATCGCCCAGAGTGCGCACTGCAACCACCCGCTGATCGAGATGGAGGGTTTTGTCCTCAAGGGTAATCAGTTGGGCCAGTTGCTGGTTGCGTGTGGTGATGTCGCCGCCCGCTGAGACATCCACGAACAACGGAGAGAGCACCAGTTCCAGGCCGTACTGGTCGCGTAGATTGATGGCGGTGGACCATGCGTCTTCAATCTTCTGAAACTCGAGCTTCTGTGGGCTTTCGGCCGAAGCAGCGGACGAATGGGGCGCGGTCGCAGCCGGCGCCGAAGCCGGATTCTGGGCCACAACAAAGCAGCATGAAAGCAAAAAAACAGACAAACCAGCCACGAGACGGGTCATAAGCACCATGAACTCCAGCTAACAGTTGTGAGGGATCAGGGGTCAGTTGCCGTAGATCCGGCGGCCTTCGGGGGAGAAGGCCTGTTCCCTGTCCCAATTCCCTTCCTTCCGATGATAGCTCTTGGACTCGGCCTGAAGGGCTTGGGGAGCGCAGAAACAGAAGAAAATCAGCAGAGTGCTTGCAACCGCTCGGGCTCGTGAAGGGTAATCAGAGAGTCCTCGATGGAGATCCAACCCTCTTTGCGGAACTGGCCCAGGGTGCGGGTGACCGTTTCGCGGGTGGTGCAGGCCATGGAAGCCATCTCTTCGTGAGTCAGTAACAGTGGGAAGCGGAAGCCGCCCCCATCCAGGTGTTCGCCGATCTGGTGGGCCAGCTCCAGTAGCAAGCGTCCCAATCGGGCGGCCACGGTCTCAGCCAGAGCGATGCGGCAGGCGTCCTGCAGGGCAAAGCGATACTCCTGGCAGATGCACTGAACGGCGCGCATCTGGGCCTCTTTGTGAGTGCGCAGAAAGACGAGAAAACGCTCGCGCTCGACAGGACGCAGTTGCGCGGCGGTCAGCGACTCGGCTGAAACTTCGTAGACGCCGTGCGACAGAACCGCGTACAGGCCCAGCATTGAGCCCGGCCCGGCTACGCGGACGATCATCTGTTTATCCTGGAGGCGTCCGGCGGTGAGCTTGAGATAACCACCGCAGATCAGGTAAAGGCAGCGCGCATCTTCGCCCTGTGTGAAGAGCGCGGCCTGAGCGGGGAGCGCAATGGTGCTGGTGGCAAGCTCAAGATCCGCCAGTACGGCGCTGCCCAGCGAGCAGAACCAGCCGGGGCGGCGATTGGAGCATGCAGCGCACCCCACCGGAACCTGCCGTGCGATGTGCTTCTGCCGTCCTTGTACTGTAGCCGAGATCTCTGTGTGCGCCATGGTCTTGCCCCGCCTGCCGCTGGTCCCATCTCTCCAGCCCGGCTCTGGAATCCAACCCTACATGCTGTGAAAGGGCCGATTCGGAGGTGAAAAATTACCCCGGCTTCCTTGGGGGAAGAGACACTTATTTAATAGTGAGTCTGCCGGAGCTATCCGGTCTGTGGATGTGATGGGCCTCACGTCTATACAAAGTCCCGGCAAATGTGATCTGCACCCGCCGCATAGCCTTCAAAACCACGGCATTTCCCGATCCAGCACCGGGAGCCCTTCATCCTCGGCGGCTGAAGCCCTTGCCGGGGTAACGCTATAAAGCAGCGGGGTTTAGCGAGGTTTCATCTCGTCAAGGGTCAAGTGTCCAGTTTTGTACAGACGCAAAGCTATGGCCATGTTCTCCTTACGCGGGGAGAGTTCTCTGCGCCCCGGCGTTTCTGATTTCAGAGGGCGGCATTTTAATTGCTTGGATTGTTGGCTTTCCGCGGCTGCGCCTGTGAGTTTGTGTGCCTCCGGCCGCCAACATCACCTAGGGACAGGAAATCAAAACCGAAGAACCACACTTTTACGGATGTGACGAGCATCACCGATTATCATTATGACGTGACCGTAATCTCTCGATCATGAGTGATGCTCCGCACAAAATGCATTTTCCGCAACAGGGTGGCTGAGAGAGTTGCCGCCGAGCGGAGATCCCGAGATGGGATCTGCCGTTTTGGGCGGCCGGACACCGGTATATTGTTTGCAGAAGTAGCAATGAGAGCACATGAGGCGGTATTCGATGCATAGAAATTGGCCTGTTACGCAATCGCCGAAGAATGCGGCTCCGGGCAAGAGGCCGGGGTTGCGAGTTGGTTTGATGTTACTGCTGGGCGCAGGAATACTGTGCGTCCCCGTGCTGGCGGCTCAGGCGCCCGGCGCCAAGCCGGCGGCAGCGCATGCCACGGCGCAGGTCAAAGACACCACGGCTGCGGATTATGTGGGCACCGAAACCTGCGCAACCTGCCACGAAGAAGTGGTGAAGGGGTTCGCCAACAATCCTCACACCAAGCTGGCCCTTGAACACGGCAAGAACGGGGTCACCTGTGAGAACTGTCACGGCGCAGGCAAGGGACACGTTGAGGGCGGTGGCGACATAACCAAGATTTTCGACCCTGCCAAAGCTACGCCCAGTGAAATCAATGCGAATTGCCTCGGTTGCCACGCCGGCACGCACCCCAACTTTGATCGTTCGCCCCATGCCAAGGCGGGAGTGAGCTGCATCAGTTGCCACGCCGTCCATAAGAGCGCCACACCGGAGTTCCTGCTGAAAGCTTCTGAGCCCACGCTCTGCTATCAGTGCCATTCCGACGTGAAGCCGGCATTTGGCATGCCGTTCCACCATCCGGTGAACGAAGGCATCGTCAAGTGCAACGACTGTCATGACGTTCACGGCACCTTCTCGAATAACAACCTGAGGACTACCGCTGATCAGAATGCGATTTGCACCAAGTGCCACACCGATGTGCGCGGGCCTTTCGTGTACGAGCACGCCGCAGTCAAGGCGGAGGGGTGCCTGGCTTGCCACACGCCGCATGGCTCGCAGAACGCGCGGCTGCTGAATATGCCGAACATCAACACATTGTGCAACCAGTGCCATAGCCCTGTGGCTGCCGGTACAGTTCACGGGATGAACGCAGGATCGGCGGAGATAACGCCCTGCATTAGCTGCCACACCTACATTCACGGGTCCAACATCAATGCGGCTTTCCTGAGGTAGCGGAATTCGGCCGCACCGTCCCGAACCATCGGGCGGCGCGGCCAGTATCCCGGAACAACTTGGCGCACGAGTTCAAGATCGTCCGATGCAAGCGACAATGCTCTTTTTCAAGTGAGGCTTCATATGAGGAACACAGGCTGGTTTTCCCGGCTGTCCAATCAACAGCCCGCAACCGCAATGATCCAGCGCATAGCTGGGGGCGTTGGAGTAGCCGTTCTACTGATGATGACGGGCATCGCTGCCGCCCAAAATCCGACGGCGCAAGTTGCTACGCCGGATTCACAGATGTCCATCCCCGACGGGTATTCGGCTCATGGGACAGTGGACCTGGGCGAACACATGTCAGGTCTCACGGGCAGCAAAGCCATGTACGACACACTGGTCAATATTCAGTCCGGACCGCGCGTGCTTGGCGAGACCTTTGAGTTGCATCCGCTGCCGGGCAACAAGAACCCCATGTTCGATTCGCTGAGCGCCATCGGCACCGGGTTCGGCGGCGATCCGGACAGCTACAACAAGCTGGACTTCCACAAGGGCAAGCTTTACGAGTTCTCGGGAATGTTCCGCCGCGATCGCGACTACTTCGATTACGATCTGTTGGGCAACCCGAATATTCCTGCCGGGCAGTCGATTCTCATTGGAACCACGGCCGCGCCCGCCGGCTCGCTACCCTGGCCACAGGTCAATCAGTCGCCGGTAATGTTCAATACGGTGCGCCGCATGACGGACACCTACCTCACGCTCTTACCGCTGTCGAAGGTGACCATTCGCGGGGGATACTCGCAGAACACCATGGAGGGGCCGTCTCTGAGCCCCAGCGGATATCAGTTCGCCACGGGCGATGCCATTCTCTCGGAGTTCCAGCGCAACAGCACCGATAATTTCACAGGAGCGATTGACTGGAAGCCCATTGAGGGCACCAAGCTGACCTTTGAAGAGGAGATTGACCACTTCAAGGCGGACTCATACTTCACCCTGGCCCCCAGCGACTTCATCGTGCAAGAGGGGGATGGAACTAAAGTGGCGCTGAATAACTTCGACAGCTTGACGCCTCTAAAAGATACCTGCGACACCTTCGCTTTGGGAACAGGTGCGGTTTTGTCGCCAGCGCAACCGGGCGGGCTGCCTGTCATCAGTCCTTTTTGCAACGCTGTATCCAGCTACTTGCGCACCCAACCGACCCGCACTTTCTTCCCCACGGAGACCTTTCGGCTGCAGAGCACGAGCATCAAGAGCATCAGCATGAATGGCGATTTCCACTATACCCAAGCTAACATGAGCCTGCGCAACTACTCAGACAGCTACCAGGGTCTGAGTGAGACGGCAGTGAAAGGCCCGCCGGCGGGCTATTATGGTGTCCGCTCGGCTACGTACACGGGCGTCGCGAGCGCAAAGCGCGATGTTGTGGCCGCCGACTATGGCGTCACCTGGCAGGCGACGAAGACGTTCAGTCTCTCCGATCAGTTTGACTTCTCCAACGTCCACCAGCCGGGCACCACCACCATGACGAGTTTGACCACGCTGACTACGCCCACCGATTATGCCACGTCCTTTGGCAATGCGGGCATCAACTACACGGGTACGTTGAACACGGTGATCGCTGCCGCCAACACAGCCACGTTTGAAGGAAGCGGCAATGTCGGTATCGCCTCGCCTGACTACTTTGGCCAGAAGTTCTTGACCAACAATGTAACTGCGACCTGGGATGCCACGTCTCGCGCCACGCTCTCGGCCACCTATCGTTACGGCACGCATTCCATCGTTCAAGGCGCTTCCTCAGGCCCGGCCAGCTCGGTGATCACCATTAACGAGGACGGTGGAATCTTCAACGTGGCATTGCGTCCCGCTAACAATTGGGATGTCAACGGCACGGCTGAGATTCTCTACTTCGACAACGCATTCACCCCGGTTGGCCCGAGGCAATCGAGACACTACAGGGCGCATACGATGTACAAGCCGAGGCCCTGGGCGACGCTGTCTGGCGCGTTCAACGACCTGGAACGGCACAACAACACAAACAACAATCAGGCCGTTGTGGCGTTGTTCACTCTTCCTTCAGCAACTCCAGCTCCAAACGGAACCGCGTCAACCGGTACCCCGTTCGAAGGCCCGCTCCAGCATGAGGATCACAGCAGGGTTTACAGTCTGGGCGCGGTGCTGGCGCCAAACGAGCACTATGGGCTCGATTTCGATTACGCCTATAGCGACGTGTATGCATCTACCAACATCTGCTACCTAAATGGCGCCACGGCCACAGTACCCGGAGCAGTGCAAAGTGCCACCAGTACCGTATGCCCATACGTATACGGAAGAGGCGCTACGGGCATTACGGAGGTCAATGACTCCGCGCTCTCGGATTGGTTCGGCAGGGACTTCTCGGATGCTCCCACCCAGTCCGGTTCGGTAGCAGTTGCGCTCTCTCCCATTGACAAGCTCCACTCCAACATTGGTTATCGCATCAGCTCAGTGAACGGTACTCGGTTCTTCAACGATGCCCGCGATGTCAATGGATCGCTGGTATCGGCCTATCAGACTCCCTTTGTCAATCTTGCATGGACGGTTCATACCGGATTGGTCTTGAAAGCGGAATACAACTACTTCAACTACGGCGAGGGCGGTCCTTCCGGATCGCAGTACTGCAGCACGTCCACGGGCTATGCGGTGACGGCAGGCCAAACGACGCCGGGAACCCCGCCGACAGTTGTTCCATGTACCTCACTAACCGCTCCAACCGGCCTCACCGAATCACCAGCCGGTGCGACCGCACCCAGAGACTTCCATGCAAATAACCTGACCTTCGGTATTCATTTCGCATTCTGATTCCGTGGGTTGATCGACTTGAAGCACAACCGGCGCAGTTCCCTTGCGGCAAGGGGGTTGCGCCGAATGTGCGAGACGCCATCTTGTTGAGGTTTCGGTGACCGTTCCAGCTCTAGAGCATTTTCAACTTAAGTGTTAACAAAATTCTGGGTGCCCCATTCATTTCGCGTAATTTGCGAAATGGGTGGGACAGCACATCTGTCCATTTCGACAGTAAACACCAGAACCGAAAATGCTCTAATGCTTGTCGCCGGAGTTAATGTATAAGGAAGCAAGCATCCGGCTGGGGCTTCTCCCGCGCGACCCAGCCGACAGAAATTCAAGGAGATCCGCAATGACAAAGATGACCCGTTCCCTGTTGGTGTTGGCCGTAGCAACGTGTCTGGCCAGCGCCGTGGGCTTCGCCCAATCCGGCGGCGAAGCGACTTACAAAGCCAAGTGCGCAATGTGCCACGGAGCCACGGGCACCCCCAGCGCGGGGATGGCCAAGGCGATGGGCGTGAAGCCGGTTTCCGACCCCGACATCAAGAAGCAGACCGCAGCCGAGATGTTCACCGCTGTCAAGAACGGCAAAGGCAAGATGAAGCCGATTGCCGGGCTCACTGACGCGCAGATCAAGGACGCGGTGGCTTACTATCGCGGCTTGAAGTAACAATTTAAGTGAAGTGAGAAATCGAACCAGGCCCGCCCTCCTCGGCGGGCCGTCCATTTGAAAGTGGAGGCAAGGTGCCAGTGTTTCAAAAATTTCGTGAAAGCTGGGTGCGTCCGGCGCTGTTTTTCGGCAATAACCCCATCAGCCTGGCCGGCGGAGCCATTACCACTGCCTCCGGCGTGACCATGGTCGCCTATTGGCTGGTGGAGATCTTCGGCCGCTTTAGCGACAACCCTTATCTCGGCATCATCTTCTTCCTGCTTCTGCCCGGCTTGTTCATCGCCGGATTAGCGCTGATCCCCATAGGCGTGTGGGTGCGCCACAGAAAGCTGCAAAAGGCCGGGCAGATTCCCGCCGAATTTCCCAAAATCGATTTAAACGACCGCATCTTCCGCCATGGGTTGGATATTGTGCTAGTGGCCACCATCCTGAACCTGCTGGTGGTTGCGGTAGCCAGTTATCGCGGCGCGGCCTACATGGATTCGCCGCAGTTCTGCGGCCAGTCGTGCCACGTGATGCACCCGGAGTACACGGCCTACAAGATCTCCGCGCACTCGCATGTGGATTGCGTAGCCTGCCACATCGGCTCCGGCGCGGCATCGTACTTTGCCGCCAAGGTGAACGGCACCAAGCAGCTTCTTGAGGTCACGTTTGACCGCTATCCCACGCCGATTCCTTCGCCTGTCCAGAACCTGCGTCCGGCGCGGTACATCTGCGAGGGCTGCCACACGCCGGCCCGGTTTGTCGGCGAGAAACTGCTGGTGAAGTCGAGTTTTGCCGACGACGAAAAGAATACCGAGACGCAAACCGTGGTTGTGCTGCACCTTGGCGGGCTGGATGGACTCTCGCATCTGACCGGGATTCATGGTGTTCACCTGGGCCACATCGAGTACATCGCCACCGATTCCACTCGGACGACCATCCCCTGGGCGCAGAAGCGGAACGCCGACGGCTCGGAGACGGTCTATGCCGCGTCCGCGCTGAACGGCGCAACTCCCAAAGGCGAGCGGCGCGTGATGGATTGCATCGACTGCCACAATCGCGCGGCGCACACTTTTGTGACTGCGGAGGAAGCCCTCAATCAGGCTATGGCCGACGGCCCGGTGAGTCCGGAGCTGCCCTGGGTCCACAAAGAGGGGTTGGAGCTGCTGAAGGCCAACTACGTCAGCCAAGACGAGGCGCGCGTCAAAATTCCCGCGCAGCTTGAGGCCTTCTATCGCTCCGAGCATCCCGAAGTGCTAACCACCAAGGCGGCGCTGGTCAAATCCGCCGGCAACGAACTCGTCACCCTCTACAGCCAGAATGTCTTTCCCGCGATGAAGATGACCTGGGGAACGCATCCCAACCACATCGGGCACATGAGCTATCCAGGCTGCTTCCGCTGCCACGATGGCGATCATATGGCCAAGGACGGTTCGGCCATTCCTCAGGACTGCTCGGTCTGCCACAATCTTCTGGCCGTGGACGAATCCAAACCCAAAGTCCTCTCTGATCTGGGCATTCAATAAGCGGGCGCTCCGAGCCCAGACTTGGACCATTTTCATAAAGCATCGGCTTCCCCAACGACAGGTCTTCGTCGTTGGGGCGGTCGAGGGAGCAAAATCACGAATCTGAATCTGACTTGTTCGTCAGGCTGGCGGCACAATTGAAACAAGCCACGCTAGAGCTAAAGAACTGGCTTTTGCAGGCGTTTGATAAGCTTTCGGTATAACGAATTTGAAGGAGTTTCCATGTCTCCTCTGAGACTCAACTGCTTCAAGGTAATCAGACCGCAGTATGCAGCCTCGCTATTGGCGAGCTTCTGCATATGCGGACTAGCATCGTTCGCTCTTGCGCAGTCCTCGACCAGCGAGACGCCAGGGAACAACAGCCTTCCAGACACGCGACCAATCACAATCAGTTCTCATATCATGGGCCCTTACCTCAGTAAGACTCAACCCATCTATCCATCTGCTGCCTTAGCGGCCCGAATTTCTGGAACTGTGGTGCTCGAGGCCACAATATCGAGGACTGGTGTCGTTGCAGACGTGCGTGCCCTCAGCGGACCGACGATACTAGAGCAAGAGTCTCTTAAGGCCGTGAGAACATGGCGATATCGGCCATACTTGCTTAACGGCGTGCCCATGGTGAGGACGACTAAAATCAACCTGGTTTTCGCACTCGAAGAAGACGGGAGAGCGACGATTAAGACCACTGAGAGCGAGCCTGAGATTGTCAAAACTCCCTCCCCGGTGGACGATGCCAAACCGCCAGAGAGCAAGTAGACTGCAAATCCCGCGCTATTCCGCCCTAAGCTACAATAAAAGTAAGGCCAAGGCCAAATTTTCTTGCGGAACGCCCGCAAATAGAGCAAGGAGCTTCAAACTTTATGTCGATTCCCGCCACACAAATGCGTCCCGGCATGATCATCAAACACAAGGACCAGCTGCATCTGGTCTTCAAGGTCGAGCACCGCACCCCCGGCAACCTGCGCGCCTTCATCCAGGCCAAGCTGCGCAATATCCGCACCGGAGCCATGTTCGAGGAGCGCTTCCGCTCCGCCGACGCCATCGATAAGGTCGTAGTGGACGAGGTCTCCATGGAGTTCCTCTACGCCGACGGCGACGACTACTACTTCATGAACCCTGTGGACTACGAACAGACCGTTCTCAAGACTTCCACGCTGGGCGATGCGGTCGAGTACCTCACGCCGAATTTGCAGATCAAGGTCAGTTACCACGATGGCCAGGCCGTGGGAATTGACCTGCCCGCTTCCGTCGAGCTCACGGTCGTCGAAACCGAGCCCGGCCTCAAGTCGGCTACCGCCTCCAGCGTCACCAAGCCCGCGAAAACCGAGACCGGCTTGGTCGTGCAAGTGCCTTCCTTCATCAACGAAGGCGAAAAAATCCGCGTGGATACCAGCGAAGGCGCTTACCTGAGCAGGGCGTAAGCGCAGCCGCCAAGCAACCGGCGAATTTGTTTTGTTCCATGAAAAACCACCGCCCTCAAGCGGTGGTTTTTCTACAGATGCGAATTACTTTGAACAATCAATCAGTAGCCTGCTTCCGGCAACTTGACCAGACGCGCATCGAGCAGCGCATCGATGGCAGAGAGCGCTTCCAGCACGGCATCGGAAACCGGCGCATCCACCTGCACCACGGAGAGCGCCTTCACCGGCTTCGGTCCGGACCGCTCACGGCCCAGCGCGAAGTTGGCGATGTTCACGCTCTGCTCCGCCAGGATGGTGCCGATGCGGCCGATCACGCCCGGCACATCCAGGTTGCGGCAGACCAGCAGGTTGCCTTCGAGCGGCGTCTCGATGTCGATGCCGTCAAATTCCAGCAGTCGTGGCTGCTCGCCGTGAATCACCGTGGCGCTGGCGCGGCTGGTTCCCGCCGCTGTATGCAAGACAATCGTCAGCACGCTGGCCGCGCCGCCGCGATGCGACTCCTGCTTCTCTTCATGGATGCGAATTCCCCGCTCCTCGGCCACGGCCGCCGCGTTGATGCGGTTCACGTTCTCCGAGCCTGCCAGCAGTCCCGCGATGGCCGCGTTGCGCATCAGCTCGGTCTTCGCCTCGGCCAGCGTGCCGCCATAAATCAGATGGATGCTGTCAATGCCGGACTTTCCGCCGCTGAGTCCCGCCTGCGCCAGGAATCCGCCCAGCCTTCCAGCCAGGTCGATGTATGGCGCCAGAGCAACGTACTCCTCATGGCTCAGCGACGGCAGATTCACGGCATTTTGCACCACGCCGAGTTTGAGATAATCGCGCACCTGACGCGCAATCTGGATGCCCACTGCCTCCTGCGCCTCGGCCGTCGAGCCGGCGATGTGCGGCGTCAAAATCACGTTGTCCAGCTCCGTGTAAGGTGAGTTTTTCAGCGGCTCTTCGGCAAAGACATCCAGTGCCGCGCCCGCTACTTGGCCCGACTTCAACGCGGCAATCAGCGCCGCGTCGTCAATCAGTTCGCCGCGCGCGCAATTGATAATCCGCACGCCCTTCTTCATCGCGGCTAGCGTTTTGGCGTTGATGACTCCCAAAGTCTGCGGCGTCAGGCCCACGTGCAGCGTGATGTAATCGGAACTCGCGATCAGCTCATCCTGCGTCACCAACCGGATGCCATTTTCGCGCGCCACGGCAGCCGAGACAAACGGATCGCTGCCGATAATCTCCAGCCCAAAACCGCGCGCTCTCGCGGCAACCTCCAGCCCGATCCGTCCCAGCCCCAGAATGCCCAGCGTCTTGCCGCGCAGTTCCGCGCCTTGCAGAATCTTTTTCTCCCATTTTCCGGCGTGCATCGACGCATTGGCCGCAGGCACCTTGCGCGCCAGGCCGAGCATCAGCCCGATGGTCAGCTCGGCCACGGCAACCGCATTCGCTCCCGGCGTATTCATCACCACGATGCCAAGCCGCGTGGCCGCCTCGGCATCGATGTTATCCACGCCAACGCCGGCCCGGCCAATCACCCGCAGCTTAGGCGCACGCTGCAGCAATGCATTATCCACCTGCACCGCAGAGCGGACCACCAGCGCGTCGGCGTCGGAGAGAGCAGCCGGCAGTCCATCGGGCAGTTGGTCGTGCGTCAGGACTTCCCACCCCGGTTCGGCCGCAAACACGGCCAGCGTGGCCGGAGAAACCTTCTCTGCCAGAACAATCTTCATCGTGTCTCCCTTGCCCTTGCGTGCTGCTTCGTACTCGTCGAAGCGGATGTTGTGCTGCTCGCACAGAATCTCGAAGATGCGCACCACCGCCGCGTGCGGCTTGCCTTCGCCCCGTTCGTACTTGGTCAGCGAGTTAGCATGAACCCCGAGCCGCTCGGCCATCTCGTATTGATAAAGGTCAAGCTGCTTGCGTGCAATCAGCAGCTTCTCCCCAAAACTCAGTTCGGACATGAAGAACAGCTCCTAGCTCTTAGCCTCTAGCTTTTAGCTAAAAGCTCCGTGCCTCATCATTGCTCCGTGCCCCATCCATCGCGCTTTTTGCGGTGGGTGGGATAACACAAATGCCCCTCGGGTGGCCCAGGTCTCGATTCTGAGACCTGGGATATCGCAGACCTACTTCTTCACTGCTTCCGCATAAACCTTCTGTGCCGCCGCAACCGCCTGCCCGTATTCGACCGGCAGCCCCAGGGTATCTTTCGCAATGTGCTCCATCGCACCCAGAAACGAGACCGTGTCCAGATAGTCAAAGAATCCCAGATGCGCCACGCGGAAAATCTTGCCCTGCATCTCTCCCTGTCCGTTGGCCGTTACCAGCGCAAAGCGGGCCTTGAGAGCCTTCACCACGTCGCCCGAATTCATCCCCTCGGGCACTGCCACGGCCGTCGCCGCAGCCGCCGGAGCGGTGGGCGCAAAGAGCGTGAACCCCAGCGCCACCAGTCCCGCCCGCGTCGCCGCTGCATTCACCTGCGCGTTGTCGATCAGCGCGATACGGCCTTTTTCCAGGTCGCCGCCGGCCTGCCCGGCAATGTAATCCAGAGCCGCGCCCAGCCCGGCAATCAGCGCCACGGCGGGAGTATAGGCGCTCTCGCCCTTCACCGCGTTCTTGCGCTCCTTGCGCAAGTCAAAGTAGAAGCGAGGATTCTTCGCCCCCTCCATCGCCGCCCACGCCTTCTCGCTCACGCTCAGATAAGCGAGGCCGGGCGGAATCATTACCGCCTTTTGCGAGCCACCAATCAGCACGTCGATGCCCCAGCCGTCCACGTCGAAGTGCGTGGTGCCCAGCCCGGTAATTCCGTCCACCACCAGCAGAGCGTTGCTGCCTGCTTCTTTCAACAGCTTGGCAATCGCCTCAACATCGTGCCGCACACCCGTTGAGGTCTCCGTCGCCTGCATATAGACGACCCGATGCTCCGGCTTCAGCGCCTTGCGCACTGCGGCCAGGTCGAAGGTCTCCCCGTAAGGCACTTTCACCACTTCCGCGACGCAGCCAAAAGCCTTGGCAAGCTCCACCCACCGCTCGCCGAACTTGCCCGCCGTCAGCACCAGAACCTGGTCGCCCGGCGAGGTGAGATTGGAGACCGAAGCCTCCATCGCACCCGTCCCCGAACTCGACAGCAGCAGCACATCGTTTTTCGTGCCGACGAATACCTTCAACTGCGCCAGTACTTTTTGATAGAGCGCGCGAAACTCCGGCGTGCGGTGGTGCATGTCAGCCGCAGCCATGGCAAACTGGGCCGCTGGAAGAAGCGGCGTCGGTCCGGGTGTAAACAGGCGGGTCTTATGGATCATTGTTTCTCCTTATCTCTTTCCGCGACCGCAATTTGGAAGGGCCGGGCATGGTTCCGCGGCTCGGTGGCCGTCCTCTAGCCACAGAATACACACTTTTGTGGATTATGTGAATTACTCCTGTGGAAATTCTCGGATAGGAGGGCACGATTCAGCTCAAAGGAGGGGTTTTTGTACCAAAAAAACTCCCTGCAAGCTGTCCTTGGAAGAGGAGGGCTTTTTGTCTCGGCTCGCGAATCTCCCAGGACGAAATTGCAGCCTTATATGCGCTTTGGCAGCGCTTGGGAAACGGGCAGCGTCTTCTCACCCTTGATCGCGGCCACGGCCACCTTCGCCTTGAACGCCGCTGTGTGATTACTGCGGGGAGGTCTGCTCATCCGTTCTTCTCTTCACAGCCAACTTGAGGCCGCAGGCGCGCAGAACTTCCACTTGCGCTTAAACCCTTGTCCGAGTTTGTGTTACCTGCTCTGTTTTAGCTAAACGCCTGCTAGGCGGTGCAAGAGCGCGCCAGGTATTTGATCGAGCGGGAGCACCTGATCGACAGCGTTGAGCAGGATCGCCTCACGCGGCATACCAAAGACAACACAAGTCGACTCATCCTGCGCAATATTGAAGGAGGCTGCCTGCTTCATCTCCAGCATGCCCTTCGCGCCATCCGCGCCCATCCCCGTGAGTAACACTCCAAGAGCATTCTTCCCGATGCTGCGTGCGCAAGAGGAAAACAACACATCCACAGACGGCAGATGGCGATTCACCCGCTCGCCTCGGTATACATGGACAGCATATTCCATGCCTTTGCGCACCACGGCCATATGGTGTCCACCTGGGGCCAGCAGCGCGTGTCCCGGGAGAATGCGGTCGCCGTCCTGCGCCTCCTTCACGCGTATCTTGCAGAGTGAGTCGAGACGTTCGGCAAACTGGCGGGTGAAAGTCTCCGGCATGTGTTGGACGATCACAATTCCCGGAAAGTCGGCGGGCAGCGGCGACAATAACTCCTTGAGTGCTTCTGTCCCGCCGGTTGAAGCGCCGATGGCAACCACTTTGTGCGTCGCTGAAAACTGGTATGTTTTCCCGCTCGGAATGCCGGGCTGCGCCGCTCTGACGCTCGCGCTGCGCACCCTGGCCCGCGCCGCCGCCTTTACCTTGGCTACAATCTCTTCCCCTTGTTCGATCGTGCCGTTGGAAACGTCCAGCTTGGGTTTGGAGACGTAGTCGATTGCTCCCAGACTGAGAGCGCGAAGCGTCGTATCCGCTCCCTTGGCGGTCAGCGACGAAATCATGACAACAGGCATTGGATGGCCGCGCATCAGCTTCTCCAGAAACGTCAGCCCATCCATGCGCGGCATCTCGATGTCGAGTGTCAGGACGTCGGGTTTCAGCTCCAGGATTTTTTCTCTTGCGATATAGGGATCGCCGGCCGTTCCCACAACCTGGAGTTCGGGGTCGGAGCTAAGTATCTTGGTGAGCAGTTGGCGCATCAACGCGGAATCATCGACAATAAGCACCTTGAACAAATTCGCCATACATAGGCCGCCTCATGCCAGCCGGAAGTAGCATGCCGGAAACCAAATTGAAAACTGGCCCGTCCGGCCCCATAAGAACATCGTCAAAACAGCGTTATGTCACCGCCAAAGGATTTTACGGTAGAAGGCAATTTCCAGTAGGAGTTTTCAACCTTGACGATTTTGGGCAGGATCGAACCATCGACAGTATGCACCGTAACTTTACCTGTATCCGTGTGGAAGTACAAATGGACGGCGTGGGTTCCACCCATCCTTTCGGCGACAAGGGGTATCCTTTCCAGGGCGAGGAACTCACGCACGAACCGTGCATTCCTGTCTCCAACGGGAAGCATCTTTATGCCCTGGAGTACGTTTGCTCCCCCGAATGCCTTCGCAACGAATCTCCTTCGATCTCCTCCGAGCTTCATCAATTCGTTGATAAGTAACTCCATTGCATGGACTCCGCACCGCGGACTTTTTTCGCCCGCAGGGCAATTGGGCAACAGAATATGATTCATGCCGCCAACACGCAGCACCGGGTCATACATGCAAACCGCAACGCAAGAACCCAGCAATGTGTCCAGGACGACAGGCAACTGACTCGCCGCAACTTCGCCGGCAAACAGACTTATCCGATTCCTGCGCGATGAGTGGGTTCTTGCCGAAGTCGGCGCGCGCACCGGTTCCGCCGCAGGCAGATCCCTCCTGGTCCGAATGTGATGGACAGCACCGCAGTGTTCCACCGAGCGAGGGCGTGGATACAGGGATTCGCTCATCGTTCTTCGTTCCTTAGTTGGTACATGGTTTGATTCAATGGCGCGAGAATCTCATGCAACCACGGAATATGCTCCGAATTGCCGAGGAAGAGATAACCGCCAGGCTTCAGGAAACGCGCCATCTTGCGGAGAAAAACATCCTGCGTATCTTGATTGAAGTAGATGAGCGCGTTGCGAAAAAAGATAACGTCGAAGAGGCCCTCGAGCGGCCATCGGGCGTCCATGAGATTGATGCGTTTGAACTCGACAAGCCGGGCGACCTCCGGCTTGACTTTCACATAACCTTGCGTATCGCCTGTTCCGCGGAGAAAGTATTTCCGCTGCAAAGGTGTGTCAACGGTAGCTAGCGAATCCTCTGGATAGATTGCTCGAACCGCGGTTTCCAGAACCTTTGTATCAATGTCGGACGCTACAACCTCGATCTTCCATGAGCCAGGCGACTGAACGAATCCCTTAAGTCCGGTCCGCGTTGGCGCAGACTGCGGATGAACTGTGGACGTGGCTTTCTGCGGCCCCTGCAACGCTTCAAGCAAGGTAATCGCGATCGAATAAGGTTCCTCGCCGGTGGAACAAGCGCCGCTCCATATACGAATACTCCTGGGGACGCCAGGGCGGGACGCCGACTGAATCTGCGGCACGACCGTATTGGCCAGGAACTCGAAGTGGTGCCGTTCACGAAAGAACGACGTTTTGTTGGTGGTTACGCAGTTGATCAGTTCCCGTATTTCCTCGCTGCTGTCCTTGACTTTCTGAACATACGCGTAATAGTCGGCAAAGTTTGCCAGGCCGTGAAGACGCAGCCTGCGCGACAGGCGCGAGGCCAGCATGATCTGCTTGCCATCTCGCAACCAGATTCCCGTGCGCTCGTGAACCAGGGTGCGAAATAGCTTGAACTCACGCAACTCCATAGGGAAGACCGAGTTTGCTATTGCTGCTTGCAATTTCCATCCTCCCATTCGAGTATGTTCAACCCTTTTCCGTCTCCATGCGAGAGCGAGCGCTATGCCGCGATAGACTGCGGCACGGCCAACTCACACTCGGAGAGCAGTTCTTCCAAATTCAACGCGACTGTCAGGTGTTCCCGCGACTCGAAAACACCATTGATGAACCGTGTGTCAACGGCTGTGCCGAAATCAGGCGCTTCGCGCATGGCATCGTTAGCGACCATTAACACATCAGAGACCGCATCCACCAGCAGTCCGACGGTCTTTTCGCCCACTGTAGCAATCACGATGACAGTGAACTTGTTGTACTCCACCGCTGGCAAGTTGAACTTCATGCGCAGATCGACGACCGGAAGAACAGTTCCCCTCAGGTTCATGACGCCGCGAACATGGGGTGGGACGTTGGGAATTGGAGTTACCGGCGCGTACCCGCGAATCTCCCGGATCTTGAAGATCTCCAAGCCGTATTCCTGGTCGTCGAGCAGGAAGGTAAGGAACTGCTGCGACTCCTGAATTTTCTTTTCAGCCAATACTTTCATTGCTATTCCTTTCCCGCATACCGCGCAATCGCGCGGTGTTGAGGCGTCACCGAGTGTGAGTCCCGATGGCGCCTTCGCCCTCGTCTCAGAATTCCTGGAAGCTGGCATCGTCTACGGATGGCCCACTTGGAACCGCGACCGCCATAGCTGGCTCCAGGCTCTTCGGCCGCTTGACGCTACGGGCATTCGGATTGGACTTTGACGCCACATTGCTTCGAACCGTCTTGGCTGATGGACGAGCCCCCGAGTTCAAATGCTGCACGGGACTCGGCTGTTGCGAAGCTCTCACGGGACTCGGAGCATGAGACTGAAATGCCTGCCGTTCCCGCTGACTGCTCCCGCTATTGCCGAGAGTGAAGGCGCTTACCAGTTCCAGCAAGTGCGCGGCCTGCTCGGAAAGCGCTTGCGCCGTCGCTGAAAGCTCTTCGGTCTGCGCGGAGTTCGACTGCGTGACCTGATCCATCTGCGTCATGGCGGTATTCACCTGCTCGATGCCGGTGCTCTGTTCTCCACTGGCCGCGGCGATCTCGCCGACTATATCGGTTACCCGCTTCACTGATCCGACGATGCCTTGCAGCGTCTCTCCCGAACGGTTGACCAACCCCGAGCCAGAGTCCACCTTGTGCAAGGAATCCTGAATCAAAACCTTGATCTCCTTGGCCGCCAATGCGCTTCTCTGTGCCAGACTGCGCACTTCGGATGCCACGACAGCAAAACCGCGTCCTTCATCGCCCGCCCGAGCCGCTTCCACCGCGGCATTCACCGCCAGCAGATTGGTCTGGAAGGCGATTTCGTCGATGGTCGAGATAATGTCCGATATCTTGGCCGAGGAGGCATTGATCTCCGACATCGCGTTGATCGCCTTGGAAACTACTTCCTGACCCTGCTCCGCGGAGTCCTTCGAACTGTTCGCGAGTTGGCTGGCCTGGTTGGCGTTGTCGGCGCTCTGCCGCACTGCCGCCGTGATTTCTTCCAGACTGGCCGAAGTCTCTTCCAGGCTCGCTGCCTGTTCCTGCGCACCGGAGGCTATCGCCTCGGCCGCCGCCGCCAGTTGCTGAGAGGATGAGCTTGCATTGGCGGCGCTGTCAGCCACCTCTTGCAAGGTGGTATTCAACATTTCCACCGCTCTGTTCAGCGCCTTGGCCATCCGCCCCACTTCGTCTTTGGTGCTCACATCGAGCGCTACGGTCAGGTCGCCGCCGGCAATTCTTTCCAGCACCATTACGGCATGTCCCAGGGGCACGGAGAAGCCGCGGGCGATGACGATGCTCAAGATGATTCCCAGCACCAGTGAAATGAAGGTCGCGCTGAGCATCAACGTACGTGAAGACTGATACGCCTGGGTGTTGGTCTGGAATTCCTCTTCCGCATGATCCGTTTTGAGGGTTCTGGCCACATCGCTGGCTCCAAGAATTGCCGCCCGGTACTGCACCACCGTGGCGACCGCCGCCTCAGCAGCAGGCATATCCTTTACTTTGAGCGCGCGAAATAGTTCAGCCTGCGCGCGCTCATAGTCCGGCAACGCCTTACGGATAATAGCTAGTTGTTCCATCCCTTTCTTTGTCACAAAGAGCTTGTCCGCCCCGTCGAGATTGGCGTGGAGTTCCGCCATTGCACTGAGTTCATCTTTTTCAGAGGCTGCGACGGCGCCAGCATCGGCCACGCGGTAAATTGCATTCAGATCGTCGCCCCGGATAGTGGTCACGTCGACCGTGATTCCATCCGCGCGAGTTGATCCGACCATATCCACGTGATATAGGGAATCGACGCGGTCGTTGGACTTGCTCAGGTTACTGATGGCCAGGTAGCTGATGCCCATGGTCAGCACCAGCAAGACCCCGAAGCTGCTCATCAGCCGGGGCATTGCATTGAGATTCTTAAACCAGTTCATTTGCCGTTCCTCCTATTTCCCTTTTTGTGGATTGAGTTGCCCGGACAGGCTGGGCCGGAGGCACAAGCTGTTGGGAGATTTTGACTGTAGATTGAAGTGCAAACAGATTCATAGCGGCTATACCAGCCACATCGACAATCGGTGCAACACAGCCGTCGCCCAGAATAGTTGCTCCCATTAAGCCGTCAATCCTGCGCAGATTCCGTTCAAGGCTCTTGACAACCACCTGTTGCTGGCCGAGAAGTTCGTCGACGACCAGACCTACCTTCTTGTGACCGGCTTCCACGATGACTGCGAGACGGCGATTGCCCGCCTGCTCTGAGGCCTTATCGGCGCTTGCCTTCTCCTGCTTCAGGTTCAGAAATCTTGATAGCCGCAGCAGCGGAACGGATACGCCGCGGATCAGGACGACTTCGCCCTGCTCAGCCACGCGCACAATCTGTTCGTCGCGCAGAGGCACGGTTTCGATGACCGAAAGCAGCGGCAGCACCAGCGTCCTGTCGCCCACACGTACCAACAGCCCTTCAAGAATGGCCAAAGTGAGCGGCAACTCGATCGATACCGTTGAGCCGCTGCCTTCTTCGCTGGCCACTGCAACCGTGCCATTCAATTGCTGAACGTTGCGCTTGACCACGTCCATGCCCACGCCCCGCCCGGAGAGGTCACTGACCTCTTCCTTGGTAGAGAAGCCCGGCTCGAAGATCAGCAGAAGTAGTTGTTCGTCGCTCAATTGTGCATCGGCGGCGATCAGTCCGCGCTCGATGGCTTTGGCGCGTACTTTCTCGCACGGAATCCCGCCACCATCGTCGGAAATCTCGATCACGATTCTGCCCGAGCGATGGAAGGCCTTCAGCGTAATAACTCCCTCTTCCGGTTTGCCCGCTGCCTGGCGCACCTCCGCTGCCTCGATGCCATGGTCGGCCGCATTACGCACCAGGTGTGTCAACGGATCGCCGAGCAACTCCAACATGCTCTTGTCAATCTCGGTCTCTTCCCCGTTTATTTCCAGACGAATCTGTTTACCTGTGGCCTTCGCGATGTCGTAGACCGTGCGTGTGTACCGCTGGAACAGCGTCCCCACCGGCAACATGCGAATTCCCATTACCCTTTCATGCAACTCGCGGGTGTTGCGTTCCATAGCTGCCACCGCCTCGCGCAGCTTGGGCAGGAATGATGGTTCAAAGTCCTCGACCATCTGCGCGGTCATGACGTGCGCGATGACCAACTCGCCCACCAGATCGATCAGCCGGTCGACTTTGTCGGTAGCAACCCGGATGGAGCCGGAATCCCCACTGGCCGTGGGTTTTATGGAGGACTGGCGCCGATCCGCCGTGGAAGATTGGCGACGATCCGCAACCGGCGCCTTGCGGCGTTCAACCAACGGAGGCCGTTCTTCCAGTGCGGACGAGGTTGCGACTTCCGGTGTTGTCGTTGAACTGTGAGCCAATGCGGAACCAGGCTGCGGCGGCGCATCCGAACAGGAAATGCGAATTTCAGCCAGATGCTCCACAAACTCGAAGACCTCGCGCAGCTCTGCTTCTTCTCTTACGCTTGCCAGCTCCACTGTCCAGCTTAGGTAACACTGTGATGGATCAAGATCGGCCAGAGCAGGCAATTCCTCGGTATGCAGATGGCAGCAACTCACAGTTCCCAATGCGGCAAGATTGCGCAGCAGAACGATTGGGTTGGTGCCGCTTGCAAACAGCTCCCGGTCGGGGCGGAAGTCCACCCTGTACAGCATCATCTTCTGTGCGTCCTCCGCCAACGCGAGCGCCTCAGCAGGAGCGGCTTCTGCCGGACTCGTTTCACTGGGCATCAGCGCCTTGATGCGCTCATCCAGTTCCAGCGCGTCGGCGGGCATTGCCGCATCCGCGTCCGCGGCAAGCAATCCCCGCAGCACGTCCACAGATCGAAGCAGGACATCGATTACCTCGTCGGTCGCCTGCATCTCTAAAGAGCGAAGCTGATCCAAGAGATTCTCCAGCGAGTGAGTAAACCGGACGAGGTTCGTCATCCCAAATGAGCCGGCCCCTCCCTTGATCGAGTGCGCCGCGCGGAAGATGCTGTTCAATAACTCGACGTCGTTCGGTGTCGAGCGAAGTTCGAGAAGGCCAGTCTCCATCGACGCGGTATGATCCGCGCTCTCCTGGAGAAATGTTTGGCGAAATTGACTGAGGTCTATTTTCATGGCGTTATGGCAATACTTTCGCAACGGTTTGCAGCAGCTTTTCCGGATCAAACGGCTTGACGATCCACCCCGTTGCCCCGGCCGCTTTTCCTTCTTCCTTCTTCGCCGCCAGCCCTTCGGTGGTCAACATCAAAATCGGCTTGCCTTTCAAGGCAAGTTGTTTCCGCACGTTCTGGATGAGGGTGATTCCGTCCATTACCGGCATATTCAGGTCGGTAATGATCAGGTCCACCGTCACGCCCGTGAGCTTGTTAAGCGCATCCGCACCGTGCTCGGCTTCGATCACTTCGTAGCCACCCTGCCGCAGCGTATAGCCGACCATTTGGCGCATGGAAACCGAGTCGTCGACAATCATTACTTTTCGCACTTTGTCATCCCTTCAGAGATTTCCATCTTTCGCGTTCTTCATCTCGATCAAAACAACTCCACATCACCGCCTACAGATTCCGTACCGTCAATGCCAGCGACTTGCCGCTCCTCGTACATTGTGTAGGCGCTGAAGCCTTCATCCAGAACGGTGTCTCCAGGAGCCATGACACCGTAACGGGCCGTCAGCTTCGTATGTAGCGTGTCCAGGTCTTCCACGATATGGGCAATCTGTTGACTGGTCCGATCCTGAAACTGCATCCCGCGCACCGCTGATCCAATGTCGTTCGCCAGCAGGGCGCCATCCTCTGTCATCCCGGTCAGAATCTGCTCCATCTCGCCATGAGCATCCTGCATATCTCGAAGCGACTCATCTACTTCGTTCCTGCATATCTCCACGCGCTTGGCATCCTGCTCGTTCGTGCGCCGCAGGTCCTCGAGAGTCGATCCAGCGAGCGCTCGCAGGTCGGCGATCAGACCGCCAACTTGAGCAGTCACTTCTTGTGCTCTTTCCGTCTGGGACACCACTTCGACCGCAACTACAGCAAACCCAGCTCCGTGAACGCCGGCGTGCGCAGCCTCGATGCGCGCATTCATCGCCAGCATCTTGTTTTCATGGGCAATCTGCTCCAACTTGACCAAAGAAGTACCGATCATCTGGGAAGCCTTGTCCATCTGGTTAATTCGGTCCATCGCGCGCCGTGAGACTTCGCCTGCTTCCGCTGTCGTATTCAGGATCTTGACCAGAGTGTCTGAACAATTCCGGATCAAGCCCTCGAACGACTGCTTGTTGGAAGCCCCGTTGCCCGTACTGCTTAGAAAACCTGTCGTGCGAGACACGGTTGACCTTGCACGCTCCGCGATTCCCTGAAAGCTGTCGCACACACCTACGACTGAACTTTCGATCTGCGTCGATGTCTGTTTCAGTTGCGAGCTCATCCGGCTGAGGTGCGGCAAGTACCGGGCGATCTCAGTGTCCTTACTCAAGCACTCCTTCGCACCTTCCTCGGCTGCACCCTGAGGCAAGGTGGATAGAGACAAAGATGGCTCGCTTGGCGCGGAACTATTCATTGCTCTGCCGCTCAATTACAAAGAATTGGTCAACCGCACCGGAGTAATCAAACCACGGACGTAGGTGCGCCGAAACATTGGTCAGATGCAGTTGCCGCCCCTGCTTTTTCTGCTCCATATCGAGCGCCAAAAGAATCTGCAACGCACTTGCGTCCAAATGATCGAGACTATTGAGGTTCAGGGTCACGTCCTTGCCTTCGCCCAGAACTTTCAGCGCCTCTTCCCGCAATTCCTCCACCGGCATCCAGTCGCCAGAGCGTCCCACCTCAAAGACAGTTCGCTCCATGTTTTGCTCCACTTGCGGCTCAGCTAACTTCGCTTTGTTCGCTTTGGAGCTTCGCTTATGCCCATTTGGGAAGCCAGTTGTCATCGGAGTCAACCTCTTGGTCGTCTTACGAAGTCAGGCAAAGGACGTTTAAGTGCCGATTCAAGAACACTTGTGCTAAAGCACCAGAACGTATCCGCAGCCACAAGCGCTATCGGCCACGAATGCTATTTATTTCAATTGACGGCATCAGACTGGGTTGCGTTTGGCAAACACAATTGCCAGGTAAGATCTCTAGCTCAGGTCAATGGCAAGATAGGCAACACCTTCGCGACTAATCATTGAGCCGCGTGGACTCTTTGGAGGCCAGACCTGAACGGAATAGGCCCCAATCTAGTTTTTACTTTAAGGAAGCTCTGATTAAGGTAAGCGTGACGTTCTGGCCGTCTGGACGAGGGGTGGGGCTTTGTGAGGGATGGGACCGTATGTGTCCACGATTGATTGAAGTGGACACGACTGGTCGTAAGA